>Ga0105243_10004131_pt1 | contig 11546 bp, 9 predicted proteins | sample KBSM34metaG_FD_81525 | JGI IMG/M metagenome (GOLD analysis project Ga0105243, IMG submission 81525) | Miscanthus rhizosphere microbial communities from Kellogg Biological Station, Michigan, USA - KBS M3-4 metaG | ecosystem: Host-associated > Plants > Roots > Rhizosphere > Soil | place: Michigan...
AGTACAGCTTGTGCGCGGCCTTGTCATAGTGCGGTGTCTCGGCCCAGCCGGTCAGGCGCATGCGCGCATATCCCTGCTTCTTGCGCTTCTCGTTCGCGGCCGCGAGACTTTCCTGCATGTCCTTGAGCAGATTGTTGTAGTCGATGGCGTCGGCATCGTCGTCCTTCACGTGGCCATCCTTGTCATAGGTGACCACGACGCCCCAGCCATCGTTCCCCAGCGGATTGACGCCGGCCGGCACGATCATGCCCAGCGTCTGCGCGCCCGGCGGATTGCCCCAGGCGACCAGCAGGTTGTCGGTGTCGGTCGGGTTCAGGTAGCGGAAGCCGGACGGCAGGTCCAGCGTGGCGATGCCTCCCGGCAGGGCGACGTGGCCCTGTTGCGGCTGCATCGTCTCGACCAGCTGGTGGGCCGCATTCTCGGCGGCGTGGTCGTCGGGGGCGGCGATGGCTGTGCTTGCCGTGCCCAGGGCCAGGCAGAACAATCCGCTGAGGATGTGTTTGAGCATGATTTATTTCTTGGGAAAAAGATATCAATGCTACTGGAGTTTTGGTTGGACATACTCACGTATTGTCACTGGTGGTGTTTGGCAATAAAGTGTATTTTTTACAACAAATTGCGAAAGAGACATCGGTGTTGCATAGATGTTTGATAGACTGTGTCTAGCTGGAAATCGGATCTGATACCAGCAGAGAGCACCTGACGACAGGAGGGCTTCATTATGCTACGGTGGCTTGAAAACTTGATTTCTCATCACGTTCCCACGCCTGAGAAACATGCAAAACGGTCGCTCAACGACCTACGCATGGAGCTGTATCAATCCGAGAAACATTTGCTGGAAACGCAGTTGCGTGCAGATTACTACCGGGCTCAAATCGCTTTCCTGGAAGAAGTAACGAGGAAGGGAATCGAGCAGGTATCCGACCAGCGCAAAGTTCAACAGGAAGCCTCTCAGGTACTGCGGCCGGGACTCAAGCTCACGGCAGCGCAATAGCTGCCATCTGCACCCGGCGTCTTATTCGAACCCCCGCACCGGAAACCCGGCACCCCGCTGAATCCAGTTCCGCGGAGAGTACCTGGTCCGCGCATCCGTCACGTGCAAGGTGAACGCATGCCGCGACACGGCCGAGCGATTGGGCGCGCTGTAGTGCGGCAGCAGGCCGTGGAAGCAGACGAGGTCACCAGCCTTCGCTTCGAGCGGCACCGCCGTGCTGTCGTCCGGCCACGGCGTGCCGTCCAGTTTTTCCATCGTGATGTGGTCGCCGTCGCGCAGGAAGCGTTCGCGCAGCGGGCCGCGGTGGCCGCCCGGTTCGACCCACAGGCAGCCATTGTCGATGGTCGCGTCTTCCAGCGCGAACCAGAACGTCGTCACGCTGATCGGCGTCGAATCGAAGAACGTCGCGTCCTGGTGCCAGCGCACTTCGCCGCCGATGCCCGGCTGCTTGAAGATGTACATCGATTGCCAGACCTGCGGCTGTTCCAGCCCGAGATCGCTCGCCACGGCCGCCAGTTTCGCATCGCGCGTAAAGGCTTCGAAGACAGGATCGAGGTCGTGCATCGCGTGGCCGATCTTGTTGATCGACAGGGCCTTGGGCTGCTTCAGCTGGCCGTCCGTGCCGAAGGCTTCCTCTTCGAAGAAGCAGCGGATCGTGTTGTCCGAGCCGAGGAACCACGCGTCGCTGGCGCGGGCCTGGTCGCGCGTCGTGAAGATGGCGCGCGATTCCGAAGGGTCGAACGCGTCGACGATCTCGCTCGCGCGGGCACGCAGGCGTGCGATCTCGTCGGCTGACTTGAAGCCGGGGACGACGATGTAGCCGTCGCGCTGGTACTGGTCGCGCTGTGCGGTGGTGAGCATGGTGTCCTTTCCAAAGTCTTCTATACATCTTACGGCATGCGCGCGGCGTGCCGCAAACGCCACTACGTCACCTGACGTATGTTCCTGCCCCCTCCCTCTGGCGATCATGTCCGTACGACAACCCATCCAAGAGAGGACATAAATGGCGTCACTAGGGAACAAGGCGGCACTGCTGGCACTGATCGGGATCGCGGGGAGCTTCTCCGCGCTGGACGCGCAGGCGGGAGCCACCGTGAACATCGGCCCGGACCAGTCGGTCAGCATCGGTTTCGGCATGCGCACCAGCTACACGAGCGCGACACACGGCGCGCCGGACGGCTCGCATTCGAGCGATTTCAACCTCGACAGCGCCCGCATCTACCTGGGCGGATCGCTGAACCAGCAGATCAAGGGCATGTTCAGCACCGAGTGGGACGGCGACAAGGTCCGCGTGCTGGATGCCGCCGGCCAGTTCGCGTTCTCGCCCGAACTGAACGTGTGGGCCGGACGTCTGCTGTCGCCGAGCGACCGCGCCAACATGGCCGGTCCGTACTACTCGCTGGGCGGCGGCTACTGGGCCGGCGTCGCCTCGCGCTACGGCTACAACGGCGGCATCTTCCGCGGCCGTGACGACGGCGCCGTCGTGTGGGGCAACCTGCTGGACGGGAAGCTGGGTTATTCGTTCGGCGCGTTCGAAGGGCACACGCCCGGCATCGGTTCGCTCACGCAGAACCAGGCGAAGGCCGCCGGCATCAAGGCGTCCGACAGCCTGATGTACGCGGGCCGCCTGCAATACGACTTCTGGGATGCGGAGCCGGGCTATTACGGCACCGGCAACTACCTGGGCGCGAAGGACATCCTCGCCATCGGCTTTGCCGCGCGCGGGCAGAAGGATGGCGTGCTTCTCCCTTCCGCCGTGGGCAACTACCGCTCGTGGAACGTCGACTTCCTGCTCGAGAAGCGTCTCGCGGGCGCCGGCGCGGTGTCGCTGGAAGCCGCCTGGTACGACTACGACACGGACGACATCATCAAGTCCGAGCAGGGCAAGGCGTGGCTGGTGGGTGCCGGCTACATCGTGAACAGCCTGCAGCCGTTCGTGCGCTACCAGAAGTTCTCGGCCGATACCGGCATCGACACCCGCCAGGGCGACGTCGGCGTCAACTACATCCTGTCCGGCTACAACGCCCAGCTGGCCGCGCTGTATTCGCGCACCAAGGTCACGAACGCGCCCGACCAGTCGAAATTCGCCGTCACCCTGCAGCTCCAGTACTGATCCATCCATCATTCGCGAGGCAATCATGACCAACCGCCGCAATTTCATTTCCTCCCTCACCCGCGTAGCCGCCGGCGTCGCCCTGCTGGCGACCGGGCTGTCGGCCCACGCCGCCGACACGATCAAGGTCGGCATCCTGCATTCGCTGTCGGGCACGATGGCGATTTCCGAGACGTCGCTGAAGGACGTCGCCCTGATGACCATCGACGAGATCAACGCCAAAGGCGGCGTCCTCGGCAAGAAGCTCGAGCCGGTCATCGTCGACCCGGCGTCGAACTGGCCGCTGTTCGCCGAAAAGGCGCGCCAGCTGATCGCCAACGACCACGTCGTCGCCATCTTCGGCTGCTGGACCTCGGTGTCGCGCAAGTCCGTGCTGCCCGTCGTGAAGGAACTGAACGGCCTGTTGTACTACCCGGTGCAGTACGAAGGCGAGGAACTCGAGAAGAACGTGTTCTACACGGGCGCCGCGCCCAACCAGCAGGCGATTCCCGCCGTCGAATACCTGATGAGCAAGGACGGCGGCGGTGCCAAGCGCTTCGTCCTGCTCGGCACCGACTACGTCTATCCGCGCACCACGAACAAGATCCTGCGCGCCTTCCTGCACAGCAAGGGCGTGAAGGACGAGGACATCAAGGAGGAGTACACGCCGTTCGGCCACGCCGACTACCAGACCATCGTTGCCGACATCAAGAAGTTCTCGGCCGGCGGCAAGACCGCGGTCATCTCCACGATCAACGGCGATTCCAACGTCCCGTTCTACAAGGAGCTGGGCAATGCGGGCCTGAAGGCGACGGACGTGCCGGTGGTGGCGTTCTCGGTCGGCGAGGAAGAGCTGCGCGGCGTCGACACGAAACCGCTGGTCGGCCACCTGGCGGCCTGGAACTACTTCGAGTCCGTCAAGAACCCGACCAATGCCGACTTCGTGAAGAAGTGGAAGGCGTATGCCGCGGCCAAGCACCTGCCGAACGCCGCGACGGCCGTCACCAACGACCCGATGGAAGCGACCTATGTCGGCATCCACATGTGGGCGCAGGCCGTCGAGAAGGCCAAGTCGACCGATACCGACAAGGTGATCGCGGCGATGGGCGGCCAGACCTTCAAGGCGCCGTCCGGCTACACGCTCGTGATGGACCAGACCAACCACCACCTGCACAAGCCGGTGATGATCGGCGAGATCAAGGGCGACGGCCAGTTCTCCGTGGTCTGGAAGACCAAGCAGCCGATCCGCGCCCAGCCGTGGAGTCCTTTCATCAAGGGTAACGAAGGCAAGCAGAACCTGTAATCCCCGCACGCCGTCCCCGCGCGGGCGGGGGCGGCGCGTTTGAACGAATGGGAACTTCGAAAAACCGTCGCGAGCGGCCGCAATGGTGCTTGAGAAGCGCAGCTGTACGAGCAGTACAGCGAGCATCGCAAAGCGCCATTGCAACGCGCAGCAGGTTTTTCGACGTTCCCGACTGGATACGCCATGAATTCCTTCCTCACACGCATATTTGCCGCGCCATTCGCCGCGTTGGCCCTGTGCCTGCCGCTGCTCGCGCAGGCCGCCATCGACCCGGCGCTGCTGCAGCCGCTGGCGGGCGACGATCCCGATGCCCGCGTCGACGCCGTCGCCCGGATTGCCGCCACCGGCAGCGCCGACGCGCGCCAGGTGCTGCAGGCGCTGCTCGACGACGAACTGGTCGCCACGCAAGCCGGCCAGGTGCTGATCGTCCACGACGGCCAGGCCATCGACGCCGCCACCGGCAAGACGCTTGCCGTGCCCGATGGCGCGGACGGCATCGTCGTCAACAACCGCCTGCGCGGCGCCGTGCAGGCCGCGCTGTCCGGCCTCGCGCTGCTCGCGCCCGCGCGCGAGACCCGCCTGAGCGCGGTCCACGCGCTGCAGGCGCAGGACCCCGACCCCGCGCAGGCCCCGCTGCTGCGCCAGGCCCTTGCCCACGAAACGGATGCGGACATCAAGTTGCAGCTCGCGCAGCTCGTCGCGCGCGCCGACCTCGGCTCGCTTGACCCGGCCCGTCGCCTGGCTGCCGTGACAGCGCTGGCCGACCGCGGCGACGCGTCGCTGCGTCCGCAATTGCAGGCGATGCTGGCGCAGAACCCGGACGGCAGCTTTGTCGAACCGGATGCCGCACTGCGCGCCGCCGCCGGCGCCACCTTGCGCGCGATCGACCAGCGTGCAATGCGCAACGACGTGATCGGCAACCTGTTCTACGGCGTGTCGCTGGGCAGCGTGCTGCTGCTGGCGGCGCTGGGCCTGGCCATCACGTTCGGCCTGATGGGCATCATCAACATGGCGCACGGCGAACTGCTGATGATCGGCGCGTACACGACCTACGTGTGCCAGTCGCTGTTCCGCCACTACCTGCCGGGCGCCGCCGACTGGTATCTCGCCGCGGCGCTGCCGGCCGCATTCCTCGTCGCGTTCGCGGTCGGCGTGGTGCTGGAGCGCAGCGTGATCCGCTGGCTCTACGGGCGCCCGCTCGAGACGCTGCTCGCCACCTGGGGCATCAGCCTGATGCTCATGCAGACCGTGCGCACCGTGTTCGGCGCGCAGAACGTCGAGGTGGCCAATCCGGCGTTCATGTCGGGCGGCGTCACAGTGCTCGGCTCGCTCGTCCTGCCGTACAACCGCATCGCCATCATCGTGTTCGCCGTGATCGTCGTGGCGGCCGTGTGGCTGGTGCTGAACAAGACGCGCCTCGGCCTGTTCGTGCGCGCCGTGATGCAGAACCGGCGCATGGCCGATTGCGTCGGCGTGCCCACCGGCCGCATCGACATGCTGACGTTCGGCCTCGGCTCCGGCATCGCGGGCCTCGGCGGCGTGGCGCTGTCCCAGCTGGGCAACGTCGGGCCGGACCTCGGCCAGGCCTATATCGTCGACTCGTTCATGGTCGTCGTGCTGGGCGGCGTCGGCCAGCTGGCGGGCACGGTGCTAGGCGCGCTGGGTCTCGGCGAGATCAACAAATTCCTCGAACCGCTGGCGGGCGCCGTCATGGCCAAGATCTGCATCCTCGTCTTCATCATCGTCTTCATCCAGCGCCGGCCGCAGGGCCTGTTCGCGCTGAAGGGAAGGAGCGTCGAATGAACCGCAGTACTTCCTTGTTCTCCCGCCGCGCGTGGGTCGTGCTGGCCGCGTGCACGCTCGTGGCGGCCCTGCTGCCCGTGCTGCACCTGGCGTTCCCGGACGGGCACCCGCTGCACGTGTCCGGCTACATGCTCGGCCTCGTCGGCAAGTTCATGTGCTATGCGCTGGCGGCGCTGGCGCTGGACCTCGTGTGGGGCTATACCGGCATCCTGTCGCTGGGCCACGGCCTGTTCTTCGCGCTCGGCGCCTATGCCCACGGCATGTACCTGATGCGCGCCATCGGCCGCGACGGCAGCTATGGCAGCGTGCTGCCCGACTTCATGGTCTTCCTCGACTGGAAGGACTATCCGTGGTACTGGGCGTTCACCGACCACTTCTGGTACTGCATGCTGCTCGTCGTGCTGGTGCCGGGCCTGGTCGCCTTCGTGTTCGGCTGGTTCGCGTTCCGCTCGCGCATCAAGGGCGTCTACTTTTCCATCATCACGCAGGCGCTGACGTACGCCGCCATGCTGCTGTTCTTCCGCAACGACACGGGCTTCGGCGGCAACAACGGCTTCACCGACTTCAAGCGCATCCTCGGCCACTCGATCACCGACCCCGGCACGCGCACCACGCTGTACCTCGCCACGCTGGCGCTGCTCGTGGGCGCGCTGCTGCTGTGCCGCTGGATCGTCCGCTCCAAGCTGGGCCGCGTGCTGCAGGGCGTGCGCGACGCGGAATCGCGCCTGATGTTCATCGGCTACGATCCGCTCGCGTTCAAGCTGTTCGTGTGGACGCTGTCGGCCGTGCTGTGCGCCATCGCCGGCGCGCTGTACGTGCCGCAGGTCGGCATCATCAATCCGTCCGAGATGTCGCCGGCGAACTCGATCGAGATGGTCGTGTGGGTCGCGATCGGCGGACGCGGCACGCTGGTCGGTCCCATAGTCGGTGCGTTCGCCGTGAATGGCCTCAAGAGCTGGTTCACCGCGGCCTTCCCGGACCTGTGGCTGTTCGCCCTGGGCCTGCTGTTCATCCTCGTCACGCTGTTCATGCGGCAGGGGATCCTGGGCGTACTGCCCGCCATCAAACGCGTGCTGCCGCGCCGCCGGCCGGCCGTGGCCACTACGGAGGAAACGGTATGAGCCTCGACATGAGCTCAGGCATGAGCATAAAGCGCGACGGCGTCGACACCCGTCACGGCGCCATCCTGTACCTGGACGACGTCACGGTGTCGTTCGACGGCTTCCGCGCGTTGAACAAGCTGACCCTGGACATCTCGGTGGGCGAGCTGCGCTGCATCATCGGCCCGAACGGCGCCGGCAAGACGACGATGATGGACGTCATCACGGGCAAGACCCGGCCGACGACCGGCAGCGCGTTCTTCGGCCAGACGTTCGACCTGGCGAAGATGACGGAATACGAGATCGCCCACGCCGGCATCGGCCGCAAGTTCCAGCGACCGACCGTGTTCGAACAGCATACGGTGTTCGAGAACCTGGAGCTGGCGATGAAGATGGACAAGCGCGTGCGCCCCACGCTGTTCGCGCGCCTGTCGTCCGAGCAGGAAGACCGCATCGCCGCGATCCTGCGCCTGATCCGCCTGAACGGCGAGGAAGACCGCGTGGCCGGCCTGCTGTCGCATGGCCAGAAGCAGTGGCTGGAGATCGGCATGCTGCTGATGCAGGAGCCGCAACTGATCCTGCTGGACGAGCCGGTGGCCGGCATGTCCGACGCCGAGACGGCGCGCACGGCCGAGCTGTTGAACGAATTGCGCGGCAAGCACTCGATCATGGTCGTCGAGCACGACATGGGATTCGTCGCCGAGATCGCGCAGCAAGGCAAGGTCACCGTGCTGCACGAGGGTTCCGTGCTGGCCGAGGGCCGCATGGACGACGTGCAGGCCGACGACCGTGTCATCGAAGTCTATCTGGGGAGATAAGGATGCTGCAGGTCGAACACCTGAACCAGTATTACGGTTCGTCGCACACGCTGCGCGGCGTGTCGCTGGCGGTGGAAAAGGGCCAGTGCATGGCCCTGCTGGGCCGCAACGGCGTGGGCAAGACCACGCTGCTGAAATGCCTGATGGGCGTGCTGCCCGTCGCGCGCGGTACCGTCACGTGGGATGGGCGCGACATCACGCGCTACAAGCCGCACCGTCGCGCCGCCGCCGGCATCGCCTACGTGCCGCAGGGCCGCGACATCTTCGCCCGCCTGACGGTCGAGGAAAACCTCATGATGGGCATGGCCACCCTGTCGGGCCGGGAGGCGGCGCGCATCAGCGGCGAAGTTTATGAACTGTTCCCCGTGCTGAAGGAGATGCTGGGGCGGCGCGGGGGCGACCTGTCGGGCGGCCAGCAACAGCAGCTCGCCATCGCCCGCGCACTGCTGCAGCGGCCGCGCCTGATCATCCTCGACGAACCGACCGAGGGCATCCAGCCGTCGATCATCAAGGACATCGAGCGCGTGATCCGGCTGTTGCGCGAGCGGGGCGATATCGGGATCCTGCTGTGCGAGCAGTACTTCGATTTCGCGCGGGCGCTGGCGGACAAGTTCGTCGTGCTGTCGCGCGGGGAGGTCGTGGCGAGCGGGAACGCCGACGAAATGGACGGCGAGCACGTACGGCGACACCTCGCCGTGTAGGGTGGGCGGCTGCACCCGCCGCGTTGGAATATCCGCACAGGTGATGCCGTCCACGCGGCGATACGTGCCCTTGGGGCTGCCGCGCTGCCTGTTCATGGGTCCGTTGGACGCGTGGACGGCGCCAGCGTCGCGGCCGTGCCGGCGCCTGCGGTCGAGCCGTCCACCCTACGGAGACTCAGCCAATCCGGCGCGCATGCGGTTGGTGGCCAGCGTCGCCGCCGCCGTCCGCGTCTCGACGCCGAGCTTCTCGAACACGTGTTCGAGGTGCTTGTTGACGGTGCGCGGGCTCATGCCGAGGATGTCGCCGATGTCGCGGTTCGTCTTGCCCTGGATGACCCAGTGCAGCACCTCCGATTCGCGCTGCGTCAGCCGGAATAGCGCCATCAGCGCCTGTACGCGCGCTGTGTCCGATTCCTCCCGCAGCACGATCATCCATTGTTCCTGCGAGCGCACGTCGGCCGCCGTGAAGATCAGCCGGGCCGCGCCGCGGATCACCGTCAGCGGCTGCGCGGCCCCCGTTGCCAGCCACGTCGCCAGCTGCGTCGGCGTGTCGACGATGCCGTCGTCGTCCGGGCCGAAATAGCGCTGCATCCACTGGCGCGCGAGCGGCGTCTGCCAGACGATGCGGCCGTCGTGCGGCGTCACGGCCAGCACGGCGTTGCCGAACGCGTCGAGGGCGCTGCGCGCCTGGTTCATCAGCCGCGCCGTCTGCAGGTGGGCAGCGATGCGCGCCAGCATCTCGTTCTGGCGCACGGGCTTCGTCACATAGTCCGTGCCGCCGGCGCCGAACGCGGCCACCACGTGTTCCGTCTCCGTCAGGCCCGTCATGAAGACGATGGGGATGGCGCGCGTGGCGATGTCGGCGCGCAGGCGGCGGCAGACCTCGAAGCCGTCCATGCCGGGCATCACGGCGTCGAGCAGGATCACGTCGGGCACGACCTGGCGCACGCGCACGAGCGCCGCCGGGCCGTTGTTCGCGACGAGCACCGTGTAGCCGGATTCGTCCAGCGCGTCGTGCAGAACGGCGAGGTTTTCGGGGACGTCGTCCACGATCAGCACGACCGGGTTGGCCTGGCGGTCGAAAGGTGTCGGGGTCATGGCGTTCCTTGTTCGAGGAAGGCCGCCATCGCTTCCAGGTCGAAGCGGGCGGCGAGTTTGCGCAGCGTGTCGGCGAAGGCCGCGTATTCAGGGCCCTGCGCGGCGATCGCGTCGAGCTGGCGGTTGACGCCGCGTACATAGCCCAGCGCGACCTGTTCGCGCAGGGCGTCCAGCTGGGCGGCGGGCGGGTAGCGCAGCGCGGGCGCCTCGGTCGCCGCGGGTGCGTGCTGCGAGATCCAGTCGAGGCAGAGGCGTACGCCGATCCGTTCCAGCAGCTCGCCCACGTTGACGGGCTTGACGATGAAATCCTCGGCGGCGATGCCGGCCGGGTTCTCCAATCCTTTGTCATATGCATTCGCCGAAACGATCAGGATCGGCACGTCGGCCTGCCGTTCGCGGCGCAGGATGCGGCTCGCTTCCCAGCCGTCCATCACGGGCATCGCGAGGTCCATCAGGATCAGGTCGGGCTTGACGCGTTCCCAGGCGGCGAGGCAGTCGGCGCCCGTCTCTGCCTGGAAGGTCTCGAAGCCGAGCGGCGCGAGGATGTTCACGAGCAGTTCGCGGTCGTTGCGTTCGTTGTCGACGACGAGGATGCGCCGGCGCGGCCCCGCATAGCCGGCCGGCGCGAACGCGGGCGCCGCGGGCGCCTGCGCGGGCGCGTGCACGCGCGGCAGTTGCAGGCGTACCGTGAACGTGCTGCCGGCGCCCGGCGCGGTGGCTACCGTGAGCTGGCCGCCCATCAGCTGCACGAGCATCCGGCTGATGGGCAGGCCGAGGCCCGTGCCGGCCACGCCCACGGCCGCGCCGGCGCTGCCGCGCGTAAACGGCTCGAAAATCTTCTCGACCTCGTCGGGCAGGATGCCGGGGCCGCTGTCCTGCACGTCGAACGCGACCATCTCGCGCGCATAGCGGACGCGGAACACGACCTCGCCCCGCGCCGTGAACTTGACGGCGTTGCCGAGGATGTTCATCAGGATCTGGCCGAGCCGCTTGCGGTCGGCGCGCACGAGGTCCGGCAGCGTGCCCTGGATCTCGTAGCGGAACGCCAGCCCCTTGTACTGCGCCTGCTGCTCGAACATGCGTACGATCTGGCCGAGGAAGTCGGGGAAGGCGAGCGTGCGGATGTCGAAGCTGAACTTGCCGCCCTCGATGCGTGCGATGTCGAGCGAGCCTTCGATCAGCGACAGCAGGTGTTCGCCGCTGCCGCGGATCACGCGGATCGCCTGCCGGCGCGGCTCGGGGATCGTCGCGTCATTGTCGAGCAGTTGCGCGTAGCCGAGGATGCTGTTCAGCGGCGTGCGGATCTCGTGGCTGATGGCGGCGATGTAGCGGCTCTTGGCCTGGTTCGCCTGGTCGGCCTGGCGCTTGGCCTGCTGCAGCTGGGCGTCCGTGCGGCCGTGCAGCTCGATCTCGCGCTGCAGGAGGCTCGTCTGGCGGTTCGATTCTTCCTGCGCCACGCGCCGGCTCTCGCCCGTCAGCACGAGCCACCACGCGACGATGCCGCTGGCCAGCGCCAGCGCGCCGAACGTCTTCACGAACGCGAGGCGCAGCGCTTCAAGCATCGCGGCATCGGCCGCCGGCCCGAGGGCGGCGCGCTCGTGCACGTACAGCAGCGCGAGCAGGCCGCCGAGGAACGA
>Ga0105243_10004138_pt1 | contig 11535 bp, 10 predicted proteins | sample KBSM34metaG_FD_81525 | JGI IMG/M metagenome (GOLD analysis project Ga0105243, IMG submission 81525) | Miscanthus rhizosphere microbial communities from Kellogg Biological Station, Michigan, USA - KBS M3-4 metaG | ecosystem: Host-associated > Plants > Roots > Rhizosphere > Soil | place...
CTTACCTGTTCGGCGAGGAGCCGGCATGAGCGCGAGGCTGCCGCAACGCCGTGGCGAATGGATAGACCGGACGACTCCAATCGACTTCGAATTTGAACGGGAATCCTTCCATGGATTTGCCGGGGACACGGTCACCAGCGCGCTGTGCGCCGCCGGCATGAACGTCCTGGGACGCAGCTTCAAATATCACCGTCCACGCGGCGTCCTGTCCATGGCAAATCACGACGTCAACGCCTTATTCCAGGACGCCGGACGGCACCATCTTCGCGGCGATGTTGCGCCATTGCTCAATGGCATGCGCCTTAGCGCGGTGAATACCTTTGGTGGCGTCAGGTCCGACCGGGCACGCGTACTCGACGCTTTGTCGGCCTTCCTGCCGGTCGGTTTTTACTACAAGGCCTTTCACTCGCCAAAGTGGCTATTCCCTTTTTGGGAGCGCCTCTTTCGGCGGATCACGGGGCTGGGCGAACTGGATTTCGCGGTTCAGCGCTTGCGCACGCCCAAGCGCTACGATTTCTGCGACGTGCTGGTGATCGGAGCCGGCCCCGCCGGCCTGTCCGCTGCTCTCTCTTGCGCAGATGCCGGTGCAAGAGTATGCCTAGTCGACGAGAATGCGCGCATCGGCGGCAGCCTGACATACCAGCGCGGGGGAAGTGACGCGTCGTTCCAGTTGCTGCAGGGGTTGGGTGAGCGCGCCAGCAGAAATTCAAATTTAACCGTGCGCACGGGTACGCTCGCGGCCGGGTATTACGCCGATCACTGGCTGCCGTTAGTCGAGGACGGCCGCATAACCAAGATGCGCGCGCGTGCCGTAATCGTCGCCACCGGCGTATTCGAGCAGCCAGGTGTTTTTCACAACAATGACCTGCCCGGCGTGATGCTCGCGTCCGCTGCGCAGCGCCTGATATATCGTTTCGCGGTGAAGCCCATGCAATCGGCCGTCGTGCTTGCCGCCAACGACGAAGGCTATGCAGCCGCGGCCGACCTGCTGGCCAACGACATCCGCGTCAACGCGGTAGTTGATCTGCGCAGCAACCCTGCTACCTGCGCTGCGGCTGGAACCTTGGAGCAGGCCGGTGTGCGCATCCACCGGGGCTACGGTTTGCAGGAGGCGGTGAGAACAACTCGCGGTCGTATCGGGGCGGCCGTCATCGCGCCGGTGCTTGCCGACGGCGCGCTCGATTCGGCCAGGCAGGAAAAGATCGCATGTGACGGCGTATTGATGAGCGTCGGCTATGCACCAGCCGCAGCGCTGTTGTACCAGGCCGGCGCAAAAATGCGCTTCGATGAAGTGCTCCAGCAGTTCGTGCCGGATGCCTTGCCACCCGGCGTATTCGTGGCAGGCCGCGTGAACGGCGTCTACCAACTCGAAGATCGGCAGCGCGATGGAGTTCGTGCCGGCATGGAAGCAGCCGCCTATCTGGGGTTCCCGGTTGTCGCAGCGCCTGCGGTCGCGCGCGCCATGGTTTCGCCGAATCATCCTTATCCGGTTTTCGACCATCCGCGCGGAAAGAACTTCGTCGATTTCGATGAAGACCTGCAGCTTAAGGATTTTGCCGATGCGGCGCAGGAGGGCTTCGACAATATCGAGTTGCTCAAGCGCTATACCACCGTGGGCATGGGGCCGAGCCAGGGCAAGCACTCGAACATGAACGCGATTCGCGTCCTGGCGAAATTGAAGAACACCACGGCTGGGGAAATCGGCAATACCACGGCGCGCCCGTTCTTCCATCCGGTGCCGATGTCGCACCTGGCAGGTCGCGGCTTTCATCCTTACCGGCTTACGCCACTGCATTCCAGGCACGAATCGGCCGGAGCGGTGTTCATGCAAGCCGGAGTATGGCTGCGCCCGGAGTACTACGCTGCCGGCGGACAATCGAAACGCGAATCCCTGCATGAAGAAGCGGCTGCGGTGCGCAGCCGTGTCGGGATTATCGACGTCGGCACGCTGGGGAAGATGGAAATCTCCGGACCCGATGCCGCGACATTTCTGGAGCGCGTCTACACGGGCCGTTTCAGCAACATGAAAGCAGGAGCCACACGCTATGCCCTGATGCTCGACGAAGCGGGCGTCATCATCGACGACGGTGTGGTGGCGCGTCTCGGCGACGAGCGTTTTTACTTCACCACGACGACGACCGGTTCGGCCAACGTGTATCGCGAGATGACGCGGCTGAATCTGCTGTGGCAATTGAAAGCCGGCGTCGTCAACGCCACCGGAAGCTATGCCGCCGTCAACCTGGCCGGTCCGCACTCTCGTGAGGTGCTGTCGGCGCTTACCAAGATCGACCTTTCCGCGAATGCGTTTCCCTATCTTGCGGTTCGGGAAGGGGACGTGGCCGGAATGCCCGCTCGGGTGATGCGCGTCGGCTTTGTCGGCGAACTCGGCTATGAAATCCACGTGCCGGCTGATGGCGCCGGCTCCTTGTGGGATGCCTTGATGCAAGAGGGGCGCGCGCACGGCATCAAACCATTCGGCGTCGAGGCACAGCGCCTGCTGCGCCTGGAGAAGGGCCACATCATTATCGGTCAGGACACCGACGGCTTGACCTCGCCGATCGAAGCCAACATGGAGTGGGCGGTAAAGATGGACAAGTCCTATTTCATCGGGCAGCGCAGTCTCAAGATCATAGGGCAGAAAAAATCCAAGGCGAAGCTGGTTGGATTCATGCTGGATGACAACGATGAAAATGCCGCTCCCAAGGAATGCCATCTGGTGATCCGCGAGGGACAAATCGCAGGGCGCGTGACCAGCATCGCTTTCAGCCCTGCGCTGAGCCGTCACATCGGTCTTGCCTTTGTTTTTCCGGAAATGTCCGCGGAGGGAACGCGATTTTTCATCCGCGCCGATGCGGGGCGCATGGTGCAGGCCCGGGTCGTGCCAACGCCTTTCTACGATCCGTCAGGCGCACTGCAGAAGGCGGCGGCGTGAACGCAAAACGCTTGAGTCCAGCGCACGCGAAACTAGCCGCGCTGCAGCCGCAGTGGGAGGAGCGGCTCGGCATGTCCGTCGCATCGCGTATTGCCGGCGACGATGCCGCGAAACTTGAGGCGGTGGCATTGGCCGACCTGAGTTTCCTGCCAAAGTTAGGCCTGAAGGGGCCAGGCGCGGACCAGTGGCTGGCGAGCCGGGACATCACGCTGCCGGCAAAGCCGAACAGGTGGATCGCCCTTTCGGGCGGCGGCTTCATCGCGCGATTGGGGCGCAGCGAATTTTTCCTTGAGGACGGGGCCGCCGCGGAAGGAATCGGCGCCGTCAGAAGTGCTCTGGACACAGGCGCGCCCGGCGTCTATCCGGTGATCCGCCAGGACGCGGGCTTCCTGCTCGCTGGGAGGCGCGTGAACGAATTGCTTGTCGAGAGTTGCAATGTGAATTTCGCGGAAATCGATCCGCAGGAGCGCGTGGTCGTGATGACCCAGATGATCGGCGTATCGGTTCTCGTCATTCGGGACATCGACACGGAAATACCGCGTTACCGCATCTGGTGCGATTCCACCTTCGCGCCCTATTTCTGGGAGACATTGTCGGAAATCGCCGCGGATCTGGGCGGCGGTGTCATCGGCGTGGACAGCTTACCGTGGTAGTCGGGTCAGGGTATTCAGCAAACTCATCAAAGGGAGCATCGGCGTAATGTCACCCCAATCGGCAAGAAAATATCTGAAGGACAACAAGGTCAAATACATCCTTGCGCAGTTCGTCGATATTCACGGCGCTGCCAAGGCCAAGGCCGTTCCGGTCGAGCATCTCGACATGATGCTCAACGAGGGTGCGGGCTTTGCCGGGTTCGCGCTGTGGGGATTCGGCATGGGCCCGCACGGGCCGGATTACATGGCCATCGGCGATCCCTCCACGCTCTCGGTAATCCCGTGGATGCCGGGGTTTGCGCGCATGGCCTGCTACGGCCATGTCAACGGTGCGCCTTACCAATACTGTTCGCGCGTCGTGCTGAAGCGCCAACTCGATGCGCTCGCCAAACGCGGACTCACCATGTATACGGGCATTGAACCGGAGTTCATGCTGCTGAAGCGCGCGGCCGACGGTAAGCTTGGCCCGGCGGATGACACCGACCTGCTGGAGAAGCCCTGCTACGACTACAAGGGTCTGGCCCGCTCGGTGCCCTTTCTGCAAGCCATGGTGGAAGCATTGCGGGCCGTCGGCGTCGACGTCTATCAGATCGATCATGAAGACGCCAACGGCCAGTTCGAAGTGAATTTCACTTATGGCGATGCCCTGAGTTCGGCCGACCGTCTGGTGCTGGTGAAGATGGCCGCATCGGAGATTGCCAAATCGATGGGCATGATCGCCACGTTCATGCCAAAGCCGTTTTCCGATCGAACCGGAACAGGCGCGCATTTTCATATTTCGATCGGCAACAGCAAGGTCAAGAACCTGTTCCACGACGCAAAGGACAAGAACGGGCTTGGGTTGTCGACGATGGCCTATCACTTCATGGGTGGTGTGTTATCCCATGCCAAGGCACTCACTGCAGTGGTCGCGCCGACCATAAATTCCTACAAGCGTCTTGTCGTGGGACGCGCGCTCTCGGGCGCGACGTGGGCGCCGGCCTACATCGCGTATGGCAACAACAATCGTACCGCGTGCGTGCGCGTACCCTACGGCAGGCTGGAGTTGCGCCTGCCTGACGGCTCCGCCAACCCATACCTCGCCAGCGCGGCGATCCTTGCGGCGGGCATGGATGGCGTCGACCGCAAGCTCGATCCGGGAAAGCCGGTCAACGAAAACCTTTATGAGTGGTCGCCGGAAAAGCTCAAGCGAGCCGGAATCGGTCTGTTGCCGCAGAGCCTGAAAGAGGCGCTCGACGAATTCGAGAAAGACAAGGTATTGCGCGCCGCGATTGGTGAGGACCTCTCACAGGAGTTCCTTACACTCAAGCGCATGGAATGGGTCGAATACTCGCGTCACGTTTCCGAATGGGAACGCGAACGCTATGTGGAATTTTTCTAGCTCAAGTGCGAACCGCAGAGGCGCAGAGGCGCGGAGGAAACGCTGAGAAAAACATGACAATTCGGAGTGAACACCGGCACCGAGCGCCGATTACTCGTAGTTGTCGTCATTCCAGATATTTGTCCATTTTGTTCTTTGATTTCTCTGCGTGTCTTTCTCTCCGCGCCTCTGCGCCTCTGCGGTGAAGATCGAATTGTGAGGTAAAGCCTTATGTGTGGAATCGTGGGATTGTTGTTGAAGAAGCCGGAACTGCGCGAGCGACTCGGTGAGTTGGCAATGCCGATGTTGATCGGCATGACGGAGCGCGGACCGGATTCCGCCGGGTTGGCGGTCTTTACCGAAGAGTTGTCCGGCATGCAGCGCAAGTACAGCTTCTGTGCGCCGGATTGGGAGTACGACTGGGCGGGATTCGAATCATCGTTCATTGCCAAATTTGGCGGCCAGGTCACGATTATCATCAAGGGCAATCATGCTGTGCTGACCTGCTCGGCACCTGCGCCCAAGGTACGGTCGTGGGCCAAACAGGCGTTTCCTCAACTGCATGTGCTCGCCGCGGGCCGCCTCATGGACATCTACAAGGACGTCGGGAGCCCTGCCGATGTTGCCGGGCGCTATGAGTTCGAGAAGCTCGCCGGCTCTCACCTGGTTGCGCATACGCGGATGGCTACCGAATCAGCAGTTACGCCCGATCGCGCGCATCCATTCACGGCCGGCGAGGATTTCTGCCTGGTGCACAACGGCTCGTTGTCGAATCCTTACCAGATCCGGCGCCGGCTCGAACCTCTGGGCATCGGCTTCGATACCGATAACGATACCGAAGCCGCCTGCCGTTATTTCGAATGGCGCATGCGCGAAGGCGACGATCTCGAAACCGCCATTCACAAAGGTTTCGAGGAACTCGATGGCTTCTATACCTTCCTGATGGGAACAGCGGACCAGCTGGCGCTGGTGCGGGATGCCTTTGCCTGCAAGCCAGCGGTGGTGGCGGAGACGGACGACTATGTGGCGATCTCGTCCGAGTTTCGATCGCTCTCCAAACTGCCTGATATAAAGAACGCCACGATATTCGAACCCGCTCCCGAGGAGATCTACCTATGGCGGGTGTGACACAGGCACCGCGCACCATCGCTGCGGCCGTTACCTTCGATCTGGCCAGGCAATCGTTGCGTGAGCTCAATCAATACCTCCACCACGGACTTGGCGCGACCAAAAAAGTGCTTGTGCTCAACCCGGACGGCGCTCACAACATTGCCGCGGGCATGAATGCGGAGGTGGAAATCGAAATCGATGGCCACGCCGGGTACTACGCGGCGGGCATGAATCAAAGGGCGAGTGTTTTGATCCGCGGTAACGCTGGCCCAGGTGTAGCCGAAGGCATGACCTCCGGTGTGGTACACGTCAAGGGTTTCGCATCCGTGTCGGCGGGCGCGGCGGCACACGGCGGACTACTGGTCATCGAGGGAGATGCCTCGCTCCGTTGCGGCATTTCGATGAAAGGCATCGACATCGTGGTTGGAGGATCGGTCGGCGATTTTTCCGCTTTCATGGCCCAGGCCGGGCGCCTGGTCGTGTGCGGCGACGCGGGCGATGCGCTCGGCGATTCGCTCTACGAAGCAGTGATCTATATACGCGGCCAGGTGAAATCTCTGGGCGCCGATGCGCACGAGGAGCCGATGACGGGCACCGATCATGACGCTGTAAAGAACCTGCTGGCAAAAGCCGGTTTGAAACACGATCCCCGAGAATTTCGCAGGGTCGCATCCAAGCGCGAGCTGTATCACTGGAATGCCGACGCGAATCAGGAATACTAATGACTGCTATGCCACAGAGGACACAGAGGGCACAGAGAAAAACGGAATCCAGGATGTGCGATTGGAGCGCAGAGACGAAGTGTATCGGATTCTCCATCTCTCTCTGTGTCCTCTGTGGCGAATAGGGCCTGAAAATGAACAAACAAGTTGAATTGCACGATCGCCTTCGGCTCGAAGAGAGCGCGGGTTTCGACCGCAAGATCATCGACTACGTTCATCGCGCAGCGGCGACCGGTCTCTACGAAATCCGTGGACTGGGTGCGAAGCGCCATGTGCCGCATTTCGATGACCTCGTGTTCCTGGCTGCATCGCTGTCGCGCTATCCGTTGGAGGGCTATCGCGAAAAATGCGTCACCAAGACTGTGTTGGGCACGCGTTTCGCGAGCAAGCCGGTGGAACTCGCCATCCCCATCACGATTGCCGGGATGAGTTTCGGTTCGTTGTCGGCGAACGTGAAGGAAGCATTGGGCCGCGCGGCAAGCGAAATGGGAACTTCGACTACGACTGGCGACGGCGGCATGACCGAGGAGGAACGCAGGTCGTCGAAGACGCTGATCTATCAATGCCTGCCTTCCCGCTATGGCTTCAAACCCGACGACGTGCGCCGCGCCGACGCTATCGAAATTGTGATCGGGCAGGGAGCCAAGCCCGGCGGTGGCGGCATGCTGCTCGGCCAGAAGGTCAATCCGCGCGTGGCGAAAATGCGCGTCCTGCCGCAGGGCGTGGATCAGCGCTCAGCCTGTCGCCATCCGGATTGGACAGGTCCGGATGACCTGACTATCAAGATCCAGGAATTGCGTGAAATCACCGATTGGGAAAAACCGATCTACGTCAAGGTCGGTGCAACCCGGACTTTCCACGATGTAAAGCTAGCGGTGCACTCCGGGGCCGACGTGATCGTGGTGGACGGCATGCAGGGCGGCACTGCAGCAACGCAAACGGTCTTCATCGAAAACGTCGGTATTCCCACCTTGGCTGCCGTGCGTCAGGCGGTCGATGCGCTGGAGGATCTGAACATGCAGGGCAAGGTTCAGCTCATCGTCTCTGGTGGAATTCGCACCGGTGCCGATATCGCCAAGGCGCTGGCGATGGGGGCAGACGCCGTGTCGATCGGACAGGGCATCCTTTTGGCGCTCGGTTGCAACAGCGATACCTACGTGCAGGACGGTACTCACCGGTCGGCCGCAGCCGACTATGAACAACTCGGAACGGCGCCCGGATATTGCCATCACTGCCATACCGGCCGCTGCCCTGTAGGCGTGACGACGCAGGATGCGGTGCTCGAAAAACGGCTCGAACCGCTGGTCGGCGCCAGGCGCGTGCGCAACTATCTGAAGACCCTGAACATGGAACTCACCACGATCGCGCGCGCTTGCGGGAAACAGAATGTGCACCACTTGGAGCGCGAAGATCTGGTGGCTCTGACGCTCGAGGCAGCAGCCATGGCGCGCGTGCCACTCGCGGGTACCAACTGGATTCCGGGGGTTGCGGGTGCGTAAAGACATTATGCCAATGGAAAATCGAGAAGCCAGAGGCAGCCCCCCGGCAGAACAACGGCCGGATGCGGTCGCCGCCAACGGCAAATCGCTCGATCGATTTGTCGGCACCGTGATCCGTGAATTACGCCTGAAACACAATCTGACGATAGCGGAAGTCGCCGCGCAGGCCGGCATCTCCCGCGGCATGGTGTCCAAGATCGAAAATGGCCAGGTCTCCACCAGCCTGGAAACCCTGTCGAAGATCGCGCAGGCGCTCGGAGTGTCGCTGTCTCATTTGTTCCGTCACTACAACATGCCGGCCGGGGGTGCACAACTGGTCAAGAACGGGACCGGCATGGAAGTGGTCCGCCGCGGAACACGGCGCGGACACACCTATCATTTGCTAGCCTATGATCAGGGACCGAGGAAAGTATTCGAGCCTTTCCTCATTACCATGGACGATGCTTCGGAAGTGTTTCCGACCTTCGAGCATCCCGGCACCGAGTTCATTTTCATGCTGAAAGGCAAGATCGAATACCGTCATGGACAACAGACCTACCTGCTCGAACCGGGCGATTCGCTGACTTTTCGCGGTGACATTCCCCATGGCCCCGAGCAACTGATCGAGTTGCCGATTCATTTTCTGTCCACCATCATTTACGGCGCCCAGTCCGAAGAGTAGCTGGCAACGTGGTATTTGTTTTCGAGGGGTAGCGAACCATGCCGGATGTTCAATCAGTGCGTATCGAGCGCGCGGTCAATACGGACGTTCCGTCATTGATCGAGTTGCTCGCCGCGTTGTTCGCGATCGAAAGCGATTTTTCTCCCGATCGCGTAAAGCAAAGTCGCGGGCTCGAGCTGTTGCTGGCGCAACCGGACGATCGCGCCGTTTTGCTGGTCGCGCGTTCACCAGACGATGCTGTGCTCGGCATGGCAAGCGCGCAACTCGTGATGTCGACCGCAGAAGGCGCTTCTTCGGCCTGGATCGAAGATGTCGTAGTACAGCCGGCCGTGCGCGGTCAGGGTATCGCCCGGCTGCTGCTGCAGGACTTGCTCGCCTGGGCCCAACGGCATGGGGCGACACGAGCACAGTTGCTGGTGGACAACGCCAATAGATCCGCGCTGGATTTCTACCGCAACCTCGGCTGGCAGCCCACACAGTTATCGGTTTGGCGCCGGTCGCTCACGAAGCCCTGATTCTTGCCGACTGGCGTACCGCGTTATGCCAGTCCCGGCTTGTCAAAAAAATCGGGCGCCCGAAGCGCCCGATAAAAGGTAAGCGGACTTACCGGAGGAGACTACATGTGATACGCCTTCTCGCCATGCAGGGTCGAGTCCAGACCTTCGCGTTCCTGATCTTCCGGGACGCGCAGACCGATCACCAGATCGGTGATCTTGTATGCAATCGCGGCCACTACGCCGGACCAGACCAGGGTCGTGCCAACCCCCCATGCCTGCGAGACGAATTGCGTTGCGATCGAATAATCCGGCGCAGTAGCGTTGGCGACATAATCATAAACTCCTGTGCCGCCCAGTTTCGGCGAACAGAATATCGCCGTGCCGAGCGCGCCAATGATCCCGCCGATGCAGTGCACGCCGAACACGTCGAGCGTATCGTCATAGCCCATCATGTGCTTGAGCCCTACCACGGCCCACAGGCAAATGATGCCGGCGATGATGCCCAGCACGATGGCTCCCATCGGCCCGACGTAACCGCAAGCCGGGGTAATCGCGACCAGGCCGGCAACCGCGCCCGATGCGATACCCAGCATGGTCGGCTGTCCACGTACGCCCCATTCAACGAACATCCATGCCAGCGCTGCAGATGCGGTTGCAAGCAGCGTATTGACGAATACCATTGCTGCAAAACCGGTGGATTCCAGGTTGGAGCCGACGTTGAACCCGAACCAGCCCACCCACAGCAGCGAAGCGCCGATCATCGTCATGGTAAGGCTATGCGGTGGCATGGCTTCCTTGTTGAAGCCGATGCGCTTGCCGATCATCAGGCAACCGACCAAGCCGGCTATCCCGGCATTGATGTGAACGACCGTGCCACCCGCAAAGTCCAGTGCACCCTTTTGCCAGATGAATCCCGCGGTAGCCGAAGCTTTGGCGGCGGCATCAGCCGTTGTGAATGCATCGGGACCGGCCCAGTACCACACCATGTGCGCGACCGGCAGATAGGAGAATGTGAACCAGAGCACCATGAACAGTAGAACGGCGCTGAATTTCACTCGTTCCGCGAAGGCGCCGATGATCAGCGCCGGCGTGATTGCGGCGAATGTCAATTGGAAGGCGATGTAGATGTATTCGGGAATGACGACGCCCTTGCTGAAGGTTGCCACCGTCGAGTCTGGCGTGACCCCGGACAGGAACACACGGCTGAAGCCGCCGAAGAACGCACCTCCCTCCGTGAACGCGATGCTATATCCATAGATTGCCCACAGGATCGCGAGCAAGGAGAACGTCGCGAACACCTGCATCAAAACCGAAAGCATGTTTTTCGCTCGCACCATGCCGCCATAGAACAGCGCAAGACCGGGGATGGTCATCAGGATGACCAGCACGGTGGCAACGATCATCCATGCTGTATCGCCTTTGTTCGGCACCGGAGCAGGGGCCGCTGCTGGTGCAGCGGGGGTTGCCGCCTCTGCCGCAGGTGCCGTCGCAGTGTCAGCGGCTTTTGCTTCATCGGCAAAAACCGGTACCGACAGCGCGACGGTGCCGCACAAGGCCAGAAGCATCAGAATCTTTCTTATCATGACATTCTCCCTATAGCGCCTCCGCGCCGGTTTCGCCGGTGCGGATGCGGACAACTTGTTCCAAGTCGAACACGAAGATCTTGCCATCGCCGATCTTCCCGGTATTGGCGGACTTCTCGATAGCCTCGATCACCTGATCCAGCAGCTCGGTCTTGATCGCAGCCTCGATAGCCTCGATCACCTGATCCAGCAGCTCGGTCTTGATCGCAGCCTCGATCTTTACCTTGGGCAGGAAATCCACGACGTACTCGGCCCCGCGATAAAGTTCGGTATGGCCTTTCTGCCGCCCGAAGCCTTTGACTTCGGTCACGGTGATCCCCTGCACGCCAATGGCGGACAAGGCCTCACGCACCTCGTCAAGCTTGAACGGCTTGATGACTGCGGTAACTAGTTTCATGGTTTCTCCAATTGGCTTTGCTTTGAATTTGGGGACCGGCATTGCGCCGGGCCCCTATTAAATTAGGCGGTCAGAAAGTCTTGCTGACCGAAACGATCACCTTGCCTTCGCCGAGGTCGAC
>Ga0105243_10004140_pt1 | contig 11527 bp, 9 predicted proteins | sample KBSM34metaG_FD_81525 | JGI IMG/M metagenome (GOLD analysis project Ga0105243, IMG submission 81525) | Miscanthus rhizosphere microbial communities from Kellogg Biological Station, Michigan, USA - KBS M3-4 metaG | ecosystem: Host-associated > Plants > Roots > Rhizosphere > Soil | place: Michigan...
CTATGAAGTGGTGCTGGGCGTCGGCGGATCTACCGCGTTCTGGGACATTGCCAGCTTCGGGCTCGTGGAGAACAAGGCGCAGCACCTGTCCTTCGGCGAGTTCGGTTCAAAGTTCGCTTCCGCCACCAACAAGGCGCCGTTCCTTGCCGAGTCCTCCATCATCAAGGCCGAACCCGGCACCCGCCCCACCGCCCGGGCGGAGGCCGGCGTCGACGTCTATGCGTGGCCGCAGAACGAGACCTCAACCGGCGTTGCCGCCCCCGTCCAGCGGGTGGCCGGCGCCGACGAGGGGTCGTTGGTGCTCGTGGACGCGACCTCGGCCGCGGGCGGGCTGGACGTGGACGTGGCGGAGTCGGACGTGTACTACTTCGCGCCGCAGAAGAACTTCGCGTCCGACGGCGGCCTGTGGCTGGGCCTGTTCTCCCCGGCCGCGCTGGAACGGGCGGCACGGATCAAGGCCGGCAACCGCTGGATTCCCGACTTCCTTGACCTCCAGACGGCGATCGACAATTCCCGGCTGAACCAGACCTACAACACCCCCGCGCTGGCCACCCTGGTGACCCTGGACGCCCAGGTGCAGTGGCTCAACGCCAACGGCGGCCTGGACTTCGCCGCCGGCCGGACCGCGGATTCTGCCGGCCGCATCTACCGCTGGGCCGAAGCGTCCGAATACGCCACGCCGTTCGTGGCCAAGGCCGAGGACCGCTCGAACGTGATCGCCACGATCGACTTCGATGACTCGATCGACGCCGCGGCCATCGCCAAGGTGCTCCGCGCCAACGGCGTCGTCGACACCGAGCCGTACCGCAAGCTGGGCCGCAACCAGCTGCGCATCGCCACCTTCGTGGCGATCGAGCCCGACGATGTCTCGGCACTGCTCGAGTGCATCGATTTCGTCGTGGCGGAACTGAAGAAGTAGCCCCGCGTCCGGCGTCGTCACGGCCCCTGAGGACCTAGGCCGTGACGGCGCCGTCGTCGTTTCAGGTCCGTCGGCCCTGCTGTGCCTCCGGCCGCGCGTCCCTGCCGGCACCGGCCGCCCCGGTCCGGCTTTCGACGCGGAAGTACCGGAGTCCGTGGGCGCGGCGGTTGAAGTGGAGCCGCAGGTGCTTCGCGCGGATGATCCACACCAGCCCGATCAGGGCCGCCAGCAGGCCGGCGCCCGCCGCGACCGCCATGGACCAGCGGGGGCCGGCGGTGTTTGCCACCCAGCCGACGAGCGGTGCCCCGAGGGGAGTTCCGCCCATGAAGATCGCCATGTAGAGGGCCATCACCCGGCCCCGCATGACGGGCTCTGTGGTGGTCTGGACGTACCCGTTTGCGCTCGTCATCATGGTGATCGCGAACAGCCCCACGGGCACAAGTGCGACGCCGTACCAGAAGTAGTTCGGGGCCATCGCTGCGATGCCCGAGGTCACGCCGAAGGCGGCGGCCGCCCCGAAGATGACCCGCAGCCGTGGCTTGCCGCGGCCGGCGGACAGCAGGGCCCCGGCGACGGATCCGATGGCCATGATCGAATTCATCAGGCCGAAGGCCCCCGCGTCCAGGCCGAATTCCGTCCCCACCATGGCCGCGATGAACAGGGCGAAATTCAGCCCCAGGGTTCCCACGATGAAGATCGCCACCAGCACCACGACCAAATCCGGACGGTACCTCACATAGCGCAGCCCCTCCCGGATCCTGCCCCTGCCCGCCGGTGCCCGCGGCAGCCGGCGCAGCGACGACGACGGGATTTTCGCCAGGCTCAGCAACAGGGGCACAAAGGTGAGCGTATTAATGAGGAAGACCCAGCCGGGCCCGACGACGGCCGTGAGCACGCCGGCGACGGCCGGACCGATCATCCGGGCAACATTGAAAGACGCGCTGTTCAGGGCCACGGCGTTGGGGAGGTAGTCGTCCTGGACCAGTTCCGAGACGAAGGTCTGCCGGACGGGGGCGTCCAGGGCCGAGACCACCCCGAGCATCAGGGCGAAGGCGTAGACGTGCCAGAGCTGCGCCGCGCCCGTGACCACCAGGATGCCCAGCCCCGCGCTCAGCAGCGCCATGGCGGACTGCGTCAGCACCAGGAGCCGCTTGCGGTTGAACCGGTCGGCGACCAGTCCGGCCACGGGTGCCAGGAAGAGTTGCGGGCCCAGCTGCAGGGCCATCGTGATTCCCACCGCCCCGGCATCGTGCGCCGTCAGGTGGGCGAACACCAGCCAGTCCTGGGCGGTGCGCTGCATCCAGGTGCCAACGTTGGAAATAAGGGCGCCGACGAACCAGATCCGGTAGTTCAGGATGTGCAGGGATTTGAACGTGGACATCAGCCCCAGCCCTCCCCAGACACGCTCCCGGACGCTTCCAACCGCTAGTCGGCCTCGCCCGTTGAGCGTTCCCGCTCGGCGTCGTCGGCGTCGTCGGCGTCGTCGTCGGTGTCGGCGGTGTCAGCGTCGTCGGCGTCGTCGTCGTCAGCGTCATCCTGCTGGTCGGCGTCGGACGCCTGCGACGGCGCTTCGGGACCGGACGGCGCCTCGGCAGCCTCGTCAGCCTGCGCGTCTTCCGGGCGGACCCGTTCGGCCCACGGAACCCATGCAGGTGCCAGGATGGAGTCCTCGGAGGGCAGGAGGCCAAGTTCGTCCACCGTGACCACCTTGGAGCGCGAGTTGCGTGTCAGCACGGCGTACCACTGCCAGCCCAGGTATCCGGGGAGCCTGGATTCGAACAGGTGGGTCACCAGGCGGTCGCCCTCGCTCCGGGCACCGAGGTGCTCGCCGATCTGCTCGGCGGGGGCAATGCCCTCCACCGCGGTGCGGGCGACGTCGACGGCGGCGGCCAGGAAGGCGTCAGGCTTGCCGGTGCGCCAGACGGGCACGCCGGCGCGCGGGCGGATTCCCTGCTTGGAGCCGGTTTTGGCCCCGGCGGGCGCTGCGGTTCCGGCATCCGGCGCTGGCAACTGATCAGGTTCCTGAGTCATCAAAAGCCTTATACGTCCAGCTCGTCGGCAACCTTACGGAGGGCCGCTGCGATCGCCTTGCCCTTGTTGCCTTCCGGGTACTTGCCCGCGGACAGGGTCCCGGACAGGTTATCCAGCACGCTGACGAGGTCCTGGACCAGCGGGGCAAGGTCCCTGGCGCTGGGCCGCTTTGCCTTGGCGATGGACGGCGTCTTGTCCAGCACGCGCAGGCCCAGGGCCTGGGCACCCTTGCGTCCGTCGGCTACACCAAATTCAACACGCGTGCCGGCCTTGAGCTCCGTAATGCCTTCGGGCAGCGCGGACTTGGGCAGGAAGACTTCCTGGCCGTCCTCGCCCGCGAGGAATCCGAAGCCTTTTTCCTTGTCATACCACTTGACCTTGCCGGTAGGCACGTAATCAACCTTCTTCGTTCTGCGGGGACACGGCCGGCGGTCACCGCATCCGCATGGATACGCGGGTTCAGGGTATGACTGCCCGGACCGTGTTGGTCTGTATCTCCAAGGTTATCCTGCCTGGTTCACTTTAACGGCTTGAGGCGCGGGCGATGCCGGACTGTTAGCGTTGCCCCCATGACACTGACGCGTTACCGGCGGCCTTTGATGATCGTAGCGGCCACCCTTGCTGTGCTGTCACTCGTTGCCGTCGGCGCTGTCATGGCCATGGCCTTCAACAATGCCGTGGCGCCGGCCTGGATTACCTCGACGGCCCTTTACGGCCTCCCGGTGGCATTCCTGCTCATGCTGGCCCTCGTTGTCGACGCGGTGGCAGCCCGGCGCCGCCCGCGCGGGCCCGGCGAAAGGTAACGTTGGAGCGATGTCCCTCATCCGCGCGCTCAGCAAGGAACTTCAGGCACGAAGCGACGAATCGTTGCGGGCCCTGTTCTCCGCGCGGCCGGACCTGATTTCTCCCGGCGTCCCGGACTTCGCCGCCCTCGCCGCCCGCGCCAGCGGACGCGTCAGCGTGCAGCGGGCACTCGAACGGCTCAACCGCCCGCAGATGCAGGTCCTGGAAACCCTGCACCTGTGCACCAACGCCGATACCGGGCACAGCGCATCGGCTGCGATGCTGAAGAAACTAATCAACGGCTCCTCGGTTGCCGCCGTCGACCGGCTCCTCCATTCCCTGCAGGAACTGGCCCTCGTCCACCGCGCCGATCCGCCGCACGGCGCGACCCCCGCCGCCGCCAAGCAGCGCCACTACCTTCCGGTCGGCAGCCTCAAGGACGTGATTGGCATCTACCCAGCGGGGCTCGGGCGCAGCTACACCGAACTTGTGCGGCTCCAGCCTGCTTTTGCACAGCGCGTGGTGCAGCTGGTGGGGGAACTTCACCGCGCCGGGGCGTCCATCTCCCCCGCCACGACGCCGATGGAAGCCGCCCTGTCCCTGCAGCACTGGACGGCAACACCGGAATCGCTCCAGCAAATCCTGGCCACCGCACCGGACCGGACCGCTGCCCTTCTGGCCCGCTTCGGGAACTGGGCCATGGGCGCCGTCCCGCAGGCGCAGCGCCGGGCGTCCGTGCTCCACGAAGGCGCCGACGTCGGCCCCGTGGACTGGCTGCTGGCGCGCGGGCTGCTGGTACCGCTGGACGCCGCGCACGTCGAACTGCCGCACAGCGTCGGAGTGTCGCTGCGCGGCGGGTTTGTCATCGAGAACTTTTCGCTCACGCCGCCCGTCCCCCGGCTGGGCAACACGAGCGCAGGGCTGCGCCGAAACGCCGCGTTGGGCGCCATCGCCGAGACGCTGCGGCTCGTCGGCGAAGTGCTCTACACCGTGCGCGAACAGCCGCTGGCGACGCTGCGCAGCGGGGGCGTCGGGGTCCGGGAGATGAAGCGGCTGGCGGATTCCCTGCGGATGGAAGTGCACGAGGCCGGTGTCCTCGCGGAGCTCTGCGGAATGGCCGGTCTGCTGCGCCTGGACGTCGACAGTTCTGCGTGGGTGCAGCCGCCGCAGCTGGAGTGGCTGTCGCTGCCGAGGCAGGAGCAGTGGCTGTGGCTGGTCAACGCCTGGCTGGCCAGCGAGCGCGCACCGTCCCTCGTGGGCCAACCGGTGAATGCTGCCGCCCCGGGCCCGGCAGGGCACCGGGGCCCGGCAGGGACCACCATCAATGCGCTTTCCGCCGAGGCGCAGCGGCCGGACGCCCCGGTGGTCCGCAAAAGGGTCCTGGAAATCCTGCACGAACTCACCCTTGAGGCCGTGGCGCCCGACGGGCAGGCCCCGGTCCTCGATGCCGCCGCTGTGCTGGAGCGTGCCGAGTGGACGCAGCCCCGGATGGCCAGGCGCTTCAGCTCGCTGATCCGCGGCATCCTCGCGGAGGCCGAGATGCTCGGCCTGATCGGCTCCGGTGCGCTGAGCCAGCTGGGCGCCGCGATCGCCGCCGAGCAGCCGGACGACGCCCTGGGGATCCTGGGCGAACACCTGCCGGCGGCCCTGCAGCATGTGTTGCTGCAGGCGGACCTGACGGCGGTGGCGCCGGGCTACCTCGACCCCGAACTGAGCGAACGGCTCCTGACCATGGCCACGGCCGAAGGGCAGGGACCGGCCACCATCTACCGGTTCTCCGTCACCTCCGTGCGCCGTGCCCTCGACGCCGGCCAGGACGCCGCGGCGATGCTGGACTTCCTGCGCCAGCATTCGGCCACCGCCATCCCGCAGCCCCTCCAGTACCTCATCGAAGACACTGCCGCGCGCCATTCCCGGCTCCGGGTGGGGGCCGCGGCCAGCTTTATCCAAAGCGAGGACGAGGCTGCCCTGCTGGAGCTGCTCAACGCCCCGGCCGCGGCCGGCCTCGGGCTGGTGCGCATCGCGCCCACCGTGGTCGTCTCCCACGCCGCGCCCCGGGAAACCGCCCAGGTCCTGCGGGGTCTGGGGCTCGCCCCCGTCCTGGAGGAAGCTGCCTCCGCCGTCGTCCGGCTGCGCCGCAGCACCCCCGCGCCCGGCAGCGGCCGGCCGGTCTACACGGCCCCGCGGACCGCTCCGCCGGAGGCCGACATCGAGGCCCAACTGGCCGTGCTGCGCGCCAACGGGTCCCGGGCGCCAGGCTCCGGCACCCACCCGCCGGCGGCCCCGGGCAGCGAGGAAGCGACCCAGCTGGGCCTCGAGACCCTGCTGAAGGCGATCCGCCTCAGGCAGCGGGTCATCATGAACGTCGTGGACAGCATGGGGAATGCCACCCGCGAGACGGTTGTTCCGGTAGCTGTGAATGGCGGGCGGGTGCGGGTGTTCGATCCGGACAAGGAGATCGAGCGGGTCCTGTCCATCCACCGCATTATCGACGTAGAAGCTACAGAGGAATTGTTCCAGTGAATGACGGGCCCCTGATCGTCCAGAGTGACAAGACCATCCTGCTGGAGGTCGACCACGAACTCGCAACGGAGGCCCGGCACGCCATCGCGGCGTTCGCCGAGCTGGAACGGGCCCCGGAGCATGTGCACAGCTACCGGCTGACGCCACTGGGGCTCTGGAACGCCCGGGCGGCCGGGCTGGACGCAGAAAAAGTGCTGGACACCCTGCTCACGTACTCCCGTTTCCCCGTGCCCCACTCCCTGCTGATCGACGTCGAAGAGACCATGTCCCGGTACGGCCGGCTCCGGCTGGAGAAGGACCCGCAGCACGGCCTGGTCATGCGCACCTCCGACTACCCGGTGCTCGAGGAAGTCAGCCGCGCCAAGAAGATCGCCCCGCTGCTCGGGCCACGGATCGACGGCGAGACGGTGGTGGTGCATTCCTCCCAGCGCGGCCAGCTCAAGCAGCTGCTGCTCAAGCTTGGCTGGCCGGCCGAGGACCTGGCCGGCTACGTGGACGGCACCCCGCACCCCATCATGCTCAACGAATCGGGCTGGAAGCTGCGGCCGTACCAGCAACTGGCCGCGGAGAACTTCTGGGCCGGCGGCAGCGGCGTCGTCGTCCTTCCCTGCGGCGCCGGCAAGACGCTGGTCGGGGCGGCCGCCATGGCCACCAGCTCCACCACCACACTGATCCTGGTGACCAACACCGTCGCCGCGCGGCAGTGGAAGGACGAGCTCCTCAAACGCACGTCGCTGACCGAGGAGGAGATCGGCGAGTACTCCGGCTCCGTCAAGGAAGTCCGGCCGGTCACGATCGCCACCTACCAGGTCCTGACCACGAAGCGCGGCGGGCTGTACCCGCACCTGGAGCTCGTGGACGGCAACGACTGGGGCCTCATCATCTACGACGAGGTCCACCTGCTGCCCGCGCCGATCTTCCGGATGACGGCGGACCTGCAGGCCCGCCGACGGCTCGGGCTGACCGCCACGTTGGTGCGGGAGGACGGCCGGGAGGGCGAGGTCTTCAGCCTGATCGGTCCGAAACGCTACGACGCGCCGTGGAAGGACATCGAGGCCCAGGGCTACATCGCCCCGGCCGATTGCGTGGAAGTCCGGGTGGACCTGCCCCGCGACGAACGGGTGGCCTATGCCATGGCCGAGGACGCCGACAAATACCGCCTGTGTGCCACCTCCGAGACGAAGACCCGGGTGGTCGAAGAACTCGTCGCCGAACACGCCGGGGAACAGCTCCTGGTGATCGGGCAGTACATCGACCAGCTCGACGAGATCGGCGAGCGCCTGGGCGCGCCGGTGATCAAGGGTGACACGTCGGTGAAGGAACGCCAGCGGCTCTTCGACGCGTTCCGCACCGGCGAGGTGCAGACCCTGGTGGTGTCCAAAGTCGCCAATTTCTCCATCGACCTGCCCGAGGCGTCGGTCGCGATCCAGGTCTCCGGTTCATTCGGGTCCCGCCAGGAGGAGGCCCAGCGCCTGGGCCGGCTGCTGCGCCCGAAGAAGGACGGCCGCTCCGCCCGGTTCTATTCGCTCGTGGCCAGGGACACCCTGGACCAGGATTTCGCCGCGAAGCGGCAGCGGTTCCTCGCCGAGCAGGGGTACGCCTACCGGATCATGGACGCCAAGGACGTCGGCACCGCGGGCTAGGCGGGTGCCGGGGATGCGGCCATGCAACACACAACCTCCATTCAGAAAACTCCCAGAGTCTGGGAGCATCATGGGAACATGAAGAAGAACGGTCCCGAAGCCAAGCTGCTTGTCGTCGATGACGAACCGAACATCCGCGAGCTGCTCTCCACGTCCCTGCGCTTCGCTGGTTTCGAAGTCGTCTCGGCCGGCAGCGGACGCGAGGCACTGGCTGCCGCTGAGTTGCACTCCCCCGATCTGGCGGTGCTGGATGTCATGCTGCCGGACATGGACGGCTTCACCGTTACCCGCCGCCTGCGCGCCGCCGGCAAGCACTTCCCCGTCCTGTTCCTCACGGCCAAGGATGACACCGAGGACAAAGTCACCGGCTTGACCGTGGGCGGGGACGATTACGTCACCAAACCGTTCAGCCTCGACGAGGTGGTGGCCCGCATCCGCGCCGTACTCCGGCGCACGCAACCCCAGGTCGACGACGACGCCGTGATCCGGGTCGATGACCTCCAGCTCGACGACGACGCCCACGAGGTCCGGCGCGGCGGGACAGTGATCGAGCTTTCGCCCACGGAATTCAAGCTCCTGCGCTACCTCATGCTCAATCCGAACCGGGTCCTGTCCAAAGCCCAGATCCTCGACCATGTATGGGAGTACGACTTCAACGGCGACGCCTCGATAGTGGAGTCCTACATCTCCTACCTGCGCCGCAAAGTGGATATCGATCCCGATGCCCCGGCACTGATCCAGACCAAGCGCGGCGTCGGCTACGTTCTGCGGACTGCCGAGAAGCGCTGACCTTGCTGTACCGCTGGAAATCGGCGTCGCTGCGCTCGCAGCTCGTGGCCATCATGATGGCGCTCATGCTGGTGGCCCTCACGGCTACCGGGGCGGGCACGCTGACGCTGCTGCACAGCTTCCTGCAGGGCCAGGTGGATGACAAGCTCCGGGCCGCCGTCGAATCCGCGCGGCAGCAGCAGTCCTTCAGCCAGCTGCAGGAGACCAACTCCACCGTTCCCACCGACTACTCGCTGATGCTCTTCAGCCCCGGTCTTCCGCCCTACACGTTCGGCGGCGACAAGGAATCCCACCCCGCGCTCAGCACCTTTTCCTCGGTCGAGGCCCGGGAACGCCAGCAGATGCCGTTCCAGGTCCGCGGATCCGAGGGCGGCAACTGGCGGGTCGTGGCCGTCAGCGTGGTGGACAACAACAACCGCGGCGCCGTCGTCGTGATCGGGCTGCCGCTGGACCCCGTGGATTCGGTGATGGAACACGCTGCCCTGGTGGTGGTGGGTGTGGGCCTGCTGACGCTCGTGCTGGCGTTCTTCATCGCCACGTGGACTGTTTCGCGGTCCTTCCGGCCGCTGGCCCGGGTGGAGAAGACTGCCGCCGCGATCGCCGCGGGAGACTTGTCCCAGCGTGTGGAGGTGGAGAACCCGGGCACGGAGGTGGGCCGGCTTGGGAGCTCGCTCAATGCCATGCTCGCGCACATTGAGACGGCCTTCGCCGCCAGGATGGCGTCCGAGGCGCGGATGCGGCGCTTCGCCGCCGACGCCTCGCACGAACTGAGAACCCCGCTGGTGACCATCCGCGGGTTCTCCGAGCTGTACCGGCACGGGGCATTGTCCACTCCTGAAGACGTGGCCACGGCGATGGGGCGGATCGAAAGCGAAGCCAAACGCATGGGAGCCATGGTCGAAGACCTGCTGCTGCTGGCCAGGATCGACGAACAGCGGCCGTTGCAGCAGAAACCCGCAGACCTGCTGCTGCTGGCCAACGACGCCGTGGTGGACACCCAGGCGAGCGACCGCAGCCGCACCATCACCCTCACCGGGATTGACGGCGCGGCCCCGGCCGCCGCCCCGGTGCTGGGCGACGAAGCCAAACTGCGCCAAGTGGTCAGCAACCTGGTCGGCAATGCCCTGCGCTACACGCCGGAGGGCACCCCTGTCGAAATTGGCGTCGGGGTCCGGACCGCACCGGACGGAACACGACAGTCCGTGATCGAGGTCCGGGACCACGGACCGGGGGTTCCGGATGACGAGGGGGCCCGTATTTTCGAGCGTTTCTACCGGGCCGACACCTCCCGGACCAGGGAGACCGGCGGCAGCGGACTGGGCCTGGCGATCGTGGCCGCCATCGTCGGCTCGCATTCCGGGTCCGTGCGGGTCGGGAAGACCGACGGCGGTGGTGCCACGCTGGTGGTCAGCATCCCGCTCCTGGACGAAGAGGCCACGGAACGGTCCACAGCGGACTTATCCACATAGGGGCCGACGCCGGTGTCCGGCCGGCGCGCCGCCCGCCTACGCTCGAGGTGTCCGGAAGATCCGGATGAGGCAGCCGCTCCCCCGCCAGCTCTCACCGAAAATGTCAGCGCAATACGTCACCGCAGACCCGCTGACGGTCACCGTGCTCCGCCGGGCCGCGGCCGCCTCCCGAGCATTCGAGAGGCCTTTCCATGAGCATCATCTCCGTCGATACGGAACTCCTCCAGCTGAAGTCCGCCAACGTGCAGGCCACGGTGGAGAGGATCAGCGCGGACGTCCACGCCATGAAACGGGGGCTGGACGAGCTCCAGGGCAGCTGGCGGGGCTCCGCGGCGACTAATTTCCAAACCCTCGTGGCCGAGTGGACGCTGACCCAGGGCAGGGTCGAGGCTTCCCTGGCCTCCATCAACCTCGCGCTGAGCTCCGCTGCCGCCACCTATGCGCAGGCGGAACTGGGAAATGCGCAGCGCTTCACGTGAGCCGCACGCGCCCTCAGGCCTCGGGTGTGCCCTGGTGGAAGCGGAGGCGCCATTGCGCGCCTTCAAGGACCCACAGGGAGCTGCGCAGGGCCGATCCCTCACGGGTGTGGCTGCGGTAGGTCAGGAGGATGGTCTTCTCACCCAGCCGGTCCGCGCCCAACAATTCCAGCTCCACGGCTCCGCCCGGGTTGTCCTCGAGTGACATCATCATGGCGTCGCGGGTCCAGATCCGGCCGGAGCTGCCGATTTCGGTAAAATCCGGGTGGAGCAGCACGCCCGTGCGGCCCAGGTCCGCCCGGGTTTCGGGGCGGAGCAGTTCGCGTTCGAGGGACTCGACGACGGCTTCGGCGCTGGCCTCCGCCCGGTCTACGGCACGTTCTTCTTCGAGTTCGCTGAAGAGGTCCGGTTCGTCGTAGGTCCCCGGCACGCCAAAGAGTTCCTGCTGGCCGGCTGGCGCCGGGGCTGCCTGCGGCCGGGCCGCAGGGGCGGCGGCCGCAGGGGTGGCGGCGGGCTGGGCGTCGGGCTGCGGGGCGGCGGGCTGTGTCTCGCCCTGCGGTGTCTTGTCCTGCGGTGTCTTGCCCGCTGGCGGTTCGCCCTCCGGGGTGCCGAACCCGGGACCCTGCCGGACGGCCACGCCCTGCTGGTACGCCGTGGCCGCTGCCCGGGCGCGGACGTCCGCCGCCTCGTTGAGCTCGTGCCCCGCGTGGCCCCGCACCCACTCGAAGGTGTACTTGCGGCCCACGAGCGCCTGGTCGATGTCCTTGAGGAGGTCCACGTTCAGCACCGGCTTGCCGTCGGCTTTGCGCCAGCCCTTGCGTTTCCAGCCGGGCATCCACTTGGTCACGGCGTTGATGACGTACTGGCTGTCGCAGAGGATCAGCAGGTCTTCCC
>Ga0105243_10004142_pt1 | contig 11523 bp, 8 predicted proteins | sample KBSM34metaG_FD_81525 | JGI IMG/M metagenome (GOLD analysis project Ga0105243, IMG submission 81525) | Miscanthus rhizosphere microbial communities from Kellogg Biological Station, Michigan, USA - KBS M3-4 metaG | ecosystem: Host-associated > Plants > Roots > Rhizosphere > Soil | place: Michigan...
AGCAATACGTTGCTCATCGCCGAACGCTGTACCGTGGACTTGGGATTCAAAGGTTATCATCTGCCTGATTTCCCGGTCCCTGAAGGATTTACAGCCGAAACCTATCTGCGTTATCTTTGTGAAGAGGGGGCGAGAAAGCGTTATGGGGATCGCGCGACCAGCGCACAAGTGCAGGAAAGAATCGATTATGAATTCGGCATCGTCCACAAGATGGGATTCGATGCCTACTTCCTGATCGTATGGGACTTGTGCCGTTATGCGCGTGAGAATGGAATCTGGTATAACGCGCGCGGTTCCGCCGCAGGTTCGATTGTTGCGTATGTGCTGGAGATCACACTCGTTGACCCACTCCAGCATGACCTGTTGTTCGAACGATTCCTAAATCCGGGCCGCATCTCGATGCCTGATATTGACGTTGATTTCCGCGATGACCGCCGCGCAGAGATGCTCGAATATTGCACGCGCAAATATGGAAGTGACAAGGTCGCACAGATCATCACGTTTGGCACGATGGGGACGAAAGCCGCCTTGCGTGATGTCGCGCGTGTGATGGACATCCCGCTGCCTGAAGTGGATCGTGTCGCAAAACTTGTGCCATTCGTTTCCGGCAGACAGACCACCATGCATGACGCAATGGCAGTGCCTGAGTTCAAAAAGATTTATGACAGTGGCGAGTCTTATTTGCGCGAGCTGATCGATACCGCCGCGAAGATGGAAGGCACGGTCCGTAACGCAGGGACCCATGCCGCGGGTGTGGTGATCTCCGACAAACCGATCCTTGAATATTTGCCATTGCATCGCCCGACATCAAATTCTGAAGAAACTCCCATCAAGACGGTTACGCAATTTGAAATGGGCATTCTTGATTCGCTCGGGATGTTGAAAGTGGATTTCCTTGGACTTATCACGTTGAGTGTAATGGCAAAAGCCTGCGACATGATCGAGAAACGGCATGGCATCAAATTCGATCTGGACAATATTCCGCTGGATGATCCCAAATCCTTCGAATTAATGGGCAACGGACATACGGCGGGCGTCTTCCAGGTGGAAGGCGGCGGCATGACACGCTGGCTGGTCCAGATGAAACCGAAGACACTGGATAATATCATCGCGATGGTGGCGTTGTATCGCCCAGGCCCGATGGCATTCATTCCCGATTACATTGCACGTATGCACGGCGAAGCGGAAGTTGAATATCGTCATCCTGCGCTGGAACCAATTTTCCAGGACACGTTCGGCATTCCTGTATATCAGGAACAACTCATGCGCGCCGCGGTTGAGCTTGCGGGGTATACACCCTCTGAATCAGATGAGCTGCGGAAAGCTATCTCGAAAAAGAAGAGAGAGGATATCGAGAAGCATCGCAAGAAATTTGTTCAAGGCGCGGTAAAACAGGGGATGGCAAAGGATATTGCCGAAGCCATTTACAGTGACTGGGAAGAATTCGCGCGTTACGGATTTAATAAGAGTCATGCGGCAGATTATGGCGTTATCGCGGTTCAAACAGCATATCTTAAATCGAATTATCCTGCTGAATACATGGCGGCTTTGCTTTCGGCTTCTGCAAGCATCACAGAAAAGGTCGCCTGGTATGTTTCCGACGCGCGCAGCATGGACGTTCGGGTACTTGCTCCTGAGATCAATGCTTCAGGTTGGGATTTTGCGATTGAAGACGTTAATAATACGCCCAATATCCGCTTTGGGCTGGGCGCGATAAAAAATGTGGGTCAGGGCGCTGTTGAATTGATTATAAAAGAACGCGAGCAGAACGGTAAATTCAAAGATCTCAATGACTTTGCCCGCCGCGTAGACTTGCGTGCGGTCGGCAAGCGCGCTCTCGAATGTCTGATCAAAGTCGGGGCGATGGATGCGTTCGGCAATCGCGCCGCGTTGCTAGCTTCGCTGGATCGCGTTATATCTATTAGCAGCAATCATTTCCGTGCTGCGCAAGCCGGACAAATGAGTCTCTTTGGCGCGGCGACCGGCGTTATAGATGAGATTCGCCTGCCCGATGTCAGCAACGTGGATAGACGCGAGATGCTAAACTGGGAACGCGAACTTATCGGCCTTTACATCTCCGATCATCCGCTCACACCGTATCAGCAAACTTTCGCTCAGATTGTCAGCTACTTCTCGGGTCAACTAAGCGAAGCGCAACATGAAGAGAAAGTGCGTGTTGCGGGTCTCGTCACAGCTGTGCGCCCTTACATGACCAAGTCCAACAAGCCGATGGGCTTTGTCACGCTCGAAGATATTCAGGGTAATATTGAACTAGTGCTCTTCCCGCGTCCTTGGGAGAAGATGCGTGAGCAACTTACCGTGGGTCAGATCATTATTGTCGAGGGCAAGGTGGATACAAACAGCACGCCGCCTAAGATTTTAGTAGATACGATTCGGACTGAGATTACCATACTCGAACCGTTGGATACTTCGGTTGTGCCAAGCGGAATTCAGCCGCCGCTCCCTTCGGGCAAGCTGGAGCCTGACTCTGTTTTGCCGGCGACTCAGCAGACGAGGCCGAATGGTTCTCTACAAAAGAACATTCCCACCAAGCCAAATATCCCGCCGCCGATGCGACAAATTTCAGAGAGGCCTGCGGCTTACACTGACCAGCAAGTCTCTCCCCAGTTTGGAGGGACGGAAGAGGAGTGGGATAATATGCCGCCTCCACCCGATAACTTCCCAGCAGGCTGGGACAATGAATGGCAGCCATCGTTTGAAAACGTGGAGATCGCCGCGCGCTCGGATGCCTTCGACACGGCTTCGCCAGTTCGGGCGACGCCAAAAGTCCATAATGAACCTGTCAAGGAGCCGCGTGCTTTGGTCTCTCTCCCAGCAAGAGGAACGGAAAAGGCGTTTGAAGTTGAGGTCGAGCGCACGAAACGGGAGCAGTCAGAAGTTAGGCATGAAGCGCTCGCGATCCAGCCTGTAGAGGCTATCCCAACCGAACCCGCTCGTATCCCACTGTCGATATATGTTCCGCTTGCAAAGGAGGAACCGGACAAGGAACATCCGCCGCAACAGATTATGGTGTTGCTGCGCTCGACGGGTGATAAGGAGCGTGATAAACGCCGGATCAGGGCGATCTACGGCACGCTGATTTCCTTTAATGGGCGCGACCGTTTCAGTTTCCAGATCTTTGAGAATGGCAAGGGGCACTTGATCGATTTCCCCAACGATACGACGCAGGTGTGCCCCAAGATGCTCGAGCGCTTGAAGAAGCTGATGGGGGAAGAAAGCTGGCGCGTCGAGGAAATTACGTTTCAATAATTATAGAGTGACCCTCGTGGTCTCCTGAAGGCGGGCAAGATAGCAAGCTTTAGTCCTGCAAAGCTCTCACAGCAATACATCTCTCACAATCTTCCCGGTCGCAAAGCAACGCGAGCGGGTCTTTTTTAACCAATATCACCACCTCATCAAATAACCGTTTCAGTGGGACTGCCTGAATGTAGGCTTTGCCCACATCCACGCGGCGGGTATCGGCTTTTACATATTCTTCAATAGCCTGAAAGCCTGATGAATCTCCGGGGAAGTTAGGGCATTCCACTACGCGGTCACCCACTAATGCCCAGCGAATGAATTGTTTTCTTCCTGCGAGTTTTTCTGCATAATGAATGCTGGTGTTGACTGTGTGGTCAACCGCGATGAGCAAGGCCCAGCCATCCTGTTCTGCCAACGCGCCGATGGGAGCAAGCGGATCATAAAGTGTTTGTGTATTGAGCGCGGTGTTTGCATTGATACCTGCAAACGAGAGAATAGGATGTGCAGTCCGTGTTGCAGAAGGATGATTGCGTAAAACTTCAGGGAGGATTCCCATCATTGCGTCGGCCCGCATATCGAGATGGAATGGTTCCGCCATTTTGTTCGCTTCTTGTCCACTGCCGTAGGTAATTCCATTGTTCGGTGGGCCGACATCAGGGATGATCTTGGTTTTGTATGTGTGAGTCGGCATGATAATGCTACTGTCAAATGAAGCCAACATGGCACTCAGGACAGTATCTGCGCCGCCTTGAATATAGCCGAATGGTCTGAGCGACGCATGCGCGATGACAGGTTTGTTGACAAGTCCCAGCTCATCGAAAGCGGATTTCAGTTCTGCGTAATCTAACATTTCATTTTCCCGTCCATTCCGGCTTGCGTTTTTCAACGAATGCTTTCATGCCTTCTTTCTGGTCTTCAGTAGCAAACAGATTGTAGAATTCCTGCTTCTCTACAGTGAGACCTTCAGCAAGAGTCCGCTCATAGGTCTGGTTGATCATCTTCTTTGCGGCGCGCACAGCTAACGGGGCGCGTGAAGCTATCTCTTCAGCGAGGCTTAGTGCTTCATCCCGATATGCATCTACCGGAACCACTCGATTGACCAGTCCGTATTGCAGCGCCTCCTGTGCAGATAACATGCGGTTGTTGAGAATCATTTCCATAGCAAGCGCTTTCCCCACTGCGTGGGTCAGTCGCTGTGTGCCGCCCGCGCCGGGGATGACGCCAATCGTGACTTCGGGCAGGCCAAACCTGGCTGTCTCTGAGGCGACTATTATGTCGCACGACATGGCAATCTCGCACCCTCCACCCAGAGCCCAGCCTGAGACCGCGGCAATAATGGGTTTCCTGATCGTGCGGATCCTGCCAAACACAGCAATGTGGTCTGTATCCATCATTTGCTGAATGGATTTATTCGCCATCTCCTTAATATCCGCGCCCGCGGCAAAAGCTTTCTCATTCCCTGTGATGACCATCGCGCCAATAGTATCGTTTTTATCAAAAGCTTCGAGCGCATCCATCGCTTCGCGCATAAGTTGATTGTTGAGCGCGTTCATCACGTGGGGACGATTGAGCGTAATGAGGCCAACCTGTCCGCGTGTTTCGGCCAGGATCATTTCATAGGGCATAATTCTCCTCCCGTCATTGCGAGAAGCTGCTCGTGAGCAGGTCAAGTTTTTCGAGACCGTATTGAAACTAGGGCGACGAAGAGTGTCGCCCGCAATGACAGATACAGTATTCTACACGAGAACTTAAATTATGCTACCATTGCATAAACATTCCCTTCAAGGAGATCATTATGATGATTCTGGCGAATATCCTCGTTGCTCTCGTCGTAGTTCTGCATGTAGGGTTTCTTGTACTTGAGATGTTCTTTTGGAACCATCCTGTGGGCAGGAAGACGTTCAAAATGACGCCAGAGTATGCTCAGGAATCAGCGAAGCTCGCGGCAAATCAGGGACTGTACAATGGCTTCCTCGCAGCGGGCTTGATCTGGGGTCTTATCTCTGGCGAGACATCTATCAAAATCTTCTTCCTAGTTTGCGTTATCGTGGCCGGAATTTTTGGCGGCCTGACGGCGAAGCGCTCGATCATATATATGCAGGCGTTGCCGGGCCTACTAGCGTTGATCGCTGTTTATCTGGCTAGATGAATTCATCACGTTTGATGAGGCTAGCTGCGCTGACAGGCATGATCGGGCCTTTGTTATTTGCCCTTGTTATTGCTGGATTAACCATCATCCAGGCAAATTTCATGCGCTCACTTGGGTGGAATCCATTTGGCCCTGTTATAGATTGGCCCAGTGGGCTCGCGTTGGGTGCGTATGGCTGGTTGATGACAGCGGCATTCTTTCTTTCCGGAGCGGCAATGGTATTCTTTGCCTATGGACTTCAGCTTGCTCTAAAGGAAAAACTCGGCACAACTCTGATGATGCTGGCAGGCTTTGCCATGATGGGATTGGTTTTCACCACCGATCCAACTCTTGGCTCTACGTCTCGTACCTGGCATGGGATTTTGCATGACGCATTCTTTGTCCTGCTCGGGTTGACACTTATGCCTTCCATGCTTGTGCTCGGATTTGTCTTTCGGCACGAGGAGCAATGGAAGAACTTATCAATTTATACATGGTTTACGGTCGCGCTTGCTGTTCCCACTTTTTGGCTAAAAGGCTTAGCTTTCTATGTATTTTTGCTGGCAATACTGGTCTGGGATGAAATCATTGCGCTGCGGTTGAAGTCAACAATAACGAATTGACTTTTGATGAGAATTTTTGTATAGTATTAGTATCCAATGTGAAAAGGAGAGGAAAATGGCTCCAAAACAACCCGAGAAGCAGAAAAACACCTTGACCAGCAAGCAAGAACTAGCCGAGGCCAGTAGTTATTTCAAGGACAATGAGCTTTTACTAAATCCGCCCATAAAACGAGCCGCGTATTCTGACCGCATGGCGTGGGTGCTAGCGTCCATGTCTCATCTGGCGTATGATCGGTTTGAAGAAGAAGATGGCAAAGCGAAAGAGTTGTTGATCGCAAAACTTAGTAGCGGCGGATTTGAGTGGGTAGACGGTTTTGTAGATTCCAAAACTGATACGCAGGCTTTTCTGGTCAAGGCCCATGATTACGCTGTACTTGCCTTTCGAGGGACTGAAATCACAAAAAGACAGGATGTCAAGACAGACATTGCTGCAACAAGGGTTTCCATCATTGAAGGAAGGGTGCATTCTGGGTTCATTCAGGCGTATAAAAGTATAGAGAAGCAAATTGAAGCGAGCATTGAAAAAGTAAAAGACCTTCCGTTATATATCACAGGTCATTCTCTAGGCGCAGCGCTTGCCACAGTAGCCACTCAATATCTTGAACGGAACCATATTATCAGGGATAAGATTGCCGCATGTTACACATTTGGAAGTCCCCGCGTTGGAAACAATCAATTCGATCAAGAATTTAGATCCGCGATCTATCGCGTAGTGAACACCACGGATATTGTCACCATTATTCCACTACTGGCAATGGGATACATTCATATCGGAGATGTGCGTTTCCTTGAACGCAAAGAAGGTATGTTCAGGCGCGGTGTACCTTTATTTCAGAGGGTGTTGTTTTTTCTGGCGGGGATATTCAGATTATTCGGACCCTGGGTGGGGGATCACGCTATTGTAAATTATAGAGATAAACTGCGGGCAGTCGCCCGGAATAGAAACAAGGACTTGTTTGTTGATGCTCGCTCCGGGGGCAAGTTCTAATAAAGGCAAAAATGGAAATTTTGGGTTGATATTTGAATAAATTATCAGGAGCTTTATGGATCCCGATGGTTTCCGTTAAGTATATCTGCCAGTTCGCCTGTACTTTTCAGGATAAAATCTGCCCCCAGCTTTCTAAGTTCTTCTTCCTCTCCAAACCCACATAGCACACCGACCGTCTGCGCGCCAGCAGACTTGCCTGCGCGCATGTCTACGGTGGTATCGCCGATCATGAGACACTCTTCAGGTTTGACTCCCATTTTTTGTGCGGCAAACAGGATTGGATGTGGGTAAGGCTTTGTGTGTGGGGCAGAGAGACCCGTTACGATCACATCGAAATACTTTACAAGATCGAACTGATCCAGGAATCGCAATGTACTCTTTTCATCGCGCGCGCTCACGACTGCCATTGGGTAGCGCCCTTTCAAATTCGTGAGCATCTTGTCCACTCCGGGTACGAGCAGGAATTTCTTGAGCGGGTTTGTGCGATGCCGGTACAGCCAGTCGATGAAAGCGACCATTTCATCATCGATACCGATCGTATCGGCAAATCCCAAAAGGGCGTTCCCGGGCGACTCGATCCACATCACCAACCGGCGGGCTGTTTGCTCGGGGTAGGGAAATAAAAAACGCGGCAGAATGCCGGAAATCTTTTGCCCATATAGATCATCGGTATCGCTCAATGTGCCATCCACGTCAAAACATAGGGCTTTTATCCGAGGAATGTCAAGTACCATAAGGTGATTTTACCGTAAACGATTATGCTATACTTTCAGATTGGCGCGTGGTATGATTCGGAAAGGAAGCGGATTGAGGTCCATACCCGGCCAAGCTGAGACTGCCCAGGAGTTTATGTCACTACAACAAAAAGATCGTACAAAAGCATTACTCGAACTTCTGTATCATGTCAGCCGCGAAGTAGCCACCGCAATCGACCTGCGGACCGTGCTTCAGCGCGTCTTATATGAGGCCATACAGAATGTAGGCGGCGAACGCTGCAGTATTGTCGTGCTAGATGATGCGGGCAAGGCTGTGGATGCGACCATTGTTTATGGAGAGCAAGTGCACGAACATACAACGCAACAGATGCGCGATACGATGGAGCGCGGCCTTGCAGGTTGGGTCATTCGCAATCGCAAAAGTGCACTGGTTCTCGATACAAGCAAGGATGAACGCTGGCTGCAGCGTCCTGATGATGCAATTGACAGGTCGGGAGTCAAATCTGCCATTTGTGTGCCGCTGCTGGCGCGCGAAAATTTGGTGGGCGTGCTTACGCTGGTCCATGCAAAACCCAATGCCTTTTCAGAAGAACAACTGGATCTGATGCAGGCCATTGCAGACCAGGCTGGTATTGCAGTGCTGAACGCGCGGCTCTATACCGAGAGTCAACGCCAGGCGCGTGTGATGACTGCGCTGGCAGAGGGCGCGGCCGCCATGAACGTATCCCTGCGTATGGAGGATGTTTACCAACGTATTCTTATTCAAACAATACAGGCTTTGCAGGTAGAGACTGTAGCTCTCGGTATGATCGATGGCGATTACCTTATCTTTCGTGCCGCGGCAGGCCAGAACGCGGGAAATATTCTTGGAAAGAAAATCGCGCTTGGAGATGGGATTGTAGGTCTTGCAGCGCGTGAAGGGCGCGGCGTTGTAGTGGCAGACGTCAGCCAGGATAAGAACTTTAGCGACGCCGATAAGTTTGGAGGAGTCGAGACGTTTGCGATCATCGTTGCACCGATTCAGGCGCAGGGACGCGCGACTGGCATCATCGAAGCGATCAACCCGATTGCAAAGTCCTTCGATCCCGATGCATTGCTGGTGATGACTGGAATAGGGGGCCTCGCAGGCACAACAATCCAAAACGCGCAATTGTTCGAGCGATTGCAGGCTGCGCACCGGCGTTATCACGAGCTGTTTGAAGATAGCATTGATCCCATGCTGATCACCGATTGGGATGGGCGCATTATCGAGGCGAACCGGCAGGCGGTGTTATTAAGTGGTTATGATGAAGAGACGCTGCACGCTCTGTCCATTGACCAGCTTCATGATGTGAACTGGAAGAGAACCGGGATAGAGTTTACGACACTGCGTGCCAATCTGACCTGTTCTTATGAATCATCTTTGCACAGGCAGGATGAATCACGCATGCCGGTGGAAGTGCACGCCCGCCGCGTGGAATTCGATGAAACCGATTCGATCCAATGGATCCTGCGTGATATCACGGAACGCAAGGAGCTTGATGGGCTGCGCGAAGACCTGACCGCGATGATCTATCATGACCTGCGTTCTCCGCTGGCGAATATTGTTTCGAGTTTGGATGTACTGTACAGTATGACGCCGGCTGATGACAAAGAAACGATCCTGACTGTACTGAAGATTGCTGAGAACTCAACAGACCGGATCCAACGCCTTGTCAGTTCCCTGCTCGATGTCAACCGGCTCGAGTCGGGCCAGCCCGTGGCAGACCAGAAGGCCGTTGATCCGATCCCAATGATTGCGAATGTAGTGCTGGATGTAGAACCCGTTGCAAAGGGGAGGCGCCAGGCAATCAATGTGGATTTGCCGAAGGAACTTCCATCCATCTGGGTGGATGAGGATATGGCGCGGCGTGTATTAATCAACTTAATGGAGAATGCCAGCAAATTCACGCCGCCCAATGGCAAGATCGAAGCGGGCGCCCGACAAGAAGGCGATTGGGTTCACATGTGGGTGAAAGATAATGGCCCGGGCATTCCTACCCCAGATCAGGACAGGATCTTTGATAAGTTTACGCGCCTGCGCGGCAAGAACAAGCCCGGCGGGCTTGGGATCGGCCTGGCTTTCTGTCGTCTTGCTGTGCTGGGTCATGGCGGGCGCATTTGGGTTGAAAGTGAGCAGGGCAAAGGTACAGCCTTCCACTTTACCTTCCCCGTGGCCACAGAGCAGCAATTGGCCGGCAGTGATAATAAGTAAACCCAGGAGCATTGATTAATGGAAGCAATTGCGAAGAACGTTTATATCGATGACCGGTTTCTTGGAGTAACATTGGGTGTAATTAACCAGCCGCGCGGTCTGATCCAGATCGACGCGCCTCCTTCGCCAGAGGATGGTCGTTCGTGGCGCGCAGCAATGATGGGTATGGGCAATGGCCCAGAACGTGTGCTGATCAATCTGGACGCGCATCCAGACCGAACACTGGGCGTCCGCGCTATGGACTGCACCGTGATTGCACATGAGAAAACTGCACAGGCTTTCCGTAACCGTCCGAACACCTTCAAAGCACAGGGTGATGAGACCGGCGCGAATTGGGAAGCGATCCCCGGCCTGGGTAGCGTTCGATGGGCGCCTCCGGAAATCTCTTTTTTGGATCAATTGACTTTACACTGGAGTGATACACCCATCCTTCTTGAGAGTCACCCGGGTCCCACCCCGGGCGCGATCTGGGTTATTTTGCCGGGTGAAAAAGTTGTCTTCGTGGGTGATGCGGTGCTGAAGAACCAGCCTCCGTTCCTTGCACATGCTGATCTCCCGGTATGGATTGAAATGCTCAAAGTGTTGTTAGAACCTGAATACAAAGGCTTCACGATCGTCAGCGGACGCGGCGGTGTTGTGACTCCACAAGTTGTTCGGCATCAAATCGAAGTGCTCAAGCGCATCCATGACAGGGTGGAAAAAATTGGAAAGAAAAAAACCACTGCCAATGTTACCGATAAAATTGCTGATCAGCTTCTCAAAGGTTTCAGAGCTCCAGCGGCGCGTCAAAGGCAATATGCACACCGGCTGCGTTATGGATTGCACTATTATTATGTGCGTCACTATCAACCCCCCTCACGCCTTACACTCGAGGAATAGTGATTGCCCGGCCGCTATTTGAAGTTACACGTGGGGATATTATTGAATCCGTTCATTATGGCTCCATTGCAGTGGTGGATTCAAAGGGAAAACTGCTTTCATCCTACGGCGACCCGAAAATGGTCGCCTTTTTGCGCTCCAGCGCAAAACCGTTTCAGGCACTTCCTTTTGTCGAAAACGGTGGCATGGAAAACTTTGGATTGACTCCCCGTGAACTTTCTATTTTGTGTGCTTCCCATGAGGGCAGTGACCTGCATGTGCAAACGGTCGAAGGAATCCAAAAGAAGGTCGGGATCGACGAAAGCAATCTGCAGTGTGGAATTCACATGCCCTCCGATGTGGACGCGTTCAAATCTTTGATCCTGAATGGTAAAACGCCGACCCCGAATCGCAACAACTGTTCCGGTAAACATTCCGGCATGCTGGCCTATGCAAAGATGCGCGGACTTCCGCTGGAAAATTATCTCGACATTGAACATCCTATCCAACAGGATATCCTCGCTACATTCGCCGAGATGTGCCTGCTTCCCGTTAAAGAGATCGGGCTTGGCACTGACGGCTGCTCCGCGCCCAACTTTGCCGTTCCTCTTTACAACGCGGCGTTGGCATTCGCGCGTCTTTGTGATCCGCGTGAACTCTCAGAAGCGCGCGCCTCAGCATGCCGCAAGATCACAGCCGCGATGACGACTCATCCT
>Ga0105243_10004146_pt1 | contig 11509 bp, 9 predicted proteins | sample KBSM34metaG_FD_81525 | JGI IMG/M metagenome (GOLD analysis project Ga0105243, IMG submission 81525) | Miscanthus rhizosphere microbial communities from Kellogg Biological Station, Michigan, USA - KBS M3-4 metaG | ecosystem: Host-associated > Plants > Roots > Rhizosphere > Soil | place: Michigan...
CGCTCGAACCAGCGGATCCCCTCTCCCAGCGTCTCGGGGACCGGGACCGGCGCGAACCCGATCGCGGCGAGGAGCTCCGCGAACCGGTCGGCGTCGCCGGCGTCGATCTCGAGGGTGACGTGCTGGAGCATCGACCGGAACCGTAAGGCCGCGATGCTGCCGCGTCTAACATCGCCGCCTCGCCCGGCAGCAGGGGAGCGACGAACGGAGGTGGAACGGTGCAGGTGAGCGGAGCGTCCTTGCTCGTGGCGGCCGCGACCGTGGCCGCGGGCCTGGCGCTCGCCGCGCCCGCCCTTGCCCGGGCCGAGCCCGTCGCGACGGCGCCGGAGCACTCGTTCGGGACCGGCCGCGCGGCCGCCGGCTCCTACTGGACGCCGGAGCGGATCGCGGCCGCGCCGGGGCTCGGTATCGACGCCGGCGGCCGCGTCAGGACCGCCCGCCCCGGTCCGGCGGCGATCACGGCGGGGGCGCTGCGGAGCGTCCGGGTCAGAAACCCCGCCCGCTACCCGAACCGCGTCCACGGCAAGCTCCTCGGCACCTTCCGGGGCCTCGGCGACTTCGCGTGCTCGGCGACCGTCGTCAGCTCCCGCTCCGGCAGCCTCCTCACGACCGCCGGGCACTGTGCCTTCGATGCCGGCGGGACCGGTCGTTTCGCGACCAATCTGGCGTTCGTTCCCGGCTACTCCCGCGGCGAGACCCCGTACGGCGTCTGGAGCGTCGGCCATGTCATCGTCCCCGGCGCCTGGGCCCGCTTCGGATCGCTCGACTTCGACATCGCGATGCTGCGCGCCCGGCGCCGGCAGGCCGGGACCCTGGAGAGCGTCGTCGGCGCCCGCGGCATCAGCTTCGGCCAATCGCGGAAGCAGCGCCTGCAGGCCTACGGTTTCCCGGGCGGCGGCCGCCCCGCCTACGACGGCACCCGGCTGATCCGCTGCGACTCACGGCAGTCCGCGGACCCGGGTCGCTTCGGCGGCCCGCGGGGACGCGGCATCCGCTGCGACATGGGCCGGGGAGCGAGCGGCGGTGGCTGGGTCGCCCAGCGCGCGATCGTCGTCTCGAACACGAGCCACGCCTACTCGCGGCGGGCCCGCGGGCGGATCTTCGGGCCTTACTACGGCAAGGCGATCAAGCGCCTCTACCGGGCGAAGCTGAAGGGATGGCCCTCGATCGGCCCGGTCCGCTGCGAGGGCCGCGTCGCGACGATCGTCGGCACCGATCGGCCCGAGCGGCTCCGCGGCTCCCGCGGACGCGACGTCATCGCCGCTCTCGGCGGTAACGACGTCGTCCGTGGCGGCAAGGGGGAGGACCTGATCTGCGGCGGCGCCGGTCGCGACGGTCTGTCGGGCAACGGCGGGCGCGACCGGCTCGTCGGCGGCCCCGGCTCCGACGAGTGCCGGGGAGGCGGCGGCCGCGACCGGGTCCGCTGTCGCCGAGTGGCCTAGAACGGCCTAGAAGCCGACCATGCTCGCGATCCCGCGGCCGGCGTGGAGCGAGAAGTCGATCAGCGGCGACGGGACGATGCCGAAGGCGATCGTCGCCGCCGAGGTGACGACGATCGAGCCGAGCAGGAGCCAGCAGCGCCCACCGCTCGGAGTCCCCTCCGGGGTCCGGCCCGGGATGCCGGTCCGGCTCGGCAGCGGCTCGGGACCGGCCTCCGGCGCCGCTCCCGCGATCGCCGGGGCCAGTCGCGGTGCCGGCCGCATCCAGACGGCCGCGACGACGCGCAGGTAGTAGACGAGCGAGATCATCGAGCCGACGACGATGAAGACGCCGAGCCAGGTGTAGTCGCCGGCCACCGCGGCTTCGATCAAGAACAGCTTGCCCATGAACCCTGCGGTCCCGGGCAGCCCGGCGAGGGCGAGCATCGAGATCGTCAGCGGCCAGGCGAGCTCGGGCCGGTCCTTGCCGAGTCCCTGTACAGCGGTGATGTCGTCGCCGAGCGTCGTCTCGCGCTCGCGGACGGCGATCACCGCGAACGCGGCCATGTTGATCAGCGCGTATGCGGCGAGGTAGAAGACGAGCGCGTCGATCCCGGCGATCGTGCCGAGGAGCAGACCGGTGAGCATGTAACCGGCCTGGGCGACCCCGGAGTAGCCGAGCAGGCGCTTCAGCGAGGTCTGGCCGAGCGCGCCGACGTTGCCGACGATGATCGTCACCGCCGCGAGCACCGCGAGCGCCGGCTGCCACTGGTCGGCCGAGGGACCGAGGGCGACGATGAAGAAGCGGGCGAAGACCGCGAAGGCGGCGGCCTTGGTCGCGACCGCCATGAACGCCGTGATCGGCGTCGGCGCGCCCTCGTAGACGTCCGGGGTCCACTGATGGAACGGGGCGATCGAGACCTTGAAGGCGAGGCCGACCGCGACGAAGGCGATCCCGATCAGGACCAGCGGGTCATCGGCGAGGTCGGTGCCGATCCCCTGCGCGATCGCGGTGAAGTCGGTCGCGCCGCCGGAGCCGCCGTAGATGAAGGCAGAGCCGTAGAGCAGCGTCGCCGACCCGATCGAGCCGACGATCAGGTACTTGAGCCCCGACTCCAGCGACTTCGCCCGCGAACGGTGCGATCCGCAGAGCACGTAGAGCGGGATCGAGAGCAGCTCGAGGGCGACGAAGAACGAGATCAGGTTCTGAGACTCGGCGAGCAGCACCATCCCGAGCACCGAGCCGAGCAGGAGCGTGTGGCTCTCGCCGAAGCCGGATTCCTCGGCGGCGGGGTCGCGGAGCTGAAGCGGCACGACCAGTGCCGCCGCCGCGACGACGATCAGCCCGATCGTCAGCGAGAGGCCGTCGCTGCGGAGGGCGCCGGCGACGAGGTCCACGTCGGGCTCGCCGAGTCGCCAGATCATCAGCCCGGCGGTGGCGGCCAGGGTCAGCAGGGTCAGTCCCGAGGACAGCCAGCGCCTGCCGTGGGAGCCGATCAGGCCGACGAGCAGGACCACGCAGAGTCCGGCGACGAGCGCAATGACCGGCGAAAGAGCGCCGTAGTCGATGTCTGGCGTGTTGATCATCGCTCGGCGACCGCCTCCGGCGGCGGCGTCGCATCGGGCGTGACGGCGGCGAGGCTGCGGTCGACCGCGGCCTCGCCACGGGTCGTGATCAGCCCCGGATAGAGCGCGAGGGCGACGATGCAGGCGACGAGCGGAACCAGGACGATGCCCTCCCGGAGCGTCATCTCGCGTGAGGCGCCGCCGTCGGGAAGCGGATCGTGCATCGTCCGCTGGTACATCCGCAGCGCGTAGAAGGCCGCGAACGCGATCCCGGTGGAGGCGATCAGGGCAATCGCGACCTTGGTCTCGAAGAGGCCCTTGAGAATGAAGAACTCGCCGACGAAGTTGGCCGAGCCGGGCATCGCGAGCAGCGCCATCGTCACGACCACGAACAGGATCGCGAACATCGGCGCCCGCTTCGCCATCCCGCCCATCTCGCGGATGTCCTCGGTGCCGGTGCGCTCGGCGAGCAGTGCGATGATCAGGAAGATCGGCGCGACGACGAGCGCGTGGTTGACCATCTGGATCACCGAGCCGTCGCCGCCGGCCCCGCTGAGGCTGAAGATCCCGATCGTGATGAACCCCATCTGCGCGATCGAGGAGAAGGCGACGATGTCGCGGAGTTCGGTGCGGGTGAAGGCCATCGCCGAGCCGTAGAGGATCGAGGCGAGGCCGATGATCAGCAGCAGCTCCTGGAAGTGGACCGAGGCATCGGGGAAGACGGGGATGACGATTCGCAGGAACCCGTAGGCGGCGACCTTCGAGAGGACGCCCCCGAGCAGGATCAGGACCGGCAGCGGACAGGAGCGGTAGGCGTCGACGACCCAGCCGTGGACGAGGACGGCCGGCATCTTGACCAGGAACGCCGCCGCGAAGAAGCAGAAGATCCAGTACTGGGTGCCGTCGGCGAGGGGCGCCTGGCGCAGGGTCTCGATCGAGAAGGTGACGCCGCCGGCCGCGTCGGCGCTGAGGACCGCGGTCGCGATCGCCCCGACCAGCATCAGGAGCGAGCCGACGAGCGTGTAGACGATCATCTTGATCGTTGCGCGGACCCGGTCGCCGGTGCCCCAGGCGCCGATCAGGAAGTAGAGCGGCACCAGCATCAGGTCGAAGCAGAGGACGAAGAGGAGCAGGTCCTGAGCGAGGAAGCAGCCGAGCGTCGCGGTCTCGCAGAGCCCGAGCATGAAGAAGTAGTTGCGGGGACGGTCCGGCACCTGCAGCGCCGACCACAAGGTCGCCGCCGCCCAGAGCAGCGCGGTCAGCAGCACCAGGAAGATGCTGATGCCGTCGACGCCGAGCTGGAAGCGGACGCCGAGCTGCGGGATCCAGCTCTGGTCGACGACGTCCTGGAGATTCCCCCCCGCCGGATCGAAGCCGGCGACCAGGACGATCGCCAGCACGAGCGAGGCGAGCGCCCCCAGCGTCGCCCACCAGCCGGCGACGCGGGCCGGCAGCAGGAAGCCGATCAGGCCGACGGCGACGGGGACGACGAAGATCGCGACCAGCATCAGGACGCCGCCAGCAGGAAGTAGAGGCCGAGCCCGGCCAGGCCGACGACGACGAGCAGGGCATAGAAGCGGACGAAGCCGGACTGCGCGGTGCGGACGACCGTGCCGAGCCCGCCGACGCCGTCGCTGGTGCCGCGGACGATGCCGTCGACGACAACCCGCTCGAAGGTGCCGGAGGCGAACCGCCCACAGGCGACGACGGGCCGGTAGACGAGCGCGTCGATCAGCTCGTCGAAGTACCAACGGTTGAAGAGGAAGTCGTGGAGGCGGCCGAAGCGGTCGCGGAGCCGCACGGTCGAGCCCGGAGCGACCATGTACATGTAGAAGGCGGCACCGATCCCCAGCAGCGAGCAGATCCCGCCGACGGCCAGCCCGATGTAGGCGTCGGTCGTCGAGACGTGGACACCGGCGGCGATCGGCGAGGCCGCGAAGACCGGCTCGAGGAAGCTCTCGAGGACGTCGGTGACGCCGGGGATCTGGATCAGCCCGCCGAACAGCGCCCCGAACGCGAGGACGGCCATCGCCACCTTCATCGGCCACTCACGCTCGGCGATGTGGTGCTCGGGCCCGGGGAAGCCGACGTCGGTGTCTTCGCGCTCTCCGGTCGCGGGGTTGATCGGCTCGCCGTGGTGGATGTGCCCCTGCTCGAGCTCTCGCGCCTCCTCGCAGGGCTCCCCGTAGACGACCCGGAAGACGATCCGGAACGAGTAGAACGCGGTCAGGATCGCGCCGATGTAGCCGCCGACGGCGAAGATCCAGTACATGCCGCCGCGGGTCGCGGCGAAGGCGAGGATCTCGTCCTTGCTGAAGAAGCCGGAGGTGCCCGGGAAGCCGGCGAGCGCGAGGGCGCCGGCGATCATCGCCGCCGAGGTGAACGGCATCGCCCGCCGGAAGCCGCGCATCCGGTCGATGTCCTGGACGGCCGCCATCGCCGCGATCACCGAGCCGGCCGCCATGAACAGCAGCGCCTTGAAGAAGGCGTGCGTCATCAGGTGGAAGAGGCCGGCGCTGTAGGCGCCGATCGAGACGCCGACGATCATGTAGCCGATCTGGCTCATCGTCGAGAAGGCGATGATCCGTTTCAGGTCGGTGACCGCGAGGGCGATCGTCGCCGCCATCAGCAGCGTGAAGAGGCCGACGAACGCCGCGATGTCGGCGGCGGTCGGGGCCAGGGTGAAGAGGGGGTAGGAGCGGGCGATCAGATAGACGCCGGCGGTGACCATCGTCGCGGCGTGGATCAGGGCGCTGACCGGTGTCGGGCCCTCCATCGCGTCGGCGAGCCAGGTGTGGAGCGGTGCCTGCGCGGACTTGGCGAAGGCGCCGAGCATCAACAGCAGGCAGATCGCGACGATCGTCCACTCGTTCGTCGTGAACGCCTCCGGGGCGCGTTCGAAGACCGATCCGTAGTCGCTGACGCCGATCTCCTTGATCAGCAGGATCGCCGCGAACATCAAGCCGATGTCGCCGATCACGTTGATCACGAAGGCCTTCATGCCGGCCGCGGTCGCCGTCCGCCGCCGGTACCAGAAGCTGATCAGCGCGTAGGAGGCGAAGCCGACGAATGCCCAGCCGACGATCAGCAGCACGTAGTTGCCGGCGAGGACCAGCAGCAGCATCGAGAAGACGAAGAAGTTGAGGAATGAGAAGAAGCGCCGGTAGCCGGCGTCGCTGCCCATGTAGGCGAGCGAGTAGAGGTGGATCAGCATCGAGACGCCCGTGACGACGAGCGCCATGAAGACGCTGAGCTGATCTACGTAGATGCCGAGGTCGAACGGGATTCCGGCCGCGCCGGCGTAGTCGTAGAGCGTGTTCGCGAACTCGCGCTCCTCGGCGGGATGGCCGAGCATCGCCAGCAGCGCGCCGATCGAGCAGGCGAATGCGAGCGCGATGGCGAGGGTGCCGATCCAACCGGCGGCCTTCGCGGGGAGGACGCGGAAGAGCAGCCCGATCAACACCGAGCCCGCCAGCGGGAACGCGATGATCAGCCACCCCCAGGTGGTGACGCTCATCCGCGCAGCCCCCGGTTCTCGTCGACGTCGAGCGGGATCCGCCGCCTGTACATCGCGACGATCAGGCCGAGCCCGACGACGACCTCACAAGCGGCGACGACCATCACGATCATCGCGAAGACCTGCGCGTCGGCGTTGCCGAGGTGGCGTCCGAACGCCAGCAGCGCGAGGTTGGCGCTGTTCAGCATCAGCTCGAGGCAGAGCAGGATCACGAGCGGGTTGCGGCGGATCAGGACGCCGCCGGCGCCGATCGCGAACAGCAGGGCGCTGAGCACGAGGTACCAGGTGGTGCCCAACTAGACCATCCCCTCGCGGTCGACCCGGCCTTCAGGCTCCGGTCGGCGCCCGGCGAGGACGACCGCCCCGACGGCGGCGATCAGGAGCAGGAGCGATGCCGCCTCGAACGGGATCAGGAAGCGTTCGAGCATCAGCCGGCCGACCGCCTCCGGGGACCCGAACCCGATCGGGATGACCTCGCCCTCGCTGCCGAGCGACTTCAGCCCGGAGCCGAGGACGGCGATCGACAACTCGACGAACAACGCGGCCGCGAGGAGCGGGGCGAGGATCCGCTGGCCCGGGATCGCGTCCCAGAGCGGCTCCTCGAAGCCGCCCACGTAGGCGGCGACGAAGACGTAGAGGACCATCACTGCGCCGGCGTAGACGACCACTTGGGCGGCGGCGACGAACTCGGCGTGGAGGAGCAGGAAGAGCCCGGCGAGGGAGAAGAGATGGACGACGAGCGCGAGGACGCTGTAGAAGGGATTCCGAAGCGCGATTACGGCGATCGCTCCCCCGAGCGCGCCGATGGCGCCAGCGAAGAATGCGACCTGCTCCATCGCGCGCATCCTAGAGCTAAATAACTGCGCGACTCGCGTCCGAAGTGAGGCCAGTTGCGGCGGGTCCGCCGGGGGGTATCCCGCCGCACGCGGCCCGGCCCATATGGTCTCTTGCTCATGGAGAAGCTGATCAGAGCCTTCGCGAGGATCAGCATGCGGCTGTTCTTCCGGCCGGTGATCGGCTCGCGGCTGCCGATCTCCTTCCAGCGCCGCTGGGCAACCACGCTGACGAGGATCGTCGGCGGGCCGAACGGGATCGAGCGCAGCGAGATCTGGGTCGGCGAGCTGTCGATGACCCGGCTTCGCCGGATCGACTCGGGCGCCGTCGGCGCGATCGATCCCGGCGGGCGCGACGCCGTCCTCTACGTCCACGGCGGCGGTTTCGAGATCGGCGGCGGGGAGATGTACGTGGGCTTCGCCTCCTGGATCGCCACGGTGACCGGGGCGGACGTCTATCTCCCCGACTACCGGCTCGCGCCCGAGCATCCGCAGCCGGCGCCGACCGATGACGCCTTCGTCGCCTACCGAGCGGTGCTCGAGCTCGGCCACGACCCGCACCGGACGGCGGTGATCGGCGACTCGGCCGGCGGCGGAATCGCCGTCTCGACAGTCCGATCGCTGCGCGAGATGGGGCTGCCCGACCCTGCGGCTCTCGTCCTCATCTCCCCGTGGCTCGACCTGTCGCTGTCCGGCGCCAGCGTCGGGTTCGTCGGCCGCCGCGATCCGGTCCTGCGCCGCGAGTGGCTCGAGAGCGCCGCCCGCAATCACGCCGACGGGCTTCATCTCGACGACCCGCGGATCTCGCCGCTGTTCGCGGACCTGCACCGCCTGCCGCCGACGCTCGTCCAGGTCGGCACCGACGAGATCCTCCTCGACGACTCGACCCGCTTCGCCGAGCGCGCCTACGCCGCCGGCGTCGACGTCGAGCTGCAGCGCTTCGAGGGGCTCTTCCACGATTTCCAGGTCTTCGCCCGGTTGCTGCCTTCGGCCCGCGCGGCGCTCGACGACGTCGCCGCGTTTCTCGCCCGCCGGCTGGATCGAGCCGGCTGAGCCACCCATCGCGGTTTGCCCTCCCCCAGCAGGGGTAATTGCGGCCCGGTGCGGTCAGTCGCGGCGTCGCCTCCCCGGAGCGCTACTCTGACCGCCGTACAGGAGGCGGGGTCAGGGCCCCGCCGCGGTCGACCCAAGTGGGGCAGCTTGGAAGCCAGCCAATTTCGTGAGGAGAAAGAAGCGCCGGTCGGCGCCTCCGCCGAACTGATCGAGTCGGACTTCACGGCCCCGGTCCAGTCCCCGGGGCGGCTGTTCTGGAACCGTTTCCGGGAGGACCGGGTGGCGATGGCCTCGCTGATCTTCATCGGGATCCTGATCCTGGTCGCGATCTTCGCTCCGGTGATCGTCTCGATCACGGGCTCTCCCGATCCCAACGCCCGCGACACGGCGGCGCTCGATCCCCTCTTCGCGACGCCCACCGGCCCCTCCACCGATCACTGGTTCGGCATCGACCAGCTCGGCCGCGACGTCTTCAGCCGGACGATCTACGGAGCTCGCGTCTCCCTGATCGTCGCCTTCGCGGCTACCTTCCTCGCGACGGTCTTCGGGGTCATCGCCGGGCTCCTCGCCGGCTACTACCGCGGCTGGACCGACACCGTCATCTCCCGCTTCGTCGACGTCCTGCTCGCGATCCCCTACCTGCTGCTCGCCACCGGCCTCGCCGCGGCCTGCACGCTCGGCCAGACCAGCGGCGGCGGATCCGGCTGCCTCGGCGGCCTGATCAAGCCCGGCCTCGGCGTGGTCATCTTCGTGATCGCGTTCACGAGCTGGACCTACATGGCCCGGATCGTCCGCGGCCAGGTCCTGTCGTTGCGCGAGAAGGAGTTCGTCGAGGCGTCGCGCTCGATGGGCGCCTCCGACATGCGGATCGTCTTCCGCGAGCTGCTCCCGAACCTGACCGCGCCGATCATCGTCTACGCCTCGATCCTGATCCCCCAGGTGATCCTCTACGAGGCCGCTCTCTCGTTCCTCGGCGTCGGCGTCAGCTCCGACACGCCGAGCTGGGGTCAGATGATCTCCGAGGCAACCCCGGTCTTCAGCGACGCCTGGTGGTACATGCTCTTCCCCGGCCTGGCCCTGGTCTTCACGGTCCTGGCCTTCAACTTCGTCGGCGACGCGATGCAGGATGCCCTCAACCCGCGCAAGCGGCGAAGTTGAGGGAACGGAGCCGGAGGAAGCACGAGATGAACGAGAGACACTCGTCCAAACCGAAAGGAAGAACGATGCGAATGAAGGTCCTACGGGTGCTGATCCCCGGGACACTGGTCGTCGCGGCGCTTGTGCTTGCCGCGTGCGGTAGCAGCGACAGCACGAGCTCGAGCGGGACCAGCGAGGCGGCCAAGCAGTACGCGGCCCCGACGGAGGCCCCATCCGATGCGCAGTCCGGCGGCGATCTGACCGTGATCGCGGCCAGCGACGTCGACTACATCGACCCGGGTGCCGCCTACTACCAGTTCACCTACATGGTCACGTCGGCGACGCTGTCGCCGCTCGAGAGCTACGCGCCGGCCGACATCGAGCAGGCGACGCCCACTCTGGCCACCGAGGCCCCGACCGTCTCCGACGACGGCAAGACGATCACCTACAAGATCCACGACGACGTCAAGTTCTCGCCGCCGGTGAACCGGACGGTGACCTCCGACGACGTCAAGTACGCGATCGAGCGGTCGCTGCTGCCCGGCGTCCCGAACGGCTTCGTCCAGACCTACATGTCCGGAGTCGAGGGAATCGACAAGGCGATCAAGGAGGCCCAGGACAACCCGACCGGCGGCGCTCCCGACATCAGCGGGATCACGACGCCGGACGACACGACGCTCGAGATCAAGCTCACGAACACGACCTCGATCGGCGTGATCGGCGCCCTGACCCTCCCGGTCAGCGCCCCGGTGCCGGAGGAGTACGCGAAGCAGTACGACGCGGAGAACCCGTCGACGTACGGCGAGCATCAGGTCGCGACGGGCCCGTACATGATCCAGAACGCCTGCGTCGACGACAACGGCGAGATCGTCAACAAGAAGTGCGACGGCGAGCTCACCGGCTACACGCCCAACAAGGAGATCCACCTGGTTCGCAACCCGAACTGGGCCGGCTCGCCGGGCAATCCGCCGGAGGGTGACTTCCGTCCCGCCTACCTCGACCAGATCACCATCCAGGAGGGCTTCGCGGACACCGTGTCGGCCTCCAAGAAGGTGTTGTCCGGCAGCGCGATGGTCAACGGCGACTTCACGACGCCGCCGAGCGCCATCAAGGAAGCCGCCACCTCCGGCGAGGAGGGTCAGCTGACCCTGACGCCGAGCGGTGGCAACCGCTACGTCGCGCTGAACACGTCGAAGCCGCCGTTCGACGACGTCAACGTCCGCAGGGCCGTTGTCGCCATCTCGAACCGGACCGACCTCCGGAACACGCGTGGTGGAGAGCTGACCGGTCCGGTCGCGACCCACTACCTGCCGCCGGACTTCCCCGGTTTCGAAGAAGCCGGCGGACTCGAGGGCCCGGACCTCGACTTCATGAACAACCCCGACGGGGATCCGCAGGTCGCTGCGGAGTACATGAAGAAGGCCGGTTTCTCGAGCGGCAAGTGCGAAGGCTCCGACTGCGAGATCACCATGGTCGGTGACGACTCGCCTCCGGGGTCCGACACGGCCGCCGTCGTGAAGAGCCAGCTCGAGGAGCTCGGCTTCAAGGTCAACTTCCAGAAGGTGACCCACGACATCATGTACACGAAGTTCTGCAGCACGCCGTCGAACGCACCAAACGTGTGTCCGAACGTCGGCTGGCTGAAGGACTTCAACGACGGCCAGTCGATCCTCGACCCGACGTTCAACGGGGAGAACGTGGTCCCGGAGAACAACTCGAACTGGCCGCAGCTCAACGATCCGAAGATCAACAAGGCGATCGACGACGCCACGCTGATCGACAACCTCGACGAGCGCAACCAGGCATGGGCCGACGTCGACGAGATGGTCACGTCCACGGCCGCGGCGATCCCGTACATCTGGGACGACCAGGCCAACATCCAGTCGGCTGACGTCGCCGGCGTTGTCAACAAGTTCAACGCCAACTGGGACCTGTCGTTCACGTCGTTGAAGCCGTGATCGGAGTCCGAGCGCAGTAGTCCGGAG
>Ga0105243_10004148_pt1 | contig 11507 bp, 7 predicted proteins | sample KBSM34metaG_FD_81525 | JGI IMG/M metagenome (GOLD analysis project Ga0105243, IMG submission 81525) | Miscanthus rhizosphere microbial communities from Kellogg Biological Station, Michigan, USA - KBS M3-4 metaG | ecosystem: Host-associated > Plants > Roots > Rhizosphere > Soil | place: Michigan...
GCCGCGCGCGCGGTGCGATCAGGCGGTGGAAGTAACGGCAATGCCGGTCGGTCCAGTCCATCATCGGCGCGACGCACAGGCGCCAAGCGGTGGTTGCCGGTGAACTGACCATCTCGAGATGGTAACGGTGTGCCCCGAGGCCGCTCGCATGCGCACGCGCGCACACTTTGGGCACATCGGTTGCTCATCCGATGCATGGGCTTGGCACGCGGACAGATCCGCATCGGCATCTCCGGCTGGCGCTACGAACCGTGGCGCGGAATCTTCTATCCCGAGGGCCTGCCGCAGCATCGCGAGCTCGAGTTTGCGTCGCACCAGCTACCGACGATCGAAATCAACGGGTCGTTCTACTCGCTGCAACTGCCCGAGTCGTATCGCGCCTGGCATGACGCCACGCCGGAGGATTTCGTGTTCGCGGTCAAAGGCCCGCGCTACATCACGCACATGCTGCGCCTCAACGATGTCGAGCAGCCGCTGGCCAACTTCTTCGCGTCGGGTCCATTCGCGCTCGGCAGCAAGCTCGGGCCGATCCTGTGGCAGTTTCCGCCGATGTTGCCGTACAAGCCCGACCGCTTTGCGGCCTTTCTCGCGCTGCTGCCGCACGACACCGAGGCCGGCATCGCACTGGCGAAGCGGCACGATCGGCGCCTCGAGGGGCGCAACTGGCTGGAGGTCGACCAACACCGTCCGCTGCGTCACGCGATCGAGATCCGCCACCCCACCTTCATCGACGCTGAGTTCATCGATCTGCTGCGCGAGCATGGCGTCGCGCTGGTGGTGGCCGACACGGCGGGGCGCTGGCCTTTGATGGAAGACCTGACCGCCGACTTCGTCTACATCCGCTTGCACGGCGACGAAGAGCTGTATGCCAGCGGCTACGCCAATGCGGCGCTCGGCCGTTGGGCACGGCGCATCGATCTATGGTCGCGTGGCGGCCAGGTTGGCGACGCGCAGCGCGTGTCGCCGCACGATCCGGCGCGGCGCCTGCGGCGCGACGTGTTCTGCTATTTCGACAACGACGTGAAGGTGCACGCGCCCTACGACGCGGCGCGGCTCGCGGCGCAACTCGGCCTGCCCACCGGTCTGGGGGTCGGCCAGCACCTGGCGCCGCCGCAGCGAGAGCCACGCGCACGAGCCCCAGCGTTCACCGTGCGGCAGCGGCGCGGCTGACCCCACTGCCCCGCCGATTCAGTCGGCGCCGGGTTTACAGCACCCCCTGGTCTGCGGGCTTGTCGGCCTGCCGTGCCCCTTGCATTCTGTGACTTATGTAACGGAGGGGCGCGGCTTCGAGCCGTGCGAGGGGATTGCATGTTCACCAACAAGAAGTTGGCGAGCCGCGCTGCGGCCGCCTGGGTTGCTTTGCTGCTGGCCTCTTGCGGCGGCGGTGGAGGAGATCCCGAGAACAGCGTGACACCTGAAGCCACCCGCGCCCGCGAGCGCGCGCTGGCCATACCCCCGGGCCTCGCGATCCCGAGCGATGCCAATGCGAAAGGCGTCTGGGGCGCCGCCACCGCGTGGCCACTGATCGCGGTGCATGGCGTGCTCACCGCCGACGGCCGTGTCGTCAGCTATGGCACCAAAGCCGACGGCACGCAGACCGGCCTGTTCATCTACGACATCTGGAACCCCGCCGATGACAGCCACCTGACGATCGCCAACGGTTCGGGCACCGACATCTTCTGCAGCTCGCAGGTGATGCTGCCCGCGGGCGACGCGATCGTGATCTCCGGCGGCGACAACTGGACCGGCACCGCCACCACCAACACCGGCAACAACAACTCGACGGTGCTCGACCTCGGCACCAACGTGCTCGCGCGCGGCAACAACATGAACCGCGCACGCTGGTACTCCAGCACGACCACGCTGCTCAACGGCGAGACCTATGTGCAAGGTGGCAGCGGCGGCACCGATTTTCCCGAGATCCGCGGCGCCAACGGCGTGTACCGGCTGCTGAGCAGTGCCGGCACCGGCGCCTTCGACTTCATGTACCCGCGCAACTTCATCGCGCCCGATGGCCGCGTGTTCGGCTACGACAGCGCGGGTCGCATGTACTACGTCAACACCGCGGGCAACGGCGCGATCAGCACCGTGGGCCAATTCGCATCGGCCACCGCCGGCAGCGACGCCAGTGCGGCGATGTTTGCGCCGGGGCGGATCCTGCAGTACGGCGGCAACTCCAACCAGGCGATCGTGATCGACATCACCGGCGGCACGCCGTCGATCACATCGACCTCGGCCATGCTGCGTCAGCGCCGCCTCTCGGTGGCCACCATCCTGGCCGACGGCAAGGTGGTCGCCACCGGTGGCAGCTCGGTGTGGAACGCGATGACCAACGTGAGCTACGAAGCGGAAATCTGGAATCCGCAGACCGGCCAATGGAGCGTCGGCGCGAGCATGACCAAGCCGCGCCTGTATCACGGCAATGCGCTGCTGCTGCCCGATGCGAGCGTGCTGGTGTTCGGCGGTGGCGCCCCCTCGCCCTCCGGCGTGCCGGGCAACCTCAACCGCGAGATCTACTACCCGCCGTACCTGTTTGCCGCTGGCGGTGTGGCCGCGTCGCGCCCGAGCATCAACAGCGCGCCGACCGTGGTCGACGTCGGCCGCACGGTGCAGATCACCGTCTCCGGCGCGCGTCCTGTGAGCCGCGTCAGCTTCGTGAAGACCGGCTCGGCGACGCACGGCTGGAACATGGAGCAGCGCTTCGTCGACCTGCCGTTCAACGCGCAGGGCTCGACGCTGTCGGTGCAGATCCCGGGCCGCGCGAGCGACGTGCCGCCGGGCATGTGGATGATGTTCGCCATCGACGACGCCGGTGTGCCGTCGGAAGCCAAGCTGATGCGCGTGAATGTCGCGCCGACGCTGAACACCGCGGTCGTTCCGGTCCTCACGTCACCCGGCAACCAGACCTCGGTGGTCGGCACTGGCGTCGACCTGCCGCTCACCGCCACCGACCCCAACGGCGACCCGCTGCGCTGGTCAGCCAGCGGCCTGCCGCCCGGCCTCGGCATCGACACGTCGAGTGGCCGCATCAGCGGCACGCCGAGCGCGGCCGGTGTGTTCAGCACGGTGATCGCGGTGAGCGACGGCTACAACAGCACCAGCACGACGATCACGTGGACAGTGAACGGCCAGGCACCGCTGGTTCTCGATCCGCCGCCTGCAGCCGCGCCGAGCGCGACTGGCACCGCCGCCACGTTCAGTGCCAGTGCCAGCGGGCAAGGCGTCACCTACAGCTGGGACTTCGGTGACGGCACGCCGGTCACCGACTGGTCGCCGGATGCGAACGCCAGCCACGTGTTCGCACGCGCCGGCGTGTTCTACGTCACCGTGACGGCGCGCGATGCCTTCGGCGGCGAGCAGCGCCGCACCATCATCCACAACGCCTATCTGCCGTCGACCGCCGGTGCGCCGAGCATGTCGAGCAACCTCGCGCTCGAGACGCGCAGCGGCGCCAACGCGCGGCTGTGGGCGGTGAATGCCGACAACGACACGGTCAGCGTGTTTGACGCGGTCACGCGCGCCAAGCTGGCCGAGATCGCTGTCGGCGCCGCGCCGCGCACGCTGGCGCTGACGCCGAGCGGCGCCGCGATGTGGGTGGTGAACAAGCGCGCCGCGACGATCAGCGTGATCAGCACGTCGACTCTCGCGGTGACACAGACCATCGCACTGCCGCGCGCGTCGCTGCCCTATGGCGTGGCGATGGCTGGCAGCGCCAATGCCGCGCTGGTTGCGCTCGAAGGCACCGGCATGTTGCTGAAGCTCGACGCCGGCAACGGCGCGACGCTGGGCAGCGTGTCGGTCGGGCCGAATCCGCGTCATGTCGCGGTGACGGGCGACGGCGCGAGCGCCTATGTGTCGCGCTTCATCACGCCGCCGCTGCCTGGCGAAGGCACGGTCAACGTGCAAACGCAGGCCAACGGCGTGCCGGTCGGCGGCGAGGTCGTGGTGGTCGGCACCGCGTCGATGGCGGTGAGCCGCACGATCGTGCTGGCACACAGTTTCACGCCCGATGCAGAGAATCAGGGCCGCGGCGTGCCCAACTACCTCGGCGCGGCGGCGCTCTCGCCGGATGGCACGCAAGCCTTCGTGCCGAGCAAGCAGGACAACATCCTGCGCGGCGCCGGCCGCGACGGCCAGCCGTTGAACTTCCAGAACACGGTCCGTGCCGTCAGCTCTCGCATCGACCTGGCGACGCAACAGGAGGACTTTGCGGCGCGCATCGACCACGACAACGCCAGCATGGCCAGCGCAGCCGCGTTCGATCCGCTCGGCGTCTACCTTTTCGTGGCGCTGGAAACCAGCCGCGAGATCGCGGTGCTCGACGCGCACGCGCGCAACCAGCTGATGCGCATCGACGTCGGCCGCGCGCCGCAAGGCGTGCTGGTGTCGCCCGACCGCCGCACGCTGTACGTGCACAACTTCATGGACCGCACGATCGGTGTCTACGACCTCACGCCGATGGTCCAGCAAGGCTTGGCCAGCGCCACGCCTCTGGCCACGCTGAACGCGGTGGGCACCGAGAAGCTGAGCGCGACGGTGCTGAAGGGCAAGCAGTTCTTCTACGACGCGCGCGACACGCGCCTGGCGCGCGACCGCTACATGAGCTGCGCGAGCTGCCACAACGATGGCAGCCACGATGGCCGCGTGTGGGATCTGACGCACGCCGGAGAAGGCCTGCGCAACACCATCAACCTGCGCGGCCGCGCCGGCGCCCAGGGCTTCCTGCACTGGAGCAACAACTTCGACGAGGTGCAGGACTTCGAAGGCCAGATCCGTGCTCTGGCCGGCGGCACGGGGCTGATGACCGACGCGCAATTCAACACCGGCACGCGCAGCCAGCCGCTCGGCACGGCCAAGGCCGGCGTGTCGGCCGATCTCGACGCGCTGGCCGCGTACGTCGCATCGCTCAACGCGTTCGACGCCAGCCCGGCGCGGCCGGCCAGCGGTGCGCTGAGCGCGCTGGCCAATGAAGGCCGCACGGTGTTCACCAACCTCAACTGCGCCTCGTGTCACGGCGGCACCGCGTTCACCAACAGCGGCAGCAACAACCCGAGCAACATCGGCACCATCAAGCCGAGCAGCGGCCAGCGACTCGCCGGCCCGCTCAGCGGCATCGACGTGCCGACGCTGCGCGACGTGTGGGCCACCGCGCCGTATCTGCACGACGGCTCGGCGGCCACGCTGGCCGATGCGGTGCGCGCGCACAACAACGTGACGGTGAACGACGCCGATCTGAACCGACTGGTTGCATACCTGCGCGAGATTGGCAGCGAGGAATCCAGCGCACCCTCGCCGCTGGTCAACGGCGGCGGCCTGCTCGGCCGCTACTACGGCGGCATGGCGCTGGCCGGCAACCCGCTGCTCACGCGCATCGAGGCGGTCGACTTCAACTGGGGCAGCGCGGCACCCGGCATCGGCGTGCCGGCCAACCAGTTCTCGGTGCGCTGGACCGGTACGATCACGGTCCCGACCACGGGCAGCTACCGCTTCCGCACGGTGTCCGACGATGGCGTGCGCTTGTGGATCGGCGGCTCGCAACGCATCAACAACTGGAACAACCACAGCTCGGCGAGCGATACCAGCGGCACCATCAACCTGACTGCCGGGCAAAGGGTGTCGGTGACGCTGGAGTACTTCGAAAACGGCGGCGACGCCGTGATGCGCCTGCAGTGGCGCCGACCGGGCACGAGCAGCTACGTGGCGATCCCGGTGGGCAACCTCAACGCGAACTGATTCGCACCACCTTCGCATCGGCGGCCGCAACGACGCGGCCGCTTTTTCTTTCGTCGGTCACCAGCACGCTTCCACCACCGGGCGCCAGCGCTGCGCCAATCGGGCATACCCGGCTCGCGTGGGGTGGATCTCGTTCTCCCAATCGCCGCTCTCGCCGTCATCGCTGTGCAGTGCGCGCGTCAGCGTGCCGATGGTGTCGACCAGCCACACGTTGGCCTCGGGCCGTGCCGCGACCATCGACGCGAGCAAAGCACGCAGGCCCTCGAGCAGCGCCACCGCCACCTCGACGCGATCGTCGTCTGGAATGCCGTACGCCTCGAAAGCCGCGTGCAACCAGGGCCCGATGCCGAAGCCGGCACCGGCGTTGCGCGGCACGGCGACGTCGTAGCTGTGCAGCACCACCGGTACCGACGCATTGATGCCCTTGTCGCGCTCGGCGAGGAATTGCTCGAACACCGCGTCGAGGTGCGTGCCGAAGGTGGCCCACCCTTCCGGACTGAGATAACGCGCTGGCGCGGGCCGCGTCGCATCCCACTCCGCAACTGTCAGCAACAACCGGTTCGCGCGCGGCGCGGTCGGCGGCGACAGCGCCGCATCGATCAGGTCGTTGCCGCCGGCCGACAGCAGGATCACGTTCCACTTGTGCGCGGTGCGGCCGCGCAGCAGTTGCAGAAAGCGGCGATGGCGGGTGGTGTCCACCATGTGTGCAAGCTGCTTGCCCGGCAGTGCGCAGTTGACGATGCACGCCGACAGCGAGAACACCATGTGCGACAGCAGATTGTTCGTGATCCACGGCGGCACGCCGCCGATCGTGAACCAGGAGTCGCCCTGCGCCAGGCAATGCTTGGAGAACTGTTCCGGCGCGACGCCTGGCGCATCGCCGCGCGGCATCCATTGATCGGGCGAGACGACAATCGCGGCGATGTCGGGCATTCCAGCGTCCCTTTTGTGAGGGCCGCGAGCATGGGCCCGTGTGGCACCGTCAGCAACCCCTGGCCCGCCTGGCTGGACGGTCTTGTCCGTCGCAGGGCGGGCGCGGTCCCTAAAATCGGCGCCTTCGCGACCCACCCTGTCGATGAGCAGCCCGCCCCCTTCCCCGGCCCAGGTACCCGGCGTGCTGGTGGTCGACGACGACCCACAGATCGGCGTGCTGCTGGGCGGCTACCTCGGCACGCGCGGGTTCCGCGTGGCCACGGCCGCCAACGGCGCACAGATGCGCGAGCGCCTGCAGCGCGAGCCGTTCGACCTGGTGCTGCTCGACCTCGGCCTGCCCGGCGAGGACGGGCTGCACCTCACCGGCTGGCTGCGCGAGCATTGGCACGGCGCGATCATCATCGTCACCGGCCGCGGCGAAGCGGTGGACCGCGTGGTCGGGCTCGAGCTCGGTGCCGACGACTACGTCGCCAAGCCGTTCGACCTGCGCGAGATCCTGGCGCGCGTGCGCGCCGTGCTGCGGCGCGCGCCGGCCAACGTGCCGGCAAGCGGCTCGGTGCTGCGCTTCGCCGGCTTTCGCCTCGACACCAAGGCGCGCACGCTGAAGCGCGACGGTGGTGAGGACGTGCCGTTGACCAACGGCGAATACGAGCTGCTGCTCGCGTTCGTGCAGGCACCGCACAAGGTGCAGTCGCGCGACGAATTGCTCAACGCCACCCATGGCCGCGATGCCGGCCCCTACGACAAGACCATCGACGTGCAAGTGGTGCGGCTGCGCCGCAAGATCGAACGCGACGCGACGCAGCCTGACCTCATCAAGGCCGTGCGCGGTGCCGGCTACGTGTGGACGGCAGACGTGCGACGCGACGCCTCGGCGCCGTCGTGAGCGACCTGCACCGCAGGCTGTTCGAAGCCACTGCCGACGGCGTGGTCGTGGTCGACGGCGCGGGCCGCATCGTGCAGGTCAATCCACGTGCCGAAGCGATGTTCGGCTACGGCGCGGGGCAGATGCACGGCCTGACGCTCGAGGCCTTGCTGCCGGATCGCTACCGCGCCGTGCATGGCAGCCACCGCGGCCACTTCATGGCACACGCGAGTTCGCGCGCGATGGGCAGCGGCATGAACCTGGTGGGGCTGCGGCGCGATGGGGTCGAGTTCCCGATCGAGGTGGGCCTGGGACCGTTGGACGACGGGCGCGGCGGCAGCCTGGCCGCGGCGTTCGTGCGCGACCTGAGTCCGACGCACCGCGGCCAAGCTGCGTTCAGGCAGGCACGTTACCAGGAGGTGGTGCGCCGCTTCAGCCAGGAGGCGTTCACCGAGATGGATCTCGAGCGCGTGGTGCAGCGTGCGCCCGAGATGCTGGTGGCCGCGCTCGAGTGCGACGCGAGCGAGCTGTTCATGCTGAGCAAGGACCGGCGCGAGTTCCGCCGCCGCGCGGCGTTTGGCACGCCGCCCGCCAGCGCCATGGTGTCGACCGACGACAGCGCGGCGCTGGCCAGCTGGGTGGCGTCGTCGGGCGAACCGCTGGTGATCGAAGACATCGAGGCCGAGCCGCGCTGGCGTGCCGAGATCGTGCGCGGGTTCGGCTTGCGCAGCGCGATGGCGGTGCCGCTGCAGGTGCGTGCGCAAACCGTCGGCGTGCTCACCGCGGGCAGCCGCCAGATGCGGCGCATCTCGCACGAAGATGTCAGCGTGCTGACCGCGGTGGCGTACCTGCTGTCGGTGGTGCTGGAGCGCCAGCAAGGTGAAGAGCGTCTGGCGCAGGGCCAGAAGATGGAGGCCCTGGGGCAACTCACCGGCGGCGTGGCGCACGACTTCAACAACATCCTGACCGTGGTGTTGGGCAACCTGCAACTGCTCGATGACCTGCTGCAGGCGCAGCCAGAGGCGCACAAGCTGGCCAGCGCTGCCACGCACGCGGCGCAACGCGGCGCCGACCTGACGCGCAAGCTGCTCACATTCGCGCGCAAGCAGCCGCTGGCACCGCGCGCGATCGCGGTGGATGCGTTCCTGCAGGCGTGGTCCGAACTGCTGACGCGCACGCTCGACGAATCGATCCAGCTGCAGATCGGCGCCAGCGACCCGGAGCTGATCATGCAGGCCGACCCAGGCCTGCTGGAAACCGCGCTGCTCAACTTGGCGCTCAACGCGCGCGATGCCATGCCGCACGGCGGGCGCCTCACGGTGCAGGCCGAAGCGATGACGGTGTCAGTCGACGACCTGGTCGATTCGCGCGAGCTCAAGCCCGGGCCTTATGTGGTGTTGTCGGTGTCGGACACCGGGCATGGCATGGATTCCGAGGTGTTGAGCCACGTGTTCGAACCGTTCTTCACCACGCGCGACGGCCGCGGCAGTGGCCTCGGCCTGGCGATGGTGTACGGCTTCGTCAAGCAGACCGGCGGCGGCGTGGCGGTGTACAGCGAGCCTGGCCTCGGCAGCACGTTCAAGCTCTATCTGCCGCAGGTCGATGACCTGCTCGAACCGCCGCCACCGGTCGAAGGCCGACGCGGCGGCGACGAACGCGTGCTGCTGGTCGAAGACGACGAAGGCGTGCGCGTGCTGGCCGAGGCGTTTCTCGAGGCGCTCGGCTATCGCGTGGTGGCAGCGCCCGACGCGGCGCGCGCTCTCGATCTGCTCGCCGCCGACACGGCGTTCGATCTGCTGTTCTCCGACGTCGTGCTGCCCGGCGGACTGAGCGGGCCGCAACTGGCGCAGCTGGCGCTGCAGCGGGTGCCGAGCCTGCGCGCGCTGCTCGCGTCAGGTTATCCGCGCGACGCCTTGGCCGGCCTCGACGGCGACTTGGCCGACGTCGTGCTGCTCAGCAAGCCGTATTCGCGCGACGACCTTGCGCGCGCGGTGCGCCAGGCGCTCGACGTGCGTTGATGCCCTCGGGGCGCAGCGAACGAAGCGAGCGCGGTGGCAGCGACTCAGGCCGCAGCCTGCAGCGGCAAAGCTTCGGATGCCTTCGGCTCGGGTCCGACCGCGATCGCGCGCAGTGCATCCACATCGACAAGCTCCACCTGGCGCAGGTTGACTTTGATGAGGCCGTCGTCGTGCAAGCGCGACAGCAGCCGGCTCACGCTTTCCAGCGTGAGGCCCAGGTACGAGCCGATCTCGGCGCGGCTCATGCGCAGGTAGAACGCGCGCGACGACTGGCCGAACGATGCATAGCGCGTCGACAGCTCGAACAGGAAGCGCGCCACGCGTTGTGCTGCACGCATGCCGCCCAGGCGCTTCAGGTGCTCCCGCTCCTTGCGCAGCGCGGCGCCGAAATGGCGGTGCAAGTCGTTGCGCAGGCTCGACATCTGGGCGCAGGCCTCTTCGAAATCGGCCAGCGGCAGCACCATGACCTCGCTGTCTTCCAGCGCGATCACGTCGGTCGCACACGGCTGACCGGCCAACGCGTCGGCACCGATCAGGTCACCGCGCATCGGGAAGTCGAGCACCAGCTCGTCCCCGCTGTCGCCGGGGATCGACGATTTCAGGCAACCGAAGCGCACCACGTACACCGCCGAGGCCGGCATGCCGGCTCGGTGCAGGTAAGTGCCCCGGCGCATGCGGCGCGCCGTCCACGGCATCGCCAGGTCGGCCTGCGCAAAACTCGGCAGCGCGAGCTGCTGACAGCCGTCGTACAGCGGGCGGCTGCCGGCCAGGCGGGTGACGTTGTCGCTGGTGTCTGCTGCGTGTTCGCTCATGGTTCCTGCCCGTGCGGTTTGATCCTGAGCAAGACTTTAGGAAGCACGCCACCTTGAGCGATGAACGGTCGGCGTCGTTCGGCAACAGACGACAACAAGCCCGGCGGCTCGCGGCGGTGGCCTCCGGCGGCACGGATGCCACGTTCGTCAGCGGCTGTCGGCGTGCTTGAAGAACCAGCGCCGCGCGCCGCTGGCGTCGAAGCGCTGCCAACGCTGGGGATCCTGCCGCAGCCGGTCGGCTACGGCATACAGCGCCAGCGGGTTGACGCCCATGCCGACGTGGCTGGCGGCGATCTCGATGTTCTCGGTGTGGGCGCGCGGTTCGTTGACGCTGCAGTGCCAGGCCACCACGCCGTCGGTGCGCGACAGGATCGATGTGGTCGGCACCGGCGGCGGCTCGCGCAATTGCTCGCGCAACGCCGGGTTGTCGAGCACCGATTGGCCGCTCAACCACTCGTACACGCGCCACGCGTTGGTGGCGCGCGGATGGCCCGCGAACGGCGAGCCGAGCGTGATGACGCACCGGGTCAGGTCGGGCAGCTCCTTGGCCAGCTCGCGCGCATACACGCCGCCGAGGCTCCAGCCCACCAGGCTGACCGGGCGTCCGTGGCGCCCGGCGAGTTGCTTCAGGCGCTCGCGACAGGCCACCAACACACCGTTGCGCGGCCCGAAGTTGAAGCCCTGGCGCCACGAGTGCGTCCAGTAGCCCTGCTGGCGCAGAAAGCGGCGCAGCGGCAGCGTGGAGAAGTCGGAGGCGGCCAGCCCCGGAAAGACCAGCACCGGGTGCCCGTCACCGGGCGGCAGGCGTTGCAGCCAAGGGGTCGCGGCCATCAGCGCGGCCGCCTCCCACGGCGCGCGCGCTTCCATCAGCATCAGCAGCGGCCCCGGTGCGCGCTCGTCATCGACGGTTGCAAACGGGGACGGCAACGGAGTGGATCGGGTTCGGGCCTTCATGCGGGGCGGCGCTTTGGCGTGCTCCGAAATGTTGGTAGCCGATGTTACCGACCCGAGGTGCGGCCGATTGGGGGGCCACCCCTAGGCCGCCCCGCGACTGTGGGTGCCGTCCGACAGCCAGGCGCGCGTGAATGCAGCCAGGTCGTCGTACACCGCGTCGGCCTCTTGCACGGCGCCCGGCTCGAGCGCGAC
>Ga0105243_10004149_pt1 | contig 11501 bp, 8 predicted proteins | sample KBSM34metaG_FD_81525 | JGI IMG/M metagenome (GOLD analysis project Ga0105243, IMG submission 81525) | Miscanthus rhizosphere microbial communities from Kellogg Biological Station, Michigan, USA - KBS M3-4 metaG | ecosystem: Host-associated > Plants > Roots > Rhizosphere > Soil | place: Michigan...
GATCAGCGCCGCCTCGTCCACCACCTCGCCCCGCGCGGTGTTGACCAGCAGGGCGCCGCGCGGCAGCTGGGCGATGCGGCCGGCATCGAGCAGATGGCGCGTGCGGGCATTCAGGGGCACGTGCAGGCTGAGCACATCGGACAGGGGCAGAAGCTCGTCCACCGAGCCCAGCATGCGCACGCCCGCCACGGCGCCGGGCCCTGGGGCGCAGGCCGGATCGAACGCAGGGTCGAACGCTGGATCGAAGGCCACCACCTGCATGCCCAGCGCCAGCGCCACGCGCGCCACGCGCTGGCCCACCTGGCCAAAGCCCAGCAGGCCCAGGGTGCGGCCGCTCAGCTCCAGGCCGTCCTGGGCGCGGGACCAGCGGCCGGCGCGCAGCTCGGCATCCATCCAGGCGATGCGGCGGGCGGCCGCGAACATCAGGCCCAGCGTCATCTCGGCCACGGACTGGGCATTGGCGCCCGGCGTCACATAGACCGGAATGCCCCGCTGGCTGGCCGCGGCCACATCGATATTGCTCACGCCCACGCCGTGCTTGGAGATGACCTTGAGCGTGGGACAGGCCGCGATGGCAGCGGCCGACAGCGTGGCCGTGCGCGAGATCACGGCATCGACGCTCTCGCGTGCCAGCACGGCGGCAACCTCGGCCTCGCCGCCGCCGTCTTGCAGGTACAGCACGCGGCAGTGCGCCGCCTGCAGGCGCTGCAGCCCGGCGGGCGCCAGGCGTGGCGCGGTCACGAAAACGGTGGGCGGGTGGGTAGTGGCGGTCATGGGAACGGGCAATTCGCTTTGTCGATGCACCGCATTCTTGTGAGCACCATCCATTCCGTCCATTCGATAATGTTCATTCAAACATCACTTTTATTCATCGATGGACCTGCACCTGCGCGACCTGCGCTTCTTCGAGATCGTGGCCGACCTCGGGCACCTGGGCCGGGCCGCAGAACAGCTGGGGCGCACCCAGCCCGCGCTGAGCAAATGCATACAGCGCCTGGAACTGACCGTGGGCGGCGCGCTGTTCGAGCGTGCCGGGCGCGGCATACGCCTCACGCCGCTGGGCGATGTGCTGCTGGCGCGCGCGCGCATGCTGCGCAATGCCAGCCAGGAGGCGCTGCGCGAGGTGCGCGACTTCAACGAAGGCCATGCCGGCCATGTGCGCATCGGCAGCGGGCCGGTGGCCGCCGACCACCTGCTGCCCGAGCTGTGCAGCAAGGCCCTGGCCGACGGGCGGCGCATCACCATCAGCATCGTGATCGGCCCCAGCTGGGAACTGCGCGACCGCCTGCGCGAGGGCCAGCTGGACCTGCTGATCGGCCTCACGGCCGAGGGCGATCCCGAGTTGGTCTCCCACCCGATCGCCGAGGACGTGGTGGTGGTCGCGGCGCGCCAGGACCACCCCGTCTTCGAGCGCCAGCGCATCACCATGGCCGCGCTGCTGCGCCATCCCTGGGCCCTGCCCAGCGCCAACATTCCCAGCCGGCAATGGCTGGACCAGGCCTTCACCTCGCGCGGCATGCCGGCGCCCACGGTGCAGGTGGAGGCGGGCTCCATCCCGCTGCTGCCGCGCATGGTGGCCAAGACCGATCTGCTGACCTTCGTCTCGCGCCACACGCTGCGGCTGGAGCGCAGCCGCACGCTCAGGGAAGTGCGCCTGCCGGCCACCACGCTGCGCCGCCACCTGGGCGTGACCTGCCGGCGCGACGGCTATCTGTCGCCCGCGGCCCGGCACATGCTGGAGCTGCTGCGCGCCGACGGCCAGGCCCTGTTCGGCGAGGATGCCTCGCCTCTGGACGAGGACTGATTCCAGCGGACCGGGGCTAGAGCCCCGGCCGCGCGCCCGCATCGGCCAGGCGCAGCAGGCCGGCCAGGTCGACGATGGTCAGCCGGCCATAGGCGGCCTGCAGCAGGCCGCGCTGCTCCAGCAGGCGCAGCTCCTTGTTGATGGTCTGGCGCGAGACCGACAGCATGGCGGCCAGGTCGCTCTGCGAGATGCGCAGCACCACGCCCTGCCCGTCGGGCGCGGGCTGGCCATGCGTGGGGGCCAGCCGCGCCAGCAGTTCGGCCACGCGGTTGTCGATGTTGCTGAAGGCGTGGCGCTGCTGGACGACGATCAGCTCGTGCATGCGCGCCAGCACCAGCAGGCAGATATCCTTCCACAGCGGCGGATGGGCATCGAGCAGGGCCAGGAAGGACTCGCCGGGGATCTCCACCAGCACGGTGGGCTGGTGCGCGTGGTAGTCGTAGACGAATTGCGTGTGCTCCAGCAGCCGCGCCAGGCCGACGATGTCGCCCGCGCTGTGCATGGACAGCACGAAGCGCGAGCCCGTGGCGTCCACGCCGCCCACTTCCACGCAGCCCGAAGCCACCACCAGCACCTCGCGCCGCTTGGGGTCGGCGGCGCGCACCTGCTGGTGGCGCTCGTAGCGGCCCAGGCGGGACAGCGCCGTCAGCTCATCCAGCACCTCGGGCGGCCAGTTGCGCAGCATGCGGCACAGGCCCAGGGCGCGGCGGATCAGCGCCGAAGGGTCGGCCACGGGAGCAGGCTTGGAGCGCATGGTTCTCTCACGATGTCGAAGGCCCCGGGTTAGTCCGGTGCCCATGTACCGCCATTTGTCAATGGCTTGACAGAGTGCATCCCCTGTCGCTCGGGATAGTAGCAAGCAAGCCACCGGGCAAAGCATCCGGGGCGCTACCAAGGAGACAAGTTCGTGAAGCACAAGCATTGGCTGGCCGCCGGCGGCATGGCGGCCCTGGGCACGTCCGCGTGGGCCCAGAGCAGCGTGGAGATGTTCGGCATCGTCGATGTCCACATCAACAGCGCAAGGTCGGGCGCCACGCGCCTGAGCCGGCTGGAGGACGGGGGCAGCGCGGCATCGCGCATCGGCTTTCGCGGCAGCGAGGACCTGGGCGGCGGCCTGCGCGCCCAGTTCATGCTGGAGGCCGGCGTGGCGCCCGACACGGGCCTGGGCACCATTCCCGGCCCGGGCCTGGCCTTCACGCGGCAGGCTTGGGTAGGACTGAACAGCGGCTGGGGCGCCGTGGAGATGGGCCGCATGTACACGCCCATGTTCGGCGCGCTGTTCCGCGCCGATCCGCTGGGCATGAACGCGCTGTTTTCCTCGCTGAACCTGGTGTCGGCCACCGATGCCCAGGCCGGCCTGCGGCCGTTTGCGGCGCGGGCCAACAACCTGGTGCGCTACCGCACGCCGGCAGGCCAGCCCTGGCTGGCGGACCTGGCCTATTCCTTCGGCGAAGTGGCTTCGCCGAACAGCAGCAACGGCCGCCTCTACGGCGCCACGCTGGGCTGGAACCAGAAGCCCTGGTTCCTGGCCTACAGCTTCCAGAAGTCCGTGGAAGGCAGCGCCGCCGCACCCGTGGCCGCGCCCGCCACCAGCCAGTACCAGGCACTGTCGGCCAGTTGGGAGGCCCTGGACGGCCTGCGCCTGACGGGCAACTACGTCATCAACCGCGTGGACCGTGCAGGCACACCCAAGGCGAAGCTTGCCCAGCTGGGCGCCGATTGGAGCGTGGATGCGCGCTCCAAGCTGCTGGTCTCGGTGGCGCGGCGCGAGGTGGGCGGTACGGACCGCGCCCAGAACACCTGGACGCTGGGCTACGACTACGCGCTGAGCAAGCGCACCGTGCTCTACGCGCGCTGGCTGCAGCTGGGCAATGCGGCCAATGCCTCGGCCGCCATTGCCAACGTGCCGGTGGCCGCCAACAGCGGCGACGGAGTGCGGTCCCTGGCGCTGGGTGTGCGCCACAACTTCTGAGGGACACACATGACCGACAGCCATTGCTTTGACACCTCCCGGCTCGACGCGCTGTTCGCGCCGCGCTCCATCGCCGTGGTCGGCGCCTCGGACCAGGCCAGCAAGATCGGCGGCATTCCGCTGGACTACCTGCTGCGCTTCGGCTACGGCGGCGCGCTGTATGCGGTGAACCCGCGCGCCAGCCGCGTGCAGGGCCTGCCCGCGCACGAGCGGCTGGCCGCCATCGGCGCGCCGGTGGACCTGGCCATCGTCGCCGTGCCGCAGTCGCAGGTGGCCGGCGTGCTGGAGGATGCGGCCGCCGCGAGCGTGCAGTCCATGGTGCTGTTTTCCTCGGGCTATGCCGAGACCGGCTCCGACGGCACGGCCGCCCAGCAGGCGCTGGCGCGGCGCGCGCAGGAGGCGGGCATACGCCTCATCGGCCCGAACTGCCTGGGCTTCATGCGCCCCGGCCACCAGGTCTACGCCACGTTCTCGCCCGCGCCGGGCGGCGGGCTGGTGCGGCCCGGGCGCATCGGCATGGTCAGCCAGTCGGGCGCCTTCGGGGCCTATGCCTACAGCCTGGCGCGCGAGCGCGGGCTGGGCCTGTCGCTGTGGGCCACCACGGGCAACGAGGCCGATGTGCAACTGGCCGATGGCCTGGCCTGGCTGGCCCAGGACCCCGAGACCGACGTGATCATGGCCTACATGGAGGGCTGCCGCGACGGCCCCCGGCTGCGCGCAGCCCTGGCCCTGGCGCAGGAGCGCGGCAAGCCCGTGGTCATGTGCAAGGTGGGCACCAGCGCCCTGGGCGCGGCCGCCGCCGCATCGCACACCGCCTCGCTGGCGGGCAACGATGCCGTCTATGACGCGGTGTTCCGCCGCTACGGCGTGCTGCGCGCGCATTCCATCACCGACTTCTTCGCGCTGGCGGCCAGCGCCTCCATCGCGCGGGCCCCCAAGGGGCGGTCCATCGGACTGTTCACGGTCTCGGGCGGCGTGGGCGCCATGATGGCCGACGATGCCAGCGCAGCCGGCCTGGACGTGGCACCGCTGTCCGATGCGGCCCAGCGCCAGCTGCGCGAATGGGTGCCGTTTGCCGCGCCGCGCAACCCCGTGGACATCACGGGCCAGGTCACCAACGACATGACGCTGCTGGAGCGCAGCGCCCGCCTGATGCTGGCCGACCGGCAGTTCGACAGCTGGCTGGGCTTCTTCGCGGCAGGCGGCCTGTCCGACGCCTTCTGGCCCGTGCTGCAAAGCCTGGTGCAGACGCTGCGCACCCACCATCCCGACACCCTGCTGGCCGTCAGCACGCTGTGCCCGCCCGAGCGCCGCGATGCGCTGGAGGCGCTGGGCTGCCTGGTGTTCGCCGACCCGGGCGCGGCCATACGCTGCATTGGCGCGCTGGCCCGCCTGCATGAAACACCGCAGGCGCTGCCCGCGATGGCCGATGCAGGCAGCGCGCTGCACCTGCCGGCGAGCACGCTGTCGGAGCAGCGCAGCATGGCCCTGCTGGCCGAGGCCGGCGTGCCCGTGGTGCCGCACCGGCTGGTGCGCACGGCGGCCGAGGCAGCGCAGGCCGTGCAGGCCGCGCAGGAGATGGGCGGACGCATTGCGCTCAAGGTCTGCAGCGATGCCATCGCCCACAAGTCCGACGTGGGCGGCGTGGCACTGAACCTGGCGGATGCGGCCGGCGCCCAGGCCGCCTTCGACCGCATCCTGGCCAATGCGCGCCAGGCCCGGCCCGATGCGCGCATCGACGGCGCGCTGGCCGCTCCCATGGTGCAGGGCGGCGTGGAGTGCATCGCCGGCGTGCACCGCGACCCGGTATTCGGCCCGGTGCTGATGTTCGGGCTGGGCGGCATCCATGCCGAGATCCTGCGCGATGTCTCGCTGCGCCTGCTGCCCATCACGCGCGACGACGCGCTGGCCATGGTGCGCGAGCTGAGGGCCTTTGCCGTGCTGGACGGCGCGCGCGGCCGCCCCCGCGTGGACCTGGACAGCATTGCCGACACGCTGTGCGCCCTGGCCGGCTTTGCGCAGCGCGCAGGCGCCACGCTGGAAAGCGCCGAGATCAATCCCCTGATCGCCCGCCCGCGCGAGGACGGCGGCTGCGTGGCCGTCGATGCGCTGGTCATCGGCAGGGAGGCTGCATGAAAGCCGACACCCACCCCATCGCCCGCCCGGAGGCCACCATGAACACACCCCTGCTGCGCACCGCCGCGCTGACCTGCCTTGCCCTGGCCTGCAGCGCCGCGCTGGCCCAGGACGGCTATCCCGCCCGGCCCGTGCGCATCGTCGTGCAATACCAGGCCGGCGGCTCCACCGACACCGTGGCGCGCATCCTGGCCGAGGGCCTGGCCAAGCGCCTGGGCCAGCCCGTGGTGGTGGACAACCGCAGCGGCGCGGGCGGCATCATCGGCACCGAGCATGTGGCCAAGAGCGTGCCCGACGGCCACACCCTGCTGCTGACCGTGCCCGGGCCCATCACGGCCAACCTGGTGCTCTACAAGAAGCTGCCCTACGACCCGCGCACCGAGCTGCGCATGGTCTCGGACGTGGTCTCGCCCTCCATGGTGATGGCCGTCAACCCGGCCGTGCCGGCCAGGGACTTCAAGGGCCTGGTCGAGGCCGTGCGCCAGTCGCCGGGCAAGTACGCCATGGGTTCCTGGGGGGCGGGCACGCAGCCGCACCAGGTCCAGGTCTTCATGGACAAGGCCTACGGCCTGCAGTCGCTGCACGTGGCCTACAAGGGCGAGGGGCCCATGTCCATCGACCTGATCAGCGGCGTGATCCAGATGACGCTGGGCTCGGCCGCCACGCTCAAGCCCTTCATCGAGGCCGGCAAGCTGCGCGCCCTGGCCGTGGCCGGACCGCGCCGCAGCAAGGCCCTGCCCGATGTGCCCACCTTTGCCGAGCAGGGCTACCGCGAGCCCGTGTATGCCATCACGGGATCGATCTCGCTGATGGCGCCCGCGCGCACGCCCGACGCCATCGTCGAACGCCTGGGCCGCGAGGTGGCCGCCGTGATGCGCGAGCCCCAGGTGCGCCAGCGTGTCGAGGCGCTGGGCCTGGAGGCCCAGGGCAACAGCCCGGCCGAGGCCAGCGCCGCCTACGCCGCCTTTTTGCCCGTGGCGCTGGACCTGGCGCGCTCCACGGGCGTGACCCTCGACTGACCCCCTCCTGCCCTGAAGAAAACAATGGACATGAACCCGACCCCTCCCTCCCTGCCCGAAGTCCGCCGCGCCCTGGCGCGCTCCATCGGCCTGGCCGCCTTTGTCTACGGCTATCCGCTGATAGAGACCTACCGCACCTGCCGCCTGCAGACCGATGCCGGCGCCGCACGTGCCACCGGTTTGGGCCTGGACATGCGCGGCGACTTCGACACGCTGCACCACAGCCAGCGCCCCTCCACCCATGAGGACCGCGACGTGGTCACGCCCGCCAACGACCTGCTGTACTCGCTGGCCTGGATCCACCTGGCCGACGGCCCGCGCCTGCTGACCGTGCCCTCCAGCGCCGCACATCCGGGCCGCTACTTCGTGCTGGCCCTGTACGACGCCTATACCGAGAATTTCGAGAACCTGGGCCCGCGCAACTGCGCGCCCGAAGGCGAGACCGTGGTCCTGGTCGGGCCGGGCGGCCAGGTGCCGGAACACCTGGCCGGCCACCGTCTGGTGCACTGCCCCAGCAACCTGGTCTGGCTGATCGGCCGCACCGTGGTGGGCGATGCGCCCGACTGGCCTGCAGCCCGCGCACTGCAGGCCGACATCCGGCTGGAGCCCGCGCCGGGCACGCCGAAAGGAGGCCGCCCGGCCGCCGTCGCGAACTGGGTCGGCCCGCCCGTGGACGCCATGGCGGCCGCCTTCGAGAACCAGGAGCCTGCGGCCGAGGTTGCGCCGCGCTTTTTTGCCAACCTCTGCCATGCGCTGGCCGAGGCGCCTGGCCGCAAGGAGGACCAGGGGCTGCTGGCCTGGTTCGGCCAGGCCGGCCTGGTGGCCAGCGCCCACATGGCGTGGGAGCAGCTGGAGGAGCCCGTGCGCGAAGGCCTGACCGAGGGCTTTGCCGACGGCGTGCGCACCGTGGCCGCCATGGGGCGCAACCGCCGCCCCCGGCCCTGGACCATGACGCCGTCCACCGGCCGCTACGGCAGCGAGTACCTGGGACGCGCACGCACCGCCTACCTGGGCCTGGGCGCGCTGGCCACCAGCGAGGCCATCTACGCCGCCGCCCACCACGACGCAGGCCTGCAGCCGCTGGACGGCAGCCAGCGCTATGTGCTGCGCTTCAATGCCGCCGACATGCCGCCGGCCGATGCCTTCTGGTCCGTCACCCTGTATGACGCCGACCGCTTTCTCTACGGCAACGAGATCGGCCGCCACTCCATCGGCGACCGCACGCCGGGATTGCTGCGCGAGGCCGACGGCGGCCTGCAGATCGACCTGGGCCATGCCCGGCCGGCACAGGGCTCCGCCAACTGGCTGCCCACGCCGCACGGGCGCTTCTACCTCATCCTGCGCATGTACCACCCGCAGGCAGGCGCGCACCAATGGCCTGTTCCACCCCTGCAGCCCGTGGCCGCATGAGACACGCCATGGACCTGAGCACCCTGGCCGAAGAGGCCGTCATCCACACCTGCCCGCTGTACGAGATGCGCCGCATGCGCGCGGCCACCTCGCCCCGGCGCAATGCGGCCGGCGAGGCTGCGCCCGCACCGCTGCGCTGGTGCAACCAGTTCGTTCATGCGCGCCAGCTGCTGCGCGCCGGCACCAGCCGCGTGGTCACGCCCAACAACGACACGCTCTACACCAACGCCTGGCTGGACCTGGGCGCCGGGCCGCTGGTGATCGACGTGCCCGACACGGCGGGCCGCTACTACGTGCTGGGCCTGCTGGACTTCTTCACCAACCCCTTCGCCCACCTGGGCCAGCGCCTGACGGGCACGGCGGCGCGCTCCTTCCTGATCACGCCGCCCGGCTGGCAGGGGGCGCTGCCGCCACCGTTCGATGCGCCCGGCGCACACATTGCCGCGCCCACGCCCTGGCTGTGGGTGATAGGCCGCATCCTGGTCGATGGCGAGGATGACCTGCCCGCCGTGCACGCGCTGCAGGACGGCTTTGCGGTGCGCCCGCTGGCCGACTGGCAGGCGGGCACGCCCTCGCAGGCCCGCGCCTTCGACCCGGACTGCGATCCCCAGGCCCCGCCAAATGCCGAGCACTATGCAGCCCAGGTGAATGCCGCCTTGCGCGACAACCCGCCGCCGGCAGGGCATGCCGCCCGGGTCGCGCGCTTTGCTGCCGTGGGCCTGGGCGCAGGGCTGGGTGCACCCGATGCGCAACAGCAAGCCGCACTGCAGCGCGCACTGGACAGCGTGCTGCCCCGGCTGCGCGCGGCCAGCACGGGCCGGCGCCTGGACTCGGGCTGGGAACTCCCCGCCCTGGTCGAAGGCAGTTTTGGCGACGACTTCCAGGCCCGCGCCGAAATTGCGCTCAAGTACATCGGCATGCTGGAAAGCCGCGAGGCCATCTACCCCCTGGCCTGGCATGACGCCCAGGGCCGGCCCCTGCACGGCAGCCGCCGCTACCGGCTGCGCTTTGCCCCAGGCGCGCTGCCGCCCGTGCAGGCCTTCTGGTCCCTGACCCTCTACGGCGCCCACGACTGCATGCTGGTGGACAACCCCATCGACCGCCATGCCATCGGCGACCGCACGCCGGGCCTGCGCCCCGACGCTGATGGCGATGGCGATGGCGATGGCGGGTTGACTATCCACATCAGCCACGCGCCGCCGGCCAGCGAAGACCACCGCGCCAACTGGCTGCCCGCGCCGCGCGAAGGCTTCTACCTGTGCCTGCGCGCCTACATGCCCCAGCCCGAACTGCTGGACGGCCGCTACGCCCTGCCCCCCATCGAACCAGACCCGGAGACCCCATGAACGCCAGAGACGACGACAAGCCCTTCTTGCTGGTGGGCACCGGCAGCGAAACCGTGGCGCCGGGCCTGCACATACTGCGCGGCCAGGGCCAGTCCTTCGTGGCCGAGACCGACGCGGGCCTGGTGGTGATCGACGCCGGCCCCGGCGGCAAGGTCAGCCAGGACATGATCGCCAGCCTGCGCCAGCTCAGCGACGCGCCCGTGCATGCGCTGTGCTACAGCCACGGCCACATCGGCTACAACGCGGGCGTGCCCGCCTGGCTGGAGCATGCGGCCGCGCGCGGAGAACCCGTGCCGCGCCTCATCGCCCACCGCAACCTGCCGCGCCGCCAGGCACGCTACCGCGAGACCCGGGCGCTGCAGCACCGCATGGCCGAGATCCAGTTCAACCGCAGCGCGGGCTTTTTCGAGCACCGGCTGGACATGCACGAGCCCACCGAAACCTTCGACACGCGGCTGGAGATAGGCAGCGGGGACAGCCGCATCGAGCTGTTCTGGGCGCCGTCCGAGACCGACGATGCCATCGCGCTGTGGAGCCCCGGCCAGCGCGTGCTGTACGGCGGCGCGGCGCTGCTGGACTCCATCCCCAACATCGGCACGCCCTTTCGCACGCTGCGCGACACCGTGCGCTGGGCCGACACGCTGCAGGCCATGGCCGCGCTGCGCCCGCTCAAGGCCGTGCGCGAGTTCGGTCCCGTGATCGAGGGCGAGCAGGCCGTGCAGCAAGTGCTGCTGCACACCGCACAGGCGCTGCGCTGGCTGCGCGCCGAAGTCGTGCGCCTGATGAACGAGGGCCTGAACGAGCAGCAGGTGCTGGCGGCCATGGACTATCCGCAGGAGCTGTTCGGCGTGGAGTGGATGAAGCCCACCTATGGCGACCCCAGCTACATCGTGCGCGACATCTACCGCTCGGAAAACGGCTGGTGGGACCGCAACCCGACCACGCTGCACCCGGCCCCGCCCGAGGCTGCGGGCGCCGCCATTGCCGATGCCATCACCGACAAGCCCGGCCTGGTGGCCAGCGCCCAGGCGCTGGCCGACGCGGGCCAGTGGCAGCTGGCCCTGCATGTGATCGACGTGCTGGCCACCGCGGCCGGCGACGCGCCCGAGATCGGCCAGGCCCGCAGCCTGAAGGCCGCCTGGCTGCGCGAGCGTGCGCGCGAGGTGGACAGCTATGTCTCGCGCAACCTCTACCGCGTGGGGGCCGACATGATCGAGCTGGGCACGCAGGCGCGCCTGGGGCTGCGCTGACGGGGCCGCGCACAGGCAAGGCGACACAAGGCGACACAAGGAGACAAGTGCATGAAGACGATGAAGAAGCACGGCATGGCCCTGGCACTGCTGCTGGCCATGGCCTGCACAGGCCACGCCCAGCCGGCACAGGATGCCGGCAACTACCCCGCCCGCCCCGTCACGCTGATCGTGCCCACGGCCGCCGCCGGCGGCACGGACACCATCGCGCGGGTGTTTGCCGAAGGCCTGACCCGGCTGCTCAGGCAGCCCTTCGTGGTGGACAACCGGCCCGGCGCCAACGGCCTGGTCGGCGTGGAGCAGGCCGCGCGCAGTGCGCCGGACGGCTACCGGCTGCTGTTCACCTACACGGCGTCCATGGCCGTGAATCCCAGCCTCTACCGCAAGGTTCCGTATGACCCGATCAAGGACTTCGCACCTATTGCGCAGATAGGGCGCGCGGGCAATCTGCTGCTGGTCTCGCGCGATCTGCCCGTGCATTCGCTCAAGGAGTTCGTGGAGCATGTGCGCGCCCGGCCCGGCCAGCTCAGCTACTGCTCCTGGGGCCAGGGCTCGGGCGGGCAC
>Ga0105243_10004150_pt1 | contig 11500 bp, 7 predicted proteins | sample KBSM34metaG_FD_81525 | JGI IMG/M metagenome (GOLD analysis project Ga0105243, IMG submission 81525) | Miscanthus rhizosphere microbial communities from Kellogg Biological Station, Michigan, USA - KBS M3-4 metaG | ecosystem: Host-associated > Plants > Roots > Rhizosphere > Soil | place: Michigan...
CCTGACCGTCGAGCAGAACGAACAAAGGCGTCGACACGCTGGCGAACTTCGAATCCTCCAGCTTGGCGTTCTCTTCCGACGCCGCATCCGATCCGTCGGTGTAGAGTTCCACCAGCACCAGATCCTTCGCGATTTCGGCGATCTCCGGCCGCGGGAACATGTTGGCTTTCATCCAATGGCAGTTGGTGCAAGCATAGCCGGTGAAGGTCACCAGGACCAGCTTGTTCTCCTGACGACCGCGATCGAGGGCGGCGCGGTAGTCGTTCTTCATCCACTGGAGACCGCCGGCAATCGAGTTGTTGGCCGCGGGAACGTACGCATCCAGCTCTCCGAGCGGTGCGCCGAACATTCCCGGCAGCAGGCTAGCGGCGAAAATCAGGAATCCGCCCGCGAACAAAAGTCGTCCGATCCCTAGCTTGTCTCCAGCCTCGATTCCTTCCAGGCGCAGCACGCCTAATAGATACAATCCGGCCATCGAGAAGAGCACAAACCACGCCGCCAGGAACCGTTCCCGCGTTAGTAGATTCGTTTGCAAGACCTGATCGATATTGCTCAGGTACTTAACCATCATGGCCAGCAGGACAAACCCCATCACCACTTTGACTCGTGCCAGCCAGCCGCCGCTCTTGGGTAGTTTCTTCAAGTAAGAAGGAAACGCCGCTAAAAGGAAGAACGGCGAGGCGAGTCCCGTGGCGAACGCGGCCATACCAACTACCGGTTGCACTCCTTGCGCTTGTACCGACGAGGCCAGTAGCGGTCCGACAAACGGTCCCACGCAGGCGAACGACGTCAGGGAAAATGTCAGCCCCATGAGCAGCGTGCCGAAGTATCCGCCGCGCCGCGAAGCACTGTCGAGCTTGGTCAACATTGCGGAGGGCAGAGTAATCTCAAACGCTCCCAGCAAACTCAGCGCGAAGATCCCGAACACCGTGGCGATGAATGCGTTTACCCAGGGATTTCCGCCGAGCTGCGAAATTCCGACCGGGCCAGCGATCGCCGCCACGCCCAATCCCAGCGCGCAGAACAGAACCACAATGCCGAGCGAAAACACCAGAGCTTGGACGAGTCCGCCGCGCTGGTTCAGAAAAAACGAGACGGTGATGGGGATCATCGGGAAAACGCAGGGCGTGAAGATCGCCGCGAGCCCGAATCCAAACGCCGTGAGCGCGAACGGCACCCAGCCTTGCTGCGACGCAGCGGGAGCGGGGGCTGGGGGATTCAGCGCGACTGCGACGTCGGACGGCCCGCCGGGCTTCACTTCGGTGTATCCCTCGGGAGCCTTGAACTCTTCGATCGCTGGCGCAAATGCGGCCGCCGTCAGTTTGAACGCCGTCGTCTTGGTTCGGGGATTCAGGCACTGCTTGTCGTCGCATGCCCTGTATCGTACCTGTGCAGTCAGCTCCACCGGCCCGCCGGCATCATTCTTGAGCGTCGCGGGGATCCAGAAGTCGGCTTGGTTTGCGTACGTTTCGACTTCCACCTTAAAATTCGGGTCCATGGTCCGCACCGGCTGCGGCTGATAAACGACGTAGGAGTCGACGGCGGAATTATCCGTCAGAGCAATCTTGGTCGGTAACAGATTCTTTGGAATCGTCAGCGAATAAAGATGCCAGCCTGGTTCGATCTTGGCGGTAAGGCGCAGCGGCACGGTGGCCCCCGGTTTCACGACATCCGCGGTCGATGCCATGGACCACTGGACCGGATCCAGCCGCTGTTGACCGAGGACAACCGTTGCGATGCTCGCAGCCAAACCGGCGATGCGGAACAGGTTCATTGCGCAACTACTTTTGATGCAGCGGTATGATCCAGCTCTTCTTCGATTTTCTCATTCACCCGGCCCTCGGCGAATTCGGCCGCCACGCGGATGGCGTTCTTGACGGCATTCGCGTTGGAACTCCCGTGGCAGATGGTGCAGACGCCCTTCACCCCCAGCAGCGGTGCACCGCCATATTCCGCATAATCCAGGCGTTTCTTGAACTCGCGGTAAGCCTCGCGCGAGAGCAGGGACCCGATCTTTCGGGTCATCGTCTGGCTGAGCGAATCGCGCAGCATGCTGACGAACATGTCCACCAGGCCTTCGCTGACCTTGAGGGCGACATTTCCAATAAACCCGTCACACACCACCACGTCCGCGATGCCGTTGAAGATGTCACGGCCCTCGACGTTTCCAATGAAGTTAATCGGTAGAGCCTTCAGTAGCGGCAGGGCAGTGCGGGTGAGATCGTTGCCCTTGTGCTCCTCCTCGCCGATGGAAAGCAAGCCGACACGTGGCCTGGAATTGTGAAAGATCGTACGCGAATAGATTTCACCCATCACTGCGAACTGGGCCAGCATCTCTGGTTTGCAATCGACGTTGGCGCCCACGTCCAGTAGCACGACGGGTGATCCGGTGAGCGAAGGAAAGGCGCCCGCCAGCGCCGGCCGCGTCACCCCGCGGATCACACCCTGGACGATCTTGGACGTCGCCATCACAGCCCCGGTATTGCCCGCGGAGACTACGCCCTGAGCGACGTCATCTCGCACTAAGCGGCATGCCACGCGAATTGAGGAGTCTTTTTTGGTCCGGACGGCTTTCGCCGCCGAGTCATCCATGGTGATGAACTCGCTGGCGTGATGGATTTCGATGGGTAATCCCTTGGCGCGCGGATGCAGCGCCAGCTCGGCGCGAAGCACATCCTTCTGGCCGACCAGTATTACGCCGATTCCGAGCTCGTGGGCGGCCCGGATCGCTCCTTCCACCTCGCGTTTGGGAGCGTTGTCGCCCCCCATGGCGTCGACCGCGATCGTCAGCATGGGCGGGTCTTCAGGCTACTCTTCGGCGACCTCAATGACTTCGCGGCCCTTGTATTTTCCGCAGTGTGTGCAAACGCGATGCGGCAACTTGGGCTCGTGGCAGTTGGGGCACTGGGCCAGTGGGGTACGGCGCAAGGAATCATGCGTCCGCCGGGCGGAGGTCCGCCGCTTGGAATGTCGTCGTTTAGGATTCGGCATTTTTTCTCATCTCCTTGAGCGCTGCCCACCGGTCATTGTCGACCGACGTCTGGCAGTGGCACTCACTCTGGTTGCGATTCTGCCCGCACGCCGGACAGATCCCTTTGCAATTCTCGTCACACAGTTTCCGCATGGGGAGCGCCAAGAGCACGAACTCCCGCAGCACGTCGTTCAACTCCAGCCCGTCCCCGTCGTAGAACCCTATCTCGACTTCACCGGGATCGAGAACCTTCTCTTCGCCATACCCGTCCGCCACCGGACGATAGTACAGCTCGAAGCTGGAATCCACCGGAAACTCGGCCGGCTCCAGGCATCGGTCGCATTCCGCTTGCATCCGGACCTGTACCTGGCCCGTCACCCGGATTTCGCCCAGCGAACCCAGCACCAGCTCCGCCTGGCCGGATGCCCGCAGCGGTGCCGCCTGTTTCAGCTTCGGATCCAGGAACTCGACGCTTCCGGCCGGAAGTTCCACGTCGAAGCGGACAGGTTTTAGCTCCAGGTCTCGAACGTGGAAAAACACAGAGGTACTCCCTGCCCGGATCGGGCAAACCCCCCCTACCGGGGGCAAAAGCTTAGTATAACAAGACTTTTTGGATCAGGCGAGTAGTTCTGCTAAGGCGCAGTTACAGTTTCTTGTAGCGCACCCTCATATACGCAAGTACAGCAAAAATAGCCATTTGGACGAAGAGCAACTTCGTTAGCATGTCTTGCTGATGTAAACGACCCTCCTATGATTCACCGACATCTCGGTAAACGGTCCCGTTTCTTGTTCGGAGATCTAGGCATTCGCTCTGCGTAACTCAAAGAAGGCATCCCATGAAAGCGCTTGCTAAGATCACAACTAGGACGCGTGTGAACGCTCTCCGACGGGTTGCCTCACCCACTATCACGGGTCGAATTTCGATTGTATCTTGGACCTTCTCTGCTAAAGTGGGAGGCAATGGTTGTTGATATCGAAGGAGTTGCGCTACACCTGGCGCATCCGGACGAGCTTTCCATCAACTGGGTGGGTCAAGACGAAGTCATGCGCCAGCTCCTAGCTGCCTGGCTCGTCGTTGATCCACAAGACCTGCCCATGAATCCGCGGCTTCTGGGCAAGCCCGGAGTCGGGAAAACCACTCTCGCGTACGCGGCTGCCAAACGCCTGGCGAGGGAAGTCTACATCATGCAGGCCACAGCTGACACGCGGCCCGAGGATCTTCTCGTAACACCGGTGATCGAGGGCGAATCCAGGCTGCGGTACGTGGCGTCCCCCTTGGTAACGGCGATGCTGCGGGGCGGCATCGTCATTCTTGACGAAGGTAACCGCATGAGCGAAAAAAGCTGGGCCAGTCTGGCCCCCCTGCTGGACACCCGCCGCTACGTGGAGTCGATCGTCGCGGGGATCAAGATCAAGGCTCATCCCCTCTTCCGCCTGGTCGCGACGATGAACGACGACGCCAGTACTTTCGATCTTCCGGAATACATCCACTCGCGCCTGCAGCCGCAGATCCTGATCGATTTTCCGGAGCGCGACGAGGAACTGGCCATCCTGCACGAGAATCTTCCCTTCGGCGACAGTCACATTCTGAACTACGTCACGGATTTCCTGCAGCGGGCCCACGCGGCCGACGAACGCTACACTGCCCGCGACGGGATCAACATCGCGCGGTTCGCCATGAAGCTGGCGCACGGCTCGAGCGGGTCGTTGCAGGCAAATTCGGATGTGATGCGGACCGCCATCGTGCAGACTCTTGGAGAAGAGGCTCTGCGCTATGTCACTCGAAACTGACATCAAGCTCGGTAGCCTGGAGCGCGGGCGTGTGCGCTACTTCCCCGTGGTGCCAGGGCGCGTCGAGTTCGCCATTGCGCTGCGCCGTCTTTTATTGGCCGAAAAACCACAGATCGTAGCCGTGGAATTGCCTGGATTCCTGGAGCCGGCCTATCGCCGGGCGCTCGAACGATTGCCGGAGATGTCGGTGATCCTTTGCATGCCCTCCTCATCGTCCTCTTCCTCTGGCGATTCCAAGGAGGAGGATGACGACGAGCGGCCCGTCTACGTTCCCGTGGAGCCGGCCGATCCGTTCACCGAAGCTGTACGCACGGCGGCCGAGATCGGCGCTGAGGTTATCTTCCTTGAGCCCGACACTCAGGATCGGCCGCATCTCCCCGACCAGTTTCCGGATACCTATTCCGTGCAGCGCATCGGGCTGGAGCGCTACATCGAAGGCTATCGCGTATGGCCGCAGAATCGCACCGAGGAAGTGACGGCGCACGCGGCCGCCATGGCCTGGAAGCTGCAAGGGGCCAATCCCGATTTGCAGACGCTGGTTGTGGTTTCGTTGAATTTGCTCGATCCGCTGCTGGACGCTATGGAGACGCCGCAGGACACGCCCTCGCGCCGGCTGCTCCGGCCCGATACGCAGCTGCTCAATCCACATCCCGAAAGCCTGGCCGAGATCACTATCGAATATCCCTACTTGCAGGAGCGCTACGAATTCTTCCGTCTGGATCTGGAGGGCGAGTCTAGTCTCGACAAACCAAGGGTTCAGCTTGATCTGCTACGCGAGGCGGCGACTAAATACACCGAATCTACGGGAGAAAGGCTGACCCACTGGCAGAGGCGCACCATTGCCCGCTACACGCGGAATCTCGCGCAGATCAGTGGAGAACTGGTCTCGAACGCCTACGATTTGGCCGTCGCTGCCCGCTCGGTAGTCGACGACAACTACGGCTGGGAAGTGTGGCAGATGGCCAATCGCTACCTGGCGCAGCAGGAAGTCTCAAACCTCGAAACCGTTCGGCTCACGGCGGGCGAGATTTGGCTCAACACCAAACGGCTGCGCATCCGGCGGCGACTGCCTCGCCCAAAACAGCGCATGAAGCCGGCCGGGCTCAAGCCTCGCCCAAAAGAAAAGGTTCCCGGCGAGTGGGCCAAACAGACCACCGGCGAGGCGATCTGTTCCTATCCTCCCGAAGACCTGGTGATCGAGGATTACGGCCGTTTTCTCAAGAAGAAGGCCAAGGCACTTCTATCCGAGGAGCGCGTGCGGGTGGAGCCGTTCACGACTTCGATTCTGGATGGGATCGACATTCGCGAGACGATCCGCAATTGGCACCAGCGCAAGATTTATGTTCGCCAGGCCGACGTCTTGGTGGGCGAAGTCGGCTCGGTGGTGGTGGTCTTCGATGAGGATCGCGAGGATCGTTATCAGTACCTGACCACCTGGCTGGGCGAGCACCAGAACGAATCCGACATGGCGTTCTATTCGACGCACCCCTTCGACAACATCGTAGGTCCCGGAATTGGACGGGCCGAATACGGCGGGCTGCTCATGACGCTGCCGCCCCGGCGGTTATTTGACGTGTGGTCTGATACCGATTACGATTTTGCGGAGTCCAAGCCCGAACGCTTACTGCTTGCCGGTCTCGATTACTCGACCGAGCGCTTTGTCGTATACGTGGCGCCTAAGCCGCCGCGGTCAGTGTTTCGCTCCATTGCGGCGCATCTGAATCGCAAGATTCTGTACGTTCCGATTGGCCAGCTCTCGCCCACCAAGCTCAAGAAGCTGCGTGTCGTCCATGTGCTCGATAGCTACGACCGGCGCGAGGAAGCCAAAGACTACCTCTGGTAGGACAGGCGATCCTGTCCGCCTGTCGGGCCTAAACCGCCGCCAATGCCGCAGTCGCGATCGGGGCCGTCCCTTGGACCGCGTCTTGGCCGGCGGGATCAAAGCGGACGCTCACCAGCGACGATAGCCCAGGCTCCTGCATGGTGACGCCGTACAGAGCCTGCGCGGCTTCCATGGTTCGCTTGGCGTGCGTGATCACGATGAACTGCGTCTCTGACGACATCTCTTTGAGCAGCCGCGTCAGACGCTGGATGTTGGGCTCGTCCAGCGGTGCGTCCACCTCGTCCAGGATACAGAACGGGCTGGGAGTGTAACGGAAAATCGCCATCAGAAGCGCCATCGCGGTCAGGGATTTCTCGCCGCCCGAAAGCAGCGCGATATTCTGCAGCTTCTTGCCGGGAGGCGACGCCATGATGTCGATGCCGCTGTCGGCCAGATTGGTTTCGTCGGTCAGCCGCATCTCTCCTTGGCCGCCACCAAATAGCGTGCGGAACATCTGGCGAAAATGCTCATTGATGGCCTCGAAGGCTTCTTTGAAACGGCGGCGCGATTCGATATCCAGCTCTTGTACGGCCTTTTCCGTATCTCGAATCGAGTCGAGCAGATCCTGGCGCTGGGTGTTCAGGAAGTCGTAACGCTGCTCCGCTTCCTTAAATTCCTCGAGAGCTTGAGGATTTACGGGACCCAGCGCCTCGATGCGCGCCCGGATCTCCTGCGAGCGCTGCTCGACCTCGCCTACGCCGACTTCGTCGAGAGAAGTTTCCTCGACGGCGGCCAGCTCCGCGGCGGAAACGTTCAAATCCCGACGGCTGGTCTCGTCCAGATACCGCAGGTCACTTTGCTTGCGGACCAGCTCTACTTCGATCGCGGCCCGGCGCTCCTGAGCAGACTGGGCATCCGTCCGCAGAGAACGCAGCGCTTCATCGAGCGCTGCCAGCGAAGCTCGCCCGGCGCTCTCCGCTGCCGCCAGGTTTTCGACCCAGGCTGCGGCCGAAGCGGTGTCAGTGGCCAGCAGTCCTGCCTTCAGATCCAGTTCGATGTTGTCGGCCAGCAACCGCGCGCGTTCCACGCCCATGCGCTCCAGCTCGCGCTCGAGCTCTTCGCGTCGCGCGAGCATCTGCTGGATGTGCGCCTCGATGCGTCCCGCGGCGGACTTCTCTCCGCGCAGGCGCTCATCCAGTCCGGCCAGCTCGGCCCGCAGGTGCGCGTGTTCCTCGCCGATTGCGCGAGCGTGGGTTTGCAGGCCCTCGTACTCGCCGCGCGACAGCTCCAGAGCTTTTTCCTGATCGAAGCGCTCTTGCTCGCGCTGCGCCACGGCCGCCTGGCTCTGCTCGCGCTGCTGGCGGGATCGTTCATCTTCCCTCGAAAGACGCTCGAGTTCCAGGCGAGCCACCGACAGGCGCTGACCAGAACGAGCGTATTCCTCGGCTAACTGGCGCTGTTCGTGATCCAAGGCGAGGGCGCCCTTTTCCTGATTCTGCTGTTGCGCCCGAACGAACTCCAGCTCTTCGGTTAGCTGCGCCGCGCTCTTTTCGAGTTCCTCCAGCGTGCCTGTCAAAGCGTCGGCATCCCGCTCCCGTGCTTCCACCTGCGAGCCCAGCTCGCGTAGCTCGCGCTTCAGAGCCAATGGGCCACCGCTCGACTTGCGGCCTCCACTGACGGCGTGGCCGTGATAGCTGACGCCATCCGCGACCAGGAAATAATAGTCCGGATGTTGGGATGCCAGACGCTGGGCGGCCGCGTGGTTCCTGACTAGGAAACACTTGCCTAACCGTGGAAGGTAGAAAAGTTTGTTCAGCCGCAGCGCGTCTTCCAAACGCCCGGCGATATCCGGGTCCGACAGTGCCCCGGGTAGAGGCGGCGGCGTGGCACCTTCGTTGACCAGGAACGTCACGCGCCCATCTGATTCGGCGCGCATCAATTCCACGCCCCTCTCCGCCTCTTCCCAGTTCCCCACCACCACGTATTCCAATTCCTCATGCAGAAACGTCTCGCACGCCTTTTCCCAAGCCGGATCCGTGACCTCCACGAAATCCGCCAGCACGCCCGCGGGCTTGAGGCCGGACACCTGACCATGCTCGATGGCCGTGAAAAGCCGCTTCACCGACTCCGTCGTGTAGGCGCGATGCGAAAGAATTTCTTCCAGCGACTCGCGGCGTGCTTTTTGACGCGCGAGTGTGGACCTCGCTTCTTCCAGTCCTTGCCGCGATGCCGCTACCGCGGCTTGCCGAGCCTTCAAGTCTTCATCCACGCGATGCCGCCGGTCCGCCAGCGATTCCAGCTCCAGCTGCTGCGCCGAAAGCTTCGTGGACAGCTCCGCCTTCACCAGGTCCAGACGAGCCAGGTCGCCGGACGCGATCTCCTCTTCCTTGCGGGCACGCGCTGAATCGCGCTCGATGGCCGCCAGGTATTCATCAATCTGAACTACCTGATTGCGCAGGGTCGAGATTTCACCCAATAGTTGCAGTACGCGAACGCGGGACGACTCGAGTGCGCGCTCCCGCTCCCGTAGATCGTTTTGAAGAGCGTCGCGCTCCGTGGTCTTGGCCAGCAGGCGTTCGTTTAACGAAGTGCCCTCCGCTTCCAGCCGCGCGATGGTCGCGGCATGCGCGTCGAGTTCCGTCTGTTCCTGCTGTCGGCGAGTCTCCAGGTCCAGCGTTTCCGTTTCGTTGGCGGTCAGGCGCTCGTCGATCGCGCCAATCTGTTTCGCCTGCAGCTCCAGCCGGCCACGGGTGCGTTCGCTTTCGAGGTTCAATTCCGCCACGCGCGCCCGCGCCGCAGTCAGCTCCGCTTCCGTCCGATAGCAGGTTTCCTGGATGCGGGTGTGTTCGCTTTCTTTCTCCAGTAACTGCGCGGAAATCTCGGCGAACAGCCCTTGGGCCTGGCTCAAGTCGAGCGCCATGCGGGCTGCGTCGCCTTGCAGCATGCGGAAACGTCCGGCCACCGCCTGGCGCAGAAACGTCAGCATCTCGGCACGCAATTCTTCATAGCGGCGGGCTTTGGACGCCTGACGCTTGAGTGAATTCACCTGACGTCCGACCTCTTCCAGAATGTCGAACACCCGCGAAAGATTCTGCTTGGCGCTTTCGAGCTTAGCCTCGGCCAGGCGTTTGCGCGTCTTGTATTTGCCGACCCCGGCAGCCTCTTCGATAATCGCGCGCCGATCGGCCGGCTTGTTCGAAAGAATCTGGCCGATCCGCCCCTGCTCGATGATGGCGTAGCTCTCCGGGCCCAGGCCCGTGCCGCTAAATAGATCCTGGATATCTCGCAGCCGGGCGGTTTTCCCGTCGATCAGGTACTCGCTCTCACCGGATCGGTACAGGCGGCGAGTAATCGTGATCTCTTCGGGATGCGCGTGTGGGGCGTGTCCGTTCCCATTCCCATTCCCATTGACCTGGTGGTGACCCAGTGGATCCACCATGCTCAAGGTGACCTGCGCCATCCCCAGCGGCTTGCGTTCCCGCGTGCCCGCGAAAATGACGTCTTCCATACGGGTGCCGCGCAGGCTCTTGGCGCTCTGCTCACCCAGCACCCAACTGATCGCGTCGCTGATGTTGGACTTGCCGCAGCCGTTCGGCCCCACGATGGCCGTAACGCCGGAGCCGTGGAACTTCATCTCCGTGCGATCGTAGAATGATTTAAAGCCGTGGATATCGACGCGCTTGAGCTTGAGCAATGCGGTCCCCTTCCATAAAAGACGTTCTCACGTTAACCAGGGGGAGGGTTGACTCCATCCTAAACCGATCGAAACGGAAAGTAAAGCGGGTGAACTACTGAATCTAGTGGTGTCCGTACTGTCTCCCCTAGATATTGGGGTAGGGGTGCCGTAAGAACCAGCTCCCGGTCCTGTCTTAGCAGGTAGGAAGCTGCGATGCTGGAAGCCACAATACAACAAGAGGTTCCTGTTCCTATTATCCCCAACCCGCCCGAGCCCAATCTTAAGGTGGGCGATATGTACCGCGATCACCACCTGATGGTGTTCCGGACCGCCCACCGGATCACCGGCAACGCGGCTGATGCTGAAGATGTCTTGCAGACAGTTTTTCTGCGAATCGTCCGGAGGGAAGATTCGGCGGATGTCATTGAGCGTCCCGAAAACTACCTGCGCCGTGCGGCCGTTCATGCGGCTCTCGATCTGGTCCGCGCCCGGCGCGCGAACACGGACGTAGACTTGGAGCGGCTGCCGGCGACTTCCGGCTCCCGGCCGGACGAAGACGATCTGCGGGAGGTTCTACGGCACGCGCTGTCGGAACTCCCGGCGCGCTCGGCGGAAATCTTCACACTGCGATTTTTCGAAGGCCTGACCAATCCGGAGATCGCCAGTGCCTTGGGAATTTCTTCGATCACCGTCGCCGTGACCCTGCATCGTACGCGACGAGCACTACAAAACAAACTGAGGATGCCATCATGACCAACCAGGATTTCGATCGTTTGGTGAACTCGATTCGCGAGGACGTCCCGAATGATGAGACGGTACGGGCCGCAGCCGACCGCGTTCGAGAGCGCCTGCGAACCGGGGACCCGAACGAGCTCTGCGCTCAGTTTCGTGCCGATTTCGAAGCGTTCCGCGCTGTGCGGCTTTCCGACGGCCGCAGAATGCTGCTCGAAGATCATCTGCATTCCTGTGTGTCGTGCCGCCGGGAATACTACGGCCTCAGGAGGGCGCCGGTGGTGCCGATTTCAGGATTCCGGCCAATTACCAGGCAGATCGCCTGGGCCGCCGCGGCCGCGGTGTTGATCGGAGCCTTGGCGATCGGCGGATACGCAGTGTCGCCCAGAATCGACCGCGCGATGGCGCCGGCAGGCGCGCGCGGAACGGTGGCCAGCGTCGACGGGATCCTGGTGCTGGTCTCCGCATCCACCACCACGCCTCTGTCGGCCGGAGCCGAGATCGCAGA
>Ga0105243_10004153_pt1 | contig 11496 bp, 12 predicted proteins | sample KBSM34metaG_FD_81525 | JGI IMG/M metagenome (GOLD analysis project Ga0105243, IMG submission 81525) | Miscanthus rhizosphere microbial communities from Kellogg Biological Station, Michigan, USA - KBS M3-4 metaG | ecosystem: Host-associated > Plants > Roots > Rhizosphere > Soil | place...
AGTACCTGCGCGAGGGCTTGCGCCACCTCGGGCTGAAGGTGATCGAGCCGGGGACGCTGCCCGACGGCACCGTCGCCACCACCCCGGTCGTCCCGGTGATGGTCGGCGACGACTGGCAGGCGGTGCTGCTCTGGAAGCGCCTCTTCGAGGCCGGCGTCTACACCAACGTCGCGATCCATCCGGCGGTGCCCCCGGGCGGGGCGCTGCTGCGGACGAGCCTGATGGCGACGCACGAGCGCGAGCATCTCGACGGCGCTCTCGGGACGATCGCCAGGGTGATCGAAGACTTCCCGGACCTACCGCGCACTTAATTTTTTGGTCACAGAAATTTGACATCCCCCGTCGGGGTGAGTTTCTCCCTTGTCCAGATCTGAACAAGGAGTCGGGGGAGTCGAAATTGTTGCTCTTAGCGAATGCCTCGGACGGAACTTTGTAAGAGGTGGGTTGACGGCCAGCACCCCGAGACATAGCTTGGCCTCCTCGCCGAAACGCACCAGTCGGGGCGGTTCGGGAAGAGAGAGTCGGTCCGGGTAGGACCAGTCCCTGGGAAGGGCGCTGGTTGCCGGCCGGACGCGATACCCCAGCAAACCGATTCCTTGAAGGGAGGAGTCCAGTGGAAGCTGCCTCAACGGCACCCGCAACGACCATCGCAGCCTCAGCCGAGGCACCGCAGCATATGAGGGCCCTGGAGAGAGCCAACATGGTTCGCCTGGCCCGGGCGGAGCTGAAGCGCGCGATCGCGCGGGGAGACATGGATGCCGCGGAGGTGGTTCGCGACTGCCCCTGGGAGACCGAGAGCATGACCATTGCCGAGCTCCTCACCAGCCAGCGCCGCTGGGGAAGGACCCGCGCCCGCAAGTTCCTCCTGCCCCTCTCGCTGAACGAGAACAAGCAGTTGGGGACGCTCACCTCGCGGCAGCGACGCATCCTCGCCAGCGAGCTCTCCACCCGCGCGGGCGGGCGGGAACCCCTCTCTGTCTAAAGCTCCGCGGCTCAGCCGCGCATTCCGCCGACCCGGTAGCTGAGGCCACCGGAAGCGCGCTGGAATGCGCGGCGGGCCAGGAAGAAGGCGACGGCGCCCACGACCGCGCCGATCGCCAGGGCCACCGCCAGGATCTGCCCGGCCGCGTAGAAGACGAGGCCGGTGGTGAGGACGAAGGCCGCCCCCGCCAGCAGGCTGGTGTGGGAGCGGTAGCCGGCGAAGTGCTCGCGGATCGCCACCTCGAGCCCGCCCAGGCCGGCGAGGGCAACGCCGACACCGATTGCAGTCGGGCTGCCTCCGAAGACGCCGATCCCGAGGGAGACGATCCCGGCGAGGATCACCAGCTCGGCCAGCGGCACCGACCCCCACGGCGCCGGCGGGCGCTCGTCCGGGGCGGAGACCCGCTTAGGGGCGGGCTTCGGCTTCGACTTCGTGCTCAACGGCCGCAAGCCGCCCGGCTAACGGACATCCGGAGGAGATCTTGACCCGCCACCAGCCCATCAGCATCCCGATCGGGCCGAGCCGGGGGCGGGAGTGCCAGTGGCCGCAGCCGTGGAAGCCGAGGTCTTCGCGGGAGACGCGGACCCACTTGTAGTCCTGTGGGGCGGCGAGCATCCGCTCGACCAGCGCCGCGTTGTCGTCCTCGACCCGCCGCCGCTCGAGCAGCGCCTGGCGCGCCTCGGCGGCGCGGTCGGCGAGGCCGTCGCGCAGCGCCTCCAACTCGCCGAGGCCGAGCAGCCGCGGCCCGGCGGCAACGGCCTCGACATGGTGGGGCACCTCGGTGTGGCCGAAGGCCTCACCGAATAGGGAGGCAAGCTCGGCCTCGAGCTTGGCAATCTGTCGGCGCAGCTGTGCCCGCGCCCGGCGCTCGTCGACGACGAGGTCGAGCCCGCGTAGTTCCTCGTGTCCGAGTAGCGCAGGCATCCCGAAAATTGTAGTCAGCCCGTCTCCAGAGTCGAAGCGGCCATCCACAGCGCCTCCTCGACGGCGATCTGCGGGACCCCCTTGACCTGGATCGCCGCGATCGCGATCCGCCTGCTGTCGCGGTCGACCGCGAAGCCCTCGCCGGTCTCCCCGAAGAGGAGCCCGAGCGGCTGCGAGTCGTCAGCGATCGTCAGCGTTCCCTTCGCCAGCTCCCCCCCGGCTCCGGCCAGGGACTCGCCCGGGGCGGAATCGCGGATACAGAGGCGGCCGTCGAGCCGGTCGGCGTCGAAGGCGCGGAGGGCGACGCCGGTCTCGACGATCGCGATGTTGAGCGCGTCCTCCGGCAGGCCGTTGCTGCGGAAGCCGCCGGCTTCGAGCCGCTCCAGGGTCAGCTGCTCGACGGGGGTGCGGGTGCGGTCGGGGTCGAGGCCGATCTGGCGGTAGAAGACGCGGTAGGCCCAGGGGATCGGCCGTTCGCGCAGCCGGATCGCCTGGGCGCCGTAGGTGCGATCGGAGAGGTCGCGCAGGTGGTGCCTAACCGCCTCAGGGCTGCGGCCGGGCTTCGCCTCGAGCTCGACCCAGGCGATGCCGAGGCCGGGGAACTCGGAGGCGATGTGGGGGGCGACCCAGCCCTGCACCTCATCCCCTTTCCGCGCCGGCGGTGGCCTCGAGGAGGCGGTCGACCCGGTCGCTCAGCTGCGCCGAGGTGAGCTCGCCGATGCTGGCGCTCTGCAGGGTCCCGCCGGGGAAGACGTAGGCAAAGGTCGGGCAGAGGCCGACTCCGTAGAGGCTGCCGACGGCGCCGTCGTGGTCCCATCCCACCGGCATCTCCCAGCGGCGCTGCCGGATCAGGTCGCGGACCGTGGCCCGGTCGTCGCGGATATCCAGCGAGAGGAAGCCCACTTGCCCACGGTAGCGCCGGAAAGCATCGTCGACCAGGTCCTGCTGCTCGACGCAGTCGCCGCCGCCCCGGCTGAACCAGAAAGAGATCACCAGGGGGCGTCCGAAGAAGTCGCAGACGCGAATCGATTCGGCTACCTCGACCCGGCAGGCGGGGGTGCGTTCGGCTTCCTCCGGGCAGGGGATCGCCGAGGTTTCGCAGTCGTCCTGGGCGATGTTGGCGTCGCCTTCGAGCTTGCCGGCGCCCTCTGGCACCGCGAACTCGGGCAGCGGCCAGCGCGGCGGCAGCTCGTCGAGCCCGAGCGTCTCGCCGCCCCCTCCCCCGTCGATCGTGTTGACGGTGGCAACGACGATCACGGCGAGGAAGAGGAGGCCGACGACGAGCGAGTAGCGGTCCCTCATCGGCGCTCCAGGAGGAGCAGGGTCGCGGGGAGGACCAGGAGCACGCCGGCCAGCGCGGCGGCGAGATCGACGACGGTGACGAGGCCGAAGTCGCGGAGCATCTGCACGTCGCTGGCGACGAGGACGGCGAAGCCGGCGATCGCGGTGGCGCCGGAGGCGAGGACCGCCGCCCCGGTGCGCGCATAGGCGCGGCTGAGCGCCTCCTCGACCTCGACCCCGCCCCCGCGCTCCTCATGGAAGCGGCCGACCAGGAGGACCCCGAACTCCGTCGCGATCGCGATCGTCAGGGCGCCGAGCGCAGCCGACATCGGGTTCAACGGGATGCCGGTGATCCAGAGCAGCAGCGAGGCCCAGCCGGTGGCAAGCACGGTCGGCACCAGCGGCACCAGGGCGCGCCGCCAGGAGCGGTAGATCAGCAGCAGCGCCAGGCCGACCAGGACGATCCCCGCCAGGGTCAGCCAGTACCTGCTGCTGGAGAGGTCGCCGGCCGATTCAGCCGCTATCACCGAGAGCCCGGCCAACTGCACCTCCACCCCCTCCGGCGGCCCCCCAACCTCGTCCCGCACTCTGTCCACGAGCTGCTGCTGGTCTTCCAGCGACTGCGCCCTGATCCCGAACGAGATCAGCGCCTGGTGCCCGACTTCACCGGTCTCCGGATCAAGCGGCGCGACCTGCCGCAGCGCATAGGGCGAGAGCGCCGATAACGTCGCGTCAATCCGTTTCGCAGTCGGTTCTTCTTCGCCGCGAACGAGGAAGTCCGACAGCGCCGGCCCCGGGCAGATGTCGGCTTTCAAGCAACTCGGGTTTTCCCCACCGAACCCGTTGCCCTCCAAGACCCGCCGCTTGAACCCAGCCATCCACTCCACAACTTCGGGGTCCGTCAGATCGTCAGCTTCGATCAGCACGTCGAGCGAACCGGAAACCCCGGTCGTCTCCTGCACCTCATCGAGCCCCTCCACCGCCTTGATGCTCTGAGGAGCCAGCTCGCGGATATCGGAGACCGTTTCCACCCTGGTCCCAGCAATCCACCCACAAACGGCCAGGGCCACTCCAATCGCCAGCACTGCCACTGGCTCCCTGCGAGCGAGAGACAGAACCCGGTCCACGGGTGGGTGGTACGGGGCTGGACTGGGACCCCGGCGCCAATGCGCCAGCGTCGCTAAGCCGACAGTCAAAGCCGCCGCAAACGCAACCGCAATCCCGACGATCAGTACCCACCCAAACCCCCGCACCATCGGAATCGGCGACAACTGCAACGCCAGAAACCCGACCGCAGTAGCAGCGCAAGCCGCCGCGATCGTAGGCCCACCACGCCGCGCCGCCTCCTCGGCCGACCCGCTCTCGTCGAACCGCGCCTGGAACTGGATCGCGTAGTCGACCCCAAGCCCGATCAAAATCGGCAGCGCCGCGATCGAGGCCATCGTCAAGGAGCCGCCGACCAGCGCCAGCAGCCCGAAGGTGACTGCCGCCGCCATCAGCGCGACCAGCAACGGCAGCAACCGCCAGCGCGACCTGAAGACGAGGAAGAGGACCAGCGCCATCACCGCGAGGGCGACCGCGAAGAGGATGAGCAGGGCGTCCTTCAGCGCCCGCGAGACGCCGTCGACGACGACAGGGGCGCCGGAGACGACGTAGCTGCCGTTCTGCAGCTCGAAGCACGGTGCCGGACTGCCTTTGTCCTTGCACGCCTTCCGCGGCGTCGTTTCCGCGACCGCTTCTTCGATCAGCCCGATCGCGCGATGCCGTTCGCCCTGGCTCAGGTCGGGCTGCAGGCGAATGACGATCTGGGCCGACTTCGCGTTCGGGAAGAGGTAGGACAGGCGCGCCTTCGGCGTCCCCCGCGGCCGCGCGAAGTCGAAGACGACGGTGGCGACGAAATCTTCGTTGGTAATGCTGGGAATGCTGGTGATCCCGTATTTCGTCGCTACTGCCAGCAGGTATTCGCGGAAGCGGTCGGCGGGGACGTTTTCGGCCAGCCGCTGCAGCTGGTTGTCGATCTGCACCACGGACTCGTTGAGGAAGGTGGCGGGACCGGTAAGGAACTCGACCGCACCGGATTCGGCCAGCTCGGCGCAGGGCCCCGGGATCGGGTCGGCCCCTTTCGGCACCTTCCCCGACAGGCACCCCTCGAGGCGCAGCAGCCGGAAGAGATCGTCGGTGAGGAGCAGTTCGGGCAGTTCGCCCTTGACGAGGACGACGATCGGTTCTTCGCCGAAGTCCTCCTTGACGCGTTCGGTCGCCTCCACCGTCGGCGAGCCCTCGTCGGCGAGGGTGTCGACGCCGGCGTCAGTCGGCAGCTGCGTCGCCCCGACCGCGGCGACGATCGCAAGAACAGCGCTGATGGCGACGAGCGGTCTGGCGTGCCTCGCCGCCCACGCCGCGACGCGCCCGAGCAGGGCTCCGGCGTCCAACCTCAGTCCATCGAGAGCGGGCCGCTGACGTCAGCGTTGAGGAACTGGTTGACGAAGGGGTTGCTGGAGTCGAACAGCTCCTCTTTCGGACCGGACTCGACGATCTTGCCGCTCCACAGCACGGCGATGAAGTCGGCGATGCGGCGGGCGGTGCCGAGGTCGTGGCTGATCACCAGGTAGCAGCCGCCGTTCTCGGCGTGGACCTCGCGGATCAGCTCGCAGAGGAGCGCGGTCCGCACCGGGTCGAGCCCGGAGTCGGGCTCGTCGAACATCACGATCGCCGGTTCCAGGACCAGCGCCCGGGCGAAGCCGGCGCGCTTGCGCATGCCGCCGGAGAGCTCGTTCGGCATCTTGTAGGTCGCCTCGCTGAGCCCGACCTCTTTCAGCCGCCGGTTGACGATCTCGCCAATCTCTTCCTCGCCTTTGTCGGTGTGCTGCCGCAGCGGGAAGGCGACGTTGTCGTAGATGTTCATCGAGCCGAAGAGCGCCCCGTCCTGGAACAGCAGGCCGAACTTTTTGCGCACGTCGAAGAGCTCGTCGTCGGTCATGTTCGGGATCGATTCGCCGTGGACCAGCACGTCGCCCGAGTCCGGGTAGAGGAGGCCGACGATGTGCTTGATCAGCACGCTCTTGCCCGTCCCCGAGGGGCCGAGCACCATCGAGACCTGATCCTCCGGCAGCCCCAGGTTGAGCCCGTTGAGGATGCGGGCGCGGCCGAACTGCTTGACCAGGTCGATGATCTCGATCGCGTCCTCGCCGCCGTGGTCGCGCTTGCGGCCGGTGTGGAATTTGTAGGGGTCGTGCTCGCGCGGGTTGACGCCGGGGATGACGAAGTCACGCCCCATCACGGCCCCGTCCTCGCTCACATAGGGCCCTTCGGTCGTCGCGTTTTCTTCCTTGGCGACGTCGTCCTGGAGGATCTGCTCTTCGCTGCGAATGTCGTCGTTCTCCGGCAAAGTCAGCCTCCTATTGGCGCACGCGGGTTGGCTCCCCAGAACACGAGGGTTCCGAGCATCCCGATGATGTGGACTAAGACGATGTTGAGGACCATCGATTTCGCCGTCGCGGTCCCCACGCCGACGGGGCCGCCGCCGGCGGTGTACCCGTAGTAACAGCCGACCAGCACGATCGCAGTCGCCATCACCATGCCCTTGATCAAGCTGAAGATCAGGTCGGGAGGGTTCTGGAACATCCAGAAGATCAGCAGGTAGCCGCCCGAGGAGACGTCGCCGATCTGCTCGACGACGGCGAGGTAGCTGGCCAGGTACATGATCCCGATCCCGACCAGGTACATGAACGGGAAGGCGATCCAGGCGGCGAGCAGGCGGGTCGCGCAGAGGAAGGTGACCGGCGGCACCCCCATCACCTCGAGCGCGTCGATCTCGTCGGAGATCCGCATCGCCCCGAGCTCGGCAACGATCCCGGTCCCGACCTTGGCCGCGAGCATGTAGCCGAAGGCGTAGGGCATGATCTCGCGCAGGTCGCACCAGGCGGAGAAGACGCCGGCGTAGGCAGGGGCGCCCTGGGCGCGCAGCAGGTAGGCGCCCTCGATCCCGCACTGGAGGCCGAGGGTGAAGACGAGGCCCCAGATGATCAGGGCCGAGCCGAGGATCAGGATCCCGGCCTGGCGCAGGCTCTCGCCGAAGAAGCGGAGGACGCGGCCCGAGTAGACGAGGCCGGCGACGCGGGAGCCGAAGCGGGCGATCTCCCCCGCCGAGTCGAGCCAACCGCGTGGGACTGCGAGCCAGGCGTTCATCGGATCGTCTGCAGCTCCGGGTTGGTCGCGAGCAGGGTCTGGGTGAAGACGTAGTTGAAGGCGAAGACGCCCATGAAGGAGATGACGACGGCCTCGTTGACGGCGCGGCCGACGCCGGCGGCGCCGCCGGAGGCGGTCATCCCTTTGTAGGAGCAGACGACGGCGATCAGGGCGCCGAAGAGGGTGCACTTGAGCACCGAGCCCCAGAGGTCGGTGATCGAGGCATTGGAGAAGAGGGTCGCGAAGAAGCCGCCGAGCGGCTGGTTGTAGAGCATCTCCGTGAGGATGCCGCCGCTGATCCCGAAGACCAGCGCGTAGATGTCGAGCAGGCCGGTGATCAGCATCAGCGCCAGGAAGCGCGGCACGACCAGGTTCTTGATCGGGTCGACCCCGAGGACCTGGAGGGCGTCAAGCTCCTCGCGGATCTTGCGGGCTCCCAAATCGGCGGTGATCGCGGTCCCGGCGACGCCGGCGACAACCACCGCGGTCACGAAGGGGGCGAACTCGCGGATCGAGGCGAGGACGAAGAAGCCGCCGAGGCGGTCGAGGGCGCCGAAGAGCGAGAGGAAGTTCGCCGCCTGCAGCCCGGGGGCGCCGAATCCGAAGGCCACAGTCGAGACCAGCAGCGGGAACCAGCAGAGCTGCAGGGCAAAGAGGAACTGGCCGATGAACTCCTCGCCGTAGGGATAGGGCGGCTTGACCGCAGAGACGATCGTCCGCGCGGTGAGGAGCATCATCTCCCCCACCTGTTCGAACAGGGACTTGGCGGGCAGGAATGCCCTGTTGACCGCGGATCCGACCATCTGCTCCTCCATCCGAGCCGGCACCGCGGCACGCGGCACCCCACCCGGTGGGCAGGAGTCTAGGGGATGGGAAACCGCCAACCGTTAGTCCCATGTTGAGATCCCGCTAATGCCTTCACAGAGCCGGAAATGCCTGCGAAGGCGGCCAAAGCGCGTGCTATGTTCGGGCCGCTTTGCGGGGGACCGGACGACATTCCCGGCGGACCCGCCTCCGGACCACCGCCGTCGGGTTCACGGTGCTGGCGGTGGCGGCACTGCTCGCTGCCTGCGGCGGCGGCGATTCCTCGACCGCCCCGGAGGAACCGAGCGGCAAGTTCAAGGTCAAGGTGACCGAAGCCGAATTCCCCTCGCCGCAGCGGCTCGGGCAGACGTCCGTGCTTCGCCTCGGCATCCGCAACACCGGTGACCGCACCGTGCCAAACCTCCTCGTCAGCTTCACGATCAAGGGCCAGCGCGGCGAAGACTCCTCGCTGCCGTTCGGGGTCAGCGACCCGCAGCCGGAACTGGCGCAGCCTGACCGGCCCGTCTGGGTGCTGTCGGCGACCTACCCACGGCTCGATGGCTCCTCCGATCCGGGCGGGACCACGACCTCGAGCCCGAAGACCTTCGCCCTCGGCGCGCTGAAGCCGGGCAAGACGACGACGGCGATTTGGAAGTTGAGCGCGGTCCGCGCCGGCAAGTTCACCTTGCTCTACGACGTCGGCGCCGGCCTCGGCGGCGCCGCCACGGCGGAAACCGACAACGGCGTTTCCCCCGGCGGCTCGTTCACGACCGAGGTGACCGAACGGCTGCCCGAAACCGAAGTCACCGACAGCGGCGAAATCGTTGAGATCAAGAAGGGCAAGTAGGGCCTCGACAGCTGTAGCCGCGGTGGCGGCGCTGCTGACCCTGGCACTGCCGGCCTGCGGCTCTGCAAACGACCAGAAGGACGGCTCGCAAGGAGCGGAGCCGCGGGCAAAGGCGGGCGGGGTAGCCCTGAAGAAGGTCGGCTCCTTCGATACCCCCGTCTACGTCACCGGCGCCCCGGGGTTCCCGAAGCTCCTCTTCGTGGTCGAGCAGCCCGGCCGTGTCGTCGTCTTGAAGGGCGGCCGCCGCGCCGGCACGTTCCTCGACATCCGCGACATCGTCGAGGACGGCGGCGAGCGGGGGCTGCTCTCGATCGCCTTCGCATCCGACTACGGGCGCAGCAAGCGCTTCTACGTCTATTACACGGATGCCGAGGGCGCGATCAGGGTCGACGAGTTCCAGCGCCGCGGCGCCACCCGCGCCGACCGCGGCTCGCGGCGCTCGGTGATCACGATCCCCCACCCCGTCAACGCCAACCACAACGGCGGCCAGCTGCAGTTCCTAGACAACCTCCTCTACTTCGGCACCGGCGATGGCGGCTCCGGCGGCGATCCGCCGAACAACGCCCAGAACAAGGATGTCCTGCTGGGCAAGCTACTGCGGATCGACCCGCGGGCCTCCGGCGGCAAGCCCTACTCGGTCCCGGGGGACAACCCCTTCGTCGGCAGGCCCGGGCGCGACGAGATCTACAGCTACGGGCTCCGCAACCCCTTCCGCTTCTCCTTCGACACCACCAACGGGCAGCCACGGATCGCGATCGGCGACGTCGGCCAGAACCGCTTCGAGGAGCTCGACTACCTGACTGTCGGCCGGGCCAACAGCGCCAATTTCGGCTGGGACGCCCTCGAGGGCTTCTCCAAGTACACGGAAGAAAACAGCGGCACCCCGGATCCGGGCGGCACGGTGAAGCCGATCTTCGCCTACGGGCACGGCCGCGGCTGCACGATCATCGGCGGCTACGTCGCCCGCGACCCACGCCTGCCGGGGCTGCGCGGCCGCTATGTCTACGCCGATCTCTGCGAGGGAAAGCTGCGGTCCCTCGTCCCCCACCTGAAGCGCGGCAACGGCGACCGCGCGCTCGGCCTCCAGGTGCAGAGCCCGAGCTCCTTCGGGGAAGACCAGCGGCACCGGCTCTACGTGGTCTCGCTGGAAGGGCCGGTCTACCGGCTCGTCCCGCGCTGAAGTCCCAAAGATTTTCCACTTCCGCGCGCCACCTGTAGCAACTTATTGTCTACAGTTGCTTTCATGCACGTGACGATGGTGAGAGAAGCCTGGACCGACGAGCGTCTCGACGACCTTGCGAAGGGAGTCGGCGAAGTGCGGGCAGAGGTCATCGAAGTACGGAAGGAAGTCGCCCACGTCCGCGAGGAGCTGGGGGAACTGCGAGCAGAGATCAAAGGCCTGAAAGAAACGATGGACGCGAGGTTCGAGGCAGTCGACAAGAGATTCGACGACCTCATGCGCACGATGCAGATCGGGTTCGGCATGACTGGTGGCGTCCTTGTGGCTCTGATCGGTTTGATCGCCACCCAGCTCTGATTCGCCGCTACAGTTGGCTGACCAGCCAAACGGGCGAAGGGAGCTGTGGTGGAGAGCGGAACGGCAGCACGGAGCACGGAGTCGAACGGGGTGCAGGCAGCGGCCGACTCGATCGCGGTCCACAACCCGGCGACGGGCGGGTTGATCAGGGAGATCCCGGTCGCTTCGCCCGAGGCCGTCGCGGCGACCGTCGCCCGGGTCCGCGCCAACCAGGCCGAGTGGGAGGCGATGGGGATCGAGGGCCGCTACCACTGGCTCGGCAAGCTGCGCGACTGGCTGCTCGACAACGAGGAGCGCGTGCTCGACACGATGCAGGCGGAGACCGGCAAGGTCCGCGCCGACGCCAGCAACGAGCCCGGCTACCTCGCCGACCTGATCAACTTCTACGGCTCCCGGGCCGCCAGCTTCATCGGCGAGGAGAGCGTCCGCCCCCACACCCCCCTGCTGGCGGCGAAGAAGCTGCGGGTGCAGTACCGGTCCCATCCGGTGGTGGGGATCATCAGCCCCTGGAACTTCCCGCTGATGCTCTCCCTGGGCGACGCGATCCCGGCCCTGCAGGCCGGCGCCGCGGTCGTGATCAAGCCCTCGGAGTTCACCCCGCTGGGGCTGATCGAGGTGGTCGAGACGTGGAAGAACGAGATCGGCGGCCCCGACGTGCTCGACTGCGTGCAGGGCACCGGGGAGACCGGCGGCGCCCTGATCGACGAGGCCGACTTCATCCAGTTCACCGGCTCGGACCGGACCGGTCGCAAGGTGATGGCGCGGGCGGCGGAGACGCTGACCCCGGTCAGCCTCGAGCTCGGCGGCAAGGATCCGATGATCGTCCTCCGCGACGCCGACGTCGACCGCGCCGCCAACGCCGCCGCCTGGGGCGGGATGTTCAACTCCGGGCAGACCTGCATGTCGGTGGAGCGGATCTACGTCGAGGAGCCC
>Ga0105243_10004154_pt1 | contig 11495 bp, 7 predicted proteins | sample KBSM34metaG_FD_81525 | JGI IMG/M metagenome (GOLD analysis project Ga0105243, IMG submission 81525) | Miscanthus rhizosphere microbial communities from Kellogg Biological Station, Michigan, USA - KBS M3-4 metaG | ecosystem: Host-associated > Plants > Roots > Rhizosphere > Soil | place: Michigan...
CACGTTGGCGGTGGTGACGATCATGTCGGCCTGCTGGATGTGCTGGGTCAGCACCGCGGCGGCCTTGGCCCGCTCCTCGGCGGTGAGTTCGCGCGCATAGCCGCCCTCGCCGCGCGCATCGATGCCGGTGTCGACGAACTTGGCGCCGACCGACTGCGCCTGCTCGCGCGTCTCTGGACGCACGTCGTAGCCTTCGGTGATCGCGCCGAGCCGGTGCGCGGTGGCCAGCGCCTGCAGGCCGGCCACGCCCAGGCCCATCACCAGCACGCGCGCGGCGCGCAGCGAGCCGACCGCGGTGGTCATCATCGGCAGGATTCGCGGCAGGTGCACCGCACCCAGCAGGGGTGCGTAGTAGCCGGCCAGCGCGGTCTGGCTGGACAGCACGTCCAGCGCCTGCGCGCGGCTGATCCGCGGCACGGTTTCCATCGCGAACGCGGTGATGCGGCGTTCGCACAGCAGCTCCAGCAATCCCGGCGCCTTGGCCGGATACAGCATCGCCACCAGCACGCTGCCCGGACGCATCGCCGCCAGCGTCTGCAGCGACGGCGCCTGCACCGCCAGCACCAGGTCGGCGCCGGCGACGACTTCCTGCGCATCGTCGAGCACGGTGGCGCCGGCATAGGCGGCATCGTCGAAGCGCGAGGCCGTACCGGCCCCCGCCTGCAGGCGCAATTGTGCGCCGAGTTTCGCCAGCTTCGGCAGCACCGCGGGCACCATCGCCACGCGGCGCTCGCCGGCCTGCTCTTCCTTCACTACCGCTACGGTGAACGCCATGGGTCGGTGCCTGTGGGGAACTGCAGGCACGATGCGCGCGCGGCCCGCCGCGAACATTGATTGCGATCAATTGCGGCCGGCGCAGTGGCCTGCGGTACAGGCGCGGGACGATTAAGGTAGCGATAGCGCCTGTCAGCGCCGTCGGGCTGGCGCCTCGCCGCGCCGACTACGACGCGGGAACGACCGGCATCCAGCTGCGCGCGGGCAGCGCACCGGACACGTGGTCGCCCAGGCGCCGGCAACGCTGCCGGTGGAGCGTTGCGGGTCGCAGCCGTGCACGCGGATACGCGCGCTGCCTGCCTTCAGCGCAGCGACGCAGATGACGCGTTGGAGGCAGACGCGACGGCCATGCGCGCATGGCCGGGCGCGACGGAGGCCTGGAGCGTCATCCGCCCCGGCAGCGGCAGCGCCGAGGCCGGGGCACCGGACATCGCTATTGCAGCGCGCCGGGCGGAGTGCGCAGCGGCGCGGGTTGCGCCGCGCCTGCGCGAGGACGCCCGGCATCGAGCGCCGCGACAGGGTGCCGCGCGTCTTCTGCGAGCTGTTGCCAACGCGCGTCGACGATCGTCGCCAATCCGGCCGGATGCTGATCGAAATGGTGGCCGCCGTGCAGCGCGACGATCTGCGCACCGCTGTCGCGCAGCTGCGGGCACACCGTGTCCTTCTCCTGGTCGCCATACACGCACAGCAGCTGCGACGGCGCGATGCGCGCGATTTCCGGCAGCACCGGCTTGGCGTCGTCGGCATCGCCCAAGTCGAACCAGTTGCGCACGCGGATCTGGAAATCGGCCTTGTGGTCCACGCCGAACAGGGCCAGCAGGCCGACCTGCGCGCGCTGCGCCGGCGGCAGGCGGTTGTACATGAACGGCATCGCGGTGGCGCCGAAGGAATAGCCCACCAGCAGGATGCGCTGCGGGTGCCAGCGCTGCTGGTAGTGGTCGATGACCCGCGCCAGGTCGGCGCTGGCCTGCGCCGGCGGCTTGTCGCGCCAGAAGTAGCGCAGGCTGTCCCAGCCGACCACCGCGATGCCGCGCCGTTGCAAGGCCTCGGCCATGCCCTTGTCGATGTCGCGCCAGCCGCCGTCGCCGGACAGCACGATCGCCAGCGGCGCGCCGGGCACGCGCACCGGCAATTCGGTCAACGGCAGGTCGTCGAGCGCACCGCCGCTGCCTGGCATGTGCAGGTGCGCGGCCACGCGCGCGGCCAGCATCGTCTCCGGCGCAGCGCCCACCGGTGCCGCCGCGATGTCGACGAAGCCCTGCGCGCTGTTGGCGTGCGCAGTGCCGGCGCAGACCTCGGTCGGCGCCGGCGCGATGCCGATCGCGCCCCCCAGGGTCGCCGCCGGCGCGGCGCCGACGATGCGCTCGGCCAGGGTCGCACCGGTGCCGGTGCCGGCCAGCATCGGCAGGAAGTAGCGGTCGCCGTGCAGATCGCGCTGCAGGTGCCGGCTCAACTGCTCGGCATCGTGCCAGGCATGGCCGCAGCCGGTGCCGGCACGCTGCAAGCGCGTCAGGTAGCGATCGCCGTCGACCGTCGCGACCACCGCGCCGGTCGCGGCGATGCGCGCCGCCGCGGCCTGGCGCTGCGCGCGGTTGCCGCTGGCGAACAGGATCACCACGCCCTGCGGCGGGCCGGGCGGCTGGGTCAGCGCGACCCGGCCGTAGCCGTGGCTGTGCATCGCGCCGACAGGAAAGTAGTAGCGGATCAACGCATAGCCGCTCAGGCCGAGCGCAACGCTCAGCAGCAGCAGGAATTTCAGGAATTTCATCGACACACATCCATGTCGGCACAGCCGAGCGGACAGGAACCACGGGGAAGACGAGAGAGGAACTGGTGCAGGCGGACGGACGCAAGGACACGACACGGGCCTGGCCCGGATCGACGCTGCGCTGCGTTGGCTCCCCTCGGTGGACGCGGGTCGGCTGGGCGGCATCGAGGCCGCGCGTGGCTCACCCGGAACGGATCCTGCGCTCGCGGCGGACCGGAAAATCCGGCGCCGCGACGTGGCATCGACGCGAATTGTGCGCAGCGCCGACACATGCCGCAATCGTCTGCCACATCACCGCATACTTGCGGTTAAGCCAGCGCGCGCCGGCGGTGCGTGCGGCTCAGTAGCCGTGCACCGGGCGGTGCGCCTTGACCGCCATCACCAGGCCCAGCCCGGCCAGCAGCGACACCGCGGAGGTGCCGCCATAGCTCATCAGCGGCATCGGCACGCCGACCACCGGCAGCAGCCCGGAGATCATGCCGCCGTTGACCAGCACGTAGACGAAGAACGCCAGGCCGGTGGCGCCGGCGAGCAGGCGCGAGAACGTGTCGCGCGCCTGCGCGGCGATCCACAGGCAGCGCGCGATCACCACCAGGTACAGGGTCAGCACCGTGGCCACGCCGATCCAGCCGAACTCCTCGCTGAGCACCGAGAACGCGAAGTCGGTGGTCTGTTCGGGAATGAAGTTCAAATGCGACTGCGAGCCCAGGCCCCAGCCCTTGCCGTGCAGGCCGCCGGAGCCGATCGCGATCTTGGACTGGATGATGTTCCAGCCCGCACCGAGCGCATCGTTCTCCGGATTGAGGAACATCATGATCCGGTCCTTCTGGTACGGCCGCAGCAGCCATAGCCAGGCCACCGGCGCGGCCGCGGCGACGCCGCCCACCGCGATGCCCACCCACCACCACGGCAGCCCGGCCAGCAGCAGCACGAAACCGCCGCTGGCGGCGATCAGCACGCCGGTGCCGAAGTCCGGCTGCAGCATGATCAGCGCGGTGGGAATGCCGATGATCACCGCGCTGACCAGCACCGTGGGCACGCGCGGCGGCAGCGGCACGCGGTGCAGGTACCAGGCCACCATCATCGGCATGCTGATCTTCAGCAGTTCGGCCGGCTGCAGGTAGAACACCTTCAGGTCCAGCCACTGCCGGCCGTACTTGCCGGTGCCCAGCGCGAACACCGCCAGCAGCGGCAGCATCGACAGCGCATAGATCAGCGGCGTCCACGCGCGCAGGCGCAGCGCCGAGACCCGCGACAGGCCCCACATCGCCGCCGCGCCGATCGCGAAGCGGATGGCCTGCGCCAGCATCAGGTGGTTGCCGCCGGCCTGGCCGCCGGCACTCTTGAGCACCGCCAGGCCGATCACCATCAGCGCGCCCAGGGCCAGGCACATCGGCCAGTCCAGGGTGCGGGCGAAACGGCCGCCGAGATCGGTCAGCCAGCGCAGGAAATCCTTCATCGTTCGTCCGGGATCTCGTCGGGGATCGGTGGCGGCGCCGCCGGCAGCGGCACCGCGGCGGCCTCCACTTCGACCGGGCCGATCAGCACCGGGCGCTCGCCGGCGGCCAGCGCCACCGCGTCGGCGGCGCCGCGCGAGCCCGGGTCCTCGGCGTAGTACAGCTGGCTGCCGAACGCGGTGGCGCCGCGCAGGCTGTCCAGCGGCTCGATGCCGGCGGGCAGGCGCCCGAGCAGCCAGGCGTCGAAGATCTTGCGCGCGATCGGCGCGGCGGTGCTGGCGCCGTAGCCGCCGCCTTCCACCGCCACCGCCAGCGCGATGGTCGGCTGCTCGGCCGGGGCGAAACCCTCGAACAGCGAGCGATGGCGCAGGTGCATCGGCAGGCTGCGCGGATCCACCGCGGCCAGGCCCTTGCGGCTGACCACCTGCGCGGTACCGGTCTTGCCGGCCATCTGGTACGGCGCGCTGACCGCGATCGCATGCCCGCTGCCGCCGGGACGCATGGTGTCCATCATGCCCTCGCGCACCGCCTGCAGATTGCCGGGATTGTCGCTGATCGGCTTGCCCGGGCCGAGCGCCACCGGCGCCCATGGCTGGTCGAACGCGCCGCGCTGGGCCATCACCAGGTGCGGGGTGCGCAGTTGGCCATCGGCGATGCCGGCCACCGCGCGCACCAGCTGCAGCGGGGTCACCTTCCAGTCGCCCTGGCCGATGGCGATGTTGACCGTGTCACCGGGATACCACGCCTCCTTGCGGCTTTTGGCCTTGTAGGCCGGGGACGGCACGATGCCGCCGATCTCGCCCATCAGGTCGATGCCGGTCGGCGCGCCGAAGCCGTAGCGGTTCATGTACTGGTCGACCTTGGTGATGCCCATGTCGACGGCCAGCTTGTAGTAGTACGTGTTGACCGACTGCGCGATCGACTTGCGCAGGTCGGTCCAGCCGTGCCCGCCGCGGTGCGAGTCGCCCCAGCCGCGACTGACCCCGGGCAGGTAGAACATGCCGGTGGACAGGATCTTGTCCTCCGGCCGGCGCGTGCCGCTGTCCAGACCGGCCAGGCCCATGAACGGCTTGATGGTCGAACCGGGCGCCACCCCGCCGAGCACCAGGCGGTTGAACTGCGGCCGCGACGGATCGCTGTTGAGCGCCTGGAAGTCGGCATGCGAGATGCCGTTGACGAACAGGTTGGGATCGTAGGACGGCAGGCTGACCATCGCCAGGATCTCGCCGGTGCGCGGATCGATCGCGATGGCCGCGCCCTGGTAGTCGCCGAACGCGGCGACCATCGCGCGCTGCAGGTCGGCGTCGATGGACAGGCGCAGGTCGGCGCCGGACTGCGCCGGGACCCGGCCGACGGTGCGGATCGCGCGGCCCTGCACGTTGGTCTCGACCTGCTCGTAGCCGACCTTGCCGCGCAGTTCCTCCTCGTAGTAGCGCTCCAGCCCGGACTTGCCGATGTGGGTCAGCGCGGCATTGCCCTCGCCGAGCATCTCCAGGTCCTTCTCGTCGATGCGGCCGACGTAGCCGATGATGTGCGCGAACAGGTCGCCGTAGGGGTAATGGCGGGTCAGGTAAGGCTCCAGCTCCACCCCGGGGAAGCGCCAGCGGTCCACCGCGAAACGCGCGCGCTCCTCCTCGCTGACCCGCAGCTTGAGGGTGACCGGACGGAAACTGCGGCTGGCCTTGCGCGCGGCCTGGAAGCGCTCGATGTCCTCCGCCGACAGCGCGATGACCTTGCCCAGCTCGGCCAGCAGCGCGTCCATGTCCTCGACCTTGTCCGGGGTCACGTCGAGCCGGAACGCGGGCACGTTCTCGGCCAGCAGGCGGCCGTTGCGGTCGTAGATCATGCCGCGCCCCGGCACTACCGGCCGCGGCTTGATCCGGTTGGCGTCCGAGCGCGTGGCGTAGATGTCGTGGTCCAGCACCTGCAGCTTGAAATACCAGGCGCCCAGGCCGACCAGCGCCACCAGCACGCCGAAGAAGCCCAGCGCCGCGCGGCGCCGGAACTGCTCGGCCTCGGCGTGCGGGTTCTTCTGCGTGCGGCGGGTGAAGGCCACGCTACTTGCTCCGCCGGCCCAGCCGCAGCGCGTCCAGCAGCACGAACAGCGGCGGCCACAGCGCCATGCCCAGCAGCGGCGCCCACCAGTAGTTCCACGGCAGCGTCGGCTCGCCCACCGCCAGATGCACCGCCGCGGCGACGATGCGGTCGTTGACCAGCAAGCCGCCGATCGCCAGCGCCTGCTGCGACATCGGGAAGAAGCGGATCCGCGCGCGGAAGCGCTGCAGGATGAAGCTCAGGATCACCAGCCGCAGCGCCTGCTCGCCGAGCACCCCGCCGTACAGCAGGTCGGCGACCACGCCGATGGCGAAGGCGAACCCCAGCCCGACCTTGTCCGGGGTCTCGATCACCCAGTACGCCACCACCAGCGCCAGCCAGTACGGCCGCAGCGGCTGCAGCAACAGCGGCAACGGCAACAGGCCCAGCACCAGCGCCAGGATCACGCTGACCGGCAGCACCCAGCCTTTGCTGCGGGGGCGGCTCATTGGTCCGTCTCCTGTGGAGACGGACGGGAATCGGGAATGGGGAGTCGGGAATCGGGTGCTGCACTTGCCGGCTTGGCCGGCACGGGCGCAGCGGTGGCGCCGGCGGGGGGGGATTGCGTCGACCGAGGCGTGGCGGCCCTGGCACGGCTGCCTGCCGGCGCGGGGTTGTGCGCGGTTGGCGGCGCCGCATGGGCAGAATCAGCGGCGGCACCGGCCGCCGGCTCAGTGGCCGGCACAGGCGCTGCATCCGCAGCCGCCGGCTTCATCAATTCCCGATTCCCGATTCCCCACTCCCGGCTCTTCAACAACAACACATCCCGCCCCCGGTCCAGCTTCGCCGCCGGCTTCAGGTTGCCGACCAGGAAGGCGTGGGTGTCGTCCGGGCGCAGCGTCGCCACCGTGCCGACCGGGAAGCCGGCCGGGAAGCGCCCGCCCAGGCCGGAGGTGACGATCTCGTCGCCGACTTCGACCCCGGCGCTGAGCGGCACGTCGCGCAGTTCGAGGGTGTCGCCGCGGCCGTAGACGATCAGGCGCACGCCGTTGCGCGCCACCGTCACCGGCACCGCGTGGTCCGGGTCGGTCAGCAGCAGCACGGTGGAATGCAGCGGGGTCACCTCGATCACCTGGCCCATCAGCCCGCCGGCGTCGATCACCGCCTGGCCGACGTGCACGCCGTCGCGGCCGCCGGCGTCGAGCACCAGGCGCTGCCGGGTCGGGTCCAGGTCGATGTCCAGGATCGGCGCCAGCTGCACGTCCAGGCCGCGGCGCTCGGCCACGCCCAGCAGCTCGCGCAGCTGCGCGTTGTCCAGCGCCGCGGTCTGCAGCCGGGTCAGCCGCGCCTTGGCGATCAGCAGCTCGTTGCGCAGCGCGCGGTTCTCCCTGACCAGCTGCGCATGGCTGGCGGCGTTCTCCTGCACCTGCGAGCCGAGCCGGCCCGGCAGCCCGGCCAGCGCCCACAGCGGCTGCACCAGCAGGTTGGTCTGGCTGCGCAGCTGGGCCAGCCAGCCGGCCTGCGCATCGAGCACGATCAGCACCACCGCCAGGGCCAGGTACGCCAGCAGGCGCGGCGTGCTGGCGGCTTCGCCCGGGCGGGCAGTGACGGGAGGACCGGCGTAGGGAGGCACAGTTAAAGCCGGGATTGGGGAATCGGGAATGGGGAATCGGAAAGCAACAGCGCATCCCCGGCTTGATCAGGCCGGGGCGCAGGCAAGGGAGCGGCTGCGGAGCCGGCAATGTCGGTGCGGAGGGGCCGTTCGATTCCCCATTCCCCACTCCCCATTCCCGGCTTCACGATCACTCCGGCGCGAAGAACTCGTTGCCGTGCATGTCCACCAGCTCCAGCGCCCGGCCGCCGCCGCGGGCCACGCAGGTCAGCGGATCGTCGGCGACCTGCACGTGCAGGCCGGTCTCCTCGGAGATCAGCCGGTCCAGGTCGCGCAGCAGCGCACCGCCGCCGGTCAGCACGATGCCGCGCTCGGCGACGTCGGCGCACAGCTCCGGCGGGGTCTGTTCCAGCGCCAGCTTGACCGCCGAGACGATGCCCGACAGCGGCTCGTGCAGCGCCTCCAGCACCTCGTTGGAGTTGATCTTGATCATCTTCGGCACGCCCTCGGCGAGGTTGCGGCCGGAGATTTCCATCTCCTGCACCTCTTCCTGCGGATAGGCGCAGCCGATCTGCAGCTTGATCCGCTCGGCGGTGGCCTCGCCGATCAGCATGCCGTGGTTGCGGCGCACGTAGTTGGTGATCGACTCGTCGAAGCGGTCGCCGCCGATGCGCACCGACTGCGAGTAGACGATGCCGTTCAGCGAGATCACCGCCACCTCGGTGGTGCCGCCGCCGATGTCGATGACCATCGAACCGCGCGCCTCGGTGACCGGCATGCCGGCGCCGATCGCCGCGGCCATCGGTTCCTCGATCAGGTACACGTCGCGCGCGCCGGCCTCCTCGGCCGATTCCTTGATCGCGCGGCGCTCGACCTGGGTCGAGCCGGCCGGCACGCAGACCAGCACGCGCGGGCTCGGACGCAGGAAGCGCGACTTGTGCACCTTCTTGATGAAGTGCTTCAGCATCGCCTCGGTATAGGTGAAGTCGGCGATGACGCCGTCCTTCATCGGGCGGATGGTGGTGATGTGGCCCGGGGTGCGGCCGAGCATCTGCTTGGCCTCGGCGCCGACCGCGGCCACCGAACGGGTGCCGCCGATCGCCCGGTCCTGGCGCACCGCGACTACCGACGGTTCGTTCAGCACGATGCCCTGGCCACGCACGTAGATGAGGGTGTTGGCCGTGCCCAGATCGATGGACAGGTCGTTGGAGAACATGCCGCGGAGTTTCTTGAACATCGGGGAATTGAGTCCTGGGGAGTCGCGTGCCGTCGCCGAATGGCGAAAAAATGGGCAGAAAACGAAGTCTGCTAGCGTAACAACCCACCTGGGTGCGGGCAAGGAAAATTCTCGCTAAAACCGCGCCTTGCATGCACTCGCAGGGGGCGCCGTGCATCGTGCTTGTGGCCCTGCCCGGCCGCAGCCGTTACCCTTTGCGCCGCGGCGACCCCGCACGCTGCCCGCCTGAATGCGGGCTCATCCCTCCGCCAAGGCCTGCCCGATGTCCGCACTGATCTGTGGTTCCCTCGCTTTCGACACCATCATGGTGTTCCCGGACCAGTTCAAGAACCACATCCTGCCGGACAAGGTGCACATCCTGAACGTGTCGTTCCTGGTGCCGCGGATGCGCCGCGAGTTCGGCGGCTGCGCCGGCAACATCGCCTACAACCTGCACCTGCTGGGCGGCGATCCGATCCCGATGGGCACCGTGGGCCAGGATTTCGGTCCGTACCGCGAGCATTTCGAGACGCTGGGCATCGACCTGTCGCGGGTCAAGGTGATCGACGAGCTGTTCACCCCGCAGGCGTTCATCACCACCGACCACGACAACAACCAGATCACCGCGTTCCATCCCGGCGCGATGATGCGCAGCTACGAGAACCACGTGCGCGACGTGCCGGGCGTGACCCTGGGCCTGGTCGGCCCGGACGGGCGCGAGGGCATGATCCAGAACGCCGAGGAGTTCGCCGCCGGCGGCATCCCCTTCATCTTCGATCCTGGCCAGGCGATGCCGCTGTTCAACGGCCCGGAGCTGCGCACCTTCATCGAACAGGCCGACTACGTGGTGGTCAACGACTACGAGTCCAACCTGCTGCAGGAGCGCACCGGCTGGAACGAGCAGGACATCGTCTCGCGGGTGCAGGCCTACATCACCACCCAGGGCCCAAAGGGCGCGCTGGTGTATACCCCCGACAAGACCTACGACGTCCCGCCGGCGCACGAGCGCCGCGTGGTCGACCCGACCGGCTGCGGCGACGCGTTCCGCGCCGGCCTGATCTTCGGCATCGAGCGCGGCTGCGACTGGCTGACGATCGGGCGCATGGGCAATCTGATGGGCGCGCTGAAGGTGGAACACCCGGGCACCCAGAACCAGCGCTTCGACTTCGACGAGTTCAACGACCAGTTCAAGCAGCAGTTCGGGTATGCCTTGTAGCCGCGAGTGGGGAATCGGGAATGGGGAATCGTAAAAGCGGGAACCCGGCGTCCTGAGACCACAAAGAACCGCGCTTTCGCGCGGTTTTTCGTTTTGGCTACAAGGCGGAACGGGATGCGCACCAGCCAAGCCGCTCTTGCCATTCCCGATTCCCCATTCCCGACTCCCCACTTTTGCTGCACTGCGGTTTGAGCCAAGGCCCGGTTTGTGCGTCACTGCCGCTCTGGTCCCGGGTGGGGACCGAGGATGCGCCACGTGTCGGAACTGACTGTCGCCAACCTCCTGCAGGCCACGGCTGGACCGCCGTCCGCTGCCGAGGCGGAATCCGCGTTGCTGGCGCGGATGCGCCGCTTCCGCCAGATCGAACCGCTGCCGCCGGCGCTGGCGCGCTCCTGGCAGCGCTGCCTGGACGAGTACGGACTGAGTCCGGACGCCCCCCCTTCGCCGATGGTCCACGACGGCAGCGGGCTGCGCGAGCGCCAGCAGCGGCTCGAAGAGGTGCTGCGCATCGCCAAGGTGGAGATGGAGAACCTCTACGAGCAGATCGCCGGCGGCGGCTACGCGGTGGTGTTCGCCGACGCCGAGGCGACCCTGCTGCACAGCGTGCAGGACCCGGCGCTGCTGCGCGAATTCCGCGAGACCGGGCTGTTCTGCGGCGCCAGCTGGGCCGAGCGCTACCAGGGCACCAACGGCATCGGCACCTGCGCGGTGGAGCGCAGTGCGCTCGGCGTGCACCGCGGGGAGCATTATCTGGTCCGGCATCTGCCGCTGTCGTGCAGCGGCGCGCCGATCCTCGACCCGCACGGACAATTGCTGGCGGTCCTGGATGCTTCCACCCCGGACGCGCGCGACACCAAGCTGGTGCAGCGCCACACCAGCGCGCTGGTGCGCATGTCGGCGGCGCAGATCGCGCGTTCGTATTTCCTGGAGCAATACCGGCATGCGTGGATCCTGCGCTTCCACAGCCGCCCGGAGTTCGCCGGCCTGCTGCACGAGGCGCTGATGGCGATCGGCGACGACGGCTGCGTGCTGGCCGTCAACGATGCCGCGCTGGAACAGCTCGGCAAGGGCGATCGCGGCCTGCTGGTCGGGCGCGACATCTCGCAGGTGATGCAGTTGGACTTCGACACCGTGGAACAGCGCGCGCGCAACGACGCCAGCACGCTGTGGTCGATCCGCTGCGCCTGCCACGGACGCCGCTTCTTCGCCCTGGCGCAGCCGCCGCGCCGCGACGCTGTCGCCGGCCACACGCGCGCCGCCAGTGCCGACAGCGGCGAGGCGGCCTATTCGCGCGAACACGTCGGCTCCGATCCGCGCATGCGCCACAATCTGGACAACGCGCTGAAGCTGGCCGCGCATCGGGTGTCGATCCTGCTGTGCGGCGCCACCGGCACCGGCAAGGAAGAGTTCGCCAAGGC
>Ga0105243_10004156_pt1 | contig 11490 bp, 10 predicted proteins | sample KBSM34metaG_FD_81525 | JGI IMG/M metagenome (GOLD analysis project Ga0105243, IMG submission 81525) | Miscanthus rhizosphere microbial communities from Kellogg Biological Station, Michigan, USA - KBS M3-4 metaG | ecosystem: Host-associated > Plants > Roots > Rhizosphere > Soil | place...
GTGATCGAGAAGGACGACCAGGGCAAGCCCGACCTGGGCAAGAGCCTGCTGGCCACGGCGTATTCCGATGACAAGGCCGATCTGGCCGTGGGGCCCACGTCGTCCGGCGTGGCGCTGGCCATGCTGCCGGTGGCTGAGGAATACAAGAAGATTTTGCTGGTGGAGCCGGCCGTGGCCGATTCGATCACGGGCGACAAGTGGAACAAGTACATCTTCCGCACGGGCCGCAATTCCAGCCAGGACGCCATCAGCAATGCAGTGGCCATCGACAAGGCGGGCGTGACGATTGCCACGCTGGCCCAGGACAACGCCTTTGGCCGCGACGGGGTGAAGGCCTTCAAGGACGCCATCAAGAAGGGCAAGCTGGCGCATGAGGAGTACCTGCCCGCAGCCACCACGGATTTCACGGCAGGGGCGCAGCGGCTGATCGACAAGCTCAAGGACCAGCCGGGCAGGAAGATCATCTGGATCGTGTGGGCCGGGGCGGGCAATCCGTTCAAGATCGCAGACATGGATCTCAAGCGCTACGGCATCGAGATCGCCACGGGCGGCAACATCCTGCCCGCCATGGCGGCCTACAAGAATCTGCCGGGCATGGAGGGCGCCACGTACTACTACTACGGCATTCCCAAGAACCCGGTGAACGAGGCGCTGGTGTCCATGCACTACAAGCAGTACAAGACGCCGCCGGATTTCTTCACGGCCGGCGGCTTCTCTGCGGCCATGGCCATCGTGACGGCGCTCAAGAAGACAGGTGGAGACACCAAGACCAACGGTCTGATCAAGGCCATGGAGGGCATGAGCTTCGACACGCCCAAGGGCCAGATGACCTTCCGCAAGGAAGACCACCAGGCCCTGCAGAGCATGTACCACTTCAAGATCCGCGTGGACCCGGCGCTGGCCTGGGGCGTGCCCGAGCTGGTGCGCGAGATCAAGCCCGAGGAGATGCAGGTCCCCATCCGCAACGGCCGCTGAGCAATGTTGCGCACAGAGGATCTGACCATCCGCTTCGGGGGCCATGTGGCCGTCAACGGCGTGAGCTGCGCTTTCGAGCCGGGCACGCTGACGGCCATCGTGGGCCCCAACGGGGCGGGCAAGACCACGTATTTCAACCTGATCTCGGGGCAGCTCAAGGCCACGGCAGGGCGCGTGCTGCTGGGCGGGCGCGAGCTGACGGGGCTGGCCCCCTCGGCGCGCACGCGCGCCGGGCTGGGGCGGGCGTTCCAGCTCACCAATCTGTTCCCGCACCTGAGCGTGCTGGAGAACGTGCGCCTGGCCGTGCAGGCGCGCGACGAGGGGCCGCACCGGCGCGGCCTGAACCTGTGGAGCATCTGGAGCGACCACCGCGCGCTCACGCAGCGGGCGCTGCACATCCTCGACCAGGTGGCCCTGTCCGCCCGGCGCGACGAGGCCGTGGCCGCGCTGCCGCATGGCGACCAGCGCAAGCTGGAGGTGGCCTTGCTGATGGCGCTGGAACCCCAGGTCTATATGTTCGACGAGCCCACGGCGGGCATGAGCCATGACGAGGCGCCGGTGATTCTGGACCTGATACGCAAGCTCAAGCAGGACCGCAGCAAGATCATCCTGCTGGTGGAGCACAAGATGGATGTGGTGCGCGAGCTGGCCGACCGCATCATCGTGCTGACCAATGGCACGCTGGTGGCCGATGGGCCGCCGGCCGAAGTCATTGCCTCGCCTGTGGTGCAGCAGGCCTACCTGGGTGTGATGCCGGAGCAGGGCGCCGTGAAGGAGGCCGAATGACGCTCGACCACAGTTCCCACCCCAACCTGCTCGAACTGTCGGGCGTGCACACACATATCGGGGCCTATCACATCCTGCATGGCGTGGACCTGGCCGTGCCGCGCGGGCAGCTGACCATGCTGCTGGGGCGCAACGGCGCGGGCAAGACGACCACGCTGCGCACCATCATGGGCCTGTGGCGGGCCAGCCAGGGGCGCATCGCCTTTGGCGGGGCCGACATCACGGCCCTGCCCACGCCGGCGATCGCGCGGCTGAACATTGCCTATGTGCCCGAGAACATGGGCATCTTCGCGGACCTGACGGTGCAGGAAAACCTGCTGCTGGCGGCGCGCGGCGCCTCGCGCGCCGACCGCATGGATGCGCAGCGGCTGCAGTGGATCTTCGGCATGTTTCCGGCCGTGGAGAAGTTCTGGAACCACCCGGCCGGCAAGCTGTCGGGCGGGCAAAAGCAGATGGTGGCGGTGGCGCGCGCCATCGTGGAGCCGCGCGACCTGCTGATCGTGGACGAGCCCAGCAAGGGCCTGGCACCGGCCATCATCGAGAACATGATCGCGGCCTTCGCCCAGCTCAAGGCGGGCGGCACGACGATTGTGCTGGTGGAGCAGAACCTGGGCTTTGCGCGCCGCCTGGGCGACCGCGTGGCGGTGATGGACAACGGCCGCGTGGTGCACGCGGGCGGCATGGCCGAGTTCTCGGCAGACGCGGCGTTGCAGCAGTCGCTGCTGGGGCTTTCGCTATGAACAAGCTGAACAGGCTGGATTGGGATTTCAAGCCGCTGCTGCTGGTGCCCGTGCTGGCCCTGGTGGCGCTGCCGCTGGTGGGCTCGGCCTCGACCTGGCTGACGCTGACGGTGGCGGGGCTGGCCATGGGGATGATCGTGTTCATCATCGCCTCGGGGCTGACGCTGGTGTTCGGGCTGATGGACGTGCTGAACTTCGGCCACGGCGTGTTCATCGCGCTGGGTGCCTTCGTGGCCACCAGCGTGCTGGGTGCCATGGGCGACTGGACAGGGTCCGAGCAGCTGTGGCGCAACCTGCTGGCCGTGCTGCCGGCGATGGTGGTGGCCATGCTGGTGGCGGGCGCCATCGGGCTGGCGTTCGAGCGCTTCATCGTGCGGCCCGTGTACGGCCAGCATCTCAAGCAGATCCTGATCACCATGGGCGGCATGATCATCGGCGAGGAACTGATCAAGCTCATCTGGGGCCCGCAGCAGATTCCGCTGCCGCTGCCCCAGGGCATGAAGGGCGCCTGGCTGCTGGGCGATGCCGCCGTGGAAAAGTACCGCGTGGTGGCCGTGCTGGTGGGGCTGGCGGTGTTTGCCCTGCTGGCCTGGACGCTGTCGCGCACCAAGATCGGCCTGCTGATCCGCGCGGGCGTGCAGGACCGCGAGATGGTGGAGGCCCTGGGCTACCGCGTGCGCCGCCTGTTCGTGGGCGTGTTCGTGGCGGGCTCGGCCCTGGCCGGGCTGGGCGGGGTGATGTGGGGCATGTACCAGCAGAGCGTGGTGCCGCAGATGGGGGCGCAGGTGAATGTGCTGATCTTCATCGTGATCATCATCGGCGGGCTGGGCAGCACGGGCGGGGCGCTGATCGGCGCGCTGCTGGTGGGGCTGATGGCCAACTACACGGGGTTCCTGGTGCCCAAGGTGGCGCTGTTCTCCAATATTGCGTTGATGGTGGCCATCCTCTTGTGGCGGCCTCAGGGCGTCTATCCCGTAGCGAACCGCTGAAGGAGTGATCGACATGCTCAACCGATTGCTTTCCGGCGACATGCCGCGCAGCCGCGTGCTGGCGGTGCTGCTGCTGTTGATCTTCCTGGGGCTGGCGGCGGCGCCGTTCGTGTTCCCTGGCGTGAAGGCGCTGAACGTGGCGGCCAAGGTGCTGATCTTCGTGGTGCTGGTGGCCAGCTTCGATCTGCTGCTGGGCTATACCGGCATCGTGAGCTTTGCGCACACCATGTTCTTCGGCATTGGCGCCTATGGGGTGGCGATTGCATCGTCGCGCATGGGCGCGGGCTGGGGTGCGCTGGCGCTGGGCCTGGCCGCGGCGCTGCTGGTGTCGCTGCTGCTGTCGCTGGCGATCGGCCTGTTCTCGCTGCGGGTACGGGCCATCTTCTTTGCCATGATCACGCTGGCCGTGGCGGCGGCGTTCCAGACGCTGGCCTCCCAACTGTCGGAATGGACGGGCGGGGAGGACGGCTTGAGCTTCAAGCTGCCCGAGTGGCTGTCGCCCAGCTTCGAGCCCTTCGAGAACGAGGTGCTGGGCGTGCTGATCGACGGGCGCATCATCACCTACTACCTGCTGTTCGTGCTGGCCGTGGTGCTGGTGCTGGCGCTGCTGCGCATCGTCAATTCCCCGTTCGGCCGCGTGCTGCAGGCCATCCGCGAGAACGAGTTCCGTGCCGAGGCCATCGGCTACCGGGTGGTGGTGTACCGCACGCTGTCCAGCGTGCTGTCGGCCCTGTTCGCCTGTGTGGCCGGGGCCATGCTGGCGCTGTGGCTGCGTTATAACGGGCCAGATACCTCGCTGTCGTTCGAGATCATGATGGACTGCCTGCTGATCGTGGTGATCGGCGGCATGGGCACCATCTATGGCGCGGCGATCGGCTCGGTGCTGTTCCTCATCGCCCAGAGCTATCTGCAGGACCTGCTGCGCGTGGCCAGCGAGGCCGCGCACAGCCTGCCCTGGCTGGCCGCGCTGCTGTCTCCCGACCGCTGGCTGCTGTGGCTGGGCGTGCTGTTTGTGTTGTCGGTCTACTATTTCCCCACGGGCGTCGTGGGGCGTCTGCGTTCTTCCCGCGCCGGAGCCTGACCAGGGCCCCTGGCGCATTCGTGCATCAGAGAACTATCACTAGGAGATGGCATGTTCAAGGCTGAAGAGTTGGCATTTTTGAATGAGCGAACGGAGGAGTCCGCCCCCTGGCGCTGGGCTTTCACGGCTCTGGCCGTAGCCACGCTGGCGGCCTGCGGCGCCGAAGGACGTGATCCCAGCAACGACCTGCCCAAGGGCTTTACCGAGCTGGGCGCCACGGTGTATCCGGCCACGGCCACCGGCACGGGCGCCACGGCGGCCACGCAGGACTTGCTGACGGGCGGCCTGGGCAAGACGGGCCTGGGCGCCGCAGCCGCGCCCCTGTACGCGGACCCTGCCAATCCCACGGCGGCAGAGCTGCGGCGCAATGCGCTGTACTCCAACTACCGGGGCATCCTGGACCCCACGGCAGGCGGCGGCTACGGCACGCTGTACGGCCCCAACATCACGGCAGACGGGCAGGTGACCACGGGCGAAGGGCTGATCCCCGGGCGCGAGTACCTGGCCGTGCTGGACGACGGCACGGGCCGCAAGCAGACCATGGTGGCCGTGCAGGTGCCGGACAGTTTTGACCGTAACCGGCCCTGCATCGTGCTGGGCCCGTCCTCGGGCTCGCGCGGCGTGTATGGCGCCATCGGCACGGCGGGCGAGTGGGGCCTGAAGAAGGGCTGCGCCGTGGCGCTGACCGATGCGGGCAAGGGCGTGGGCCTGCACAACCTGAGCGACGACACCGTCAACAAGCTGGACGGCACGCGCGCCACGCGCACGGACGCGGGCAGCCTGTCCTTCTTTGCCGCACGGCTGACCGATGCGGCGCGCGCCGCCTACAACGCGGCGTTTCCCAACCGCATTGCCATCAAGCACGCGCATTCCCAGCAGAACCCCGAAAAGGACTGGGGCAACGACACGCTGGCCGCGGCCCGCTATGCGCTGTACGTGCTCAATGCCCGCTATGGCACCACGCAGGACCCCGTGCCCTTCGGCAAGGACAACACGCTGGTGCTGGCAGGCTCGGCCTCCAACGGCGGCGCGGCCGTGCTGCGCGCGGCCGAGCTGGATGCGGACGGCCTGATCGACGGCGTGGTGGCCTCCGAACCCGTGACCGAGATGCCCACGCGCCAGGGCTACACGATTGCCGTGGGCAATGCGACCATGCCCAACCCGGGCCGCACGCTGGCCGAGTACACCACCTACGGCAACATCTACCAGCCCTGCGCGGCGCTGGCCCCCGATGCGGCGCTGACCGAGACATCCATCTTCAACTACATAGGCCTCACGGCCATGACGGCGCGGGCCGAGGCACGCTGCACCAGCCTGGCCGCCAAGGGCCTGGTCATCGGCGCCACCACGGCTGACCGCGCCGCCAATGCACTGAGCAAGCTGCGCCTGTACGGCTGGACGCGTGACCACGACCGCATGCACAACGCCCACTACGCGCTGGGCAACGGCCCCATCCTGTCGGCCATGTACACCATGGCCTATGGCCGGTTTGGCGTGGATGCCAACCTGTGCCGCACCAGCTTTGCGGCCACCAATGCCACGGGCGACGTGGTGCCCGCCACGGGGGCTGCGCTGGCCCAGAGCTTTGCCACGGCCAATGGCACGGCCAACGGCACGCCAGCCACGGTGGTCTACAACGACTCGGTGGGCGGGGCCAAGGCCTGGCAGTTTGCCGTGTCGCCCTCCACGCGCGTGGCCGACCTGGGCCTGGACAACGCGCTGTGCCAGCACGCGCTGGTGACGGGCTTCGATCCGGTGACCGGCTTCAATCTCTCCGAAAGCAGCGTGCCCACGCGTGCCCAGAGCGACGCCGTGCGCGCCGGCATCAACGAGGTGCTGCACACCGCCAAGCTGCGCGGCAAGCCCACCATCATCGTGGCGGGCCGCAGCGATGCGCTGGTGCCGGTCAACCACAATGCGCGCGCCTACACGGTGCTCAACCGGGGGCTGGACGGCAGCAACACGCGGCTGCGCTATATCGAGGTGGTGAATGCCCAGCACTTCGATGCCTTCCTGCCGTTCTCCGGCTTCGACACGCGCTTTGTGCCGCTGCATCCGTACTTCAACCAGGCCATGGATGCCGTGTGGGCCAACCTGCGCAGCAGCACCGCGCTGCCCGCCAGCCAGGTGGTGCGCACCACGCCGCGCGGCGGCCAGCCGGGCGCGGCGCCCGCCATCACGGCGGCCCAGGTGCCGCCCTTCGTGGCGCGGCCCAGCACGGCCAACACCATCGAGGTCAGCGACGGGCTGATCCGCATTCCTGAGTGAGCCAGGCCCTGGAGCGGCCGGCGGCCAAGGCGGCCGGCCGCTCCTGCACCGCAGAGATTTCTCCCATGGTTTCCAAAGCATCTCCCTCATCCGCGCCCGTACCCGCTTCCTGCTACACGCAATGCGCGGGCTACGAGATCCACTACATGGACTGGCAGCCCGCGCCCGATGTGTCGCCAGCGGGCACCGTCGTCGCCTGGCACGGGCTGGCACGCACGGGGCGTGATATGGATGCACTGGCGCAGTTCCTGGCAGGCCAGGGCTGGCGCGTGATCTGCCCCGACACGCCGGGCCGGGGCCTGAGCCAGTGGAGCCGCGCGCCGCGCGAGGAATACCGGCTGGGCTTCTACGCCCGCATCGCGCGCGGGCTGTTCGATGCGCTGGGGCTGGAGCGCGCGCATTGGGTGGGCACGTCCATGGGCGGGGCGATCGGCACGGTCTGCGCTTCGGGCCTGTTCGAGCCGTCGCTGCGCGCACGCATTGCGACGCTGGTGCTCAATGACAATGCGCCGCAGCTGGCCGAGTCGGCGCTGGCGCGCATCAGGTCCTATGCGGGCCAGCCCCCGGCCTTCGATACGGTGGGCGAGCTGGAGACCTTCTTTCGCCAGGCCTACCGGCCCTACGGCTGGTTAAGCGACTCCGAGTGGCGCAAGCTCACCGAAACCAGCGTGCGCCGCCTGCCCGATGGGCGCGTCACGCCGCACTACGACCCGGCCATGATCGAGCAGTTCACGGCCCATGACGACGACTACGGCATCTGGCCGCACTACGACGCGCTGGAGATCCCCGTGCTGCTGCTGCGGGGCGTGGACTCGGACCTGGTGCTGCCCGAGGTGGCCCGGGAAATGACCACGCGCGGCCCCGGCGTGCGTGGCCTGCTGCATTGGCAGGAGGTTCCCGGCTGCGGCCATGCGCCTGCGCTGAACGTGCCCGCGCACTGGCAATGGGTGCTGGAGCATCTGCAGCGCGGCTGAGCATCAACCCGGGCCGGGCGCGGATGTTGCTGCCGCGCTAGCATTTGCGACGGGTGCAGCCTCGCCTTCTTTTCGGGCGCGGGCACCGTCTGGGCAAGAGAGGCCTGACATGGGTTTTCTGGTGGAGCTGATCCGCGAGTACGGCTTCGGCATCGTCTTTCTCAATGTGTTCGTCGAGCAGCTGGGTGCGCCGATTCCGGCCTACCCGGTGCTGGTCGTGACCGGCGCGCTGGAAGGCGCCGACTGGGTGCGCCTGCTGTGGCTGGTGGCCGTGGCCGTGAGCGCGGCGCTGATTGCCGACCTGTTCTGGTACCAGGCCGGCAAGGCCTACGGCCACCGGGTGCTGGGCCGCATCTGCCGCATCTCGCTGTCGCCCGATGCCTGCATCCGCCAGACCGAGACCGTCTACGGCCGCTGGGGCGCAAGGTCGCTGCTGGTGGCCAAGTTCGTGCCGGGGTTTGCCTCCATCGCCAGCGCGCTGGCCGGCGTGATGGGCACGCCGCTGCGCAGCTTCGTGCTGTATGACGGGCTGGGCGCGCTGATCTGGGTGGGCTCGGCCGTGTACCTGGGCTCGCTGTTCAGCTCCACGGTGGAAGACCTGCTGGGCGTGCTCACGGCGCTGGGCCAGTGGGGCCTGTTGCTGCTGGGCGTGGCGCTGGGGCTGTTCATCGTGCGCAAGTGGTGGCAGCGCCATCGCATGGTGCGTTCATTGCGCATGCCGCGCATGTCGGTGCGCGAGCTGGCGGGCCTGCATGCCCAGGGCATGGAGCCCACGGTGATCGATGTGCGCGCCCTGCCGCAGTACCGCCAGGGCCATATCCCCGGCGCCCAGTCCTGGGAACTGCGCCCGCGCGATGGCGGCGAGTCGCATGCGCACCTGCTGCCCCAGCACGACCATCCCCACGGGCTGGTGATCTACTGCGACTGCCCCAACGAGATATCCGCCGCCCGCCTGGCGCGCCAGCTGCAGCGCGCCGGCTTTGCCAACGTGCGCCCGTTGGTGGGCGGCCTCAAGGCCTGGCAGGCGGCTGGCTTCGACGTGGAAACCGCGCCGCTGCCCGTGACGGCCAGCGCGGACGAGGGGCCGGCGCCCAGCGTGCCCTGACCTTGGCCTTGGCCTTGACCTTGCCTTGACCTTGCCTTGACCTATTTGCCCGCCGGCATCGAGCAGTGCCCGCCTTGCGTGGCCTTGCCCGAGCCGGCCGCGATCAGCGGCGCCTCGAAGCGCAGGTCCACGGGGGGCGAGTGCAGGTGGTCCCAGGCCAGGAAGAGGACGAGCACGGCCCAGAAGACCGCGCGCAGGGTGTTTTGCTGTGTCATGGCGGGTCCTGTCAGAAATTGAAGTGGCGGCGGATGCGCAGGCCGAAGATGGTGCCGGCAAAGGCCAGCGGCACCCAGATCCAGCCGTGGATGCTGCCCGTGGAGATGCCCGAGAGCATGGCGCCCACGTTGCAGCCGAAGGCCAGGCGCGAGCTGTAGCCCAGCACCAGGCCGGCCACCAGGGCCACCATCCATTGCGTGCCCGTGAGCGGCTTGGCGTTGACAGGCTTGGCGGCAGCCACCCACAGGGCGCCGCCCAGAATGCCGATGTTGGTGATGCTGGTCACGTCCAGCAGCACGGTCTCGTGCAGGCGCGCGGCGTTGCCGGGCTGGCTCCAGAACCAGTTGCCGGCCAGGTCCACGGCGCCCGTGGCGTTGGCGATCTTGGCGGCCCACAGGCCGAAGCCGTAGACCACGCCCCAGGGCTGGCCCGCAATGATGAGGTTGAGCGTGGCCAGCACGGCCAGCAGCACGGCGCCCACCACCCACTTGCGCACGAACAGCGGCTTGGCCGGGCGCTTGAGTGCCATGTTGGCGCCACGCACATACCAGGCCACGCCCAGCGCGACCACGGCCAGCGCCGCCAGCGTGGCCAGCAGGGCAGGGGCCCAGCCCCAGGCCGTGACCAGGCCCACGGGCTGGGTGTTGCCCAGGTCCAGCCACCAGCCCAAGTGCAGGCTGCCCAGGAAGCTGCCGATGGCGAACACGGGCAGGATGGCCGCATTCATGGGAATGCCCATGCCGGCCTTGTACAGCGTGCCGCTGCCGCAGCCGTCCGCGATCTGCATGCACAGGCCGAAGACGAAGGCGCCCACCAGCAGGCTGATGCTGGGCGGGCCCAGGGCGGCCGTGAGTTCGGGATAGTGGCCCAGCAGCGGCATGGCCAGCGCGGCGGCCAGCGCCAGCAGCAGCAACTGGCCGAAGACGCCGCTGGCGTCCTTGTCCTCGATCAGCATGCGCCAGCCCGTGGTGAAGCCGAAGCGCTTGCCGGCCAGCACCGCGCCCAGGCCCAGGCCCACGGCGAACAGCGCGGCCTGGCGCACCGAGACGCTCCACAGCAGCCAGCCAAAGAAAACGGCCAGGATGGCCGCAAGAGGAAGTCGTTTCATATCATTTTTCTCCATGCAGTCGCCCTCCCCCGCGAAGCGGGTAGAGAGGCGCCGTGCCACGGGGGAAGGCGCGCAAGCGCCTCAGGGGGTGTTTACTTGAACTTTTTTTCCCACCACTGCTTGGCGTCGTAGGCCAGGGATTCGGCGCGGCCGGGCTGGTTGGCCATGGGCGGCGCATCGGCCTGCTGCGTCCAGTCCACCATGGAGCCCGCATACAGCTTGACGCCCGGCAGGCCCGCGACTTCGGACAGGCCGAACCAGTCGGTGGCTGCCCAGTGGCCGGTGTTGCAGAAGGCCACCATGTCCTGGCCCTGCTCGCGCTTGACCTTGGCCGCAATCTGCTTGGCCGTGGCGGTATCGACAAAGGTGGAGGTGCCGGGCACGAACCACTGGTTGAAGTCCAGCTGCTGCGCGCCGGGCAGGGTGCCCGAGATCTTGGCGGCGGGTGCGCGCGTCTTGCCCTGGTAGAAGGCGTCGGGGCGCGAGTCCACCAGGGCCGCGTTGCTGAGCTTGACGTGCTGGCCCACGTCTTCGCGCGTGGCGATCAGGCTGGTGTCGAGCTGGGGCTGGTAGCTGCTGCGGGCCACTTTGACGGCCTCGTTGTCCTGCGGGAGCTTTTGCTCGTTCCAGGCCTTCATGCCGCCGTTGAGCACGGACAGCTCCTTGAGGCCCAGCAGCTTGAGCGTCCAGTACACGCGCGCTGCCGCGCCGAAGTCGGTGGCGTCCGCGCCCGTGGAGACCACGATGGCGTGGGTGGCCGGCGTCAGCCCCAGGGACTGCACGAGTTCGGTGAGCTTGGGCAGCTCGGGCAGTTCACCGGGGTTGGTCGCGGGGCCGCGCCATTTGCCGTAGGGGGCGTTGAGCGCGCCGGGAATGTGGCGCTCGCCATAGGCCTTGGGATCGCGGATGTCTATGATGCGCACGGCGTCCTGGCCGGCGGCTGCCTGCACGCCGGCAGGGGTGAGCAGGGGCTCGGCGGCGTGGGCCGTGCCGAAGGCAGTGCAGGCAAGGCCCAGCGCCAGCAGCGGGGCCGCCAGGCGCAGAGCGGGGGAAAAGGTCTTGGTCATGATGGCTGGGGCCGGACATGGAAGACCGGCGGAACAAGCAACTGGAGTGCAATTGTCCCGCTTGCAGCATCTATATACAAAGACGCTTATGCATTCTGCTCATGAGGCAGGGTTATATGGCGCAGTGCAGAAGATGCAGAACGGCCTCAGCGCTGTGCGCCCACGGCCTTGGCGCGCTCCA
>Ga0105243_10004169_pt1 | contig 11463 bp, 13 predicted proteins | sample KBSM34metaG_FD_81525 | JGI IMG/M metagenome (GOLD analysis project Ga0105243, IMG submission 81525) | Miscanthus rhizosphere microbial communities from Kellogg Biological Station, Michigan, USA - KBS M3-4 metaG | ecosystem: Host-associated > Plants > Roots > Rhizosphere > Soil | place...
ACGACCCCGCCGCATCCGCAACCGAAGCCGTCGCCGCGATCGCGGACGCCGCCGATCGCGTGATCGATGAGATCACGGGCGTTCCGACCGACGACGGCCGCATCGAGGTCTTCGCCTCCGGCGGTGCCAGCCTGATCGCGGAGCGGCGCGGACCCGCGGATGCCGCACGCACGCTCGTGCTCGTCCACGGGATCGGGATGGGCCGGAAGGTCTTCGGCGACCTCGTGCGGCGTCTCGAGCACGACACTCTCGTGATCGCCCTGGACCTCCCCGGCTACGGCGATGCCCCCGAGCCGGCCCGCACGCCCACGATGGAGCGACTCGCCGACCTCGTCGCGGCCTACCTCGACCACCTCGGATGCGGACCGGTGGTGCTCCTCGGTCACTCGATGGGCACGCAGGTCGTCACCGAGGTCGCCGTCCGACACCCCCGCACGCTTTCCCATCTCGTCCTGGTCGCGCCCACGGTCGATCGCCGCCGTCGGCGCGCGCTCGCACAGCTCTGGCGCCTCGGGCGCGACCTGTGGGGCGAGAACCTGAAGGTGCTCCTGCTGGGCGCGCGGGAGTACGTCCGCGCAGGCCCCCACCTGCGGCGCAAGATGCGGGCGATGCTCGTGCACCGCCCCGAGAACGCCTACCCCCGCATCGCGGCGCCCACGCTCGTCATCCGCGGCGAGCTCGACGTCGTCGTCCCTGGAGAGTGGTTCGACGAGGTCGTCGCCGCCATCCCGGACGCGCGCGCCTTCGTGGTGCCGGGGCACCGGCACGAAACGCTCATCCGCACGGCGGGCCCTGCGACCACCGAGCTTCGCCGGTGGCTCGCTGAGGGCTGACCCGGTCCTCAGTCGTGCGCGCCGCCGGTGGCCAGCTCGGCGATGAGCTCGCGGATCCGACTTTCGTCCGCGGCCACCCCGGTCTCCTCGAAGCGACGTCGCACGGCCTGTTCGACGACCGCCGGGCTCTCCCCGGTCACGTCGGCGCGCAACTGGGCGACGAGCCCGTCGAGGCGCTCCTGCTCGGACGTCTCGTGGATGTCGAGACGGGGTTCATCCTGGGTCTCACCGGTGCCGCCGGTGCCCCCGGTGCCGCCGGTGCCCCCGGTGCCGCCGGTGCTGTCGGAACCCGGCTGAAGACCCGCGCTCACCGGTCGGCCTGGTCGTCGGTGCGCAGGTCGGGGTCGAGCCCCTGCTGGATCTCGGCGCTCTCCACGAAGCCGTCCGGCACCGCGACGTCATCATCGTCGGATGCCGTCGCCTCGCCGGATGCCGAATCGGTGACGCTCGGCGCGGACGCCTCCGAGGCCTCGCGGGCGTGGGCGTCGGCGGTCTCACCGTCGGCGACGCTGCCGCTCTCCCAGCCTCCCGCCGGATCGGCGTTGATCACGCCCTCTGGCAGCTCATCTCGATCGCCGGTCATCGCCGTCTCCTCACGTCGCGTGTGCTCCACGGTCGCGGACGGCAAGCAAGACCGCCAGGCCCTTGACGCGGTCGGCGAGCGCGGGTAAGTCTCAGCCCGCGCGACGTTCGCTCAGCAGCGACGCGTGCTCGGGATGCGCCGAGAACCAGTCGGCGACGTACCAGCAGACAGGGCTGATCACGCGGTCGCCGCCGGCCTCGACCTCGGCGACGGCACGGGCGACGACCTCCGCGGCGTACCCGTGCCCGCGGAAGGTGGGAACCGTGTAGGCGCGGGTCATCGCCAGCGTGCGGCCATCGTCGCGGTAGTCGAGCACACTCACGATCTGGCCCCCCTTGCGCAGGATGTAGCGCGAGGCGTCCGCTTCGTTCGCGAACGAGAGCTCTTCGGTCATACGTCTACGCTACGCCGCGCCGCCGTGAGTGGGGCGGGTTGGGGGCGTCATCGTTCACGACCATGCACTCTGTCACATTCCGTCATCTGCAGCGGGTGTCATCCGTGCGGTTTGACACATGCCGACGCGGTTCGTCATAATCAGGCCCATGACTGACAACGCACGCACTCTGTCCGCCCTGGAGGCGAACGGACTTGCCGGCATCATGATGCCGCGCGTTGCCATGTGTTGCCGAATGTGCCACTGACGGTGAACCCCGCCGGGTGCGCCCGCCGCTTCTGACCCACCTCGTCAGTCGGCCGCCACCCCCCGAGCACCGCACCGCGCACAACGCGGACGCCGGCTGTCTCGCACTGGCCCTCGCATCGCATCCGATGCGACCACTTCCTCGGGCCCCTCGCAACACAACCTCGAACCCGTTCTCGGCTCCATGCCCGGGTTCCGCCTCCGAAGGACATTCCCGTGTCGAACTCCGCTCTTCTCGCCCCGCTCGCCCCCGTCCGCCACCTCCGCGCCGTCACCGATGTCGCTCCGCGCGCCGCCGCACCGGCCCCGGCCGCTCCGGCAGCACCGACCCCGGCTGCGGCCGCCCCGGCGACCGGCAGCATCCCCGTCGGCCCCGCGCCCCGCGGGTTCGCCCTCTATGTCGGCATCGACGAGTCGAAGGCCGCCGCCGACGGCGTCTCGCTGTCGGCTCTGGTCGAGGCCCTCCGGCGCACGCTCGGCGAACTCGCTCCGCACTCCGAGACGTACGCGACCGTCGCCCTCGCTCCGGCCGGCGCGGGAGGGCGCGACGTCGACGTCGTCCGCCTCGCCCTGCACGAGCCGAGCGCCGTGGCGCGCACCAAGCAGGAGGAGCCCGAGGACGACCACGTCCCCGGTGGCGTCACGATCGACATCTCGCGCCGCCGCGTGCACATCGAGGGCGAGCCGGCCCAGCTCACTTTCAAGGAGTTCGAGCTTCTGCAGTACCTCGTGCTGCGCGAAGGCCGCACGATCGAACGCACCGAACTCGTCTCGTCGCTGTGGAGCCACACCGACGTCGACGAGGCCCCGGGCGAACGCACGATCGACGTGCACGTGCGACGTCTGCGCTCCAAGCTCGGCCGTTACGAGGACATCGTCCGCACGGTCCGCGGCATCGGCTACCGCTTCGACCGCCACGCCGACGTCGTCATCCGCTACGGCCACGGCACCCCGTCGCCCGACCGCTTCTGATCCGTTCCGCGGGCTGCCGCGGTGTTCGCGGCGGCGATGTCGCGGTGATGTCGGAGCCCCTGACGTAGGGTGACGGCATGACCACGCGGGAGAGGATGCCGACGCGCACACCGTCGGCCACCCCCCGCGATCCGCGACCCCCCGTCGCCCGACCTCTCGAGGCGGAATACCGCCCGCGGGTTCCGACCGACGTCGCCCGTGCCGTGCGTCCGCAGCAGCGCGGAGCCCACGATCCCTCGCAGCTCGAGCACGAAGGCATCATCTGGCGGGCGACGCGCACACCGGATGGCGTCGCGACCCTCGCCCTGCGCATCGAGCGGACACGCGTCCGCGCCGCGGCCTGGGGCGCGGGTGCGGTCTGGGCGCTGGAGCAGGTTCCCCGACTGTGCGGGAGCGACGACGACCCCGCGGGATTCGAGGCGCACCGCCATCCCCTCGTCGCCGAGGCCCACCACCGCCACGGTGACCTGCGACTGGGCCGCACGGACCTCGTCTTCGACGCCCTCGTCAGCGCGATCTTCGAGCAGAAGGTGACGGGCCTGCAGGCGTTCGGCGCGTGGCGGATGATCCTGACCTGGTGCGGCGAGCGCGCACCCGGCCCGACTCCGCGCCCGATGTTCGCCCCGCCCGCCGACTGGCACCTCATCCCGAGCTGGACATGGCACCGCGCGGGACTCGAGCCGCCGCAGTCCCGCGCCGTCGTCGAAGCCGCCGCACGACGCACCTCGATCGAGCGGGCCGCCGCCGATGAGCCCTCCGCCGATGCAGCCCTCACGAGCCTCCGCGGAGTCGGGCCCTGGACGAGCGCCGAGACGCGCATCCGCGCCTTCGGCGATGCCGACGCGGTGAGCGTGGGCGACTATCACCTCGCCCACCAGGTGGGCTACGCGCTGACCGGCCACCGCGTCGACGATGACGGCATGCTCGAACTCCTCGAGCCGTGGCGCGGCCATCGCCAGCGGGTGATCCGGCTGCTCGGTCTCAGCGGCCGGATCGAGCCCCGGCGCGGCCCGCGGCTGGCGCCGGAGGACCACCGGTCACGCTGATCCCTGAAGGCCCGCAACGACCCGAGACGACCCGACCGTAGGCTGGCGGCATGACGCGCAAAGGCTGGCCCCGAGGCCGCACCGGTTGGCTCATCGGCACCGTCGTCCTCCTGGTCGCGGGGGTGCTGTTCGGCCTCATCATGCAGAACGTCGGCCTCGGCATCCTGCTCGCCGTGATCGTCTCCATCGGCTGGCTGATCGCGTACGAATCGTGGCGCGGACGCACCCCCGAGCTCGACGACCCGTGGGACGACGGCGCCCAACTCTGAGCGCCGTTCTGAGAGCCGTCGGGTGGCGAACTCGGCGGCGAGCAGGCATAGTGGGAGTTAGGTATGCCTAACCTTTCTTCGCGACGACGGTCGCGAGTCCCGCTATCGAGGAGTTCCATGTCCCTGCGCCGTCTGACCGCCGCTCTGCCGGTGGCCCTGGCTTCCCTGCTCGTTCTGTCCGCCTGCGCGGCGGGCCCCGATGCGGCCGCGCCGACGTCATCCGCACCGACCGCCGACTACTATCCGGTCACCGTGACCGACCTCGGCGGCAACGAGGTCACCATCACCAGCGCGAACAGCGTCGCCATCACCGACAACCGCCTCTTCCAGCTCGCCGCCGACTGGGATCTCCCGATCACGGTCGCACCTCGTGACCTCATGAGCCCGAACAACCCGCTCAAGGACGACGAGAAGATCCTCAACATCGGCACGCACGGCGAGCCGGACTACGAGCAGATCGTTGCGGCCGATCCCGACCTCGTCATCACGGGATATCGCTTCGGCGGTGAGGAGACGGCCAAGGGCGTGCGCACCGCCGCCCCCGACGCCGCGATCGTCGACACCAACACGCCCCAGGGCATGTCCGCCGACGAGTACCTCGTGAAGAGCGTCACGCTGATGGGGGACGTCTTCAACCGCAAGCAGGAGGCCGCGGCCCTCATCGATCAGTTCCACGACGCCGTCGCCGCGGCAAAGGCCGCCTACGACAGCAGCACCACGGTGATGGGCCTGATCACCTCCGGCGGTGAGATCAACTACTCGAACCCGACCGACGGCCGGGGCGCGAGCATCTTCTTCGGCCTGCTGGGGCTCACGCCTGCGCTGCAGGATGCCGGGTCGCAGACGGACAAGGGCGACAGCGTCTCTCTCGAGGCTCTTGCCGCGGCCGATGCCGACGTCTTCATCGTGCTGGATCGTGACGCCGCGGTCGGCCAGGGTCAGGTGACGCCCGCTCTCGACCTGATCACGGGCTCCGCCGCGCTCGCGAACGTGACGGCGGTGAAGGAGAAGGCGATCTACGTCTTCCCCGCCGACTACTACCTCACCGAAGACGTGTTCGCGTACATCTCCGTGCTCAACGGGCTCACGACGGTCTTCAGCGCGGCCTGACCGCCCGCAGGCGATCTGTTGTCCGAACTCACCGCACGGCGTCGCGTCACCGACGTCGACGCCCTCTCCCACGGTGACCGGCGCTCCCCTCTCGGGCGCCGGTCACCGTGGCCGGTGCTGATCGGCGTCGCCGCGACGGTGGCGCTCCTGTGTGTGTCACTGCTCGTCGGGGTGGCCGACATCACCGGAGACGGGGCCGAGTTCCTGTGGATCACGCGCGTGCCGCGCACGGCGTCGTTGATGCTCGCCGGTGCCAGCATGGCGATGGCGGGACTGGTCATGCAGCTGATGACCCAGAACCGGTTCGTCGAGCCGACGACGGTCGGCACCACGGAGTGGGCCGGCCTCGGCCTCCTGCTCGCCTACATCCTCGTGCCGTCGGCCGGTGTCGCCCTGAAAACGGTCATCGCCGTGGTGTTCGCCTTCGTCGGCACCCTCGTCTTCTTCGCCTTCCTGCGCCGGGTCACGCTGAAATCGTCACTCATCGTGCCGATCGTCGGCATCATGTTCGGCGCCGTGGTCGGTGCGGTCACGACCTTCCTCGCGATTGAGGCGAACCTGCTGCAGGTGCTCGGAGCCTGGTTCATGGGTCGGTTCACCGGCATCGAAATCGGGCGCTACGAGCTGCTGTGGATCGTGGCCGTCGTGGCGATCGCGGTGGCGATCACGGCCGACCGCTTCACGGTCGCCGGGCTCGGCAAGGATGTCGCGACCAACGTCGGGCTGAACTACGAGCGCATCGTGCTGTTCGGGGTCGGGCTGGTCGCCATCACGACGGGCATCGTCACGGTCGTGATCGGCATGCTTCCCTTCCTTGGCCTCATCGTGCCCAACCTCGTGTCGCTGGTTCGTGGCGATGACCTCAGATCGAATCTGCCGTGGGTGTTCCTCGCGGGGATCTGGGTCGTGACGGTCTGCGACATCGTCGGCCGCATCGTCATCATGCCCTTCGAAGTGCCCACCTCGCTGGTGTTGGGCGTCGTCGGCGCCGCGGTGTTCCTCGCCCTCCTCCTGCGCACGCGGAGGACGGATGCTCGCTGACGCCCCCTCCCTCGTCCCGGCACGCTCAGCCACGCCGCGCGCCCATCACCGACGCTTCCGCCTGTTGACGGCAGCGCTGGTCGCTGCCGCGGTGCTCGTCACCGCGCTTCCTGCTGGGCTGGGACAACCGGTTCGAGCCGTTCAGCGACCGGTGGTGGCGGATCTCGTCGATGCGCACATCCACGATCGCGGTCATCGCCCTCGTGACGTTCTGCCAGGCCTTCGCCACCGTCGCGTTCCAGACCGTCACGCACAACCGCATCCTCACGCCGTCGATCATGGGCTTCGAATCGCTCTACGTACTCGTGCAGACGACCGTGGTGTTCGTTTTCGGCGCGACGTCCGTGGTCGGGCTCGACCCGACCGCGCGGTTCGTGGTGCAGTCCGCGGCCATGGTGGCCTTCGCCGTGGTGCTGTACTCGTGGCTGTTGTCGGGTCGGCTCGGCAACCTGCACGTCATGCTCCTGGTCGGCATCGTCCTCGGCGCCGGGATGGGGTCCGCCTCCTCATTCCTGCAGCAACTGCTCGATCCCAGCGAATTCGACGTGCTGAGAGCCCGCCTGTTCGGGAGCATCGGCAACGCGAACACGGACTTCCTCTGGATCGTCGTGCCGGTGTGTGCGGCGACCGGCGCCGCCATCTGGATGATCTCCCGCCGGCTCGACGTCCTCGCTCTCGGGAGCGACCTCAGCACCAATCTCGGGCTGCGCCACCGACGGCAGGTCATGCTGGTGCTGACCCTGGTGTCGGTGCTGATGGCGATGAGCACCTCCCTCGTGGGACCGATGACATTCCTGGGCTTCCTGTCGGCGACGCTCGCCTACAGCCTCACCGATACGCACGAGCATCGACGCGTCCTCCCCGTGGCGTGGCTCGTGTGTTTCGTGACACTGGCGACGGCCTATCTGCTGCTGCGACACGTCTTCGCCCTCGTCGACACGGTGTCGATCGTCGTCGAACTGATCGGCGGTGCGCTTTTCCTGGCCGTCATCTTCAGAAAGGGCCGCCTGTGATCCGACTCGATGGCGTCGTCAAACGCTACGGCCGAACCCGTATCGGACCGGTGGACCTGGAACTTCCCGCCGGGGGCATCGTGGCGCTGGTCGGCCCGAACGGCGCGGGCAAGTCCACCGTGCTCACGATGATCGGGCGCCTTCTCACCCCCGACGAGGGCACGATCACCGTCGACGGCATCGATGTGCACCGCGCGCGGTCGACCGAGGTCGCCCGCACCGTGTCGATCCTTCGGCAGGAGAACCACTTCATCACCCGCCTTACGGTGCGCCAGCTCGTCGGCTTCGGCCGCTATCCGTACTCCGCCGGTCGCCTCACCGCCCATGATGAGGAGAAGATCTCGGAGGCCATCGACCTGCTCGACCTCGGCGATCTCGAACAGCGGTTTCTCGATCACCTCTCGGGGGGCCAGCGTCAGTGCACGTACGTCGCGATGGTGCTCGCTCAGGACACCGACTACCTCCTCCTGGACGAGCCCCTCAACAACCTCGACGCGGAGCACTCGGTACAGATGATGGCGACCCTCCGCCGTGCCGCCGACGCCCTCGGCCGCACGGTGGTGATCGTGCTCCACGACATCAACTTCGCCGCCGCCTACAGTGACTACATCGTCGCGATGGACGCGGGGACGGTCGCCGTGCACGGGCCGCCCGACATGATCATCCGCGACGACGTCCTCACTCGCGTCTTCCGCACGCCCGTGACGGTCGTCGACAGTCCGAGCGGGCGATTCGCCGTCTACCACCGACCACCCGACGCCGGGCCGCGGAGCGCGGCCCCTCCCCCGAAGGAGAAACCATGACATCCGCATCCACGTCGTTCCGCTTGGAACGGCGCGCGCTCGACCTCCGCTTCCGCTTCGCGCACCTCGACGCCCGACAGTGGATCACACCGGCATACGTGCGGATACGCGTGACAGGCCCCGACCTGCGCGGCTTCCGCTCGCCGGGCGCGGACGACCACGTCCGCGTGTTCTTCCCCGACGGCACCCCGGGCTCGCTCGACGAGATGCGCGCGGCGCCGAGCCGCGAGTTCACCCCCCTGGACTGGGACGACGAGCGGGGGTGGCTCGACCTCGAGTTCGCCCTGCACGGGCACGATCCGCACGACATCGAGCCGGGCGTCGCGGCGTCCTGGGCGCGTGACGCCGACATCGGCGCTCCGGTCGGCATCGGCGGGCCGCGCGGATCTCTTGTGCTGGCCGGCAGACCGGACGGATGGCTGCTCGCGGGTGACGAGACCGCGGTCCCCGCGATCCGTCGCTTCACCCACCTGATGGATGCCGCGGCGATCGGACGTATCCTCCTCGAGACCCGCGACGCGGAGCATGAGATCGTGCTGCCCACGCCGCCAGGAGTCGTCGTCGAACACGTGCACCGTGGCTCCCGCGCTGCCGGAGCCGCGCTCGCGGACCGTTTGGACGGCGTGGGAGAGGCAGACCGACCCGCGGGAGACGTCTTCGGTTTCATCGCCGCCGAGCAGGCGATCGTGCGCCACGGACGGGCTCTGCTCGTGGACCGCTGGGGCCTGGACTCCGGACGGATCGTGGTGAAGGGCTACTGGAAGCGTGGCGAGAGCGAGTACCACGCGCCCCATTGACGGGCGGCGCACCCGGACCCCTAGCATGAGCGCATGATCGTGCGCTCCCGCATCCTCGCCTTCGGCTATCGCGCGCTGGCAGCCCTCGTCATCGTCATCGGCATCGCCCGGGTGTCGGGGCTGTGGACGGCATCGCCGTCGTGGTCGTCGTTCCTGTACTACACGGTGCTCAGCAACGTGCTGTGCCTGGTGTGGATGGTGCTCTCGGCGATCGTCACGGTCCGCGACGCCCAGCGCGACGGCTGGATCGGGGTCTCCACGCCGTCGGCGCGGGGAGCCGCGGCCGTGATGGAGGCCATCACCGTCACCATGCTGATCTACCTCTTCGTGCTCGCTCCCGCTCTGTTCACGCAGCCGGGCGCCTACGAACCCTTCACGCTCACCGACAACCTCGTGCACATCGTGACACCGATGCTCGTGATCGTCGATTGGCTGCTGTTCGTCCCGAAGGGGCGCCTCCGCCGATACGACCCGCTGCTCTGGGCCCTCATCCCGTACGCCTACCTCGTCTTCGCGTTCGGCTACAGCGCGCTCGGCGGGCGGTTCGCGGGCGGAACGACGGTGCCCTACCCGTTCATGGACGTCGACGCGAACGGTGTCGGCGGCGTCGCGCTGTGGATCGTGGGGCTGACGGTCGCGCTCATCGCCGTCGGCTACCTGTTCTTCGCCATCGACCGCCTGCTGGCGCGCGCCGTCACATCTCCTCGTGGGTCTCGGGGTCCCCGTCCCACAGCCGACCGCGCTCGAGGGCGCTGATCGCGCTGATCTCGGCATCCGTCAGCGTGAAGCCGAACACGTCCGCGTTCTCCGCCTGACGGGCGGGCGTGGCCGACTTGGGGATCGGCGTCGAGCCCAACTGCGTGTGCCAGCGCAGCACCGCCTGCGTCGGGGTCGCACCGTGCGCGGCCGCGACCTCGTGGACGACCTGCTCGGTGAGCAGCTCGCTGCGCCGCGCGAGCGGGCTCCAGCTCTCGGTGCGGATGCCGTGCGCCGAATGGAAGGCGCGCAGCGCATCCTGCGGGAAGTAGGGGTGCAGCTCGACCTGGTTGACGGCCGGCGTGACCCCGGTCTCGTCGATGAGCCGCGTGAGCATCGCCTCGGTGAAGTTGGAGACACCGACCGAGCCGACCTTCCCCTCCTTCTGCAGATCGATCATCGCGCGGAAGGTCTCGACATAGCGGTTCACGCTCGGGTTCGGCCAGTGGATGAGGTAGAGGTCGATGCGCTCCAGTCCGAGGCGGCCGAGCGAGGCGTGTGCGCTGTGGATCGTCTCCTCGTAGCCATGCTCGCGACCGGGCACCTTGGTCGTCACGATGAGCTCGTCGCGGATGCCGCTGCGCCGTACCGCCTCGCCCACCTCGGTCTCGTTCTCGTAGTTGACCGCGGAGTCGAGGAGCCGATAGCCGGTGGCGATCGCAGCCTCGATCGCGGCCACGCCCTCGTCGCCGCGCAGGTTGTAGGTGCCGAAGCCGAGCTCGGGGAAAGCGGTGCCGTCGTTCAGGGTGACCGTGGGAATCGTGACCATGCCCCCACGCTACGCCGAGCGTGCGGACGTGTCATCGAGGAGCCGCTCGATCACGGTGAGGACACCGGCATCGGCGTTCGACGGCGCGCGGAAGCGGGCGACCGCAGCGACGTCCGGATGCGCATCCGCCATCGCGTACGACCACTCGGCGGCTTCGAGCAATTCGACGTCGTTGAGGTAGTCGCCGAAGGCGGCCGTCTGCGCCGCGGTCACGCCGAGCGCCGCCTGCAGGGCCCGCAGCGCCACCCCTTTGTTGACCGTCGTGTTCATGATGTCGACCCAGTGCTCACCGGACACCACGACCCGGTGGGTGGCGGCCAGATCGGCGAAGGCCGGCGCGGTGTGCTCCTCGCCGCCGTCGAGGTCGAAGATCGCGAGTTTGAGGATCTGGTCGTCCACGGCGAGGAGATCGTCGACGACCTCGAGCCGCGCGTAGTAGGTGCGGACCTCGTCGAGAAAGCGGGGGTCGGTGTCCTCGACGTAGGCGGATCGCTTGCCGCAGAGGACCAGTCCTGCGCGCAGGGCGCCGGAGGCGACGAGCTCGCGCACGCGCGAGACGACGGATGCCGCGACGGCGCCGTCCACGGCGTCGGAGCTGACCTCGGTATCCCCGCGGACGACGTACGCCCCGTTCTCGGCGATGTAGTCGAGTTCGGCGTCGACGCCGGCGAACGTGCGCTGCAGCGTCGCGAGCTGGCGGCCGCTGGCGGGGGCGAAGGCGATCCCACGATCGCGGAGCCGCTCCAGGAGCGGCCACAACCCGTCCGGCACCGATCCGTCGGGCAGCAGCAGCGTGCCGTCCATGTCGACGGCGATCAGGCGGATGTCGGG
>Ga0105243_10004170_pt1 | contig 11463 bp, 9 predicted proteins | sample KBSM34metaG_FD_81525 | JGI IMG/M metagenome (GOLD analysis project Ga0105243, IMG submission 81525) | Miscanthus rhizosphere microbial communities from Kellogg Biological Station, Michigan, USA - KBS M3-4 metaG | ecosystem: Host-associated > Plants > Roots > Rhizosphere > Soil | place: Michigan...
CGTTCGTCGTGATGTTCTTCATCCGGAACATCCGGGCGGTGATCATCGCGTCTCTCGCCATTCCAGCCTCGATCATCTCGGCGTTCACGCTCATGCGCGCCATGGACTTCACGCTGAACAACATGACGCTGCTCGGCATCACCCTCGCCGTCGGCATCGTCATCGACGATGCGATCGTCGTCCTCGAGAACATCTTCCGCTACATCGAGGAGAAGGGCGTGACGCCGTACGAGGCGGCGATTCAGGGCACGCGCGAGGTGGCGCTGGCGGTGATGGCGACCACGCTCTCGCTGGTCGTGATCTTCCTGCCGATCGCCTTCATGACCGGCTACGCCCGCCGTTTCATCAACCCCTTCGGCCTGACCATGGCGTTCGCCGTCCTGGTGTCGATGCTGGTGAGCTTCACGCTGGTGCCGATGCTGAGCTCGCGGTTCCTGAAGCTGGCCGATGCCGAAGCCGACCACAAGACCAAGGAGCAGGGCTTCTTCCACTGGCTGGACACCACCTATACGCGGCAGGTGAACTGGGCGCTCGATCACTCCGGGATCATCATCGGCGTCTCGGTCGTCACCTTCCTCATGACCTTTCCGCTGAACCGGATGGTCGGACGCGAGTTCGTGCCCAACGAGGACATGGGCGAGTGGACGGTCCATTTCGACACGCCTGAAGGGACGTCGCTCGCCGGCACCAGCGAAATGGGACTGGCGCTGCTCAAGGAACTGGAAGGGATCGAAGGCGTCGCCCAGATCATCCCGTCGATCGGCGTGGTCGGGCCGGGCGCGGGCGCCTCGACCCACATGCACCTCCTCTGCCTGGCGCTGCCGATCGGCGAGCGCAAGAACACCCAGGCGCAGATGATCACCGAGATGCGGAAGCGGCTCGCGGCCCATCCGGCCTACCGGCCGACGATCTCGGCGCGCAACGCCCTGGGCAGCGGCGAAGGCACCGGCGGCTATCCGGTCTCCGCGAACATCATGGGACCGGATCTCGACAAACTGGCCGAGTTCTCGCTGCGAGCGCTGGCGGAGGCGCAGAAACTGCCCAGCATCGGCGAGGCGAAGATTCAGCTCAGCGTGTCGAATCCGGAAATCCACGTCGTCGTCGACCGCAAGCGCGCCGCCGATCTGGGCGTCCGCATGGCGACCGTCGGCAACACGCTGCGGCTGGCCGTCTCCGGCGACGACCAGATCTCGAATTTCCGCGAGGGCGCCGAGCGCTACCCGGTCAAGATCCGCGTGCTCGAGAATCAGCGGCGCGACATCGAGCAGATCGGCCGGCTCACCGTGCCGTCGGCGACCGGACCCGTGCGCATCGACAACATCGCCAAGCTCGAGCGCGGCCTCGGTCCGAGCGCGCTGCAACGCTCGAACCGGCAGTTCACCGTCAGCCTGCAGGCCGACATGGCGCCCGGCCACGCGCTCGACGAGGCGTCGGCCGACATCCGGAAGCTGCTCGCGGGCCTGAACATGCCGCCCGACATGTCGTTCCGGCTGCAGGGGCAATCGAAGATTCTCGACGAGACGACCGCGAACATGATCATGGCGATCGGCCTGGCGATGATCTTCGTCTACATGGTGCTGGCGTCGCAGTTCGAGAGCTTCGTGCAGCCGATCGTCATCATGCTCGCGCTGCCGATCGCGGTGCCGTTCGCGCTGTTCACGCTCTGGGCGACCGGCCGGACGCTGAACCTGTGGAGCGCGCTCGGCATGCTCCTGCTGCTCGGGGTCGTGAAGAAGAACTCGATCCTGCAGGTCGATTACGCCAACACGCTGCGGGCGGCAGGGATGCCGCTGCGCGAGGCGATCGTGGAGGCGTGCCGCACCCGCCTGCGGCCGATCCTCATGACGACCTTCGCGATCATCGCCGGCCTGGTCCCGACGGCGCTCGGCATCGGCATCGGCGGCACCGGCCGTGCGGCGATCGCCGTCACGGTCATCGGCGGCCAGTCGCTGTGCCTGTTCCTGACGCTGCTGCTGGTCCCGGTCGCGTACGTGAAGTTCGACGCGCTGGAACAGACCGCACTCAACCGCGGATGGCGCGACCTGCTCGGGCGCTTCAAGACGCCTCGGCGTCTCGAGCCCGCTGCTGATTCCAGACCGTAACCACGAAAGACAGGAACGTCGCGAAAGACACGAAAACGTCCTCCGGCGGAGCTCCGGGCCGACGTCCCATCAACCGTGTCCTGAACCCACGCGTGGTATAAATTCGCGAGTTGCTGACACCTGCTTTCGAGGAGAACAGGCATGGAACCATTCATCGGCCAGATTCAATCCCTTCCCTACAACTTCGCGCCGCGTGGATGGGCGCTGTGCGACGGGCGAGTCCTCCCGATCAGCCAGAACACCGCGTTGTTTTCCTTGATTGGCACCAACTTCGGCGGGGACGGCAAGACGACCTTCGCGCTTCCCAAGCTTGCGGGCCCGGCCCCCAATGTCAGTTACTACATCGCGCTGACGGGCATTTACCCGGCGCGCGATTAGCGTGAACGGCACCCGTCAGCCATCAGCCATGACAAGAATCTCGAGCGTCATCCTGATCGTCGCGTGCTCAGCCCTTGCGGGCGCGCAGGCGCAGACCGGCGATCCCACGCTGGCGCGAATCCGATCCGAAGGGCTCGAACACTCTCAAGCCGCCGCGGTGTTCGACATGCTCACCGTGAACATCGGACCACGCTTGACCGCGTCGCCCGCGCACAAGCGCGCGGCGGAATGGGCGCGGGACCGGCTGGCGTCGTACGGCTTGGCGAACGCGCGGCTCGAGCCCTGGAAATTCGGGCGCGGGTGGACGCTCGAGAAGCTGACGGTCGAGATGATCGAACCGCGGTATCTGCCCCTGATTGGCTACGCAGACGGGTGGTCGGCCCCGACCAACGGGGAGATCGTCGCCGCCCCGGTGTTCATCGGCGGCAAGTCGCCCGACGAGGTCGAGGCGATGCGCGCGCAGCTGAAGGGCGTCATCGCGATGACCCAGCCGATGATGACGACCTTCGTGCGCAAGGATCGTCCGCAGCCGAGCGATCCGGCCTACGTGGCCAACTCCGCGGCCTACGCCACGTCGGTGGGACGCCCCGCGGCGGCGCCGGCACCGGCAGGGGAAACGCCGGCGCAGCGGGGGCTCCGCATCCTCCGGGAGAGCGGCGTCGGCGTCATCCTCAGGCCGAGCGTCGGCGAGCACGGCACCGTGTTCGTCACCGGCCGCGACGGCGGGCCGGGGGCCGTGCCGTCGATCGCGCTGAGCGGCGAGCAGTACAACATGATCGCGCGGCTCCTGCAGCAGCAGGTGCCGGTGAAGCTGCGCATCAACGTCCAGTCGAAGTTCTACGACGACGACGGGGGCAACGCGTACAACGTGCTGGCCGAACTGCCGGGCAGCGACCCGGCGCTTCGCGACGAAGTCGTGATGATCGGCGCTCACCTCGATTCGTGGCACACCGGCACCGGCGCGACCGACAATGCCGACGGCACGACAACAGTCATGGAGGCGATGCGGATCCTCCAGGCGACCGGCGCGCGTCCGCGGCGCACGATTCGCGTGGCGCTCTGGGGTGGCGAAGAGCAGGGGTTGCTCGGATCGAAAGCCTGGGTCCAGCAGCACCTGGCCGGCGAGGCCAACGCCGCCGCGCGGCAGAAGTTTTCCGGCTACTTCAACATCGACAACGGCAGCGGCCCGATCTACGGCTGGTACCTGCAGAATCGCGAGGAAGTCCGCCCGATCTTCGACGGCTGGCTCGAGCCGCTGAAGGGGCTCGGCGCGCGCAAGAACGTGATCGAGCCGGTCGGGTCGACCGATCACCTGAGCTTCATCGACGCCGGCGTCCCCGGCTTCAACCCGATTCAGGACTACGTCAACTACGACATCCGCACGCACCACACCAACATGGACACGGCCGAGCGGGTGAATCCCGACGACCTCCGCCAGTCGGCCATCGTCATGGCGACGTTCGCCTATCAGGCGGCGAACCTCGATCGGAAACTGCCCAGATAGACGCGGGGTTCGCGGGCGGCGCGGACGGAGGGTTGTCACAGACCACTTTTATAGTCATAATCATGACTATGATTGTAGTCAACATTCATGAGGCCAAGGCCAAGCTCTCTGAATACCTCGATGCAGTCGCGAAGGGCGAGCGGGTGCTGATCTGCAAACGGAACCAGCCGGTCGCCGAGCTTCGGGCCATCGAGCAGAAGCGGGCCGGGCCACGACCGATTGGCGGCGGCCCCCATCACTTCGAAGTACCGGATTCGTTTTTTGAGCCGATGCCCGACGACTTCCTGGATGCATTTGAATCCGGACCGGTCTATCCCGAAGCCCGGCCCTCGACGTCGCGCGTCGCCGGGGCGCGGGTCACGCACGACGCCGGCCGGCGCACCAAGCGTCGGAAATGAAGTTGCTGCTCGATACCTGCACGTTCCTGTGGATCGTCGGCGGCGGCCGCGAGCTGCCCGCGCGCGTTCGCGACTTGTATGCATCGCCCGACAACGAGACGTATCTGAGTGCCGTGTCCGCGTGGGAAATCGCCGTCAAGCATGCCGGCGGGCGGTTGCCGCTGCCCGAAGCGCCCGAGCGGCTCGTGCCGGACGAACGCGACCGCCGCGGGATCATGACTTTGCCGTTCGACGAGGAATCGGCGCTGCACGTCTCGAGGCTGCCCGTCCTGCATCGCGACCCCTTCGACCGGATGATCGTCAGCCAGGCGATCGTGCACGGACTCGTGATTGTGACTCCGGACCGTCTCGTTGCGCAGTATCCCGCGCGCACGCTCTGGTGACGGCATGACGCTCTCCGATGAGATCGCGCGCGCGCGCGTCTTCGACCTCGAGCAGCCGCGCTTCACGGGGATGCCGAGCCACCCCGCGCACAAGCCCGGGTATTTCTACGCGCTGTACCGCCGCCATCGCGATTCGTATCGTCCCGAGGTCCATGGCCCGCGGACCGGCGCCTCCGGCGTGTTGACGATGATGGAGCACAGCGGCACGCACATCGACGCGCTGTGCCATCAGGCCAGCGACTTGACGCTTCACGGCGGCATTGCGGTCGACCAGGTCGAGCGCGGCGACGGCTTCACGGCCCTCGGCGCGGAGACGATGCGGCCGCTCCTGGGGCGAGGCGTGCTGCTCGACGTCGCCGGGTGGAAGCAGCTCGCCATCCTCCCGGCACACTACGCCATCACCGCCGAGGATTTCGAGGGCTGCGCCCGGGCTCAACACGTGGATGTGCGGCCCGGCGATGTGCTGCTGGTGCGCACCGGTTACGGCACGCGTTGGGCCGACGAAGCCGCCTACCTGACGGCCGCCGGCGTGTCGAAGTCCGGCAATCTCTGGGCGGCGGACAAGCGCGTGGCCGCCGTCGGTGCGGACAACATGGCGTGGGACTCGATGGCGGAACGCGACCCGGACACGAAGATGATGCTGTTCGGGCACGTGCACCTGCTCGTCACGCACGGGATCCACATCCTCGAGAACCTCAACCTCGAGGAGCTCGCCGCCGCCCGGCATCACGAGTTCTGCTTCGTCGGCGTGCCGCTCAAGTTCCGCGGCGCCACGGGATCGCCCATCCGCCCGCTGGCGCTCGTCGACGGCGTCAGGCTGCCCGCCAGTTAGTTCATCGAGCAGGCGCCCGGCCCGCGCGGATCGCCGCACGAGCCGCAGGCGGCCGCGGCGGAGGCGGTCAGCGGCCGATCGGAGAACGACTTGGCCGGCGTGCTCGACTGCGCGGCGAAGACCGACATGAGCTTCTGCAGGTCGGCGCCTTTGCAGCCGGGGCACGCGGGCGACTGGCCGTCGCGCGTCAGGTATTCGAAGCGGTTCCCGCAGCCGCGGCACTCGTATTCAAAAAGAGGCATAGGGTATTCTAACGCGCAATCAAATCCGCAGTCCGAAGTCCGCGATCCCTGTATGTCTGTGCTCGCCGCCGTGATGCCGGCCCCCCGGGTGCCGATCGAGTTGCGCGAATTTCCCGAGCCGGCGCTCGAGCCGGGGTCGGTACTGCTCCGAACGCTGTACTCGGAAGTCTGCGGCACCGACGTCCACATCTGGCATGGCCGCCTCTCCGCGGTGCCGTATCCAATCATCCCCGGCCACGTGTCGGTCGGCCTCGCCGACAAGATCCGCGGCGACCTTCGCGGTGTTGACGGGCGCCGGGTCGCCGAGGGCGATCGCCTGGTCTTCTTCGACGTCCACCGCACCTGCGGACGCTGCCGCGCCTGCACGGTGACGCGGACGCCGACGCGCTGCGAGGCGCGGCGCGTCTACGGCATCACCGATTCGGCCGACGAGGGGCTGTTCGGCGGCTGGGCCGAAGCCATCTACCTCGAGCCGGGCGTCGCGATCGCCACGCTGCCCGAATCGGTGCCCGCGGAAACCTACATCAGCGGCGGCTGCGGGTTGATCACCGCCGTCCACGCGATCGATCGGGCGGCGATCGTCCTCGGCGACACGGTGCTGGTTCAGGGGACCGGGGCGGTCGGCCTCAGCGTCATTGCGCTGGCGCGTCTCGCCGGCGCCACGCGCGTGATCGCCTTCGGCGCGCCCGCGGATCGACTCGCGCTCGCCGCCGCCATGGGCGCCGACACCGTCGTCGACATCCAGCGGACGCTGCCGGCGGAGCGGATGCAGATCGTGCGCGACCTCACCGGCGGCGCCGGCGTCGACGTCGCCGTCGAGGCCGCGGGATCGGCGCACGCCGTCGAAGAGGCCCTCGACCTGATTCGCGACGGCGGGCGTTATGTCATCGCCGGCCACTACACCGACGCCGGCCCCAGCACGATCAACGTGCACCAGCAGATCAACCGCAAGCATCTCGAAATCCGTGGCTGCTGGGGCAGCGAGGTCGGCCACTTCGTCCGCGCGCTGCGCGTGCTCGAGCGCCATCACACGGCGATCCCATGGCGCGCGATCGGGGCCCGCACCTACACGCTGTCCGAGCTCAATCAGGCGCTCGCCGATGCCGAGGCGATGCGTCTCCCGAAAGCGCTTGTCACCCCGCACTAGCCCGGCGCTGCGCATCGCGCTGTGGGCGCTGGGATTCCGGCTGGTCTCTGCCCTGCTCGCGTTGTTCGTGAACCTCGCGTTTCCGCTCCACCAGCGCGAGCAGTTCACCGTCTTCGGATCGACGAGCCCGTTCTGGGACACGTTCGCGCGCTGGGACAGCGGCTACTTCGAGGGCATCGCGCGGAGCGGCTACGCGCCGCTCGCGGACGGCCGCAGCAACATCGCCTACTTTCCCGTGTATCCGCTGCTCATCCGCGCGGTCGCGCGTCTCTTCGGCCGGCAGCACGCCGCCTTCTACATCTCGGGGATCGCGATCGCGTGGCTGTCGTTCGTCCTGGCGATGGTCGCGCTGTACTACCTCGCCCGGCTCGATCTGCCGCCGCGCCGCGCCGCGCGCGCGGTGCTGCTGACGATGATCTTTCCGTTCGCGTTTTTTTTCGGCGTCGCGTACAGCGAGAGCACGTTTCTGCTGTTCGTGGTGCTCGCGTTCTACGGCTTTCGCACGCGGCATTGGCTGCCCGGCGGGCTGTGCGGCGCCATCGCCACCCCCACGCGCGTGCCCGGCGTGATGATGCTGCCCGCGCTCGGCTGGCTGGCGTGGCGAGACGCCCAGCCGACGGTGCGCGATCGCGCCAGCGCGGCCGCCGGCCTGGTCCTCGCGGCAAGCGGCGTCGGCGCGTACAGCCTGTACATCTATCAGCTGACCGGTCACCCCTTCGAATGGGCCGCCACGATCGAGCGGTGGGGGTACCACCCGGGCGGTTACCCGTGGGTGGGCCCGTTGAATCTCGTCGGCCAGCTCGCCGTGCATCCGTACCGCTACCTGACCACCCATCCAATGGCGGTGTACGACACGCTCTACGGCGTGACCGGGATTCTCTTCGCGGTCTCGATTCCCTTCGTGTGGCGCCGCTTCGGCGCCGCGTACGGCATCTTCATGCTGCTGAGCCTGTGGCTGCCGCTGTCCTCGGGCGCGTTCGAGGGGGTGGGGCGGTACTGCTCGGTGCTCTTCCCCTGCTTTCTCTGGCTGGCCACGATCCGCTCGCGTTCGGTGTCGACGGCGGTGATCGTCGTCTTCGCGATGTTCTATACCCTGGGCCTCGCGCTTTTTGTCACCGTCCATCCGTTGTTTTAGGGATTGGGCCGAGCCGGAGTCGGCGTCCCGCCTACGTCCGTGTGGCGGACGCCGCGGTTTGGGGTCTAATCAGACAATGCGCTGCCTCGCCGGCATGCTGACGATCGCCCTGGCCGGGTCGGCCTGCTCGCGCGCCGTACAGCCGGCGGTCGCGGTGGCGCCCGCGCAGACCCCGGCGCAGCGCCTCGCGTCCGCCGATGCGCTGGTCCGCGCCGGGTGCCTGGACTGCCTGGTCGCGGCGTACGGCGAGTACGACCTGCTCCGGGCGTTCCCCGGCGCGCGGGATGCCGCGACGGCCGGCGCGGTACGCAGCGCAGGGCTCGTCGCGCTCCGCGAGCGCGAGCTCGGGCTGGTGGACGACGGCTACGGCCAGCGCGCGCGCTCGCTGCTCATCGGCGCACCCAACCTGCCGGGCTGGCTGGCGACGCTGCTCGACATCATCGACGTGCTGCCAGTGTCGGCCGGCGGCATCACCCGGACGCCGACGAGCGACATCGACCTCGATCGCAACCGTGTCCTCCGCGCCAACCGTGACGCCTGGAGCACGCGTCTGCGCGAGCTCGCGCCGATCGACGAGCTCGCCGCGTACGTCTGGCTGGCCTTCACCTGCGGCGCCACCGAAGCGCGCGATCTGACGCTCGACCAGATCGCCGAACCGGCGGCGACGTTCAAGGACACGCCGCTCATCGGCTTCAGGCGCGCCATCTGCCGCGGGATTGAGACCGAGCCGCTCGTCGCCCTGCGCGAGCACGACCCCCGGTTCGGCGAAGTGCCGTACTACCTGGGGCTCTTTGCGGTGGGCCAGCGGAAGCTGGACGAGGCCGATCGGCGCTTCGAAGAAGCCTATGCGTGGCGGACGCAGTGGCCGAGCCTGACACAGTCGATCGCCAACGTCGCGATGACCGCCGAAGAGTTCGAGCGGTCGCTGACCTTCTACGACCGCACGCTGGAGCTCGAGCCGAAAGCGGTCGACGGCCTGCTCGGCAAGGTGCGCGCCCTCACCTACCTCGGGCGCAACCTCGAGGCGATTGCCACCGCCGACGAGCTGATCGCGCTGCACTGGTTTGTCGGCGACGCGCGCTACTGGCGCGCGCTCAACGAAAGCGAGCTGGAACAGAACGAGGAGGCCTGGGTCGACGTCGAGGCGGCGGCGAAGCTGCTGCTCAATGCGCAGGTGCCGAAGCTGGCCGGCCTGATCGCGTACCGCCGGCAGCAGCTGGACGTGGCGCAGGCGAAGTTCGAGCTTTCCCGCACGCGCAACCCGAACGATTGCGAAACGGTGTTCTATCTCGGCGTCGTGCTCGCGGAGAAGCGATCGTGGACACCGACCGCCGACGTGCTGCTCGAGGCCGCGCGCTGCCTCGAGGGCAACGACGCCGCGTACCGGCAGGAGATTGCCTCGATCGAGGCCTCGAACGATCCGCCGGCGCGCAAGGCCGGCAAGATCGCGCGCCGCGAGCAGTACATCGCCAAGGGACGGCGCCAGATCGCCACGTCGTGGTTCGATATCGCGGTGGCGTACTACAACCTGTCGCGCAAGACGGAAGCGCGGCAGTTCGCCGAGAAGGTGGCCGACGACGATCTGTTCGGCGAACGGGCGCGGGAGCTCATGGCCCGGCTGGCGAGATGAACCGCGGGCCCCCGGCCGCGGGCCTGTATACTGAGGAGATGTCGACGTCAGTAGAAAAGCTTCCTAGCCACCACAGCCGGGCGGACATCGCCAACCCGCTGCGCCGCAATATCGCGATCATCGCCCACGTCGATCACGGCAAGACCACGCTGGTCGACGCGCTGCTGAGGCAAAGCGGCACCTTCCGGGCGAACGAACGCGTCGTCGAGCGCGCCATGGACAGCAACGAGCTCGAGCGCGAGCGCGGGATCACGATTCTGGCGAAGAACACCGCCATTCACTACAAGGATCTGCTGATCAACATCGTCGACACCCCGGGCCACGCCGACTTCGGCGGCGAGGTCGAGCGGACGCTGTCGATGGTGGACGGGGTGATGCTGCTGGTGGACGCGTCCGAGGGGCCGCTGCCGCAGACGCGGTTCGTGCTGCGCAAGGCGCTCGAGCGCCGGCTGACGCCGATCGTGGTGATCAACAAGATCGACCGCCCGGACGCCCGCGCCGCTGAGGTGCTGAACGAGATCTACGACCTGTTCATCGATCTGGACGCCAACGAGGACCAGCTGGACTTCCCGGTCCTCTACACCAACGCGCGGGTCGGCACCGCGACGGTGGACCCCGAGGGGACGGGCACGGATCTGCGTCCGCTGCTCGATGCGGTCGTGAAGCACGTGCCGCCGCCGCGCGGCAACCCGGAGGCCCCGCTGCAACTGCTCGTCGCCAACCTCGACTCGAGCGATTATCTCGGCCGCATCGCCATCGGCCGGATTTTCAACGGCCGCGTGAAGATCGGCGATGCCGTTGCGGTCGTGAAGCTCGATACGGCCGTTCAGCACACGAAGGTCACCAAGCTCTTCGCCTTCGACGGCCTGAAGCGCGTCGACATTCAGGAAGCCGCGGCGGGGGACATCGTCTGCCTGGCCGGCATCGAGGACATCACGATCGGCGAGACCATCACCGACATGGAGCATCAGATCGCGATCCCGCCGATCGCGATCGACGAGCCGACCGTGCACATGATCTTCGGCGTGAACACGTCGCCCGTGGCCGGCCGCGAAGGGCAGTACGTCACGTCCCGCCAGCTGAAGGATCGCCTGGACAGAGAGCTGCTCGGCAACGTGTCGATCCGCACGGAGGAGACGGATACGCCGGAGCAGATGAAGGTCGTCGGCCGCGGCGAGCTGCAGCTGTCGATTCTCATCGAGATGATGCGCCGGGAGGGATTCGAGCTGCAGGTGTCGCGCCCCGACATCGTCACCAAGGAACGGGACGGCCACAAGTTCGAGCCGGTCGAGGAGCTGATCATCGACGTGCCGGAGGATCATCAGGGCATCGTCATCGCGCAGGTCGGCGAGCGCAAGGGCGTGATGACGAAGATGGTCAACAACGGCAGCGGCCGCGTGCGGCTCGAGTTCCGCATTCCCGCCCGCGGGCTGATCGGCTTCCGCTCGCAGTTCATGACCGACACGAAGGGCACCGGGATCATGAACCACATCTTCTCGAGCTGGGAACCGTGGCACGGCGCCATCGCGGCGCGCGCCAACGGCGCGCTGGTCGCCGACCGCGTCGGCGTGGCGACGGCGTACGCGATCTTCAACCTGCAGGAGCGGGGCGAGATCTTCATCGACCCGGGCGTGATGGTGTACGAAGGCATGATCATCGGCGAGAACTCGCGGACGGCCGACATGGACGTCAACGTCACGAAGGAAAAGAAG
>Ga0105243_10004171_pt1 | contig 11463 bp, 9 predicted proteins | sample KBSM34metaG_FD_81525 | JGI IMG/M metagenome (GOLD analysis project Ga0105243, IMG submission 81525) | Miscanthus rhizosphere microbial communities from Kellogg Biological Station, Michigan, USA - KBS M3-4 metaG | ecosystem: Host-associated > Plants > Roots > Rhizosphere > Soil | place: Michigan...
CGTCCTCGACCAGGACGTCACCGTTCGGGATGTCGCCGACGCCGGGGTCCATCGAGACGACGAAGCCGTTACGGATCAACAGGCGCTCAGCGCTCATGCCTCCCTCTCCTTGGCGTGCGTGAATCGGGGGTGCGCGGCCTGGCGCCGTCGCATGTGCAGCGAGCATAAACGCATGCCGCGCGACCCGTCAACGTGAGTGCCCTCCCGCCGGCGAAGCGTTAAGCATTGATGGACGCTCCGCCCGAGATCGCGGGTTTCGTTCGATGATGGTTGACACCCGTACCAGGCGTGCCCGAGAATGGACGTCTGGTCGGGGCTAGGTTTTCAGAGGCGCCGTGAACGAGCGAAGTGGCGGCGAGGGCGTCGCGCTCCGTCACGGACGCCGTCTGGCGCCGGCCGTCGCGGACGCGCTGGTCGGCGCACGCTTTCTGCCCATCTGGATCGCCACGGTGGCGCTGCTCCTGGTCGCGGCCGTCATCGCGCCGGCGGCGCTCCGCAGCACGTCGTGGGCGTTCGTGCTCCCGTACATGACGATTCTCGCGATCGCGGCGCTCGGCCAGATGCTCGTGATCATGCAGGCTGGCATCGACCTCTCGACCGCCGGTGTGATCTCGCTGTGCGGGAACGTCCTCGTCGGCGTCAGTGCGAACTCGGACGGTCGGTTGGCGCTCGGCATTCTCGCGAGCATCGGGCTGGGCGCGCTCGTGGGTCTCGCGAACGGCTTCCTCGTGGCGATCGTCAGGCTGAACCCGCTGATCGTCACGTTGGCAACGGGGCAGATCGCCCTCGCGTGGAGCGTGCGGTACAACCGCGAGATCGCCGCCAATCCCAATGTGCCGAACGCGCTGTCGACCTGGGCGGCGCACAAGCCTCTCGGGATCAGCGCGGTCTTCTGGACCGGCGCCGCCCTCACGCTGCTCCTTGCGCTCGTCCTCCGGTACACCGCTGCCGGCCGCCGCTTCCAGGCCGTCGGCGCCAACCCCAGGGCGGCGTGGATGGCGGGGCTGCACGTCCGGACGCACGTCGCGTTCGCGTACACCGCCGCGGGCGCGCTGTACGGCGGCGCGGCGGTGCTTCTCGGCGCGCTGCGCATCAGCATCGATCCGGCATTCGGAGCGTCGTACCTGCTCGCGCCGATCGCCGCGGTCGTCATCGCCGGGGCGGCGCTCTCCGGGGGGCTGGCGAGCGCGACCTCGACGTGGGTGGCGGCGCTCGCGCTCACGTTCCTCACGCAGATGCTGCTGATCCTCGGTCTCTCCACGGCGCTGCAGTTCATCGTGTTCGGCGCCGCGATCATCGTCGGGATGCTGATCTCCGGCGATCGGATCGCCTCGTTCCTCGGCCGTCTCCTGCGAAGGATCGAATCCACGGCAGGCACCAGTCCCGAAGTGAAGGAAAACACGAGCTGAGGCTCGGGAGAAAAGGAGGCACGATGGAGGGTCGGCAGAAGTCCGCAGCGTCTCGCATCCGCCCGGTGGGGGTTGGCGTGCTGGCGCTCGCGCTGCTCGCGACCGCGCTCGTGGTGGTCTCGGTGTCGAGCGGCGGCACCGACAAGAAGCAGGCGGCGGCCGCGAAACCCGTGGTCATCTCGGCCGGGAAGGGCTTCGGCGAGGTGTACGCCGCCAAGGCGTCCACCCTCAAGCAGACGCTCTTCAAGGCGACGCTGCTCCCGAAGGACAAGACGTCGCGAAGCATCGCCCTGGCGGGGCTCGGCCGCGCCGACCGGAAGGTCAACGAGGCCCTGGCCCTCAGGTGCTGGCGGTCGAACGGCTGCAAGACGGGCACGGGCGGCAAGATGACCGTCGCCTACATCGAGCAGTTCGGCGAGAACGTCTTCCGTCAGATGTCGAAGATGGAGTTCATCCTTCAGGCGCTGACGTATCCCCAGGTCGGCACGATCATCTACCGCAGCGCGCACTCCGACCTGAACCAGGGCATCGCGGACTTCAAGGCTGCGATCGCGCAGAAGGTCAGCCTGATCGTCACCTATCCGGACTTCGGTGACGCGATGCTGCCCGTGATGAAGCAGGCAACCGACGCCGGCATCCCCGTTGCGACGTACGCCTGGGGCTTCGTGACCGGCCCGGGCACGAACTACCTGACCGTGGTGGGCGAGGACACGTGCGCACTCGGCAAGACGTACGCGTACGTCATGAACCAACAGGTCAAGTCCGGTGACATCGCCTTCCTGGGCGGCTTCCCCGGGAACCCGCTGTCCGCGGGCTGGCAGAAGTGCGAGAAGCCGGCGCTCAACTCGAACATCAAGGTCGTCGCAGAGGAGCCGACGAACTGGGATCCGTCGAAGGTCCAGTCGGTGGTCGCCGGCGTCCTCGCCGCGCATCCCGACATCAAGGGCTGGAGCTACGAGTACGGGCTCGGAATGGCGACCGGCGCGCTCTCGGCCTACAAGGCGGCGGGCAAGTCGTTCGACACCGTGCTGACGCTCCGGACGGACGACGTCGGCATGGGCTGCACGTTCAACCAGCTCAACAATCCGAAGCTCAAGATGTTCTATTACACCTCCGGCAACTCGCAGATCCGCGTTGCGTTCACGGCGGCGATGATGAAGCTCAAGGGCGCGAAGATCCCGCCGCAGATCGTGTTCCCGATCGAGCTGCAGAACCAGCGGGTGCGTGACTCGTGCGTCAAGGGCTATCCGCAGGAGGCCTCGGCGACGTCGTTGATCCCGTTGAGCCTGCTCAAGAAGATGTACCCGTAGAGGAATCGAACGCACCAGAACCTGGTCCCGGCCACACGACGGTGTCGAGTCTCGCGCCAACGAGCGTCGCTCGTATCAGGTTCGCTCTCGTGGGGGAAACGCTGTTTCCCCCACGAGCCGCCTTTCCCGGTCATGCACCGCTGATGGGACGGGCGGACACATGAGCTCGGACGTGCTCGCTCTCCGCGGCATCTCGAAGTCGTTCGGCGCAGTGCAGGCGGTTCGGGACGTCAGCATCGAGTGCCGCGCCGGGGAGATCCACGCGCTCGTCGGGGAGAACGGGTCCGGGAAGTCGACGTTGCTGGGGGTCGCCAGCGGGTTTCTCGCCCCCGACGACGGCAGCGTCGAGATAGCCGGCACGGAGCGCCGGCGAGTCTCCCCGGGCGAGACGCGCAGGCTCGGCCTCGGCATGGCCTACCAGACGTACTCGCACGTGCTCGACCTGTCGGTGGCCGAAAACCTCTACCTGGCGGCGCCCGCGGAGCTACGACCGACGTTCGGGCGCATGGAGGAGTGGGCGGCGGCGCACCTCGCGGCGTTCGGGCTCGGCATTCCGCCGGCCGCAGCCGCCGGATCGCTCTCACTCGCGCAGCGGCAGCTCTTCGAAGTCGTCAAGGCGTTGCTCGCCGAGCCGAAGGTGCTGCTCCTCGACGAGCCGACGACGGCGCTCGGGCTGGAGGACGTCGAGCGCCTCCACGCCCTCGTCGTCGAGCGAAGCCGTGCGGGCGTCGGGATCGTGTACGTGAGCCACCGGCTGCCGGAGGTCCTGAGCATCGCCGACCGTGTCACCGTCCTGCGCGACGGGATCTGCCAGGGGACGTTCGAGGCAGCCACGATGTCGGAAGACCAGCTCGTCGCTCTGATGATCGGGCGTCCGCTCCAGCTCGCCTTCCCGGATCGGCAGGGCCCCACGACGGCCCGGGAGGTCCTCCTCACCGTCTCCGGCCTGAGCGGCGAACGGTTCGGGCCGATCGACCTCGACGTGGCGAAGGGCGAGATCCTCGGAATCGCAGGCGCCGAGGGCAACGGCCAGGTGCAGTTCCTCCGTGCCCTCGCCGGCGCGGAGCGCTCGACCGGAAGCACCGTCTGCGATGGTCGCCGGCTCGACTCCACGTCGCCTCTCGCGGCGCTTCGGGCCGGCGTCGTGCTGCTGAGCGGTGATCGGACGGGGGAGTCGCTCTTCCCGGTCCTGAGCGTCCGCGCGAACACGACGATTCAGGTTCTCCGGCGCATGGGGCGCGCCGGCTTCCTGCACCGCCGCCGGGAGCGCCGCACCGTCGAGAGCCTCGTCCGGCGCCTCAGCATCCGGGCGGCGTCGATCGAGCAGCCGGTGGAGTTTCTCTCCGGCGGCAATCAGCAAAAGGTCTCCCTCACGCGGCCGTTCCTGCGCGGTGACGTCAAGGTCATCCTCGCCGAGGAGCCGACGCAGGGGGTTGACGTCGCCGCCCGGTTCGACATCTACGACGCGCTGCGCGAGAAGGCGAGCGAAGGCGTGGCGACCATCGTCAAGTCGAGCGACCCGCTCGAGCTCGCGGGGCTCTGTGACCGCGTCGTGGTGATGTCCCGCGGGAGAATCGTCGACGAGATCGAGCGCGACGATCTCGGCGAGCGACGGATCGTCGAGGCGATCGTCGGGTCGGGTGCCGTGCGCGCGACCGCGACCGAGGTCGATCCCAAGTGAGTCTGTCGCCGAGGCTTCGGGGGTGGCTGCCCCTGCTCCTGATGGCGACGCTGATCGTGGCGCTCGGCGGGTACACCGCGATCCGGCAGGACGCGTTTCTCTCGAGCTACAACCTCAACAACCTGCTGCTGGCGACGATGCCGCTCGCCCTCGTCTCGTTGGGCCAGGCGACCGCCCTGCTCGTCGGCGGCTTCGACGTCTCCGTGGCGGCGCTCATGACCTTCTGCGTCGTCGTCGCCTCGTACACGATGACGCCCACGACGTCGGGCTGGGCGTTGTTCCCGGGAGGCCTCGCCCTCGTCGGCGTGGGGCTGTTGACCGGGGTCTTCAACGCGGTGATCATCCGCGTCTTCCGCCTTCCGTCGATCATCGCCACGCTCGGGACGTTCAGCATCCTCGAGGGCGCGTCGCTCTGGCTCCGCGATCACCCCGAGGGCCCGATCTCCGGCGACGTGACCGACCCTCTGACCCGGTCGGTCGGGTTCGTCCCGTTCGCCTTCGTCGGCGTCGTCGTGCTCGCCGTGCTTGCCGACGTCTGGCTGTACCGGACACGCAGCGGCCTCGCGCTGCGGGCGGTCGGCCTGGACGAGACGTCGTCGCGCCGGCTCGGGATGGGAACCGGACGCATCGTGTTCCTGGCGTTCGTCATGTGCTCCGTGATGGCGTCGATCGCCGGCTTCTACCTCGCCGCCCAGGTCCAGATCGGCTCGCCGATCATCGGCAACTTCGGGCTCGAGAGCATCGCGGCGGCCGTCCTGGGCGGCGCGAGCCTCGCCGGCGGACGAGGCTCGTACGTCGGGACACTGCTGGCAGCGCTCTTCCTCTCGCTGATCGACAACGTCCTCCCCCTCTTCCACCAGCCGACGGAGTACTCCGAGATGACGATCGGCGTGCTGATCCTGGCGGCGCTCGTGCTCTACGAGAGCCCCGAGCTCCTGTCCCGCCTCCGGACGCAGGGACGCCTGAGGCGCGAACGGGAAGCGCCGGCGGCAGGGGCCGGCTAACCCGGCGGGGGCGGCGGCACGACCTGGGCACGTGGGTCCGCCGCGCGACCGATGACCACCCAGATCGCGTCGACGGGCTCGTCGCCGATCGCCCACAGCCGGTGCGGTGACGACGAGTCGAACGCGATCGAGCCGCCGGGGCCGAGCTCGTACTCCTCGAAGCCGACCCGCACGCCGAGCGTGCCGCTCACGACGTAGCCGTACTCCTTCCCTCCGTGCGTCGTCAGCGCGTCCTCGGGGCACGACGCGGCGCCGACCGGATACACGACGTAGAGGAACTCGACGTCACCGTCCCAGTGCGGCGTCAGCCGCTCCCAGCGCACACCGGAGGCCAGGTTGATCACGCGGCGGGTCTCGGGCCGCTCGGCCAGGCCGTCGCGGTCGCTCGACCGGCGAACGACGCGCACGGATTGCCGCTCCTCGCCGAAGACGTCGCTCATCGTCATGCCGAGCTCGGTGACCAGCGCATAGAGCGTGCTGACCGACGGGTTGACGCGGTCGAGCTCGATCTGCGACACGAGGCTCGGCGACACGCCGACGCGCCGTGCGAGCTCGCGGAGGCTGATCCCCCGGCGCTCCCGCTCCGCGCGCAGCCTGCCGCCGACTCTCGAGGCCTCGAAGCCGCGGTCGGCAGAGACGGGGGTCGGAGCGGGGTCGCTCATCGCGAGACCGTAACGTGCTGGTCAGCCATCTAACCCATCCGGCGCCGGACCTCGGCGGCGATCCGCTCCGGCCCGGGGAGATGGGCGTCCTCGAGCTGCGGGCTGTACGGGATCGGCGTGTCCGGCGTGGCGATCCGCCAGACGTCGTCGAGGTCGCTCAGGCCGTGCTCGGCGATCAGCGCGAGCATCTCCCCCGCCCATCCGCCGGTGAGAGGGCCCTCCTCCACGACCGCGACCCGGTTCGTCTTCGCCACCGAGGCGAGGACGGTCTCGAGGTCGAGCGGGCGCAGGGTCCGCAGGTCGACAACCTCCACGTCGATGCCGTCCCCGGCGAGCATGTCCGCCGCCGCGACGCAGTCGTGCACGCCCTTCATCGCCGTCACGAGCGTGAGGCTCCGGCCCTCGCGCGCGATGCGTGCCCGCCCCAGGGGGACGACCTCGTCGCCGCCGACCTCGCCCTTGAGCGAGTAGAGGCGCTTGTGCTCGAGGAACACCACCGGGTTCTCGTCCCGAATGGCGGCCTTGAGGAGACCCTTTGCGTCCGCGGGGGTGGCGGGCGCGACGATCTTCAGACCGGTGATGCCGGTGAGCCAGGAGACGGGCATCTGCGAGTGGATGGCGCCGAAGCGGCCGCCGGCACCGACGACGGAGCGGATCACGAGGGGGACGCTCTGCGTGCCTCCTGTGAGGAACCAGTACTTCGATGCCTGGTTGATCAGCGTGTCCATCGACAGGGCGAGGAAGTCCCCGAACATGATCTCGAGCACGGGCCGCTTGCCCGTGATCGCGGCGCCGTAGGCCGCACCGGTCATCGCGAGCTCCGAGATGGGCGTGTCGAAGACGCGGTCGGGCCCGTACTTCTCGTGCAGGCCCGGCGTCACGGCGAACACGCCGCCCGCGGCGGCAACGTCTTCCCCGAAGAGGAACACGCGCTCGTCGCGGGCGAGCTCCTCGTCGAGCGCCTGGCGCACGGCCTCGCGGAACTCGACCTCGGCGGTCGGGCCGGCCCCCGCTCGGCGCGCCGGAGCCGGGGTGGCCGCCGTCGGTGCCGGACCGGCGGACGCCGCCCCGCCGGTGCCACGGACGCGGATCCGCGCGATGACCGAGCCGAGCGCCGCGGTCGCCCCGTCGGCGACGACGATCTCCTCGAGCACGCCGTCGGTCTCGGCCTCGTAGACCATCGTCGCCTTGTCCGTCTCCACCTCGACGAGGGGCTCGCCGCGGGCGACGTCGTCGCCCGGGCGCTTGAGCCAGGAGAGGATCGTCGCCTCCTCCATCGAGTCGGACAGCCGGGGCATCCCGATGTCGATCAGTCGAGTGTCGCTCGCGGTACTCATCAACCGTCGTGGAACTCCGGGAGCGAGATCTCGCTCGGGAAGGGCGCCGCGAGCGCGGCAGCCTCGATCCGGTCGAGCTCGGCCTCGACGCTCTCGGCCACCTGTGCGAGCGCGTCGGCGTCCGTGCCGTGCTCGTCCCGCAGCAGCGTCTCCGCGACGACGAGCGGATCGCGCGCGCGCCACCGGTCGAGCTCGCCCTCGGGCCGGTACTTGCCCGGGTCACTGCGCGAGTGACCGACGAACCGATACGTCCGCGCCTCGACGAACTCGGGACCGGCGCCGCCGCGGACACGCTCGACGACCTCCGTCGCGGCGGCGCGAACGGCGCGCACGTCCATCCCGTCGAGCTCCGTCGTCGGGAGCTGCATCGCCGCGGCGCGGGGGACGATCCCGCCGGGCGTGACCGCCTCGAACGGCGTGTACTCGCCGTAGCCGTTGTTCTCGCAGACGTACACCACCGGCAGCTCGAAGACCTTCGCGAAGTTGAGGCACTCGAAGAAGTAGGCCTGGTTGGTGGTGCCGTCGCCGAAGTACGCGACCGCGACCGCCCCGGTACCGCGGAGCGAGAGCCCGGCACCCGTGGCCGCGGCGATGCTGCCGCCGACGATGCCGTAGCAGCCGAGGACGCCGTGCTCCGGGTCGACGACGTTCATCGAGCCGGAGCGGCCGCCGTTGACGCCCGTCTCCCGCCCGACGAGCTCCGCGAGCAGACCCTCGGGGTCGGTTCCCATCGCGAGGAGGTGGCCGTGACCGCGGTACGTGCATGCAACCCGGTCGGCCGGCCCGAGAGCGCTCGCGAAGCCGACCGCGACCGCCTCCTGCCCGGAGTAGAGGTGGGTCGTCCCATAGACCTCGCCGCGGAGGAAGAGGCTCTGCACGCGGTCCTCGAAGCCTCGGATGAGGAGCATCCGGCGGTACATCTCCATGAGGCGGTCGAGATCCTCGACGGCCGCCGTCCCGGCTCTTTCGCCGACGCGGCTCATCTGGCTCCGACCTCTGCATCGGAGGACAGGCGCTCGGCCAGGTAGTCCCAGTCGCGCTCGTGCCGGTACGAGTGGCGCGGTGGAGGTCCCGGCGCCGAGGTCTCGAGCCACCGCACCCGCGCGCCCTGCGTCTCGTAGAAGGCGTGCACGCAGCCGGTGCCCGTCCAGAAGGCGTCGCCCGGCCGCAGGGTGTGGCGGTCGCCGTTCGCGACGACGTCGACCTCGCCCTCGAGCATGTAGTACGACTCCTCGAACGGGTGGTCGTGGGGATTGGCGCAGGCCCGAGGCTCGTAGTCGACCATGAACATCGTGTGGAGCTGCGCGTCGAGGCGCTGGTCGACGAGCATCTTGACGGCGATGCCGCTGTAGGCGAGGACGGCGGTCGCCATGCTGCCGGAGACGGTCGGCGCACCCATTGCCTGGCCTCGCTTGAGGAGGTCGAGGTCCATCTCGCCCTCTGTGAGCAGGAAGAGGTTGTGGTTGCGCGGGTCGCGCGCGTCGAGGGGTATCGCGTCGGCATCCGGGGCGGGGCCGAGGAAGAAGGTGTCGCTTCCGTCGAGGCGGGGACGCGGCGCCGCCATCTCGATCCAGAGCGCACGCTCGCTGCAGCGGAAGGCGTGGGGGGATCCGACAGGGATGGCGCCGCAGGCGGCCGGGCCGAGCTTCACGCCACGCCCTTCGAGGTACAGCACCGGCTCGCCCTCGAGCACGTAGAAGCTCGTTTCGAAGGAGTGCACGTGCGCATCGACGTGCCCCGACTCGAGCGAGACGAGCGTCAGCGCCATGTGCGTGGAGCCGAGCGTGCCGTCGACGAGCCGACAGGTCGTCAGTCCGCTCGAGCGCCCGGGCAGGGCGTCGGCGAGTGCGACGTCCTCACGCCGGACGAGGCGGTACCCGGGCCGCCCGTCCGCGAGCTCTCGTGTGCCGGTCTCGCCCGTCACCGGGGGACGCCCGCAGGCTCGACCACCGCCGACGACGCCACGGCGGCGGCGAGGTCCGGCGTTCCGCGGGTCGGACCGTCGCCCTCGGCGCCGAGGAGATCGGCGCCGCGCACGTACGTGCGGCCGGCCACCAGCAGCTCCTCGGCGGGGAAGCGCGTGATGACGTCGCAACCCGTCGCGGTCACGACCACCTCCTCCTCGATCCGGGCAGCCGAGCGCCCGTCGGTCGCGGCGCAGTACGTCTCGAGCGCGAACACCATCCCCTCCTCGAGCTCGACCGGGGCGTCGAGAGAATGGACGCGCGAGATCATCGGCGACTCGTAGAGGCCGACCCCGATCCCGTGCCCGAACTGGAGCCCGAAGCACGTCTCCTCGTCCGGGAAGCCGAGCTCCTCGGCGGTCGGCCAGACCTCGGCGATCCGGTCGGTGGTCATGCCGGGGCGCACGAGGGTGATCGCGGCGTCCAGCCACTCGCGGCACTGCTTGTACGCGTCGAGCTGGGCGGGGGTGACGCCGCCGATGTTGAACGTGCGGTAGTAGCACGTCCGGTAGCCCATGAACGAGTGGATGATGTCGAAGAACGCCTGGTCGCCCGGCCGCAAGAGCCGGTCCGAGAACACGTGCGGATGCGGGTTGCAGCGATCGCCCGAGACCGCGTTCACCGCCTCCACCTGCTCCGAGCCCATCTCGAAGAGCAGCTGGTGTGCACGCGCCACGATCTGGTGCTCGTACACCCCGGGCCGGAGCATGCGGTAGATCTCCTCGTAGACCGCGTCGACGAGGCCGGCAGACTGGTCGAGGAGCGCGATCTCCTCCGCCGTCTTGATCTTGCGAGCGTCGAGAAGCACCGCAGAGCCGTCGGTGACGTGGAGCCCGGCGCGCTGGAGCGCCTCGATCGTGACGAGGTCGGCCATGTCGACGCCGAGCGGCTCGTCCTGGAGCCCGAGCTCACGCAGCTCGTCGGCGATCTTCGCGGCCAGACGGTCGGGAATCCCCGTCTCGACGGGCATCGCGCCGCGCATGGGCGCGACGCCTGCCCGGAAGCTCTCCTCCGGGAGCCAGGGGGCGAACATGCGGTGATGGCGGGCCGCGGACCCGAAGTCCCAGAGGATCGGGTCGGCACCGCGCGCGAGCAGCGTGAAGCGTGCGTTCTTGTCGCGCGCCCACTCGCCGATGTGGGTGCTCGTGACGTAGCGGATGTTGTTCGGGTCGAACAACAGGACGGCGCCGAGCTCCGATCGCTCGAGCGATGCCCTGGCACGCTCGAGCCGCTCGCGGCGCAGCCGCGGGAAGTCGATGCGCTGCTCCCAGTCCACTGCCCGCGTCGCGTCGGGCGACCCGACCGTACGGCTTCGCGTGCTCACTGCGTCACCTCCTGTGAGAGCGGCGCCGCCGCCGCGTGGGCCCGAGAAGCGCTCCGCAGGAAGGGGAAGAGCGCCATGAAGTCGTCGTCCGCGTAGCCCGCCTCGATCGCCGCGCGGATGATCGTCCTCATCTCCGTGGTCACCGGGAGCGCGACACCCGCGTCCCCGGCAGCATCGAGGATCAGGTCGATGTCCTTTCCCATGAGGGCGGTGGTGAAGGTAGCCGAGTAGTCGTCGCGCAGCAGCGCGTCCGTCTTGTACTTGACGAACGGCGCGCCGGCCGCTGAGCCTCCCATCACCTCGAGGAGCGCGGCACGCGACACGCCGGATGCCTCGCCGAGCACGAGCGCCTCCGCCATCAGCTGCGCCAGTCCGCCGATCATGAGGTTGATCGCGAGCTTCACGATCCTTGCCTCCTCCCGCTCGCCGACGTGGTAGACGGTCGGACCGATCGCCCGGATCACCGCCTCGACCCGCTCGAGCGTCTCGGGCGGCCCGGAGACGACGATGCTCAGGGTCCCGGCGCGCACGACCGTCGGGTTGCCGCTGACCGGCGCGCGCAGGTACGGGACGGACGCCGCCTCGGCCTGCGAGGCAACCCGTGCCGAGGCGGCCGGCGAGACCGTGCTCGTGTCGACGAGGACGGTGCCTGGGCGAGCCGCCCCGAGGATCCCGGCCGCGACCGCCTCGAGCGCCTCGTCGTCCGCCAGGGAGGTCAAGACGACGTCGACGCGCTCGGCGAGGTCGACGTACGTCGGTGCGACCCTGGCGC
>Ga0105243_10004173_pt1 | contig 11455 bp, 10 predicted proteins | sample KBSM34metaG_FD_81525 | JGI IMG/M metagenome (GOLD analysis project Ga0105243, IMG submission 81525) | Miscanthus rhizosphere microbial communities from Kellogg Biological Station, Michigan, USA - KBS M3-4 metaG | ecosystem: Host-associated > Plants > Roots > Rhizosphere > Soil | place...
AGCGAGCACCGCGACAGCCGCCAACGCGCCGGCTGCCCTCCGGCTGACCAGTCGTCCGGGCCGCGCCGGCGCATGTACCGCATCGGCGGTGACCTGATACAGCCGCTCGGGCGGTCCCATGCCCTTTAGCCGTCGCGAGCCGAGATCGCGCAGCGACAGGCCCGGCTCGCCGCGGTCGACTAGCACGGAACGAGTCGCGGCGGAGACGACAATCTGCCCGCCGTGCGCCGTCGCGCAGATCCGCGCCGCGCGGTGCACGCCCAAGCCGACATAGCCGCCGTCGGACACCGCCGCTTCCGCCGTGTGCAGCCCCATCCGCACACGCACCGCGCCACCGTCCGGCCAGTCGCGCGCGGACAGCGCCGCCTGGCCCTCGACCGCCGCGCACAGGGCATCGTGTGCCGTCGCAAACGCGACGAAGGTCGAGTCGCCCTGCACGTCGATCTCGCGGCCGTCATGAGCGGCGCACGCTTCGCGCAGGATGACGCGATGTGTCGCGAGCACCGCGGCGTAGCCGTCGCCGAGCCGGCGCAGGAGTCGCGTCGACTGTTCGATGTCGGTGAACAGGAAGGTGACGGTGCCAGGAGGCAGCTCGGACATGACCTCACCGGGTCGAGATGATTCGATTCCTTCTCCGCGACGCTGTCAAGCGGCCACGCGACCGCTCACGTCCCGTGCTCGTCACGGCGCAGCGCGGGACACCAGGGCGAGCCAGAGGGCGCCAACGCTGACGGTCAGGGCAAACGCGGCGGCGACGAGGACCGAAACGGGAGTCCGCGTCGGCGCTGCGACCACGCGCACCGGGGTCCGCACCTCGTCGGAGAGCGCCGGCGCCTGCGGGTCGGACGTGACGGCGGCCGGAGCGCCGATCCGATCCAGCCCGCGATGACCGAGCACCGGCCGCGCCGGCATCGGCGCGCGAGCCGGCGGGTCGGCCGGGCGCGCGAACCCGGCACCCGCCAATGCCCACGTCAACATCACGGCGGCAACGACGCTGACGACAATCCGACCGACTGGCACAACCATGGGACACCTCGACGTGTCGTGTGAGCAACGTCACGCTACGACTGCACGCGCACCGCTTCCGCGCCACCCTCCACACCGCGAACGCGCACTTCGACACACTCGATGAGGTCGCCCTACGCCGCCGGCTCTTGTAGCGCATAGGAGATCGCAGCCTCGAGGCTCAGAGCGGCGCCGTCGCGGTCGACGCGTCCCAAGCACTAGAGCCGCGGCGCGCGCGGGCAGGCGCGAGTAAGTCCGTCTTGACTCTCGCATGCGCCTCGTCAAGGGGGGCGTCGTCGCGGTGGGCGACGGCGGCGCCGGCGAGCCGCGCGGCGTGGTGGGTCTCGCCTCGGGCCGCCCTGTCAGCCGCGAGCGCGATGAAGGCCGTGGGCGAGTCGCGGCGCGGCGAGTTCGCGACAGAGCACGAGGTCCTCGCGGAAGAGTCTGTCGGCCAGGTCGGTTTCGCCGGTCAACAGTGCGACGTAGCGGGCGTTGCCGAGAAGTCGCGCGCCTGTACGTCGTCGGTGTCGCGCGCGAGCGCGGTCGCCCGCTCGAGATATCGCTTGGCGGCGCGCTCGTCGCCGAGGCACAGCGCCGCGCTGACAGCGACGCTGAACATGCGCGCGAGGTCATACGTGTTGGCGGTCTCTTCCAGCAGCCCGGCGGCGCGTTCGACGCAATCCCGCAGCTCGCCGAGCGTCGACGATGCGACGACCGCGTCGTAGGCGGCCATGGCCGTCGCCCACTCGTCTCCGGCGGCGGCCGCCAGCTGGAGCGCCTCCGCTGCGAGCGGTGATGCGACGACGTCGATAACGCCATCTGCGGCCTCGATTCTGGCGGCCCTGAAGCGCGAGGGACAGGGTGAGCGGATCCCCGAGCGCGAGGGCGACAGTCACCGCCTCGGCGGTGGCCGCCGAGACCTCGGCACGGCGCCACATGGGCCAGAGAAGGAGGGCCTGGGCGACCGAAACGGCACGGGAACCGCACGCGCCACCGCCGGCGGCGCGTCGTCGCGAACCTCCGAGACCACCCGGCATTGCGCCCACCCGCGGGAGATCGCCTCCAACCGACGCGATGCCTTCACCGACAGCTCCACCTCCACCGCGACCGGCAGCGCCGGATCGGACGGAAACAGCACCAGGTCCGGGCGACGAAGCCGCGGCCGCCCGTCGGGCAGACGGGCGAGTTCCGCTCTCTCGACGGCGTCGCTGCCGTGGAGCTCCTCCGTACGCAATCGCGGCTCCCCCAACACCCCCACCACCCCATTCTCCCGGTCGCGAACCGTCGCGAGCCGGGCACACAGCGCCCAGTGCCCCGCCTTCGCGAGGCCGACCCGCGCCGGATCGCGCTGCGCCGACCCCGCCCACGCGATGCCCTCGCGCGTCGCGACGTACCGCGTCGACTGGCCGTTCACGAGGCGGCAGCGCGCGAGCATCCCGGCCTCGACCAACGCCCGAGCCTGCGTTAGCCCACCGTCACGCCACGCCCAACGCGGTCCATCACGTCCACAGCGGACACCGCGCCGATGACTGCCACCCACGCCACGACCGACCAATCCCAGTCGGTAGCCACGCAGTACTCCCTTCGCCAAGCCATTACGCATCCGCCGAAGCAATCACCAGGTTGGGACATTTCTCCCCAGCCGACACCGCAACCGCGAGCGCGCCGAAGTGATCGTTGACACCGCGGCGCACCTGGCCTGCTCGAGCGTCGGCTTGATGGTCGACGGCGAGACCGTGCCCTACGTGGCGGGATGGGGCGAGGACGGAGCCCTCGATGCCGTCAGCGAATACGCCAAGACGATCGACGAACTCGCCCGCCGGATCGAGAACGTCCTGACCGCCGACACCACATCCCGTGCGGCCGGCGGCTGCCTAAGTACTGTCGCTCGGAAGTTCGCGCACGTATTGGATGGGCGGACACACTCGCGTTTGGCGGAAGCGGGCGCGCGCTCGGCGCCGACCGAGACGACCGCGTGTCGTCCCAAGCGAGCGTCGGCGACGCCGAGAGGAGACGCCCGCTCATCGCGCGGAGGAGCGCTCTCGCCGCCCGCGACTGCGGAACTCAGTGCCTGTCGTGGTGGGCGCGTGTGGCCGGCAGAGCGACTCCGTCGGGCGCGCCGGCTGTGGCTTGCGGCGTCGTCCTTGGTTGACGACGTCGGCTCGCCTGAGTGCGATCTCCGAGCGCGGTCGATCCGGCGATGTCGCAGAAGAGCACGCTCGACTCCGAGGCGCAGAGCCAGATCCGAGGCGCAGAGCCAGATCCGGGCCGCGATGCGGCGCGGCTTCCAGTCCCGCGACGCGGATCTGGCCCTGGCCCGGCGGCGACGCGGAGATGGCCCTGGCCCGGGTGCTGGGCGACTTGGCTGACGGATGATCGTTCCCGTGCCGGGCCGCCACGCGTTCGGTCCGCCCACCGCTCAGTACGTCGTAGTGACCTTCGTCAGCCCGGGCGGTGCGTCGATCGTGTGATGGCCGATGGCGGCTCGGCGCAGGGCGAGGACCTGGCCGGGGACGACCGCGACGAGCGGGCTGAGCCATTCGGGCATGCCTGCCGGGAGCGGGAGCTCCGCGTCGGGATGCTCGGCGATCAGGATCGGCTCGGCCCGTCGGGCGCGCAGCGCGTCCGTCGTCTCGAGCACCGAGGTGAGGATCTTCCCGGGCGGCGCGACGATGACCGCGGGAGTGCCGGGCGCGACGGCCGCGATCGGGCCGTGCATGAGATCGGCGGAGGAGAACCCCTCGGCGACGGTCGCGGTGAGCTCGCGCACCTTGAGCGCGATCTCCATCGCCGTCGCGTAGTTGTAGCCGCGGCCGACGCTGATGAGGTGCGGCGCGTCGGCGTAGTGGTCGAGCGCTCCGACCGCCCGGAACGCGTCGTCGATGGCGTCCTGCACGAGCGCCGGCACGCGCCTGAGCGCGCTGCGCTCTTCGTCGTCGTCGCGCAGCGCCGCGACGAGCGCCGCGAGCCCGGCCAGCGACGCGGTGTACGTCTTCGTCGCGGCGACCGAGCGCTCGGGGCCGGCCGCGAGGTCGAGCACGAAGTCGGCGGCGCCGGCCAGTGGCGAGCCGGCATCGTTGGTCATCGCGATCGTCGGCGCGCCTGCGGCGCGGGCCGCCGAAACGACGCGGATCACGTCGGGCGAGCGCCCGGACTGGGAGATGCCGATGACCAGCGCGTTGCCGTGGCGCGGGACGGCGGCGGCCCCGTACATCGTCTCGAGCGACGGGGCGGCGAGCGCGACGGGCACCCCCAAGCGCTCGCCGAAGAGGTATTGCGCATAGCGGGCCGCGTTGTCGGAGCTCCCGCGCGCGGCGATCAGCACGTAGTCGAGCCGGCGCCCGCGCAGGGCGGCGGCGATGGCGCGGATCGCGCCGCCGCCGTCGACGAGCAGGCGCTCGAGCGCCGCGGGCTGCTCGCGGATCTCGCGATCGAGGTGACTGTCGGCGGCGCTCATCGCAGGCCCGTGATCATCGAGACGATCTCGTCGCCGTCGGTCTCGGCCGTGTTGCGGATGCCGACCTGGTGGCCGCGGCGCAGTACGCAGATGCGGTCGGAGATCCGGAACACCTGGTCCAGGCTGTGGCTGACGATGAGGATCGCGCGCCCGCGCTCGCGCATGCGCATGATGATGTCCTCGACGCGGCTGGTCTCCTGCACGCCGAGCGCGGCGGTCGGTTCGTCCATGAGCACGAGCCGCTCGGCCCAGTGCGTGGCACGGCCGATCGCGACGCCCTGGCGCTGGCCGCCGGAGAGGTCGCGGATCGTCGCGTGCGGGCTGGGGATCCGCACGTCGAGCTCGTTGAGCAGCTCCTGGGTCTCGGCGGCCATGCGGTCGCGGTCGAGCCGGCGCAGCGGCCCGCGGACGAGCTCGCGGCCGAGGAACATGTTCATGTAGACCGGCTGCTGGTCGGCGAGCGCGAGGTCCTGGAAGACGACCTCGATGCCGTGCGCGCGCGAGTCGTTGGGGTTCGTGAGCCGGACGGCCTCGCCCTCGAGGACGATCTGTCCGCTCGTGGGCTGGTGGACGCCGGCGATCATCTTGATCAGCGTGGACTTGCCGGCGCCGTTGTCGCCGACGAGCGCGACGATCTCGCCCGGCGTGATGTCGAGCGTGACCTCCTGGAGGGCGACGACGCCGCCGAACTCCTTGCGCACGCGGTCCAGCCGGACCAGCGGGCTCGTGGTGGTCTCTGTCAGTGCGGCCATGCCGCCTCCCTCCCATCGGGGTACCAGATGCCGGCCACCGTGGGCCGGCCGGTCGACGCGCCGGCGATGCCGACGACGTAGGCGCGCGTGACGAAGGCCTGCGCGCGGAAGCCGAACAGCACCGTCGCGCCGGTGCGCGGAGGCGTCCCGTCGGCCAGGTGAAGCTGGGCGTAGTAGTCGATCGCCTCCGGAGGCGGGATCGAGGCGTCCACGATCCGCGCGTCCTCGAGCGCGCGGCCGTCGGCGAGGAGCGCGCGCAGCCGGTAGTCGCCGAACACCGGGTCGATGTACAGGCCGCCGCCGAACGCGTAGGCGCGTCCGGCGTGCTCGTGCGAGACCTCGGTGACGTAGCAGATCGCCGGCCGCTCGGGCAGGTCCGACACCGCGTGGAGCGGCGTCGTCCCGGTCAGTCCGTGACCGGGCTCGACCTGGGTCGCGCCGTGCGCGGCCAGCAGGCCGAACACGGAGCTCGAGGTGGTGCCGGGCGCGTTGATGCGCAGGCCCTCGACCCCGGCGTCGCGCAGGCGCTCGGCGGCGCGCTCGAGTGTGCCCATGTTGGGCGTGGGCCGGGCCTCCTGCGCCTCGCGGTCGAAGAGCAGAGCGGGGAACGTCGTGATGCCGGCGAACCGTGCGCCATCGAGCCGGTTCAGGCGCTCGGCGACGGCGACGACGTCGTCGGCCCGGAAGCCGCCCTCGTGGCCGGGGTAGAACCGGTCGCCGGGGGCGTGGATGCGCGCCAAGAGGTCCTGCGTACGGCCCGCGGCGCGCGCGGCGTCCGCGGCCTCGGCCGCCTTGGCGTCGCTGAAGACCGTCCAGTTGCGGGGCCGCATCACGGCCGCCGCGCCGGCCTCGGCCTGCGGCACCTGCACGAGGTGGCCGACGTGCCCGAGCGCCGTGCCGGCGCCGGTCATCGCGCGGGCGTCGGTCATGTCGACCGCCACGCCCGCGTCGATGCCGCCGGCGCGCAGCGCCTCGAAGAAGGCGGGCGGGCGCCCGACCTGCTTGGCCATGGCGAACACCTCGAGGCCGTGGCGGTCGGCCTCCCGGCGGGTGACCTCCGCGTTGGCGGTCACCGTGTCGAGGTCGAGCGCGTAGGCGTTGGCGGGGATCCGGCCCGCCTGGTGCAGCGCGATTACGCCGTCCAAGAAGGCCGGGTTGCGCCTCGTGAGCACGTCCAGGAACACGGGCCTACGCCTTCGGCTCGCGCAGCGTCAGCGAGATGGCCAGCAGCAGCAGGACGCCCTGGGCGATGAGCTGCTCGGAGGACGACAGGCCCATGAGGATCAGGCCGTTGTTGAGCATGCCCATGATCAGGCTGCCGACGAGCGCGCCGACGACCGTGCCGCTGCCGCCGAACAGGCGGGTTCCGCCGATGACGACCGCGGCGATCACGAGCAGCAGGTCCGAGCTGCCCAGGTTGTAGTTGGCGCCCTGCAGGCGTCCGGCGTAGAGCAGGCCGGCCAGCGCGGCGAGCGTCGCGCTGCCGACGAGGACCGCGAGCTTGACGCGATTAACGCGGATGCCGGTCACGCGGGCCGCGGCGGCGTTGTCGCCCGCGGCGAGCACGTGGGCGCCGAAGCGGCGATGGCGGTAGACGAAGTGACCGACGAGGACGACGCCCAGCGTCCACAGGATCAGGCTCGGCAGCGGCCCGACGTCGCCGGAGCCGAACGCGTTGGCGAACGTCTGGTCGGTCACGGCGACCGACTCAAGGTTCGTGATCGATCGCGCGAGCCCGCCGACGAGGCCCATCGTGGCCAGCGTCACGAGGAAGGAGGGCAGTCGCAGCACCGTGACGAACAGCCCGTTGACCGCGCCGACGACGACGCCGGTGCCGAGGCCGGCGGCGATGCCGGCCACGAGGCCGACGTCGCGCAGGACGACGGCGGCGACCAGGGCGGAGAGGGCGACGACCGAGCCGATCGAGAGGTCGATCTCGCCGGCGCTCAGGACGAACACCATGCCGACCGCCATCACGCTGATCGGCGCGGTCTGCTTGAGGATGTTCAGGAGGTTCGCGGAGGTCAGGAATCCGTCGTTGCTGAGGGTCGCCGCGAAGAACACGAGGATCAGCAGAAAGGCGAGGTAGACGACGTAGGCCCGCGGGTCGATGGCGCGCAGCCGGACCCGGACCGACCGCGTGGGGTCGGTCCGGACGGCGGGCGCGCGCTCGGTCTCGATGGTGGGAGGAACGCTCACGACGAACTACTTCGCGGCCTCGGCGACGGCCTTCGGCGGCGCCTGGTGGAGTGACTCCTCGTAGCCGTGCGCGAGGTTGTCCTTGGTGATCGTGATCGCCGGGGCGACCAGGAACGGCGGCGCCTTGCGGTCGAGCAGCCCGTAGGCGGAGGACATCGCCATCGCCTGGCCCAGCTCATAGGCCTTGTCGCTGACGATGCCGGACACGTTCCCGCCGCGGGCCATGTCGACGGTCAGCGGCTCGTCGAGGTCCAGGCTGACGAGCTTGGTCTTCGTGTTGCCGTTGTTGCGCAGCGCGCTCAGCACGCCCTCGGCGGGCGGCTGCGAGAACGTCACGTACACGCCGTCGAGGTTGGGGTTCTTCGTCAGGATGGCGTTCGCCTGGTCCTGCGCCTTATTCGGGTCGGCGATCCCCTGCTGCGCGACCAGCTTGATGTTCGGGTAGTTGGCCTCGATCGTCTTCTTGAACGCCTGGTCACGCTGGTTCGTGACGTAGTAGCTGGCGTCGTGGAAGAAGTACGCGATCTTGCCCTTGTCGCCGATCGACGCGGCGAGCGCGTCGGCGGCGTGCTTGCCCATCTGGAAGAGATCGTCGGTGACGACCGTGACGTAGTCCCGGCCCTGGACGAAGCCCTTGGGCACGTTGGACAGCAGCACCAGCTTGGTCCCGGCGCGCGTCACGGACTTGTACGCCGACGCGGTGGCCACGGGGTCGACCGGCAGCGAGAGCATCACGTCCGGCTTCTTGGCCATGACGGTCTCGATGTCGTTCTTCTGCTTGCCGGCGTCGAAGTTCGCGTTCGTCGTCGCGGTGACGGTGATGCCGAGCTTGGCGAACTCGTCGCGGGCGCCGGCCGTGACCGCCGTCACGAAGTCCGACGACTGGTGCCAGGTCAGGGCGGCGGTGTAGTGGCCGCTCTTGACCTTGGCGATGTCGGCGGCGCTGAGCTTCAGGGCGCTCGTCGGCGTGGCCTTCTCGCCGTTGGGGCCGGTGGTCCGACCGACGGTCTTGGACGACTTGATCGGCGTGGGGCTGGCCGAGCCGCCCCCGGAGCCGTTCGACGACGAGCCACCGCACGCCGCCAGGCCCAGCAGGGCGGCGGCCGTCGCGCAGGCCGCGACGAGGCGATTGGTTCTCATGAGGATTCTCCTCCTTGCTTGGCGTCGGCCCCGCAGTGGCCGACCATGAACAGCGACAACGCCTTCACGGCGTCGAGGTACTCGCCGAGGTGCACGTGCTCCTCGGCCGTGTGGCAGTTGGTGATGTCCCCGGGCGCCCAATAGACGCAGGGGATCGCAAACGCGCCGAGGAACGACATCTCCGCCCAGAACGTGGCCCCGGCGACGACGTCCCTGTCGGGGCGCACCGAGCGCAGCGCGGCGCGCAGGGCGAGGACTCCGGGATGGTCGGGATCGGTCTCGGCCGGCAGGCCGCCGAGGCGGTGGTCGCGGCCCGCGGGGAATTCCACGCTCGGCCGGACGGCGGTGCCGCGTGTCCCGCGCTCGACGGCCGCCTCGATCTCGGCCGCGGCCCGGGACAGGTCCTCGCCGGGGACGAGCGTGCGGATCAGGCTGAGCGTGCACGTGCCGGGCACCGCGATGTAGCCGCCGGCCGCGGCCGCGGTGACGAGCAGCCGCGGCGAGCCGACGAGCGGGTGGCGCGCTGACCTGCGCAGGTCGTCGTCCAGGCGCCACAGCTCCGCGAGGACGGAGTGGCCGGCGCGCAGCGCGTCGACGCCCTCCTGAGGGCGGCCGAAGTACGCGCTGCGGCCCTCGAGCAAGATGTCGGCGATGAGGAAACCGATCTGCGCCGCGTACACCGCGAGCCCCGTCGGCTCGACGTAGATGGCGAAGTCGGTGCTCGGGATCGTGCCGGCGGCGATGCGCTCGGCCGCGGCGCGCATGCCGATGCTGCGCCCGAGGCCGGGCTCGCCGCTCTCCTCGTCGCACACCCAGACGGTGACGACGTCGCCGGCGAGCCGCGTCTGTGAGTGGTGGAGCGTTCGCAGGGCCGCCACCGCGGTGGCGATCCCCGCCTTGAGGTCGCCCGTGCCGCGTCCCCACACGGCGTCGTCGACGACTGCGGCCGCGAACGGATCCTCGCGCTCGGTGCCCTGCCAGCGCTCGCGCCAACCATCGACGCGGACGGTGTCGAGGTGCCCGGAGAGCATGACGCTCGGGCCCCCGCCGGTCCCGCGCGTCACGCTCCAGACGATGGGCCGCTCGGGCGCCACCTCCTCGAGGTGAACCTCGTCGGCGCCGCAGGCCTCGAGCTCGGCGGCGACGAGCCGGGCGAACGCCATCTCGTCGCCCGTGATGCTCGGGGTCTGAACCGCTCGGCGCAGCCAGTCGACGGCCGCGCCCTCGTCGATCGCGTCGACGATGGCGCCGCCGGTGCGCATGGTGCTCATCGCTCTCCTTGGTGGGTGGTAGTGGTAGGCCGCCCCGTGTGGCCATGCCCGTTGGCGTGCTGGCGGGCGAGCTCGACGGCGCCCGCGAGGCCGGCGCCCTCGCCGAGGGCGCTCACCTCGGTCCGGATCGTGCGAACGGTGAGCCGCGCGACGTACGCGCGCACGGCGCTTACGAGCTCGTCGCGGCTGCCGATCCCGCCGCCGAACACGACCACTGCGGGATCGAGCGTGCTGTGGACGCTCACCACCGCGAGCGCCAGGGCGCGCGCCTGCTCGTCGAGGACCGCGCGGGCGTTGGCGTCGCCGGCGCCGGCGCGGTCGTAGACGTCGAACGCGGTCACGGACTCCGGGTCGGCGCCGGTCCGGTCGGCGAACCGGCGGGCGACGCCGATGCCGCCCACGGTCTCCTCGAGCGGCCCGCGAAGCTGGTTGGCGGGGTCGAACGGATCGGCGCCGAGCGGCATCTCGCCGATCTCGCCGGCGCCGCCGGTCGCCCCGTGCACGAGGCGCCCCCCCGCGACGATGCCCATGCCGATCCCGGTGCCGACGGCGACGAAGACGAAGTCGTCGATCCCGGCGCCGTGGCCCCGACGGTGCTCGGCCAGCGCGGCCATGTTCACGTCGTTGTCGACGGCGACGGGGACGCCGAGCGCCTGACCGAGATCGCCGGCGAGATCCACGTCCGCGAACGGCGGCAGGTTGGGCGCGCGATGCACGCCGCCGGTGACCGGGTGCAGCACGCCGGGCACGCCGACCGCGACGGCGCCGATGCGGGGCCAGTCGACCGCCGTCGCGGCGGCCAGCCCGCGGGACAGCGCGGCGATCTGGCCGACAACCGCGTCGGAGGCGCCACGCACCCTGCGTGCGGCGACGTCGGCGACGGGACGGCCCGCGATCTCGCTCAGCGCGATGCGGACGTTCGAGCCGCCGAGGTCGACGCCGACGACGTGGTCCGGAGGCGCATCTGCGTTCGAGCTGTTCGTGTCGTAGCCGAAGCGAGCTACCCGATCGACGCTCCTGGCGATGTCCTCGCCGTGGTAGACGAGCTGGTTGTAGGCGTACTTGGACTCGCTCAGGCCGGCACCGGCATCGTCGCCGGACGCCAGATCTACCGCGGTGCCCAGGGCGCCGCGGGCGATATCGGGCACATCCGCCTGCCCGGACATGAGCACGTCGTCTGCGAATGCGGTAACACCGCCTGCCCGGAGGCCGTGGCCGGCGGACGCGCGCTGGCCCGGCAGCTTCGCGAGTTCGGGCAAGAGGCCCGCGCCAGCCGTGACGTCGTGCGCCTCGTCCGCGCCCACAACACCGACGCCGTACGGCTCGTCCGCCAGGCCGGGCGCGACCTCGGCGAGGTCCTGGCCGGCCTCGTGAATGCACTCAACCCAGAGGTGATCGTCATCGGCGGCGACCTGGCCGCTGCGCACGAGCAGCTCTTCGCGGGCGTCCGCGAGGTGGTCTACCAGCGCTCCACCGCGCCGGCGACGCGCCACCTGCAGATCGTCCGCAGCTCGCTGGAGGACCGCGTGGGCAGCACCGGGGCGGCCGTGATGGCGATCGAGCACATCCTCGCCCCCGCCCTGCTCGACCGCGCGCCGCTCCCGGTCACCGATCCTTAGGTCGACACCCAC
>Ga0105243_10004175_pt1 | contig 11453 bp, 10 predicted proteins | sample KBSM34metaG_FD_81525 | JGI IMG/M metagenome (GOLD analysis project Ga0105243, IMG submission 81525) | Miscanthus rhizosphere microbial communities from Kellogg Biological Station, Michigan, USA - KBS M3-4 metaG | ecosystem: Host-associated > Plants > Roots > Rhizosphere > Soil | place...
CGGCGCGGTGAGTTCGCCGTGCGCGGCGGGATCGTCGATGTGTTTCCGCCTACCGAAGAGCACCCGGTGCGCATTGACTTCTTCGGCGACACCGTGGAGGAGATTCGCTACTTCTCCGTCGCCGACCAAAGGTCAAGTGAAATCGCGCTGACCGAGATCACTGCTTCGCCGTGTCGCGAGCTGCTGCTCACCGACGACGTACGCGCTCGCGCAGCCGCGCTCGCCGAGCAACATCCAGAGCTGATCGAAATGCTGGACAAGATCGCACAGGGGCATCCGGTCGACGGCATGGAGGCTTTATCGCCGGCTCTGGTGGACGGCATGGAGCTGCTGATCGATCTGCTGCCGACCGATACTCACGTGCTGATCTGCGACCCGGAACTGGTGCGAGGACGGGCGATCGAGCTGGTCAAGACCAGCGAGGAGTTCCTGCATGCCTCCTGGGCCGCGGCCGCGGGTGGTGGTAGAGCTCCCATCGACCTCGGGGCCTCGGCCTACCAGCCGCTTGCTCGGGTTCGTGCCGCTACGCTCAGTCGAGGAATGGCCTGGTGGACGTTGTCGCCGTTCAGTGCGGGTCCGGTGAGCGGCTCGGCGGCAAACGGCGAGGTGTTCAGTCCCATCCGCACCGAGGACGGGCAGATCATCGACCTCTCCGATCGGGTCAGTGGGCCGGGTGTCGAGTCGCGAACGGTGAGCGGCCAGGTCGGCGAGACCTATCGTGGGGACACCGAGGCTGCGGTCAACGAGATCACGAAGCGGGTGCGGGATGGCTGGCGCGTCCTCGTCACAGCCGAAGGCCGCGGTACCGCTGCTCGGATCGTCGAGGTGCTCGGTGAGCACGCGGTGCCTATCCAGAGTGCGTCGGCGCTCGATGAAGCGCCTCCGACCGGTTTGGCAACAGTCGTGACGGGCCAGCTCAGCCACGGCTTCGTGGCCGACGAGATCCGGCTCGCACTGTTCACTGCGTCTGATCTGTCTGGCCAGCGGGTCACCGATCGGGCAAGCCGGAAAATGCCGGCACGCCGCAAGAATCAGATCGACCCGCTCGAGCTGAGCTATGGCGATCCGGTGGTCCACAGTCAGCACGGAGTAGGCCGCTATATCGAGATGACCCAACGCACGGTGGCAGACGCGACCCGCGAGTACCTGGTGATCGAGTACGCGCCGTCCAGGCGCGGCCAGCCGGGGGACCGGCTCTATGTGCCGATGGACGCTCTTGATCAAGTCACTCGATACGTGGGCGGGGAGAGCCCGACCCTGGACCGCCTAGGTGGCGCCGACTGGGCCAAGCGGAAGGGCCGGGCGCGCAAGGCGGTTCGCGAGATCGCTGCCGAACTGATCAAGCTCTACGCAGCGCGGCAGGCCACCCGCGGCCATGCTTTTGCGCCCGACACGACGTGGCAGCGAGAACTGGAAGATGCGTTCGCATTCGTAGAAACCCCAGATCAGCTGGGAGCGATCGAGGACGTCAAGCGCGATATGGAGCAGATCGTTCCCATGGATCGGTTGATCTGTGGGGATGTCGGCTATGGCAAGACCGAGATCGCCGTACGCGCCGCGTTCAAGGCAGTGCAGGACAGCAAACAGGTGGCGATCCTGGTTCCGACGACCTTGCTGGTGCAACAGCACTACGCCACCTTTTCCGACCGGTATGCCGGCTTCCCGGTCAACGTTGCCCCGCTCAGCCGGTTTTCATCCGATGCCGAGGCAAGGGCAACCATCGAAGGACTTGTCGACGGGAAGGTCGACGTTGTCGTCGGCACTCACCGGCTGTTGTCCGACGAGGTCGCCTTCAAGGACTTAGGCCTAGTGGTCATCGATGAGGAGCAGCGCTTCGGCGTCGAGCACAAGGAACAGCTGAAGCGCCTCCGTACCCATGTCGATGTGTTGGCCATGTCGGCGACACCGATCCCGCGGACCCTTGAGATGGCGGTCACCGGGATCCGTGAGATGAGCACGATCATGACACCACCGGAGGAGCGCCACCCCGTGCTCACGTTTGCCGGGCCGTACGACGAAGCCCAGGTGACTGCGGCCATTCGGCGCGAACTGCTCCGCGAAGGGCAGGTGTTCTACGTGCACAACCGGGTGCAGAGCATCGACAAGGCCGCCCGGCGGATCGCTGAACTGGTGCCTGAGGCGCGCGTGGTGACTGCACACGGCCAGATGAGCGAGCAGCGGCTGGAACAGGTCATGATCGACTTCTGGGAGCGTCGAGCCGATGTGCTGGTCTGCACCACCATCGTTGAGGCCGGTCTGGACATCTCGACAGCCAACACGCTGCTGATCGAACGTTCGGACCTGCTCGGTCTGTCCCAGCTGCACCAGCTGCGGGGCCGCGTCGGTCGCGGGCGGGAGCGCGGCTACGCCTACTTCCTCTATCCGCCCGACAAGCCGCTGACCGAGACCGCCTACGACCGGATCAGCACCATCGCGGCGCACAGTGATCTGGGTTCTGGCATGGCTATCGCCATGAAGGATCTGGAGATACGCGGCGCCGGCAACCTCCTGGGCGGCGAGCAGTCGGGCCACATTGCCGATGTCGGCTTCGACCTGTACATCCAGCTGGTCGGCGAGGCGGTGGCCGAGTACCGCGGGCACGAGGCCGAGCCCGAGCCTGAGGTCCGGATCGAGCTTCCTGTCGACGCGCACCTGCCTACCGACTACATCGAGTCGGAGCGGCTGCGACTTGAGATGTACAAGCGGCTGGCCGAGGTTCGTGCCGAGGCCGACATCAAGGCAGTCGACGCCGAGCTGCACGACCGCTACGGCGCGCCGCCGCCGGAAGTGCTCAACCTGATCGAGGTTGCAAGGTTCCGGTTGCTCGCCCGCTCCGCAGGATTGGCCGACATCGTCGGCCAGGGCCGATTCATCCGCTTCGCGCCGGCCCGCCTTCCGGAGTCGCGCGTACTGCGGCTGCAACGGCTCTACCCCGGCAGCGTCGTCAAGGCTGCTGTCGGCTCGGTGCTAGTGCCTCGGCCCACGAGCTCAGCGGTAGCCGGCCAGCCGCTGAAGGACATGGAACTGCTCCGTTGGGGCACAGAAGTGATCAACCAGATCTTCTCGGACTGACGTTCGGCCCGCTGTCGTAGGATCTCCTGCGGTAGTCGTTTCCTGAGAGCGCTCGGCGCAAGCAGGAAGCTCATCACAGAGGATGGTCAATGAGGTTTCCCACCCGCCATAGGTCGCGCGCCTTACGAGCCACAGCACTCGCCGGCATCCTGGTGATCGTGCTGGCGACAGCCGGCTGCGCGAAGGCGGACCCCAGCGTTGTGGCGTACGTGGATGGCTCAGAGATCACCCAGCGGCAGGTGGACGACGCCGTCGCAGGGGTGTCCAGCATCTTGCAAGAGGGTCAGCAGGTATCCCAGGCTGCGGTCGTCAATGCGATGATCCATGGCGTCATCGCGGAGAAACTGGCAGCTGCCAACAAGATCACGATCACCGACGGTGAGCGTGACGCACTGATCAAGAACAGCAATCTCGCGGGCCTGCTGAACGCGCCCAAAGGACGGCCGATCGCCTACGACGTGGCAGATCAGCAAATCGTTTCAGGCAAGCTGGGGAGCGAGGCATACCTTGCGGCGGTCGCCAGCGAGCCGGTAACCCTCAATCCCCGATTCGGAGTGCTGGATCCGAACCAGAAAACGATCATCAACGACAAGTCGGCTTCCCTGGCCAAACCGGTGGCCACCCCGACGCCATAGCACACGTGGCGCTACCTGAGCTCGAACGACTCGTCGGCGTCATGACACGCCTGCGCCACGAGTGCCCCTGGGATGCTCAGCAGACCCATCGGTCGCTGGTGCAGTACCTGGTTGAGGAGACCGCCGAAACGATCGAGGCCATTGAGGTCGGCGATCAAGATCATCTTCGCGAAGAGCTCGGGGACCTGCTGCTCCAAGTGATCTTCCATGCGGAGATCGCCAGCGAGCGAGACCGGGGCTTCACCGTGGAAGACGTCGCCAAGGGCATCGCCGACAAGCTCATCTCGAGACACCCCTACGTTTTCGCGACCGCCGAGGTTCCTAGTGATCTGCATTACACCTGGGAGGAGCGCAAGGCTGCCGAGAAGGGCCGTACCTCCGCGCTGCAAGGCATCCCGACTCAGCTCTCAGCACTCGCCCGGGCGAACAAGATCATAAGTAGAGCGCGATCACGGCGCGTCGACGTGGCGCTGCCTGAGGACCCGACCACACCGGAGGAGGTGGGCACCCAGATCCTCGAGCTGGCGGCCCGGGCTCAGGCAGCCGGAATCGATCCTGATCAGGCGCTGCGCGACGCCGTACGCGCCATTGAGGCCCGCATCACGACTGCCGAGTCGGCACGCAGCAATAATCCAAGGCCCTAGATCCGGCCACTATCCTGTTGAGCATGTCCGAGCCACCGACCCAACGGCCGGCACCCCCACCTGAGGCGTACCCACCGCAGTCATATCCGCCTCAGAACTACCCTCCGCAGAACTATCCCCCTCAGAACTACCCTCCGCAGACCTATCCACCGCAAGGCTCGCCTCCCAGGAATCCGCAGTCATACCCGCTGAACCCGAATGCGCCCTATCCGATACAGCCGCAGTATCGGCCACGCAAGCCGAGCGAGGATTTGCGACGCGACACAGAGGCCGCCCTGGCCGCACGGATGGAACTCGGCCCGGAGTACAACGAATACGTCGCCGCAGGCCTGGCAGAGCGGGTAGAGGATTTGGCCGCCGCCCGTGCCGCCGAGCTGCGGCAGGAGGCCGAGGCCGCCAATCGCGCGCAGGCGGCGGAGCAAAGCGGCCGGGCGCGGCAGTTTGCGCTGGCCATCGTCTCGATGGTCATGGGCATTCCGATCACCGCGATCACAGCCACCAATGTCGACCCCGCAGTTATGGGAGTCGCGGTCTCCTGGGCCGGAATCGTCGGGGTGAACTGGGTGCACGCCCGAGCCATCCGCAAGCGGAAATAGCCAGCTTCTGACCCTGCGTCGCCACCGAACGAATCTCGGGCTGGCGCGTGCGGCGCCACCGCCTGACCCAGACGCGCCGATAGGCTGAGATCACAATCGGTTTCTGCGCAGGAAAGGCGGCACTCGTGGCGAGCATCGAATTTATTGGCGCGCGAGAAATCCTCGATTCCCGTGGCAACCCGACGGTCGAGGTCGAGGTCATCCTCGACGACGGTTCCGAGGGCCGAGCCGCTGTCCCCTCAGGTGCCTCGACCGGCGCATTCGAGGCGGTTGAGCTGCGTGATGGTGAGGCCCGCTATGGAGGCAAGGGTGTCAGCAAGGCGGTGCTCGGCGTTATTGATCAACTCGGCCCCGAGCTCATTGGGTACGAGGCCAGCGAACAGCGGTTGGTGGACCAGGCCATGCTGGATCTGGATGGTACGGACAACAAGTCCAAGATCGGTGCCAACGCCATCCTCGGGGTCTCACTCGCTGTCGCGCATGCAGCCGCCCACTCCGCCGACCTGCCGCTCTACCGTTACCTCGGCGGGCCGAACGCTCATCTGCTGCCGGTACCGATGATGAACATCGTCAATGGCGGCGCTCACGCTGACTCCGATGTCGACGTGCAGGAGTTCATGATCGCCCCGATTGGCGCTGCAACCTTCCGTGACGCCTTGGAGATGGGCGCGACCGTCTATCACTCGCTCAAGTCCGTGCTGAGGAAGCAGGGACTGGCGACGGGCCTTGGCGATGAGGGTGGCTTTGCACCCAACCTGCCGGCCAACGTCGCAGCACTCGAACTGATCTCAACTGCAATAGAGTCCGCTGGCTTGAAGCTTGGCGGCGATATCGCGCTGGCACTCGATGTGGCGAGCACCGAGTTCTTCGACGACGGGACCTACACCTTCGAGGGCGAGCCGCGCTCAGCCGACGAAATGACAGACATTTACGAGCAGTGGGCCGCCGCGTTCCCAATCGTCTCGATCGAGGATCCGCTCGCCGAAGACGACTGGGCGGGCTGGAGCGCGCTCGTCAGCAGGATCGGCGACAAGATTCAGGTGGTCGGGGACGACCTGTTCGTCACGAATGTGTCGCGGCTGCAGCGCGGAATCACCGAAAAAGCCGCGACAGCTCTGCTGGTCAAGGTCAATCAGATCGGGTCGCTAACCGAAACTCTGGATGCCGTCGACCTGGCACACCGTGCCGGCTTCCGTTGCATGATGAGCCATAGGTCCGGCGAGACCGAGGACACCACCATTGCGGACCTCGCTGTGGCCACCAATTGCGGTCAGATCAAGTCCGGCGCGCCAGCGCGTACCGACCGGGTGGCGAAGTACAACCAGCTCTTGCGCATCGAGGAGGATCTCGACGATGCGGCGCGCTACGCCGGCGTTTCGGCCTTCCCACGGTTCAAGGCCGGATAGTGCCATCCGGTCGACGGCCCACTTCCCGCCCAGGCGCAGGTCCTGGGCGGGGCAAGCCGCGACCACGTACGCAGGCACGCAAATCGTCAGCGGGTGCGACATCGACCGAGACGGGGCGAGGTGCCGACTCGGCAGCTTCACCTCGACGCCGCGGATACAGTCTGACGGCACGCGCCATCGCCTTGGCGACAGTGCTGCTGATCTTGACGATCTCGTACGCGACATCCTTGCGGATCTACTTTTCCCAGGCTCATGAGATCTCTGCGACCAAGGCCGAGATCGCCGAGCGCCAGCAGCGGATCCGCGACCTACAGGGCGACTTGGCCCGATGGGGCGACGAGTCATACGTCAGAACTCAGGCCCGGGAACGGCTGGGGTGGGTGGTGCCGGGGGAGACCGGCTACGCCGTGATCGGCGCTGATGGCAAGCCGCTCGGCGGCGGTGCCGAGATCAAGGCCGAGGCTGCATCGCAGGAGCCGCCTCAGGACTCGTGGTGGTCCAAGCTGTGGGGCTCGGTTCAGGCCGCGGACCGGCCGGCGCCGGTAGAGACTCCGGCCCAGCAGAAGCCGATAACCGAGAAGACCAAGCCGAGCAGGTGAATGCGCGCTGAGCCCGTCGTACGGCGCCGCGGTAGTCAGCGCTGGGCAGCCAGAAACGCATCCACAGCTTCAGCAGTTGGAAGGCTGGGGCTGGCTCCGCGGACTGTGACCGCCAATGCGCCGGCCGCGAGCCCTCGCCGCACCGCCTCCGGCAGTGAGGCCCCCTGAGCCAGGCTCGCACCAAGTGCGCCGGTGAAGGCGTCACCTGCTGCGGTGGTGTCTACGGGTGTCGCAGCAAAAGCCCGATGATCCTCGACGCCGGCGGCCCCCACGACCAGGGCGCCGCGAGAGCCCCGGGTGATCATGGCGGTGGCGGCCCCACAGTCGAGGAACCATCGGGCTGCCAGCTCGGCTGAGCTCAGATCAGTGACAGCAATGCCGCTCAGTACCTCGGCCTCCAGCTCGTTCGGCTTGACCACCGAGACGCCGCGCCATACCGCGGGCGGAAGGGGTTGTGCCGGCGCTGGGTCCAGCACGAGTCGGAGCTCGAGTGCTCGGCAGGCCTCAGCCACGCGCTCGACGACCGGCAACGGAATCTCCAGTTGTACCAACACGACCGAGACACGATCACGGAGCTCAGTCAAAGAGGACTCGACGTGATCAGGATTCAGCCGGTGATTCGCATTCGGAATGATCATGATGTCGTTTTGGCCGGAGGCGGCATCGACCCGAATATGGGCGATTCCCGTCGCGCCCGCCGTGATACGGACGGCGGCGACGTCGATGCCTTCCGCGGCCAGGGTGGTCAACGTAAGGTCTTGGAACATGTCGTCACCCACCGCGCCGATCATGTACGTGGGCGCCCCGGCGCGTACGGCTGCGATTGCTTGATTCGCTCCTTTTCCACCAAGCACCAACGAGAAGTCGTTGCCGATGACCGTCTCGCCCGGGCGTGGCAGCGGCGAGCCGAAGGCCGCAAGATCTGCATTGATGCTGCCTACTACTGCCACACCGTTGCGGTCATCCATGTCGGCGTAGCCTATCGGGGGTGCTCGAGCCTATGACCCCAGCAGATGAGGCCGCGATCACTGCGCAGCTAGAGCGACAGCCGCGTGGCGCGGTAGAGGTCGCCTACCGATGCCCGTGTGGCAAGCCCGCGGTGGTGGCGACCCGACCTCGACTGACCGACGGCTCACCCTTCCCGACGATGTACTACCTCACCTGTCCGCGAGCAGTCGCGTCCTGCTCTTTGCTGGAGTCGCAGGGCCTGATGGCCGAGATGAACCGACGGCTGGGTCATGATCGTGATCTTGCCGCGGCGTACCGGCGGGCCCACGAACGGTATCTCGCCGACCGGGAGGCGCTCGGCTCGGTGCCCGAGATCGCAGGGATCAGCGCAGGTGGCATGCCCGATCGAGTGAAATGCCTGCATGCGTTGGTGGCTCACTCGCTTGCAGCCGGCGAGGGCGTCAACCCGCTTGGTGATGAGGCCGTGAGCACTGTAGGCGCATTCTGGGTGCGCCCGTGTCTGGATGAGGGCCGATGATGAGAGTTGCCGCCATCGACTGCGGTACGAATTCCATCCGCCTCTTGATCGCCGAGCCAGACGGTTCGGGTGGTCTAGCCGATCTCGAGCGTCGGCTGGAGATCGTACGACTCGGTCAGGGCGTGGACGCGACCGGTGAGTTCCACCCCGACGCTTTGCGGCGTACCTTCGCAGCGGTCGACGGATACGCGGAATTGATCAAGAAAGCAGAGGTGCCCACCGGGAAGGTGCACTTCGTGGCGACCTCGGCAGCGCGCGATGTCAAGAATCGCGAGACCTTCTTCGCCGGCGTCAAGCAACGGCTCGGCGTGCTACCCGACGTGATCAGCGGTGAGACGGAGGCCCGGCTGTCCTTCCTGGGCGCTCTGAGTCGAGTCAAACCAGAAGGTGAGCCGGTGCTCGTCATGGACATCGGTGGCGGCTCGACCGAACTGATCACCGGCGGCGCCGACGGCGACTTGCACAGCGCAGTCTCGCTCGACGTCGGATCGGTGCGGGTTACCGAAAGGTTCTTCAAGCAGAATCCGGTCGCAGATGATGATCTTGAGCGGGCCGCTAGATACGTGGACGACCTCCTCACCGGGAGCGGGGTCGATTTCGATTCGATCGGCGCCTGGATCGGCGTCGCGGGTACCGTGACAACCCTCGCCGGGGTGTATCTGGAGCTGGAGCGCTATGACCGTGAGCGAGTGCACGGGGCCAGGATCCCGCTGGCCGCGATCGCCGAGCAGCTCCACCGACTCGCTGAGCTCACGGTCGATCAGATCCGAGCATTGCCCTCAATGCATCCAGGGCGAGCGGACGTGATCACCGGTGGAGCGCTTGTGGAGTCGCGGATCGCCGCCCGGGTTCACCTGGATCATCTGATCGTCAGCGAGTCGGACATTTTGGATGGAATTGCCCTGCAGCTCATTGCCGGTGACACAATGCCGCGATGACCTCACTCGCCATCACGGTTGTGGGCCATGACCGCCCAGGCATCATCGCGCAGGCTGCCGAAGTGTTGTCGCAATGCGGCATGAACCTCGAGGACTCTTCGATGACGCTGCTGCGCGGGCACTTCGCGATGACCCTGATCTGTGCGGGAGCGGCCGACGCTGGCGAGGTCGAGGCGGCACTGCAGCCCATGGCGAACGGCTCACTCGACGTCACCGTACGCCAAGTGCCCGATGAACCCCACCTCCCACCGCTCGGATCCAGCTACTTGGTGACTGTCCACGGTGCGGACCGGCTCGGGATCGTGGCGCGGCTAGCTGGTGTGATCGCGGAAGCAGGCGGCAACGTCACCGACCTCACTACCCGGCTTTCGGGGTCGCTTTATGTGCTCTTGGCTGAGGTCGACCTACCGGGATCCACCGACGTTGAGGCGCTGCAGGCTCGACTGACGAAGGTGTCGGCCGAGCTGGGTGTGGACACGACGATGCGACTGCTCGAGAACGATCAGCTGTGAGCCTGACATTGCCGACTCTGCCGCACGGGCGGATGTTGGAGGTGGTGCGCGCGCCAAGCCCGGTGTTGTCGGTCTCGGGTTCACTTGTCGACCCGGCCGATCCGGCTGTCGTTCAGTTGTGCGCTGATCTGGTTGCGACGATGCACGTTTCACCGGGTTGCGTAGGCCTCGCCGGGACCCAGGTCGGGGTGGCTGTCCAGGCCTTCTGCGTCGACGTCTCAGCGCATCCAAAGGCGCGGACCAGTCACGGTCTGATCGTGCTGCTGAATGCCGAAATCCTGGAGGCCAGTCGTAACGAGAAGGGTCGCGAAGGTTGCATGTCGGTGCCAGACCTGACCGGTGATGTGAAGCGAGCGACCAAGATCACCGTTGCTGGTCTGCTCCCATTGAGTGGCGAACGAGTGCTGATCACTACGGATGCCTTTGAGGCACGCGCCTTGCAGCACGAAATCGATCACTGCAACGGCCTGCTCTTTCTCGATCGAGTGGCCAGCGCGCATGCGCTGCACGCCCGGAAGGTCTATCTGGATCCGCGCGACAGCGCGTAAGGCATGCCGGATGGGCAGGTAACCGGCCCATCGGATCTATTAGGCGCGCCCCGCCGCGCAGGTAAGGTCGGGCATCGATGAACCGCCCGGCCGACAGCGGACAGCGCCGAACGCTGCTCAGCGTGCTCGCGCAGCACGCCGAACAAGTGCGTTCCCGCCGTGCTCTCCTGACGAGCGTGGGGAGGGCCTTGTTGGTCACCCTGCTGGCTGCACTGGCGGCAGCGCCGCTTGCGGCGGTCTGGGGAATCACCCATGCGCAGCTGGATGACTATCTCGGGCCACACCGCGCCAACTTCTCGAGCAACTTCGGAGGAGAGATCGAACTCAACCTGGGACCGATCGGCAACGCGTATCTCGAAAGCCCCGTACGCCCGCTCGGTCTGACGGTCACCGTTGGCGGAGTCGGTTCGGCGGCCGAGCATCTCAGTTCGTTCTTCTCCGAGCAGACACTTGTCGCGTACACGAGCCTGTACGCCGAACCGGAAGAGGCGCTCTCTGGCATTGTCGAGCGCTTGGCCCACGACGCCGTCCGCGAAGGGCTCAAGGCTGAGGCGGTCTTGTTGCTCGGGGTCGCGATCTGGCGATTGGGAGGCCAGTTGCTCCCTTCCTCCTTCCTGACGCGGATAACCCCGCGCCGGGCGGCGGCGGTTTACGCGACGGTCGTCGCCCTTGTCGTCGGCTCAGTCCTGGTACCTGACAAACCGACCGAGCCCCGCTATCCCGTGTCGATCGCCGACGCCGGTCGATTCTCCTCCCTGACTGTTGACAGCGTGCTGCTTGCCGATGTCCTGGATCGCGGTATCGCTGGCATCAAATTGCTCAGCGCGCGCCAGCAACGTGCAGTGAAGCGCTATATCGACACGGCCGCAGGCAATCTTTCGGATCAGCTGCACACCCTCCCACAACCAAGGTCGGATGAGTCGATGATTCTGGGATTCAGCGATCTGCACTGCAATCAAGCGATGACAGAGTTGATCGCACGCGTGGCTCACGTGACCAAACCGTCTCTCGTCGTGA
>Ga0105243_10004176_pt1 | contig 11451 bp, 8 predicted proteins | sample KBSM34metaG_FD_81525 | JGI IMG/M metagenome (GOLD analysis project Ga0105243, IMG submission 81525) | Miscanthus rhizosphere microbial communities from Kellogg Biological Station, Michigan, USA - KBS M3-4 metaG | ecosystem: Host-associated > Plants > Roots > Rhizosphere > Soil | place: Michigan...
ACCGGGGGTGCGATGGCGTTGGTCGGCCCGCGGCTCGCGGAGGACGGGTTCGTGGTGTCGCTGCAGAACGGCCTCAACGAGCCGGTGATCGCGGACGCGGTCGGGGAGCGCCGCGTGGTGGGCGCGTTCGTCAACTTCGGGGCCGACTACCTGGGGCCGGGGCGCATCTTCCTCGGCGGCCGCGGCACGTTCCGGATCGGCGAGCTGGACGGCCGTCGCAGCGACCGGGTCGATGCGCTCGTCGGGGACATCGAGGATGCCGAGGCGAGCCGCAACGTGCTCGGCTACCTGTGGTCGAAGCAGGCCTACGGGGCGATGCTGTTCGCGACGGCGGTCAGCGACCTGTCGATCGCCGATGCGCTCGCCGACGGTGCCTACCGGCCGCTGTTCACCGAGCTCGCTCGCCAGGTGCTGGACGCCGCGCCGTGCCCGCCGGAGCCGTTCGACGGGTTCGACCCGGCCGACATCGAGGGCTCGATCGAGCGCCTGGTCGAATTCAACCGGCGGTCGGCGAAGACCCACTCGGGCATCTACCGCGACCTGGCCGTTCGCCGGCGGCGCACGGAGGTGGATGCGATCCTCGGCCCGGTCGACCGGCCGCTGGTGCGGCGTATCGCCGAGCTGATCCACGCCATCGAGGACGGCCGCCGGGTGTGCGAGCGGGCGAACCTCGACCTGCTGGCGGCCTACGAGCGGCTGGGGAGCTGGGAGCGCCTGAACGCCGTCACCCAGATCGTCGGGGCACCCGACCGCGCCGCGTCCGGTCCGTTGCACGGCATCCCCGTCGCCGTCAAGGACAACATCGACATGGCGGGCCTGGTGACGACCAACGCGTCGACTGTGGCGGTGCCTCCGCCGGCCGAGCAGGATGCGGCCGTGGTCGCCGCCCTGCGCGCCGCCGGCGCCGACCTGTTCTGCAAGACCAACCTGCTGGAGTACGCCGCGGGCAGCGTCAACCCGGCGTACGGCATGACCTTCAACCCGCACGACCTGGAGCGCACGTCGGGCGGGTCGAGCAGCGGCTCCGCCGCGCTGGTCGCGGCCGGTGTCTGCCGCCACGCGCTGGGCACCGACACCGGCGGCTCGATCCGGATCCCGGCGAGCTACTGCGGCATCGTCGGGCTCAAGCCGACGCCCGGACTGCTGCCGCTGGACGGCGTCTTTCCGCTGTCGCCGAGCTGCGACACGGTGGGCACGCTGACCCGCAGCTCCCGCGGTGCCGCGCAGCTGCTCGAGGCCATGACCGGCCGTCCGTACGCGATCCGGCCGGTGGTCGGGGTGCGGGTGGGCGTGATCGACCGGCAACTGCGCGATCCCGACCTGCGGGCGGATGTGCGCGAGCGCGTGGAGGCCGCGATCACGCGGCTGGCCAACCTCGGCTGCGACCTGGTCGAGATCGACATCCCCGAGCTCGACCTCGCCGATGCGGCGCTCGGCGACGTCGTGCTGAAGGAGGCGCTGGACGTGCACCGCACGCGGCTCGCGGCCGAGGCCGATGGCTACGGCCCCGGGACACTGGCCCTGCTGCGGGCGGCCGAGGAGGTCGACGACGAGCGGTACCGCCGCGGTCTGGCCGACATGGCACGCGTGGCCGATGGATTCCAGCGGGTGCTGGCGGTGGTGGACGTGCTGGCAGGGCCGGCCGTGGCCTATCCGGCGCCGGCCGAGGATCCGCCGTTCGGCGCGCCCGAGGGTGAGGTGGAGGCCCGGTTCACCGGGCCCTACAACCTGGCCGGGCTGCCGGCAGTGTCGGTTCCCTGCGGCATGGTTGAGGACTACCTGCCGGTCGGGTTGCAGCTGGGCGGCGCCGCACGGGCGGAGGCGCTGCTGCTGTCGGTGTCGGCCGCGTTCGAGGAGGGCGACGGATGAGGATGCACGACTGCACGTGGATGCAGATCGAGGAGTACCTGCGGGGCGACGACCGGATCGTGCTGCCGCTGGGGTCGACCGAGCAGCACGCCTACCTGTCGCTGGGCGTCGACGTGATCCTGTCCGAACGGGTCTCGCTGGAGGCGGCCGAGCCGCTGGGCCTGCCGGTGCTGCCGGCGCTGCCCTACGGCCTGACGCCGTACTTCGCGGCGTATCCGGGCAGCCCCTCGCTGCGCCTGGCGACCTACGTCGAGGTCGTGCGCGACCTGCTGGACTCGCTTCACGGCCAGGGCTTCCGGCGGTTCCTGCTGATCAACGGGCACGGCGGCAACGAGCCGGTCGCCGGGCTCGCGCACGAGTGGATGGCGGCGAACCCGGGCGGCCAGGTGCGGTTCCACAGCTGGTGGAACGGGCCGCGCACGTGGGCCGTCGTGCAGCGGATCGATCCCCAGGCGACGCACGCGTCGTGGCTCGAGAACTTCCCGTGGACGCGGCTGCCCGGCGTCGAGGTGCCTGCGCAGCGGAAGCCGGTGATCGACCCGGTGCACCTGCGGATCCTCGACCCGGCCGGTGTGCGCGAGCTGCTCGAGGACGGGTCGTACGGCGGGCGCTACCAGCGCTCGGACGAGGAGATGCTCGAGGTCTGGGCCGCCGGCGTCGCCGAGGTGCGTGCCCTGCTCGAGGACGGCTGGCGGTAGATCAGTACCCTGCGCCCAGGCCGAGCAGGATGCCGTCGTCGGCCACGGCGGGGCTGGACGTCAGGAACAGCACAACGCCGTCCTCCGGCGCGGTGACCACGTCGAGCTCCTCGCCGGCCAGGTCGCGCATCGCGCCCAGCCGCTGCCCGGCGCCGACCTCGTCACCGGCGGCGACGTCGGCAGCCCACCACCCGGCCTCGGCGGCCCGCAGCCAGATGAAGCGGCTGACCATCCGCAGGTCGTCGCGGCTCGCCGGCTCGCCGTCCAGCATCCCGGCCTGCCGCAGCGCGTTGGCCAGGCCGTCCGTATGCGCGCGGATCGCGTCATCCTCCATCAGCCCGCAGCCGCCGGCCTCCGGCGTGATGCCGGGGATGCCGGCGTCGGCCGCGGCCGCGCTGGTCGTGCCCTCGATCCGCTGCTCGGCGCCGCGGATCACGTAGCGCAGGCCGTAGGCGCGGGCGAGCGCCTCGGCCCGGTCGGCCACCGGCGACGCGTCGAACAGGGTGAACGGCTCGAGCGTCTCGACCAGGTCGCCGCCATGCAGGTCGATCAGCAGGTCGCTGCCCGAGATCAGCTCGGTGAAGACGTGGTGGGCGAGCTGCTCCGAGTGCGTCCCGTCGGCGCGGCCGGGGAAGCAGCGATTCAGGTTCTTGCCGTCCTCAGGCGTGACGAACGGGCTGCGGCCGCGGAACGCCGTGACGTTGACGATCGGTGCGGCGACGATCGAGCCGCGCAGCGCATCGGTGTCGAGCCGCGCCATGAAGCGGGTCAGCGCCTCCATCGAGGCGTACTCGCAGCCGTGGATCCCGGCGATCAGGCACGCCCTCGGCCCGTCCTGCGAGCCCCGCGCCTCGATCACCGGCATGTCGACCGGGCCGATCCGGCGGAGGCTGCGCTCGATCACTCGATCGGGCCGGTGACGCCGTCGATGAACGCGAGGATCAGCTCGACGGCGCCCTCCAGGTCGTCCAGGTGGACGCAGCCGACGGCCGAGTGGATGTAGCGCGACGGCAGCGATATGCACCCGGACAGCACGCCGCCGCCGCTCAGCGAGATCGCCCATGCGTCCGTCGCGCCGCCCATCAGCACCTCGCGCTGGTAGGCGATGCCGGCACCGTCGGCGGCCTCCTCGAGCCGGTTGGTCAGCCGCCGTGGCACCGCGTTGCCGATCAGCACCTCGGGCGCCCAGTCGAAGTACTTGATCGCGGGGCCGCCGCCCAGCTTGATCGGCGCGCGGCCGAAGTCGACGCCCGGCACGTCGCCGCACAGGGTGACGTCGATGGCCAGCGCGACGTCCGGCTGCACCCGGAAGCCGGCCGGGCCGGCGCCGCGAATGCCGAGCTCCTCCTGGACGGCCGCCACGCCGACGACCGCCGCTGTTGCCGAACGAGACGACAGACGTCGCATGACCTCGATCATCACCGCGCAGCCCGCGCGGTCGTCGACCGCCTTGCCGGTGAACACCCGTGTGCCGTTGAGCAGGGCGCCTTCGCGCGCGAACGTGATCAGGTGCCCGACCCGCACGCCCAGTGCCTCGGTCTCCTCACGGCTGGTCGTGCCGACGTCGACGGCGAGCTCGTTCAGCTTGAACGGCTTCTCCCGCTCCGCGGCTTCGAGCAGGTGGTTGGGCTTGGCGCCTGAGATGCCGCGCACCGGCCCCTTGTCGCCGTGGATCAGCAGGTGCTGGTCGACCACCATGCGGTCGTCGTGGTAGCCGATCGGCGCCAGTCGCACGAAGCCCTCGTCCTCGACGTGCTGGACGATGAACCCGAGTTCGTCCATGTGCGCGCAGAGCATCACGGTGGGTGCGCCGTCGACCGCCTTACGCACGAAGTAGTGGTTGCCCAGCGCGTCCGAGTCGTGCTCGTCGTAGGCGCCGTCGAGCTCCTCGATGACGGCGTCCGCCACCAGCCGCTCGTCGCCTGAAACGCCGGGGATGGCGTCGAGGCGGGCGAGCAGATCGAGCATGCGGTCGGACATCGCGTTGCGGATCGTGCCACAATCCGCGATCGTGGTCGAGGGAGTGCTGCAGCAGGTCGACAACGCCGACGTCCGGCTCGTCCGCTTCCTGTACTGCGACTACGCCGGGATCATCCGCACCAAGGTCGTGCACCGGGCAAATCTCGAGCGCAAGCTGACCGAGGGCGTCGGGGTGACCCTGGCGCAATCGGCGCTGAACGTCCGCGACGAGCTGATCGACATCCCCGAGATGCCGCCGGTGGACGAGGTGCGGCTGGTGCCGGACCCGTCGACGTTCACGGTGCTGCCGTGGGTCGAGGCCGGCGGGTCGATGGTTGCCAGCCTGCTCGACCGCTCCCGGGAGCCGTGGTTCGGGTGCACGCGATCCCTGCTGCGCAGACAGATCGCCGCCGCGGCGGATGCCGGGTTCTCCGTGGAGGCGACGTTCGAGAACGAGTACTACGTGTACCGGCGCTCGGCCGAGGGCGCCGACCTGCAGCCCGAGCGGCTGCCGGTGTACAGCTCGGTCGGGTTCGACGAGTACCACGCCGTGCTGCTGGAGACGGTCGACGCGCTGACGGCCCAGGGGATCACCCCCGAGCTGGCGATGAACGAGTACGGCGGAGGGCAGCTCGAGATCTCCGTGCGCCATGCGCCGGCGCTGGCCGCGGCGGACGCGCAGATCAAGGTGCGCGACTCGGCGCGGGGGATCGCGCTGCGCCACGGCTACCGTGCCAGCTTCGCGCCCAAGCCGTTCCTCGACCAGATCGGCAGCGGCACCCACGTCCACATGTCGCTCTGGCACGAGGGCCGCAACCTGCTGCACGACGCGGCGGCGGAGGGCGCGCTGAGCGAGCTCGGCCGCTGGTGGATCGGCGGGCTGCTCGAGCATCTGCCGGCCCTGCTGGCGCTGACCTGCCCCAGCATGAACTCGTACCAGCGGCTGTCGCCGTCGACCTGGGCAGGCGCCTTCCGCTGCTGGGGGTTCGACAACCGCGAGGCGCCGGTGCGTGTCGCCTCGCCGTACTGGAACCGCGAGGAGCAGAGCGTCAACGTCGAGCTGAAGTCCTGTGACTCGAGCTCGAATCCGCACCTGGCGCTGGCGGCGACCATCGCCGCCGGCCTGGATGGCATCGCCCGCAAGATCGAGCCCGGTGCGCCCGTGCGGGTCAACCCCGTCAAGCTGGGCAACGCCGAGGGGCTTCCCGGGTCGCTGGCGGTGGTGCTCGACCTGCTGGAGCACGACGACGTGCTGACCGACGCGCTCGGGCCGGAGATGACGCGCACCTACCTGCAGTTCAAGCGCAGCGAGGTCGCGGCCTACGCGGGCCTCGATCCCGAGCTGGTGGCGGCCGAGCACCGGTACAAGTTCTGAAACAACGGGGTCAGACCCCGTTGTTCATGCGGTCACGCCGCCGTCCACCACCAGGATGGTGCCGTGGGCATACGTGGCGTCGTCCGACGCCAGGAAGGACACCGCGCCGGCCACGTCCTCGGGCGTGCCCATCCGCCGCGCCGGCGCCTCCTGCTCGAACGCGGTCAGGGCCTGCGGATCGAGCCTGATCCAGTCGGCCATCGGCGTGTCGATTAGGCCGGGGCAGACGCAGTTGATCCGCACGCCGGACGGCCCGTGGTCGAGCGCCAGGCTGCGCGTGAACAGCACGACGCCGCCCTTCGACGCGTTGTACACGGCTCGCCGGTGGCCGCCCTTGATCCCTGCGGTCGAGGCGATGTTGATGATGCAGCCCGAGCCCTCGGCCAGCATCGCCGGCAGGAACGTCTTGCACGTCAGGAAGGTGCCTTTCAGGTTGACGTCGACGATCCGGTCGTAGTCCTCGACCGCCAGGTCGGGCACGTCGTGCTCGAAGAACACGCCGGCGACGTTGACCAGCAGCCAGGGTGAGCCCAGCCGCGCCTCGACGGCGTCGCGCAGTCCCACCACCGAGGCCTCGTCGCGCACGTCGCAGGGGAACTGGCCGCCGTCGATGTCCGTGCCGGCGACGGCGAACCCGTCGGCAGCCAGCCGCGCCGCGACGGCCGCCCCGATCGCGCCGGCGGCGCCGGTGACCGCGGCGACCGGCCCGCCCGCTGCCATCAGCCGGGTTCCGCGATCGTCCGGGTCAGCGAGACGATGGTGACGAAGCGCCGGTACAGGGTCAGCGGCTCGTCCGACACCAGCCGCACCGTGCGCGTATCCGTCCGCTCGACGCCCTCGACCCAGGTCGCCATCTCGGCCATGTCGGATGTCAGCAGCGTGACGTCGAGCGTGGCCGGCCGGTCGATGGCCGGCGGCGAGAACGAGCCCAGGCGTCCGAGGGCCGCCTTGGCGCCGTCCCGGATCCGCTCGCAGGCCTCCTCCGGATGCAGGCTGTGGGCGGCGAACCGCGTGATCGACCGTTTGACGACGACGGCCTCGATGCCGGGCATGAATGGCTCCGCCTCGTCGCGCGTCGCGTCGTCGCCGGTGATCAGGACGACCGGCACGCCATGGTGCTGCGCGACCAGCGCGTTCAGCGCGCTCTCGCCGACCGGCCGGCCGTTGAGGCGGGCCTCGTAGATCGCGAACGGGTTGTACGTGTGCGACAGGATCGCCCGCTCGGCCGAGATCGCGCCGTGGTAGGCGATCATGAACACGGCGTTGAACGAGCCGTCCAGGCCCTCCATCATGTAGAGCGGCTTGTGCTTGCCCGAGATCAGCGACGCGCGGCCGTGCAGCTCGGCCGGCAGCAGGTTCTGCATCGTCCAGTGGCTGTCGTTGACGACCAGCTCGGTGGCGCCCGCCTCGAGCGCGCCGTCGATGGCCGCGTTGCCCTCGTCCTGCAGCAGCCGCCGCCCCATCTCGTACTCGCCCGACCCCAGCACCTGGCCCCAGTCGACGATGCCGGCGGTGCCCTCGATGTCGGTGGAGAGGAAGACCTTCACGGCCGCGCGATCCTCTCATACGCTCGCCCGGGGGTCGTCGCCCAGATCGGATGATGCCGCTCTCCCTGGCCCGCGATAGGGTCCCGGGCCGATGCCGCTACAGACGGATGCGCTGTGGACGTACTTCGTGTTCTGCGCGCGGCTGGGCCCGCGGCGCGGCGACGGCTGACGTGCGCCCGCTCGATCCGCGGCTGCTCGACCGTGCTCGCCCGGCACGCACGGCGCTTGCGGCCGACGCGGCGCTGGGGCTCATCGCCGCGCTGCTCGTGCTCGCGCAGGCGGTGCTGCTCGCACGGATCGCGGCCCGCGGGTTCGACGGTGCCGCGCTCTCCGCGCTGACGGACTCCCTCGTCCTGCTGCTCGCCGTCGTTGCCGCGCGAGGACTAGTCGCCTGGGCGTTCGAGGTGACGGGGCGGAGGGCCGCCGCCGGAGTGCTCTCCGCCCTGCGCATGGAGCTGGTCGGCGCCCGCCTGCGCCGCCGCCCGGCGGCGCTCGACGGCGTCGAGAGCGCCGAGGTGGCGACCGCCGCGGTCGACGGGGTGGACGCGCTGGAGACCGTGTTCGCCCGCTATCTGCCGCAGATCGCGCTCGCCGTCGCCGTCCCGGTGGCCGTGCTGGCGCTGGTCGCCTTCATCGATCCGCTGTCGGCGGGGCTGATGCTGCTGACGCTGCCGCTGGTGCCGGTGTTCATGTGGCTGATCGGCCGCTACACGGCGCACCGGGCGCGGGAGCGCTGGCAGGCGATGGCCCTGCTCTCCGGGCACTTCCTCGACGTCGTCCGCGGCCTGCCGACGCTGCGGGCGTTCAACCGCGGCGCCGCACAGGCGGAGCGGGTCGAGACCGTCAGCGAGGAGTACCGGAAGGCGACGATCGGGACGCTGCGGGTGGCGTTCCTCTCCGGCTCGGTGCTCGAGCTGGCGTCCACGCTGGGCGTCGCGCTGATCGCCGTGACCGTCGGCGTCCGTCTGGTCGACGGCTCGATCGACCTCGAGCCGGCGCTGACCGTGCTGGTGCTGGCGCCCGAGCTCTACCTGCCGATCCGCAACCTGGCTGCGCAGTACCACGCCGGGGCCGACGGGCTGGCGGTGTCCGGGCGGTTGCTCGACCTGATCGACGATGCCGAGGCGGTGCCGCAGGGCACGCTCTCGGCTCCCAGCCCTCGCGAGGTCCCAGTGGCGATCGAGGGGGTCACCGTCGCCTATCCCGGCCGTCCGGTGCCGGCGCTGGAGCGCTTCAGCCTGTGGCTGGATCCGGGCGAGACGGTGGCGCTGGTCGGGCCGAGCGGCGCCGGCAAGAGCACCGTTGCGTCCCTGCTGCTGCGGTTCGTCGACCCGTCCGCCGGCCGGGTGTCCGCGGGTGGCGTCGACCTCGCGGGATGTGACGTCGCGGGCTGGCGCGAGCGCGTGGCGTGGGTGCCACAGGGCCCGACACTGTTCCACGGCACGGTCGCCGCCAACATCGCTCTGGGCGCGCCCGGTGCGACCGACGACGCCGTCCGCGACGCGGCACGGCGGGCGGGCGCCGATCCCTTCATCGGCGCGCTGCCCGACGGCTACGACACCCTGGTCGGCGAGGCGGGTCGCGCCCTGTCCGCCGGCCAGCGCCAGCGGATCGCGCTCGCCCGTGCCTTCCTGCGGGACGCGGCGCTGGTCATCCTCGACGAGCCGACGGCCAACCTCGACGCCGCCAGCGCCGAGCGCGTGGCAGAGGCGATCGGAGGCCTGGACTGCACCGTGCTTGTGATCACCCACGATTCGCGGATCGCGAGTCTGGCCGATCGCGTCGTGCGGCTTGATGCCGCCGGCGCCCCCGTGCCGGTGGTGGCGGCGTGATGCGCCGCCTGCTCGGGCTGGCCGGCATGCCCCGCGGCCGCGTCACCCTGGCCGTGTTGCTCGGTGCGGCAACCGTGCTGTTCGGTGCCGGGCTGATGACGACCTCGGGCTACCTGATATCCCGCGCGGCCCAGCATCCGCCGGTGCTCGAGCTGACCGTCGCCATCGTCGGCGTGCGGTTCTTCGGCGTGGCCCGCCCGATCGCGCGCTACCTGGAGCGCCTGGCCTCGCACGACCTCGCGCTGCGTTCGCTGGTGCGCGTGCGTGCGGTCGTGTTCGCGCGGATCGAGCCGCTGGCGCCGGCCGGCCTCGAGGGGTTCCGTCGCGGAGATCTGGTGCGCCGGATGGTGGGCGACATCGACGCGCTCCAGGGGCTGTACGTGCGCGCCGTCGGGCCGGTGCTGGTCGCCGCAGCGGCGTCCGTCGTCTGCGTCGTCACCGCAGGCATCATGCTGCCCGAGGCTGGGGCGATTCTGGCCGGCGGGCTGCTCGCCGGCGGCGTCGGTATTCCCGTGCTGGCCGGCTGGGCGGGCCGCAGCGCCGGTGCTCGGCAGGCGCCGGTCCGCGGCGAGCTGAGCGGCGAGCTGGTCGAGCTGCTGCGCGGCGCGCCCGAGCTGGTCGCGTTCGGCGCCGCCGACCGGGCGATCGCCGCGGTGCGCGACCGCGACCGCGAGCTGGCCCGGCTCGCCCGCCGCGACGCCTGGGTCGCCGGCGGCGTGGAGGCGCTCTCGGTCGCGGTGACCGGCGTGACCGTGGCCGCCGTGCTGGCCGTCGCCGTGTCCGCGCACGCCGCCGGACGGCTCGATGCCGTGCTGATCGCCGCGCTGGCGCTGCTCGCGCTGGCCGCGTTCGAGGCCGTCGTGCCGCTCCCCGCCTGCGCCCGTGAGCTGGCCGCGATGCGCGCTGCCGGCGCGCGGGTGCTCGATCTGGTCGACCGGCGGTCCGAGGTCGGCGACCCCGCGCATCCGCTGCCACCGCCCCCGGACCGCCCCGGCGTCGCGCTGGAGCGGGTCACCGCCCGCTACCCCGGGGCCGAGGAGCCGGCGCTCGCCGGATTCGACCTCCGGCTCGAGCCCGGCAGCCGCATTGCCGTCGTCGGCCCCAGCGGCGCCGGCAAGACGACGGTCACCAATCTGCTGCTGCGCTTTCTCGACCCGGAGGACGGACGGGTGACGATCGCCGGGCACGACGAGTGCGACCACCGCGCCGAGGACGTCCGTCGCACCTTCGCACTGGCCGGACAGGAGGCCCACGTCTTCAACTCGACGATCCGCGAGAACCTGCGCCTGGCGCGTCCGGATGCGACCGACGAGCAACTGTACGAAGCGCTCGGCCGGGCTCGGCTCGCGGACTGGGTGCGCACGTTGCCCGACGCCCTGGACACGCTCGTGGGGGAGGACGGCTCGCGCCTGTCGGGTGGGCAGCGGCAGCGGCTGGTGCTGGCCCGCGCCCTGCTGGCGGACGCGCCGGTGCTGGTGATGGACGAGCCGACGGCGCACCTCGACCCGGAGACAGCGGAGGCGGTGGTTCGCGACACGTTCGCTGCGGCCGGCGACCGCACGGTGCTGTTGATCACCCACCGCGGCGAGGGTCTCGACCTGGTCGACCGGATCGTCCCATGTGGGTGATGGCCGCGCGACGCCCGAGCGCGTACGCTGTGCGGCTATGCCGTGGTTCCGTCGGTCACTGCTCATTGTCCCGCTGGCCGTGATGCTGATCGCATCGGGATGCGGCGGGTCGGGCGGCGGCTCCAGCAAGTCGTCCGCGGAGACGTGGGCCGACGGGGTCTGCGGCTCGCTGAACACCTGGAAGTCCTCCGTGACCGACGCCGGCGCCTCGATCACCGGCGGAAGCATGAGCCAGGATCAGGTCACGTCCGCGGTCAACCAGGTCAAGGATGCGACGTCGAAGCTGTCGTCGGATCTCAAGGGCCTGGGCCGCCCGGACACCGAGTCGGGCCAGCAGGCACAGGAGGCGCTGACCAAGCTTTCGTCGCAGCTCGACGCGGACGTGGATCAGATCAACCAGGCCGTCGAAGGCGCATCCGGGCCGACCGCAGCGGTGGGAATCGCGACGTCGGTCGGTGCGGCGCTGTCCCAGATGAGCACGCAGGTCTCGGCGGCGCTCTCGACGCTCGACCAGGCCGACACCAAGGGCGAGCTGAACGATGC
>Ga0105243_10004178_pt1 | contig 11450 bp, 9 predicted proteins | sample KBSM34metaG_FD_81525 | JGI IMG/M metagenome (GOLD analysis project Ga0105243, IMG submission 81525) | Miscanthus rhizosphere microbial communities from Kellogg Biological Station, Michigan, USA - KBS M3-4 metaG | ecosystem: Host-associated > Plants > Roots > Rhizosphere > Soil | place: Michigan...
AACTGCGCGGCGTGATGACCCACGCCGGCTCCAGTTACGAGTTGGACAGCCTTGAACCCCTGCAGGCGCTGGCGGAACAGGAACGCATGCTCTGCGTAAGCGCCGCAGAAAACATCCGCGCCATCGGGCTGGAGTGCCCCGAGGTCAGTATCGGCTCAACCCCCACCGCCCTCTCGGCGCTGAACCTTGCGGGCGTCACCGAAGTACGTGCGGGCGTGTATGTGTTCTTCGACCTGGTCATGCGCAACATTGGCGTGTGCCAGGCCGACGAGTTGGCGCTGAGTGTACTGACCACGGTCATCGGCCATCAGCAGGACAAAGGCTGGATCATCACCGACGCCGGCTGGATGGCCATGAGCCGTGACCGCGGCACGCAACGCCAGCGCCAGGACTTCGGTTATGGCCAAGTGTGTACCGAAGCGGGCGCCTGGATCGACGGAGCGCTGGTCACCGGAGCCAATCAGGAACACGGCATCATCAGCCTGGAGGCTGCCCACGGTGAAGCGCTTGCCACACGTTTTCCCATCGGCAGTCGGCTGCGCATCCTGCCCAACCATGCCTGTGCCACCGGCGCGCAGTTCCCGGACTATCATGCCGTGGATGCCGACGGCACGGTCCACACCTGGAGTCGCCTGCATGGCTGGTAATCACATCCACTCGATTTTCAGCCCCCACGCGGCACCGCCGGGCGGGCACTATGCCCAGGCGGTCGCGCACGGGGGCGTGCTGTATGTGTCAGGGCAACTGCCGGTACGCGCCAATGGCGAGCACAGCAACGGTGAGCCGTTCGAGGTTCAAGCATCGATTGCCCTGGATAACCTGATGGCGATCCTCGCTGAAGCGGGCCTGAGTCAGCGTGACCTGCTCAAAGTGACGGTGTACGTCGTCGGGATAGAACACTGGCCAGCCTTCGATCAGATTTACGCGCGCTACCTGGGTGAACATAAACCGGCGCGCGCCGTGGTGCCCGTGCCGGTGCTGCATCATGGTTACCTGATCGAAATCGAAGCGGTGGCCCGTGTCGCCCAGGAGCAACCTTCATGATCCCGCAAAAAAGCGACGTGCTGATCATCGGCGGCGGCATCATGGGCGCATCGTCGGCGTTTTTCCTGCGCCGACGCGGTTGCTCGGTCACCCTGCTGGAACGCGACCAGATCGGCCAGTACGCCAGCGGTGTCAATTTCGGCAACGTACGCCGCCAAGGCCGCTACCTGGGGCAACTGGAACTGGCCAATCGTTCGTGGGCGCTATGGAAACGCCTGCCGGAACTGATCGACGATGACCTGGAATTTATCCCCAGCGGCCACATGCGCGTGTGTTATCGCGATGATGAGATCGCCGAACTCGAAGCCTACGCCGCCGCGCCGGAAGCCGCGCAACTGGACCTGAAAATCTATCGCGGCGCCGAGTTGCACCGACGCTTCGGTTTCCTCGGCTCAGAGGTGCGAGGCGGCTCCTATGCGCCCCATGACGGACATGCCAACCCCCGCCTCGCCGCACCGGCGTTTGCCCGCGCCGCCCGTCGCCTCGGCGCACGAATCGAGGAAAAAACCGAAGTCGCGGACGTGGAAAAGGTCAATGGCCTGTTCCACGTCACCACCACCGACGGACAACTGTTCGCCGCCGAGCAACTGTTGATTACTGCCGGCGCCTGGGCCGCCCGCTTGTCCGAGCGCTTTGGCGAACCGGTGCCGCTGGAGCCCAACGGCCCGCAGATGTCGGTCACGGAACCGGTGCCCTATGCCTTGCCCACCGTGATCGGCGTGTTCACCAAAATCAAGGAAGAGGTCATCTACTTCCGCCAGATCCCGCGCGGCAACATCATCATCGGCGGCGGCAACCGCTGCACGCCGGACATGGTCAACCGACGGGCGTATTTCAAACCCGAAAGCCTGCTCAACCAGATGCGCCAGATGAAGCGCCTGCTACCGGGGGCCGAGAAACTGAACATCATCCGCGTGTGGAGCGGCATCGAAAGCTACACCCCCGACTCCCTGCCGGTCATGGGCCCCAGCGGCAGCGTGGACGGGCTGTTTTATGCCTTCGGTTTTTGCGGCCACGGCTTCCAGCTAGGCCCGGGCGTGGGGGATGTGATGGCCGAACTGATCAGTACCGGGAGCACCAGCACCTTGATCAGTCCGTTCGATATCCGGCGGTTTACCCAACCCTCGATGGTCACTGCCAACCTCCCCACTACAGGAAAACTGATATGAGCCCCCCATACGTGTATCGCAAGGTCAGCGCCGCCGACATGCCTGCTGCCCACGCCCTCTCCATGCACCTGAAATGGCCTCACCGCGAGGAAGACTGGGCCATGGTACAGCGCACGTCCGAAGGCTTCGTCGCCGAACATGACGGTGCCTTGGTAGGCGTCGCGTTCGCCTGCCATCAGGGGGCCTATTCTTCGATCGGCCTGGTGATCGTGAGTGATCAGCATCAGGGCAAAGGCATCGGACGCCGGCTGATGAACCTGTGCCTCGATGCCGTGGCCCCGCGCACGCCCATCCTCAATGCCACCGAGTCAGGTGCGCCGTTGTACATCAGCATGGGGTTCGTCGAGTTTGCACGCATCCAGCAACATCAGGGCGTGCCGCAGATACCTGCGCCCATCCCCTCGACACCTCACACAGCGTGTCGCGTATTGAGCCCGGACGATTATCCGAAGGTGATCGAACTGGCCAACGCCGGCAGCGGCCTGGACCGAACCGGGGTACTCAACGACCTGCTGCCGGCGGCCGAGCAGGTGGTCGGCATCGAGGTAGAAGGACACCTCAAAGGATGCGCACTGCTGCGCCGATTTGGTCGTGGTCATCTTATTGGCCCCGTGGTTGCACAAGACCAGGACCAGGCCCGACAGTTGATTACCCACCTGCTGCAGTTGATCCCCGGCGCCTTCGTGCGCTTCGACATCCCCACCGAGTGCGGGTTGAGCGAATGGCTGGAAAGCCTGGGACTGCCGTGCGTGGATAAAGCGCCACGGATGGTCAGGGGTGTAGCGCCGCAACCCAGCGCCGGCATCAACCAGTTTGCGCTGGTGACGCAAGCCATCGGCTAGCGGCCAGATTCAGCAGATTATCCCTTGCAGGGTTGAAGAACGGCATCTTTGGGCTGGCACCTTTTGCTAGGTTAGCGATACATCGGGCTGTGCTGTACGCAACGCCTATTTACGCTCCAGGGAGCCAGTTGGATGACCACACACACATCGATCAACGACAGCCTTGATCCGCAAACATCGCAGCAGTTTTACATCGATGGCCGCTGGGTGAACCCGGCCATTTCGGCCAGTTTGCCGGTGGTCAATCCGGCCAGTGAAGAGGTGGTTGCCCAGGTCGCGGGCGGGTCTGCCGAGGATGTCGACCGGGCCGTGGCTGCCGCACGGGCGGCGTTGGCCGGTTGGTCTGCGACCCCTGCCGAGTCAAGAGCGCAGGTGCTGGGAAAAATCCACGAACTGATCATCGAGCGCAAAGAGCAGCTTGCACAGGCGCTCAGCCTGGAAATGGGCGCGGCCATAAGCTTCGCGCGAGCGATGCAAGTGCCGCTGGCGGCCGAACATGTCCGGGTTGCCCGTGACCTGCTGTCCACTTATCGCTTCCAGACCCTTGAAGGCAGCACCGCAATCGAGCGCGAGCCTATCGGCGTGTGCGGTCTTATCACACCGTGGAACTGGCCGCTGTATCAAATCACCGCGAAAGTGGCCCCGGCCATCGCCGCCGGCTGCACCGTGGTATTGAAACCCAGCGAACTGTCACCGCTGAGCGCCCTGCTGTTTGCCCAACTGGTGCATGACGCCGGCCTGCCGCCCGGCGTGTTCAACCTGGTGAACGGCAGTGGGGCCGAGGTCGGTGCCGCCATGGCGGCACACCCGGATATCGACATGATTTCAATCACCGGCTCCAACCGTGCAGGCGCGCTGGTTGCACAAGCCGCCGCCCCGACGGTGAAACGCGTCACCCAGGAGCTGGGGGGCAAGTCCCCGAATGTAATGCTGCCTGACGCCGACTTCGCCAAAGCCGTGCCGCTGGGGGTGATGTCGGCGTTTCGCAACGTAGGGCAATCGTGCAGTGCGCCGACCCGCATGATCGTGCCCAAAAGCCGCCTGGCCGAGGTCGAAGCGCTGGCTGCGGCCACGGCGAATGCACTCATCGTCGGCGACCCGCAATCGGAAGCCACCCAGTTGGGCCCGATTGCCAACGAAGCCCAGTTCAATCGCGTCCAGGCCATGATCCAGGCAGGCCTCGACGAAGGCGCCAAACTGGTCTGCGGTGGCCCCGGACGGGCGTCCGGTTTTGACACCGGCTTCTATACCCGGCCGACCGTTTTTTCCGAAGTGAGCAGCACCATGCGCATTGCCCAGGAAGAAATCTTTGGCCCGGTGCTGTGCATCATTGCCTATGAGACGCTGGATGAAGCGGTCGCCATCGCCAACGATACCGTGTATGGGCTCGGCGCCCATGTCCAGACACAGGATCTGGCGCTTGCCCGTGCCGTCGCTTCGCGTATTCCCGCAGGGCAAGAACACCTGAACTATCCCGCCTGGGACCCGATGGCACCCTTCGGTGGTTACAAACGTTCGGGTAATGGCCGCGAGTACGGCGTGCATGGCTTTGAAGAGTTTCTGGAAACCAAGGCCATCGTTGGCTTTGGTCGATAGACTACAAAGGCTGTTGCGTGCGGCGATAGCCTGCACGCAACGGCCTCGGCTTCAGCTCAAAAATCTGCCACTTTGCCCCAGGCGGACATTTGAAAGCGGTCCGGGTGATAGGGCCGTGGGTCCACGATGGGGGTCATGCCGCTGACGATATCGGCAATCAGATGGCCCGCCCCGGGGCCGATACCGAAGCCATGTCCACTGAACCCGGCCGCCAGTACCAGCCCAGGCAGGCTGGCCATCTCACCGATGCCTGGAACACCATCCGGGGTACTGTCGACATAACCGGCCCAGGCCGCCTTGATCGACGTGCCGCTCAACGCGGGCATCAGTTCCACCGCGCGCTTATAGGTCAAGGCAACGGTCGAGGCGTCAGCGGCAGGATCGAGAATTCGCATTTTTTCCATCGGCGTGGGCTGGTCAAGACGCCAGCGCTTCCAGCTTTCGTGGCCGGCACGCCAGCCATCCAGGCCACCAGGTGCAAGGTTGCGCCAGCGGCGTTGAAACATCGGCAGAAATTGCATGGAAAAACCCAGCAACTGCGGGGTGATGTCGACCCGGCCGCGGCCGCTGATCGCCAGCGTGTAGCCGCCGTCGGAGCGACGGGTCATGGACGCGCTCGTGGTGTGCAGAGCACTGGGAAGTTCCTGGCTGGGGGCCGTGACCGAAAGTACGGTCTGACGAATCGTCGCCTGCGGAAAACGAATACCGTACTGGCGACAGAACGACGATGCCCAGGCGCCTGCGGCAAGCACCGCGATCCTGGTACGAATGGTGCCTTTTTCGGTCACCACCGCCGACAATCGACCGCCTTCGGTCTCCACGCCACGCACCGCGCAATCCTGATGCACGCTGCTGCCCAGCGCCATAATGGCGCGCGCGACGGCCGGTGCCGCATGGGAGGGGAAGGCGATACCGTCGGTGGGTGCGAACACCCCGCCTTTCCAGGGTTTTCCGGTTGCCTTGCCGCGCTCGGCGGCTTGCTCGGCGGTGAGCATCTGGGTCGGGACATTGACCGTGCGCGCAAACTCGCCCCAGCGCGCCCAGCCTTCCAGTTCCTGGTCGTTGTTGCTCAGGTAGAGCAAGCCGCACCGAGTAAAACCGGTATCTTCACCGGTTTGCTTGGCGAACTGCTCCCACAGCTCCAGGCTTTTGGTGGCCATCGGCAACTCACGCGCATCGCGGTTCTGCTGACGGCACCAACCCCAGTTACGGCTTGATTGCTCGGCGCCTATGCGGCCCTTTTCAACCAACGCGACCTTCATGCCGCGCCTGGCCAGGTAATAGGCGGTAAATGAACCGATGATGCCGCCGCCGATCACGACCACATCGGCCTGTGCCGGTAGGTCGGCGCAGGTTTGCACGGAAATTAAAGGTGCTGGCATGTTCTAGGTATCCATAGGGGTCAGATGTGACCTGAGACTAAAACGATAGGCCGCCTGGTCCTTGATGAACGGCTCCATTCGCTCAACCGGCAGGCAATCGGCAAACAGCTCGCACGTCAGGGCTGCGGTTTTGAAAGGGGTCAGCGTGCCGTAGCAGTCTAAGGTCATGTACCTGGGGCGAAAAAAGCTCATGAAGGCGGTCCTGAATGAGTAATGAGGTCATGACGGCGTAAGCCGCTGCGGTGTGCCTGGCATCGCCTCCTCATGGATTTATTACACCACCATGAAGCCGTGCATAAACGGGTAAACAGAGGGTCACTTGGTACAAACCACCGTTTAACAGGCCCGCCCCGGCAGACTTTGCCGAAGGCCGCCGGGGGAGCAGAGTTGCCGTCACAACAACCCGGCGATGAGGACCCCAAGCCAAGCGTCGCCGACCATGAGCACTTGATCGCGTGTCGGTGCAGCCGTGACGTTGAAACAGCCCGCACAGCCGTTGTGAACATTGGGAGGATTCAAGCAGCAAGTGGCTACGCGCACAGTTCGAACGGCAACCATCGCGGTGAGCGGCGTGAAACCGCTCTCTGGCGACATGACTGAAAACGGCTCAAGGCGGTGCCAGCGGCGTACTTGAATGTGTACTTGAAACCGTGGCGGGAGATGGATTCCAGCAGAATCCAGAAACGAAAAAAGCGGCACAAGGCCGCTTTTTGCGTGGCTTCCAGGCGTTCAGTAGGCCTTGAAAGCAAATATGGCGCAGCGGACGGGACTCGAACCCGCGACCCCCGGCGTGACAGGCCGGTATTCTAACCGACTGAACTACCGCTGCGCGTAACACTGAAACGAATGGTGGGTGATGACGGGATCGAACCGCCGACCCTCTGCTTGTAAGGCAGATGCTCTCCCGGCTGAGCTAATCACCCTTCGCTTCCGGTGTGGGCGCATTATGCCACAAAAAATCCATAAAGCACTGATTTAAATAAAAAAATTTAAATTCTGGATTTCCTGCACACCAGACAGCAAAAAGCCCGCACTAGGCGGGCTTTCCGTGATGACCTGGCGTTCAGTGGTCCAGATCATCGAATATGGCGCAGCGGACGGGACTCGAACCCGCGACCCCCGGCGTGACAGGCCGGTATTCTAACCGACTGAACTACCGCTGCGCGTAACACTGATAACGAATGGTGGGTGATGACGGGATCGAACCGCCGACCCTCTGCTTGTAAGGCAGATGCTCTCCCGGCTGAGCTAATCACCCTTCGCTTTCGGTGTGGCGCGCATTCTACGGAGCACTCCCCTCTCTGGCAAGCACTTTCTTTAATATTTTTTTCAGGCCTTCCAAAGACTTAGCAGAGGGTTGGCCTATCGGGCCACGAAGAGAATAATGCCCTCCTTTGTATAAAGGAGAGATTCGCCCCATGTGGTTCAAGAACCTGCTGATCTACCGCCTGACCCAGGATCTGCCCTTTGACGCCGAGGCCCTGGAGGCCGCGCTGGCGACCAAACCGGCCCGCCCCTGCGCAAGCCAGGAGTTGACCACCTATGGCTTCGTCGCGCCATTCGGCAAGGGTGAAGACGCTCCACTGGTACATGTCAGTGGCGATTTCCTGCTGGTTTCGGCCCGCAAGGAAGAACGTATCCTGCCGGGTAGCGTGGTGCGTGATGCCCTGAAGGAAAAGGTCGAAGAGATCGAAGCCGAACAGATGCGCAAGGTCTACGAGAAGGAGCGCGACCAGCTCAAGGATGAAATCATCCAGGCTTTCCTGCCTCGCGCCTTCATCCGTCGCTCGGCGACCTTCGCCGCGATCGCCCCGAAACAGGGCCTGATCCTGGTCAACTCGGCCAGCCCGAAACGCGCCGAAGACCTGTTGTCGACCTTGCGCGAAGTACTCGGCACCCTGCCGGTACGCCCTCTGACCGTGAAGATCGCACCGACCGCAGTGATGACCGACTGGGTCAAGACCCTCAAGGCCGCCGAGCACTTCTTCGTCCTCGACGAGTGCGAACTGCGCGACACCCAGGAAGACGGCGGCATCGTCCGCTGCAAGCGCCAGGACCTGACCGGCGAAGAAATCCAGTTGCACCTGAGCACCGGCAAGATGGTCACTCAACTGGCTCTGGCCTGGCAGGACAAGCTGTCCTTCGTGCTCGACGACAAGATGGTGGTCAAGCGCCTGAAGTTCGAGGACCTGCTGCAGGACCAGGCCGAACAGGACGGCGGCGACGAGGCCCTGGGCCAACTGGATGCCAGCTTCACCCTGATGATGCTGACCTTCGGCGAGTTCCTGCCGCAGTTGTTCGACGCCCTGGGCGGCGAGGAAATCCCGCAGGGGATCTGACCTCTGCCCGGTAGACGCCAGCCGGGCGGCGCTCCGCTGGCTGGCGATGGAGGTGCCCTGTAGGCGCCTGGCTTGCCAGCGAAGCTTTTCAGCGGCCTCACGGGCCTCTTCGCCGGCAAGCCGGGCGCCTACAGGTACATTGCACATAACAAGGAAAACACCATGCGCGCACTGGCCGCCCTGAGCCGTTTTGTCGGTAATACCTTCGCCTACTGGGTGCTGATTTTCGCCGTGTTGGCGTTTCTGCTGCCCGGCGGGTTTATCAACCTGAAAGTCGCCATCGTGCCCCTGCTCGGCCTGGTGATGTTCGGTATGGGCCTGACCCTCAAACTCGAAGACTTCGCCGCAGTCGCCCGCCATCCCTGGCGTGTGGCCCTGGGCGTGGTCGCCCACTTCATCATCATGCCCGGGATGGCCTGGCTGCTCTGCCAGATCTTCCACCTGCCGGCGGAAATCGCCGTCGGCGTGATCCTGGTAGGCTGTTGCCCGAGCGGTACCTCCTCCAACGTGATGACCTGGCTGGCCCGTGGCGACCTGGCGTTGTCGGTGGCGATTGCCGCCGTCACTACCCTGCTCGCGCCACTGCTGACGCCTGCGCTGATCTGGCTGCTGGCCTCGGCCTGGTTGCCGGTGTCGTTCATGGAGCTGTTCTGGTCGATCCTGCAGGTGGTCTTGCTGCCGATCGTGCTGGGTGTGGTTGCCCAACGCCTGCTGGGTGAGCGGGTGCGTCACGCGGTCGAGGTGTTGCCACTGGTTTCAGTGGTCAGCATCGTGATCATCGTCGCAGCGGTGGTTGCCGCCAGCCAGGCGAAGATCGCCGAGTCGGGGCTGCTGATCATGGCGGTGGTGATGCTGCACAACAGTTTCGGCTATCTGCTGGGATATTTCACCGGACGCCTGTTCAAGCTCCCCCTGGCCCAGCGCAAGTCGCTGGCCCTGGAAGTCGGCATGCAGAACTCCGGGCTCGGCGCGGCCCTGGCCAGTGCGCACTTCTCGCCACTGGCGGCGGTGCCGAGCGCGCTGTTCAGCGTGTGGCACAACATCTCCGGCGCACTCTTGTCGAGCTGGTTCCGCCGGATGAGCGATGGCCAGGAGCGCCAAGCAGCCGACTGAGAGAGACTTGTTCCCCGGATGGAGAGTGTGCAATAAAATGCGCAAGGCAGGGACGACCTTGCGGCTCACTCGAGCAATTCAATCCGGGGACGGCCCCATCAACTGATGGAGGCTCACATGTCCTGGATCATTCTGTTTTGCGCCGGTCTGTTTGAAATCGGCTGGGCCGTTGGCCTGAAATACACCGATGGCTTCAGCCGTCCGCTCCCCACCGTGCTCACCATTGGCGCCATGGCGATCAGCCTGGGCCTGCTCGGCCTGGCCTTGAAAGAGCTGCCGCTGGGCACCGCTTATGCGGTGTGGACCGGTGTCGGTGCGGTGGGCACGGTAATCGCCGGGATCATTCTGTTTGGCGAATCCATGGCCCTGGTGCGCCTGGCGAGCGTGGCACTGATCCTCGCCGGACTGATCGGCCTGAAGGTCTCCGCTTCCTGACACATCGCCCTGTAGGAGCCTGGCTTGCCAGCGAAGAGGCCCGCAAGACCGCTGAAAGCTTCGCGGCGCTGCGGCGTCCCGACAAGCCCCGCTCCTACAGGCCCCCCACCTCCCTCTAGCGACGGACCATCCCCCGCAACTGCAACACCTGCTCACGCAGCTTCGACGGCAGCGCCGATTCGGCAGCCACCGCCGGCCCGGCCACCAGCGTCACCCGCGACCACAGGCGCCGGAAGAAACCCTTCTGCGGGTCCCGGCTGAAGAAGCTGCCCCACAGCCCCTGCAGCGCCAGAGGGATCACTGGCACCGGAGTTTCCTCGAGCACCCGCATCGTGCCGCCCTTGAACTCATTGATCTCACCGTCGCTGGTCAGCTTGCCCTCGGGGAAGATGCACACCAGTTCACCGTCCTTGAGGTACTCGGCGATTTTCCTGAAGGCCTGCTCATAAATCTCCTGGTCCTCGCCACGCCCGGCAATCGGAATGGCACCGGCGGTGCGGAAGATGAAGTTGAGCACCGGCAGCCGATAGATCTTGTAGTACATGACAAAACGGATCGGCCGCCGCACCGCGCCGCCGATCAGCAGCGCATCGACGAACGACACGTGGTTGCACACCAGCAACGCCGCGCCTTCGTCGGGAATCAGCTCGAGGTTTTTGTGCTCGACCCGGTACATGGAATGGCTGAGCAGCCAGATCATGAAGCGCATGCTGAACTCGGGGACGATCTTGAAGATGTAGGTGTTGACCGCGATGTTCATCAGCGACACCACCAGGAACAGCTCCGGAATCGACAGCTTCGCCACGCTCAGCAGCAGGATCGAGACAATCGCCGAGACCACCATGAACAGCGCGTTGAGAATGTTGTTCGCGGCAATCACCCGGGCCCGCTCGTTTTGCGCGGTACGCGACTGGATCAACGCATACAGCGGCACGATATAGAACCCGCCGAAGACACCCAGTCCCAGGATATCGAGCAGCACCCACCAGGCCTGAGGGTGATGCAGCAATGCCAGCCAGTCATTGGCCTGGACGTTCTGCGGCAGATTGCCCGAGTGCCACCACAGCAGCAGCCCGAACAGGCTGAGACCGAACGAGCCGAACGGCACCAGGCCAATCTCCACCTTGCGCCCGGACAGGCGCTCACACAGCATCGAGCCGGTGGCGATGCCCACCGAGAACACGGTGAGAATCAGCGTCACCACGCTTTCATCACCGTACATCCACTCCTTGGCATAGGCGGGAATCTGCGTCAGGTAGATCGCGCCGACGAACCAGAACCAGGAGTTGCCGACGATCGAGCGCGAAACCGCCGGGGTCTGCCCCAATCCCAGACGCAGGGTGGCCCAGGACTGGCTGAAGATATTCCAGTCCAGGCGCAGTTCCGGGCTGGCCGCCGCCGCCCGCGGAATGCTACGGCTGGCCAGATAGCCGAATACCGCTACCAGCACAATGGCAGCGGAAACGAGGGTCGTGTAGTGCGCCGAGGACATCATGACCCCAGCGCTTATGGTCCCGGCCAGGATCGCCA
>Ga0105243_10004181_pt1 | contig 11444 bp, 9 predicted proteins | sample KBSM34metaG_FD_81525 | JGI IMG/M metagenome (GOLD analysis project Ga0105243, IMG submission 81525) | Miscanthus rhizosphere microbial communities from Kellogg Biological Station, Michigan, USA - KBS M3-4 metaG | ecosystem: Host-associated > Plants > Roots > Rhizosphere > Soil | place: Michigan...
CACGCGCTGGAGAACATGGGCACGAACAACGTGACGGGCGCGGCGCGCACCACGCCCAATCCCGAGAAAGACCGCAGCGAATCGCTGATGGGCCGCCTGGTCTTCACGCCCAGTGCCGTGCAAAAGCATGTCTTCACCTTCGAGAACGTGGACAAGCGCGCCGACTACGCCCTGCTGTCCGCGCGCTCGGCCACCGTGGCCAATTCCGACTCGCGTACCGACATGAAGCGCTGGCGGGCCAGCTGGCAGGGCCAGTGGCAGCAACTGGGCACGGCGCTGGCCGACGAACTGCAGCTGATGGCCAGCTACCAGAAGTCCGACGCGCGCGAATTCGTCACCGAGACGCGCATCGGCCTGCCCTACCGCGAGCGCGACGTGACCTATGACGAGGACGCGATCCAGCTGCACGCCCAGGCCAGCCGCCTGCTGCGCTGGAGTTCTTCGGCCAGCGGCAAGTTCACCTACGGGCTGGACTACCTCCGCAACAAGGTGGTCAACGCGCAAAACGGCATCACGCCGCCCGTGGGCGAGAGCTTCCCGCTCAAGCGCTTCCCCGACACCACCGAAAGCGCCACCGCCCTGTTCGCCCAGGCCGAACTGCACAACGGCCCCTGGAGCGTGACCCCGGGCCTGCGCGCCGAGCACTACAGCATCAAGCCCCGGCAGAACGGCTTTGTGCCCACCGTGGTCAGCAACTCCGACTCCGCGCTCTCGCCCAAGCTGGGCGTGATGCTGCAGGCCAGCCCGGCCTGGTCCGTCTATGGCAACTATGCGGCGGGCTTCCGGGCGCCCAACGCCGGGCAGATCAATGCCTTCTTCGAGAACCCGGTGGCGTTCTACCGGAACATTCCCAACCCCAATCTAAGGCCCGAAAAGAGCCAGACCTTCGAGCTAGGCCTGCGCGGGCGCATGGACAGGCTGCGCCTGGACGCCGCCGTGTTCACGGGGCGCTACAAGGACTTCATCGTCGACCAGCAACTGGTTGCGGGCCAGCCCGGCAACGCGGCCAACCCCGCCATCTACCAGTCCATCAACGTGGGCCGTGCCCGCATCAGCGGCTTCGAACTCAAGGCCGACTACGACTGGGGCCGCTGGGCCGGTGGCGACTGGCAGACGCGCCTGGCCTACGGCTACACCGACGGCAAGGACACCCAGACCGACAAGCCGCTGGACACCATCTCGCCCCAGCAACTGGTGCTGGGCGTGCGCTATGAGCGCTCTGCCGTGGGCGTGCAGTTCAACGTCTCGCACTGGAGTGGCAAGAAGGCCGGCGACGTGTCCAACGGCAGCGCCGCCTGGCTCAGCCCCTCGGCCACCGTGGCCGACCTGAGCGCCCAGTGGCGCATACGCCCCGACCTGCGCCTGAACGCCGGCATCTACAACCTGACCGACAAGAAGTACTGGCGCTGGGCCGATGTGCGCGGTCTGGCTGCCAGCACGGCGATTGCCGACGCCTACAGCCAGCCCGGCCGCCATGTGCGGGTGTCGATGGTCAAGGATTTCTGAAGCATGCGCCTGTGGCGCGGGCGCATGCATGTGCAACGCTGCCAACTGAAACGCAAGGAGAACCCCATGCATCCATCCAAGAGTGAGAGCCTTGCCCAGGACGAGGAATACCTGCTGCCCGAGAACGAGGCCGCGCTGGCTGCCACGCTGGCCCTGATGACCGGCTTCGGCCACGGCTGCTGCGACACCCATAGGCCGGCCATGGCCGCCCGGGTGGCCGAGCAGCTCGAAAACCTGGCCTGCGCGGGCGGCTTGTCCCATGACATGCGCGCCCTGCTGGGGCGGCTGCAGCAACGCTGGCAGGCAGTGGCCGATGCGGGCGCGCCGTCGCGCTCGCACCGCGCCGTGTCCGAGGCCGGAGTGTCTCTGCCCGGAGTCCATGCAGCCCAGCCGGTGCCCCATCCGCTCTGGCACGCACCGCTGGACACCCTGCAATGAGCAGCGCCGTCCACGATGCCGAGGAGGGCGGGCTCCTGATTCCCGTCGATGCTCCCGCAGTCCGCCAACGCTTTGCGCGGGCGCGCCAGGGTGGCCTGCGCGCCAAGGAGGCCGCCGATTCCCTGGGCCTGCCGGAAGGCGCCGCCATTGCCGCGCATGCGGGCCAGCATGAGGGCAGCCTCCAGGCCGTGCCGCTGCGCGCCGAATGGCTGGCCATCCTGAAGGGCTTGCAGGACTGCGGCCCCGTGATGGCGCTGACGCGCAACGAGTCCACGGTCCACGAAAAGACCGGGGTCTACCAGAAGCTTTCGGTCAACGGCGGCGTGGGCCTTGCCCTGGGCCGCGACATCGACCTGCGAATGTTCTTTGCCCAATGGCATGCCGGCTATGCCGTGACCGAGCAGCCTGCCCAGGCCGGCAGGCCGGCCATGCGCAGCCTGCAGTTCTTCAATGCGCAGGGCCGTGCCGTGCACAAGGTCCATGCGCGCGAGTCCACCGACCTGCAGGCGTGGGAGGCGCTGGTGCAGCGTTTCGCCGAGCCCAGCGCTGGTTACCTGTTCCGCCATGCCCGCCCGCGTGCGCTGCCGCAGGCCGACGAGGCCATCGACGTGCCCGGCCTGAGCACTGCCTGGGCCGCCATGCAGGACACGCATGAATTCTTCGATCTGCTGCGCCGGTTTGGCGCCGAGCGCCAGCAGGCCTTCCGCCTGGTACCCGGCCACTGCGCGCGGCTGGCGCCCGAGTCCGTGGCCCAGTTGCTGGGCGATGCGGCCGTGGACGGCCTGCCCATCATGGTCTTCGTGGACAGCGGCGGCTGCATACAGATCCACACCGGCCCCGTGCACAACATCCAGCCCATGGACACGCCCGGCGGCGCACAGTGGATCAATGTCATGGACCCGGATTTCAACCTGCATCTGCGCGGCGATCTGATCGCCAGCGTCTGGGCCGTGCAAAAGCCCACGGCCGATGGCGTGGTCACCTCGGTCGAGGCCTTCGATGCCCAGGGCGACCTGATGGCCATGTTCTTTGGCGAGCGCAAGCCGGGCCGGGCCGAGCTGCCGGGCTGGCGCGAACTGGTGGCGGGCCTGCCGCGCCTGGCAGCGCAGGCGCTGGCCTGAGCGCACCCAGGCCCTGAAAACAAAGATCCGGCCCTGCGACGGGCCGCGTCAGAGATGCACGGTGGCGGCCACCAGCTTGCCCACCAGCGGACGCACAACCATCACGCAGACAAAGGCCACGGGCATGGCCAGCACATAGGCCTGTATCACGCGCCGCAGGTAGTCGGCGCCCAGGCCGCTGTTGGCGCCGACGATGGCGCAGCACATCAGAAACGCCATGATGGCCGACATGTAGAAGGCAAAGACGATGGGCGCGAAGCGGCGGTGCAGCTTGCGGCTGCGGGGGGCTGCAGGGGAAATGGAGGCAGAGGCAGAGGTAGATGCGGAGGTAGTAGGCATGGACACGGATCCGGTCAGGCCGCTTGTCGATTCGGCGCGGCAAGTGCAGGACTGTAGGCAAGGCCCGTGCTGCCGTGTAGAGGGCTGCAGCTTGGTGCACTCGTAAGCTATATTGATAAATTGATTTTTCATCCATAGTTTTTTGTGCCTAATCTGCGCTCCATCGAGACCTTCGTCAAAGCCCTGGAAGGCGGCTCCATTGCCTCGGCTGCGCGCCAGCTGGGCATTTCTCCGGCGGCGGCCAGCCAAAACATCGCCCGGCTGGAGCGCGAACTGGGCACGCGGCTGATCACGCGCACCACGCGATCCATGGCGTTGACCGAGGCGGGCGAGCGCTATCTGGCGCGCGTGGGCCCCGTGCTGCAGGAGCTGGAAAAAGCGCAGTCCGACCTGTCCCAGCTGCACGGCGAGTTGCAGGGCCGGCTGCGCATCGCCTGCATGGCAGCCTTTGGCCGCCATGTGCTGGCGCCGCTGCTGCCGGCCTTTGCCGCGCAGCATCCCCGGCTGGAGCTGGAGTTGCTGGTGGTGGACCGGCAGGTGGATGTGCTCAAGGAAGACGTGGACATCAGCGTGCGTTACCGCGATGTGCTGGAGCCCGGCATGGCCGTGCGCCAACTGGCGGCCGTGCCGCGCGTGCTGTGTGCATCACCGGCCTATCTGCAGGCCCATGGCAGACCACGGACGGCCCAGGATCTGCTGGACCATGCCTGCCTGCTGTACCGGCGCGAGGCCGATGGCCGTTTCATGCGCTGGCCGTTTTCACGCGACGGCAAGCGCGTGGACCCGCAGCTGCGCGTGACCGCCATCGCCAGCGACGTGGATGCCCTGACCGAGATGGCCGTGGCCGGGGGCGGCATCGTCTGGATCGGCAGCTTCATTGCCCACCGCTACATGCGTGAAGGACTGCTGCAGCCGCTGGCCCTGGGCCCGGCGCGCAAGGGGCAGCTGCATTTCGAGGACACCACGCTGGATTTCTTCGCCTGCTTTCGCGACCGCCAGTACGTGCCGACCAAGGTGCGTGCCCTGGTGGACTACCTGGTCGAGACGCTGCCGCAGCAGCCCATGCTGCGCTGGAACGTACCGGCCTGAGCAGCGCAGGGGAGGCTAGTGCCCCAGGTGCTGGGGCAGCACCTCCTGCAGGATGGTGGTGGCGATTTCCTCGATGGACTTGGTCGTGCTCGACAGCCACGGTATGCCGCTGCGGCGCATCATGGATTCGGCCTCGGCCACCTCGTAGCGGCAATTGACGAGGCTGGCGTACTTGGAGTCGGGCCGGCGTTCGTTGCGGATGCTGGACAGGCGCTGCGGATCGATGGTCAGGCCGAACAGCTTCTTGCGCGAGGGCACCAGGGCGGGCGGCAGCTGCTTGCGCTCGAAATCCTCGGGGATCAGCGGGTAGTTGGCCACCTTGAGGCCGAACTGCATGGCCAGGTACAGGCTGGTGGGGGTCTTGCCGCTGCGCGACACACCGACCAGGATCACGTCGGCGCCCGTCAGGTCCTGGTGGGTCTGGCCGTCGTCATGGGCCAGCGTGTAGTTGATGGCCTCCATGCGCTCCAGGTATTCCTTGCTCTCGCTGATGTCGGCGAAGCGGCCCACGCGGTGCAGCGATTTCTGACCCAGCTCCAGCTCCAGTGGCCGCACGAAGGTGCCGAACATGTCGAACACCTTGCCCTTGCACTGGCTCTCGATCAGGTCGAGCATGTCCTGGTTGACCAGGGTGGTGAAGACGATGGGCTTGTGGCTTTCCGACTCGGCCACATGGTTGATCTGGCGCACTGCCTGGTGCACCTTGTCCATGGTGTCCACGAAGGGGATGCGGACCAGGCGCGACTTGGTGTCGAACTGGGCCATGATGGCCGTGCCGAAGGTCTCGGCTGTAATGCCAGTGCCATCGGAGATGACGAAGATGGTGTGGGTGTGCATGGTGGTCGGACTCTGGACAGGGGGGCTGCCGTCGGTTCACGGCAAACGCCTACAATGGCGCCCATTATTCCCAATTTCCCATCCATGCTCGCTGCCGGCCTCCAACCAGAACAGCAAAGCCTCGCGCATGCCTGCGTGGATGGATCGACCGTGCCCGGCTTTGGCAGCCGGGGCGGCGCACGACGGTTTTCAACTTCTGGAGCTTTCCCATGTCTCAACTGTTCGAGGCCACCGCCCTCGTCGTTCCGTTTGAACAACTGAGGATGACCGATGTCGAGTCCGTAGGCGGCAAGAACGCCTCGCTCGGCGAAATGATCTCGCAGCTGCCGCAGGGCGTGCGCGTTCCCACGGGCTTTGCCACCACGGCCCACGCCTTCCGCCAGTTCCTGGCCCACGACGGCCTGGCCGACAAGATCAGCGCCAAGCTGGCCGCCCTGGACGTGGAAGATGTCCGCGCCCTGGCCCAGGTCGGTGCCGAAATCCGTGCCCTGGTCGAGAACCAGCCCTTCCCGGCCGATCTGGAGCAGGCCATCCGCGAGGAGTTCGTGCGCCTGCAGGGCGGCAACGAGGCAGCCTCGTTCGCCGTGCGCTCCTCGGCCACGGCCGAAGACCTGCCCGACGCTTCGTTCGCGGGCCAGCAGGAAACCTTCCTGAACGTGGTGGGCATCGAGTCGGTGCTGCACAAGATGAAGGAAGTGTTCGCCTCGCTGTACAACGACCGCGCCATCTCCTACCGCGTGCACAAGGGCTTTGCCCACGACGTGGTGGCCCTGTCGGCCGGCGTGCAGCGCATGGTGCGCTCCGACCTGGGCGCGGCCGGCGTGATGTTCACCATCGACACCGAATCGGGCTTCGAGGAAGTCGTCTTCATCACCTCCAGCTACGGCCTGGGCGAGACCGTGGTGCAGGGCGCCGTCAATCCTGACGAGTTCTATGTGCACAAGCCTATGCTCAAGGCCGGCAAGAAGGCCCTGATCCGCCGCAACCTGGGCTCCAAGCTGATCCAGATGGTCTTTGCCTCGCCCGAGGAAAAGGCCGCCAGCGGCAAGCTGGTCAAGACCACCGACGTCGCCCATGAGCTGCGCAACCGCTACTCGCTGTCCGACGAGGACGTGCAGCAGCTGGCCCACTATGCCCTGGTCATCGAGCAGCACTATGGCCGCCCCATGGACATCGAGTGGGGCAAGGACGGCACGGACGGCCAGCTCTACATCCTGCAGGCCCGCCCCGAGACCGTGAAGAGCCAGGCCAAGGGCCAGGCCGAGCAGCGCTACGCCCTCAAGGGCACGGGCAATGTGCTGGCCGAAGGCCGCGCCATTGGCCAGAAGATCGGCACGGGCCCCGTGCGCCTGGTCAATGACATCGCCAACATGGACCAGGTCCAGCCCGGCGACGTGCTGGTGACCGACATGACCGATCCCAACTGGGAGCCGGTGATGAAGCGCGCCTCGGCCATCGTCACCAACCGTGGCGGCCGTACCTGCCACGCGGCCATCATTGCGCGCGAACTGGGCATTCCGGCCGTGGTCGGCTGCGGCAACGCCACCGACCTGCTCAAGGACGGCACCCTGGTCACCGTCAGCTGCGCCGAAGGCGATACCGGCAAGATCTACGACGGCCTGATCGAGACCGAGATCACCGAAGTGCAGCGTGGCGAGATGCCCGCCATCAAGACCAAGATCATGATGAACGTGGGCAACCCCCAGCTGGCCTTCGACTTCGCCCAACTGCCCAACGAGGGCGTGGGCCTGGCCCGCCTGGAGTTCATCATCAACAACAACATCGGCGTGCACCCCAAGGCCATCCTGGACTACCCCGCCGTCGATGCCGACCTCAAGAAGGCCGTCGAGTCCGTGGCCCGCGGCCATGCCTCGCCCCGTGCCTTCTATGTGGACAAGGTTGCCGAAGGCGTGGCAACGATTGCCGCCGCCTTCTGGCCCAAGCCCGTCATCGTGCGCATGTCGGACTTCAAGTCCAACGAGTACCGCAAGCTCATCGGCGGCAGCCGCTACGAGCCCGAGGAAGAGAACCCCATGCTGGGCTTCCGTGGCGCCGCGCGCTACATCTCCGAGGACTTCGGCGAGGCCTTCCGCATGGAGTGCGAGGCACTGCGCCGCGTGCGCGAGGACATGGGCCTGACCAACGTGCAGATCATGATTCCCTTCGTGCGCACGCTCAAGCAGGCCGAGCGCGTCACCCAGCTGCTGGCGGCCAACGGCCTCAAGCGCGGCGACAACGAACTCAAGCTCATCATGATGTGCGAGGTGCCCTCCAACGCCATCCTGGCCGACGAGTTCCTCGAGTTCTTCGACGGCTTCTCCATCGGCTCCAACGACCTGACCCAGCTGACGCTGGGCCTGGACCGCGACTCCGGCCTGGAGCTGCTGGCTGCCGACTTCGACGAGCGCGACCCGGCCGTGCGCAAGATGCTGTCGCGCGCCATCAAGGCCTGCCTGGACCAGGGCAAGTACGTGGGCATCTGCGGCCAGGGCCCTTCGGACCACCCGGACTTCGCCCAATGGCTGGCTGACGAAGGCATTGCCTCCATCTCGCTGAATCCCGACAGCGTGGTCGCCACCTGGCAGCGCCTGGCGCAGTAAGGGCTGGCAGCGTCGCCATGCATACGCCGAAAGCGCACTTGCATGACGACGCGGTCGGGGGACCGTCCGAAGGCGAGACCTTCGCCCCCGACCTGCACGACATCCGCCATCTGTGGCTCAAGGCCGTGCTGTTCGCGGTCTGGGTCGCCGTCTCCTTTGGCGCCTGCTACTACGCGCGTGACCTGCAGGCGCTGATGCCCGAATGGCCGCTGGCCTACTGGTTCGCGGCCCAGGGGGCAGTCCTGATGTTCCTGGCCATCGTCATCGTCTATTGTTTGTCCATGGACCATTTCGAGCGCCGCGAGGCCCGGGCCGCTTTTGCGACGGCACCGGCTCCCGCATCCCCATCGGCCGATACGCAACCGTCCGCACCGCCATCGCCTCCCGGCCATGGCTGAGCGCGCACCGCTGACGGCGGCCTCCCACTGGCGGCTGCACCGCATCGTGGCCCTGTACACGCTCGGCGTGCTCGGCTTTCTGGCCCTCATGTTCTGGGCCGAGCAGCAGGGCCTGTCGCGCCACTGGATAGGCCCCATCTTCCTGTTCTTCACCGTCATGGTCTATGCGGCCATCGGCGTGTACCTGCGCACCAGCGACCCCGAGGAGTACTACGTCGCGGGCCGGCGCATTCCGCCCTTCTACAACGGCATGGCGGCTGCGGCGGACTGGGTCAGCGCGGCCTCGTTCATCAGCCTGTCGGGGGCGCTGTACCTGCAGGGCTTTGCCGGCGTGCCGGGCCAGGCCGGCGGACTGGCCTACCTGCTGGGCTGGACGGGCGGCTTTTGCCTGGTCGCCATGCTGATCGCGCCGCACCTGCGGGCGATGAAGCTCTACACCATTCCCGATTTCTTCCAGCAGCGCTACGGCGGGCGCTGGCCGCGCGTGATCGCGGCGCTGGCGGCCGTGATCTGCTCGTTCACCTATGTGGTGGCGCAGATCTACGGCGTGGGGCTGATCGCCTCGCGGCTGACGGGCGTGCAGTTCGAGATCGGCATCATGCTGGGCCTGGGCGGCGTGCTGCTGTGCTCCTTCCTGGGCGGCATGCGCGCCATCACCTGGACCCAGGTCGCGCAGTACGTGGTGATCCTGCTGGCCTTTCTGATCCCCGTGTCCTGGCTGGCCTACCGGCAGATGGGCAATCCCGTGGCACCGCTAGCCTATACGGCCCAGCTCAGCCAGATTGCGGAGATGGAGCAGCGCCTGCTGGACTCGCCGGCCGAGCAGGAGGTGATCGCCGCCTACCGCCTGCGCGCCGAGGTGCTGGAGGACAAGCTCAAGGACGTGCCGCGCGTTCTGGCCGCCGAGCGCCAGGCGCTGGCCGAGCGCATACGCGATCTGCGCACGCGCAGCGGCGATATCGGCGCCATCATGGCCGCCAGCCGCGAACTGGCCGCCATGCCGCGCGATGAAGCGGCCGCGCGCGCGCTGTGGACACGCCAGCTGCAGGAAATGCGCGAGCGCGAGAAGCCGCTGGGCGGCATCCCGCTGCACAGCCTGCCATTCGCCGGCAACCCCGATGGATCGCCCCAGGAGCAGCAGATCTACGAGGACAGCCGGCGCAACTTCCTGGCGCTGATGTTCTGCCTCATGGCCGGCACGGCCGGCCTGCCGCATTTGCTCACGCGCTACTACACGGCGCCCTCGGTCTCGGGGGCGCGGGCCTCGGTGGGCTGGACGCTGTTCTTCATCGGCGTGCTGTACATGAGCGCGCCGGCCCTTGCCGTGCTGGTCAAGTTCGAGGTCATGAACAACCTCGTGGGCATCCGCTTTGACGAGCTGCCCAACTGGATGGCGCAGTGGGCCAGGGTGGATGCCTCCTTGCTGGCCGTGGAGGATGTCAACGGCGACGGCGTGCTGCAGTTCGGCGAAATCCGCATGGGCGCCGACCTCATCATGCTGGCCACGCCCGAGCTGGGCGGCATGCCCTACGTGGTCTCTGGCCTGGTGGCGGCCGGCGGCCTGGCTGCGGCGCTGTCCACGGCCGATGGACTGCTGCTGACCATCAGCAACGCGCTGGTGCGCGACCTGTACTTTCGCGAGCGCCGCCGCCGCGCCTCGCCCGAGCAGCGCGTGATCCTGTCCAAGTTCGCGCTGCTGGTGATGGCGCTGTCGGCCGCCTTCGTGGCCTCGCGCCGTTCCTCGGACATCCTGCCCATGGTCACGGCATCGTTCTCGCTGGCGGCCTCGGCTTTCGTGCCGGCCATGGTGCTGGGCATCTTCTGGCGTGGCACCACGCGCCGGGGCGCCGTGGCCGGCATGCTGGCCGGGCTGGGCGTCACGCTGTACTACATGGTCTCGCATGTGCCGGCACTGCAGCCCGTGCTGCCCGAAGCACTGCACGCGCGCCTGTGGTGGGGCATACAGCCGATTTCGTCGGGCGTCTTCGGCGTGCCAGCCGGCCTGCTGGTGACCTGGCTGGTCAGCTGCCTGGACCCGCGCCGTCGGGCCCCTGCGCGTTCCGTGCCCGCAAAAGCGTCCTGACGGGCAGAGGCCGCCGGGCGGGAGGATGGCCATTTTCTGCCCCGTTTTTGTGCTTTTGGCAGATCTGGATCATTGCCGGCCCCACTGAAGCCCGTGCGTGCTGGAAAACCCGCTTTTGGGAGCCGGAGGCTCATGACACGCTGCGAGCCGTGTCCGATCCGATCCCTTGCAGAGAATCCCGTCCGCCATGCATTTTGTGAAAACGTCCGCCGGCCAACAGGCATTCAAGGAACGCCATGCCGATCTCTCGCCCCGGTTGCGCTCGGCCTTTTTGCTGTTTGACGGGCAACGCAGCCTGGCGCAGGTGCTGCAGGCCGTCGCCGGCATGGGCGTGACGCAGGACGAGATCCTGGCGCTGGTGGAGCGCGAATGGCTGGCACCGCGCGACGCGGCCGAGCCTCGGCTGGGCGTGGTGGCCGTCGCGGTGCCTTCGGTCCCTGCCGCGCCTGCTGCAGCGGCTCCGTCCACGGATTCGACTGGCGATGCCCCCGCGCAGTCCGAGCCTTCGCTGGCCGTGCGCTATCGCAACGCCTATCCGCTGGCCGTGGCCATCACGGCCAACCTGGGCCTGAAGGGGTTCCGGCTCAACCTTGCCGTGGAAGCGGCCATGGGCTACGACCAGCTGGTGGCGCTGGCACCGCGCCTGCGCGAGGCGGCCAGTCCTGCCAGCTACCTGCCGCTGCACGAGGCGCTGTTCGGCAAGGCACCTTGAATGAGGAATGGCACTCACGCGGCCCGAGAGGGGTTGGGGCGGACCGTCCATGAAAAAGGGCAAGGCGCCTTCGCACCTTGCCCTTGCATGAATCCGTGGGTGCAGGCTCAGACGGCCAGCAGCTCCACGTCGAACTTCAGCGTGGCGTTGGGGGGGATCACGCCGCCGGCGCCGCGGGCGCCATAGCCCAGCTCGGCCGGGATGATCAGGGTGCGCTGGCCGCCCACCTTCATGCCTTGCACGCCTTCGTCCCAGCCCTTGATCACCATGCCGCCGCCCAGGGGGAAGACGAAGGGATCGTTGCGGTCCTTGCTGGAGTCG
>Ga0105243_10004185_pt1 | contig 11439 bp, 9 predicted proteins | sample KBSM34metaG_FD_81525 | JGI IMG/M metagenome (GOLD analysis project Ga0105243, IMG submission 81525) | Miscanthus rhizosphere microbial communities from Kellogg Biological Station, Michigan, USA - KBS M3-4 metaG | ecosystem: Host-associated > Plants > Roots > Rhizosphere > Soil | place: Michigan...
CGGCAAGAACTTGGCTACGGAGACCGCGCCGGAAGCAGTCGATAGCGAGCATCCGACCGCTAGCGTCTAAGGCCGCCTGGCGTCAAGACGGATCGCGGCTCACAGGCGCAATCCTGCGCGAGCGAAGCAAGCAATCAAATACAGCGAGCTTGGCGAGTGGAGCAATCAGAATAGAACCCGCCCTGTGACGTACCCGGACTCGCGGTCGCCGTCGGTTACAGTGAGGTCGCCTTCGCAGTCGGATCGTCACCTGAGCTCACACCGTCGAGAGGTGGGACGTTGTACCTCAAAAGCCTGACCTTGCGTGGCTTCAAGTCCTTCGCGTCGGCCACCACCCTCAACTTCGAGCCGGGCATCACCTGCGTCGTCGGTCCCAACGGGTCTGGCAAGTCCAACGTGGTCGATGCGCTCAGCTGGGTGATGGGTGAGCAGGGCGCTAAGACGTTACGTGGCGGAAAGATGGAGGACGTCATCTTCGCCGGTACCTCCGGTCGCGCCCCGCTCGGTCGCGCCGAGGTCGTACTCACGATTGACAACTCTGACGGTGCCCTGCCCATCGACTATTCCGAGGTAGCGATTTCTCGGACGATGTTCCGTAACGGTGGATCCGAGTACGCAATCAACGGCAACGTGGCGCGACTGCTGGATATCCACGAGCTGCTCAGTGACTCAGGCATCGGGCGAGAGATGCACGTCGTCGTGGGCCAGGGACAGCTCGATTCGATCTTGCAGGCGACGCCGGAAAGTCGTCGTGGCTTCATCGAAGAAGCCGCGGGCGTACTGAAGCATCGCAAACGCAAGGAGAAAGCCGTCCGCAAGCTCGAGGCGTGCGAAGCAAACCTCAACCGGCTGGCGGACTTGATCAACGAAATTCGACGGCAGCTCAAGCCGCTGGGCCGGCAAGCGGAAGTGGCACGCAAGGCCGTTGTCATTCAGGCCGAGGTACGCGACGCGAGGGCGCGACTGCTGGCTGATGATCTGCTTCAGGCAACCCAGGCATTGCAGTCCGAGCTCGCGGACGAACAGGCGATGCAGGTACGCCGCGAAGCTCTCGAGCGGGCACTCGAGGTTGCGCGGACGGCGGAGGTGGCCGCCGAAGCGGCCGTACGCGAAGGCGTACCGAGATTGGCGGCTGCGCAAGAGACGTGGTATTCGCTTGCGGCGCTCAAAGAGCGAGTCGCCAGCACGCTTTCGATCGCGCGAGAGCGGATGCGGCAGGTCGAGGACGATCCGGGCGAGCTGCTGTTTGTCCGGGATCCGGACGAGCTGGAGCGCGAGGCTGCGCGGGTGGCAGCCCAGGAGCATGAGCTGGCGGACCAGCTGGAGCAACGAGCCCAGACACTGGAAGAGGCGACCACCCATCGAACCACCTGCGAGGAGGCTCATCGAGGTGAGGAAAATCGGCTGGCCGGACTGATCCGCGCCGCGGCCGATCGGCGGGAGGGGCTGGCCAGGCTTACCGGCCAGGTCAATTCGTTACGTAGCCGGGGTGAGGCGGCGGCGGCCGAAATCAGTCGACTGACCGCAGCGCAACACGAGGCTGCCGAAAGAGCCGAGCAAGCGTCCCGAGCGTTTACCGCGCTGGAGACCAAGGTCGCTGGCCTCGATGCAGGTGAGCATGGGCTCGACGCTGAGCACGAGGTGGCTTTGCAGACCTTGGACGGACTAGAGCGGCAGGAGGCGGAGCTACGGCGTCAGGAGCAGGTCGCTAGCCAGGAGCGGGCAGCCCTCGCGGCGCGCGTCGAGGCGCTGCGTGTCGGACTCGATGGGAAGGATGGCTCCTCAGCGCTGCTGGCGGCAACGGATCGACTCGACGGCTTGCTGGGATCGGTGGCGGCGTTGATCAAGGTTCAGTCTCCGCACGAGCCCGCTATCGCGGCTGCTTTCGGCGCAGCGGCGGACGCGGTAGCCGTAACTGGTGTACCAGCGGCCGTTGATGCGTTCGACCATCTCAAGGCCGAGGACCTGGGACGTGCCGGATTGCTGATCGGCGATCTGGTCGAGGCCGAGCAGATATCCGACTGGCCCGCACTACCGTCCCCAGCTCGGTACGCCATCGAGGTGGTCGACGTACCGGACAGGCTTGCTGCCTCAGTGCAGCGGATTCTGCGCAAGGTGGCGCTCGTGGAGGATCTGGCTGCTGCCCGGAGCCTGATTGCCGACTTGCCAGATGTCGTCGCCGTCACCCCGCACGGAGATGTGCTCAGCGCCCACTTTGCCGCCGGCGGATCATCGGTAACCCCAACACTCATCGAGCTGCAGTCTGCCGTTGACGACGCCGAGAGGCGCTTGACCGAAGCCAGTCATGCATGTGATCGGCTCCGTTTCGCCCAGAGCCAGCTCGATGAACAGCATCGTCAGGCAAGCGCCTCGGTCGAGGTCACGCTTGCTCGACTGCATGAATCCGACGCTGCGATGGCAGCGCTTGCCGAAGAACTTGGCCAGCTCAGCTCGACTGCGCGCTCCGCGTACGCAGAGGCCGATCGTCTCCGGAACGCGATGGCGCTGGCCGAGGAGGCCCGCGACCGGGATGTCGCGGGCCTTGCCGACCTGGAACACCGGCTGGACATGGCCGCCGAGACCGTCGGCGACACCGAGCCGAACCCGGCCGAACGTGACCGGCTGGCCGAGCAGGCCAGACTGGCCCGCGCCGCCGAAATGGACGCGCGACTCGCGCTGCGCACCCTCGAGGAACAGGTTCGTGCCCACGCTGGCCGCGCCGACGCGCTGCGCCGTGCGGCTGAGCATGAACGCCAGGCGCGTATCAAGGAGATCGCTCGCCGGGAGCGAATGCTGCGAGAGGCGCGGACCGCGGCCGCTGTCCATGCCGGTGCAGCGATCCTGGCTCAGCATCTCGAACGCTCCCTGACCCTGGCAGCGCGCGAGCGAGCTGAAGCGGAGGCTTCACGAAGCGACGCTGACGCAGCCTTGGGCGCGGCACGCGCGTCCGTACGGTCATTGACTCGCGATTTCGAGTCTCTGGTGGACGCAGCCCATCGGGATGAGTTGGTCAGAGCCGAACAGCAGATGAGGGTGGAGGCGCTCGAGGAGCGCGCGATGGCTGAGTTGGGGTTGGAGTCCTCGGTCCTGCTGGCCGAATACGGGCCGGATCTGCCGGTGCCAGTGCTGAGGGCCGGGGGCGATGACGCGGAAGAAGAGGCGCACGATCAACCTCCGGCGGTGCCCTACGTACGAGAGCTACAGCAGAAGCGACTGCGTGTCGCGGAGCGGGAGCTGAACCTGCTGGGTCGGGTCAACCCGCTGGCATTGGAGGAGTTCGACGCACTCGAGGAGCGACACCGGTTCCTCTCCGAACAGCTGGAGGACCTGCGGAAGACCCGTAAGGATCTCCTCGACATCATTGCCGAGGTCGACAACAGGGTCGAGCAAGTCTTCACCGAGGCGTACGCCGACGTGGCAGCAGCATTCGAGCGCGTGTTCGCACGACTCTTCCCGGGCGGCGAAGGCCGGTTGATTTTGACCGAACCCGGCAACTGGCTGACCACTGGAGTCGACGTCGAGGCACGGCCGCCAGGCAAGAAGATCAAAAGGCTTTCGCTGTTGTCTGGCGGTGAGCGTGCCCTGGTGGCGGTCAGCTTCCTGATCTCGCTCTTCATCGCGCGGCCCAGCCCGTTCTACATCCTCGACGAGGTCGAAGCTGCCCTCGACGACACCAATCTCGGTCGCCTGCTGGAGATCTATGAAGAGTTGCGAGCCACCAGCCAGCTGTTGGTGATCACCCACCAGAAGCGGACGATGGAGATCGCCGACGCGCTGTACGGAATCAGCATGCGCGGCGACGGTGTCTCAACCGTGATCTCTTCGCGACTACGTGAGATCGAATCGGTCGCCTGAAGCCTTCACAGTCAAAACTCGTGATGAAATCGAGAGCTTGAAATTGGCTTTTCGATGCGGGCATCGTGATCTTCGGTTGGCAGACTTACCTTCAGAGCTGTTACACCGGCACCGCTGTTTCGCCGCTATATGGAGCACGTTGCACCACCCGTAAGACAGTTCCTTCCCCCGTACGCATCACCACCGACTGTCTGAAAGGAAAGTCGTGACCTCCATCGTCGTCGCCATGATTGTGATTTTGGTCGTTGTCGCCGCCACCGTCGGGCTTGTCTTGCTCGGAATCGAAGGCCGCGGTCGGCAGCGAGCGCCCAAGCTGGCCCATCGAATGGCCCGCGCCGCGCAGCATCTCAACGGCGATGCGGAACCTCCGGCTCGTCTGGTCAAGATGATCGAGTCCACCCGCAGTCGCTAATCAGGTGCACCGGCACTCCTCGCCTAGGATGAGCCGGTGGATGCGACGACTCTCTGGTTGATCGTTGGCGTCATTCTGCTGCTGGTTGTCGGTCTCGTCGGTTTCCTCGCGGTTGGCCGGCGCCGTGCGCTGCGCACCGGTGAACAGCCGCCAGCTGTCGAGGCCCCACCACGAGGTTGGGAGGCCCCCGCCAGAGACGCGGGTGACGAACCGTCCGCAACGCAAGTTGATATCGCCGCCGCGCCACCTGAGGTCGAGCTTGAAGAGGTCGAGCTCGTTCCGGAGGCGCCGGCTCTGGACCGGCCTGAAGCTCCCGAGAGTCGGCTGGTACGCCTGCGCCGTCGGCTGGCCGGGTCCAATAGCTCACTCAGCCGTGGCCTGCTACTGCTGATTACGCGCGACCGGATCGACGAAGATACTTGGGAGGAATTCGAGGCGACCCTGATCACCTCCGATCTTGGCGTCGCTCCGACCACCGAGCTCGTGGACTCACTGCGGAACAAGCTTCGGGTGGAAGGGGTCTCCGCGCCGGGAGAGGCGCGTGCCATCCTGCGCGCCGAACTGATCAAGCTCGTCGACCCGACGATGGACCGCAGCATCAACGCCGACCGGACCGATCAGCCTGCGGTGGTCATGGTGGTCGGTGTGAACGGGACGGGGAAGACGACCACGGTCGGCAAGCTCGCCCGTGTCTTGGTCGCCGAGGACAAGGACGTGCTCCTTGGCGCCGCGGACACCTTCCGAGCAGCTGCCGCGGACCAGCTCGAGACCTGGGGTAGCCGGGTCGGAGTGCCGACCGTTCGAGGGGCGGAGGGGGCCGATCCCGCAAGTGTCGCCTTCGAGGCTGTCAAGGCCGGTATCGAGCTGGAGGTCGATGTGGTGTTGATCGATACCGCGGGCCGGCTGCACACCAAGGTCGGGTTGATGGATGAGCTCGGGAAGGTCAAGAGAGTGATAGAGCGTCAAGCTCCGGTCGGTGAAGTGCTGCTAGTGCTGGACGCGACCACCGGACAGAACGGCCTCACGCAGGCCCGGATCTTTGCGGAGGTGGTTGACGTGACCGGCATTGTGCTCACCAAACTGGACGGTTCAGCAAAGGGCGGCATCGTGGTTCAGGTGCAACGCGAGCTCGGCGTGCCGGTCAAGCTGGTCGGTCTTGGTGAAGGTGCTGATGATCTTGCACCCTTCGATGCGGAGGTCTTCGTGGACGCGCTGTTGGAGCAGGCAGCATGACCAGCATCCTGCATCCACCTGTCGAGGGCGCCGCGTTCGATGCGTTCATGGAAGCCGCCGCACCGGCCAGCCGGGAACATCAAAGGTGGCGGCCGGAGGACGGGAGTATGCCCGCGCTCTATCTCAGCCACGGTGCTCCGCCGGTCTTCAATGACGCGCACTGGATGGACCAGCTCTTCAACTGGTCGCGATCACTCCCGAAGCCAACCGCAATCTTGATCGTCAGCGCTCACTGGGAGGCCGCGCCGCTCGCGCTCTCCTCACCAGCAGTCGGAACTCGGCTGGTTTACGACTTCAGCGGATTCGGCCGGCGGTACTTCGAGATGACCTACTCGACCCCGGATGCATCCGCGCTCGCCGCGCAAGTCGCGGCGCTGATGTCCGACCTCGAGCCCGTCCACGAACATCCCAGCCGCGGTCTTGATCATGGTGCCTGGGTCCCGCTGAAGGTGATGTATCCGTACGCAGACGTGCCGGTGTTGCAACTCAGCATGCCAACGCACGATCCGGACCGGCTGATTCAGATCGGACAGCAACTGCGCCCACTGCGAGAGCAGGGAGTGTTGATCATCGGCTCCGGCTACATGACACATGGGTTGCCATTTCTTGGGCGCGACAGCTGGGAACACAACGTGATCCCCGGGTGGTCGTTGGAGTTTGATGCTTGGGCGGCCGAAGCGCTGGCAGCAGGTCGACTCGATGTCTTGGCCGACTTCCGGCACGCGCCCGGGATGCCGTACGCGCATCCGACCGTCGAGCACTACACGCCGATCTTCGTCACGTTTGGCGCGGCCACCAACCCGTCGGCGCCACCAACGGTGGTGATCGACGATTTCCAGATGGGGCTCGCGAAGCGGTCCTTTCAGGTCGACTAAGCGCAACGCAACGATGCGCATCCTGCTGGTTGCCCACAACGCTGCTCCAGGGGACATCGACCTGAATCTGGCGCGGCACGTGGCCATGCTTGACCAGGCTCGCGTCCAGGGCTGCGACATCGCGGTCTTCCCCGAGTTCTCGCTCACTGGCTCGGTCGACCCCAGCCGTCACCCGGAACGAGCGGTGGCCATCGACGCGGAACCAGTCCAGGCAATGATCCAGGCGACCTGGCGGACCGGGGTGCCAGCAGTGTTCGGCATTGCCGAACATCTCGATGGGGCTTTCCACATCTCACAGGTGTACGGCCACTCAGGCCGACTCGGCGGCGTCTACCGCAAACGGCACCTCGGCGACAACGAGCAGGGATATCGCATCGGCGAGGGCGCTGGAGTCTTCCTGCTCGGCTCGGCACGGTTCGGCGTCACGATCTGCGCTGAAGGCGGGGTCGATTTTCCGTGGACGGAGGCTGTCGCTGGCGGCGCCGAGGTGGTGTTCTACTGCTCGGCACCCGGTTTGTACACGCGACGCAGCGACGCAGCGAGCTGGCACCGAGGACACGCCTGGTGGGTCTCGCAAGGGCTCGGCCAAGCTGTCCGACACGCTCGGCGGTTAACCGTTCCCGTGGCTATGGCGACCCAGGCCGGGTCGACTGTGGACGAGGACTTTCCTGGACTGGCCGCGCTTGTGCTGCCCTCGGGCGAGGTCGCACGCTTGCCTGACTGGCGGGCAGGCAGCCTGATAGCTGAAGTCGCCGCTGATGTCACCGTCGAGCCGATCCGGGAAGCCGCCCGCTGTCTGGTGGTGGACACCGCGGGCCGCACGTTGTTGGTGCGTTACGCCGACACCGCTATCGGGTCGAGCTGGTGGTTCCCACCGGGCGGTGGCTTGGACTCAGGCGAGGACCATCTGGCTGCCATTCGCCGCGAGCTGCGGGAGGAGCTGGCTCGTGACGACCTCACAGTTGGCCCATGGATCGGGCGGCGCTGCCATACGTTCTGGCTGGGGAAGTGGATGACTCAGCGGGAACTGTGGGTGCTATGTCGCACCGAGCCGTTCGACGTGGACCCTCTTCACGTGAGGTCGCTCGCGGTCGAGGGCGTCCAGGAGATGCGCTGGTGGTCAGCAGAGGAGCTCCGGTCGGCCGATGCAGTGACGTCGCCTCGGGATCTGGCGGCGTTGCTAGACCGGATAGCTGTCGGCGACCTTCCCGACTCCGACGAGGACCTCGGGGTCTAGTTGCTGTCAAGGCTGGTCACCGGGCAGCCAGGCCAGAACGTGGAGAGCTTCTCGGGCTAAGGGCGGGTCCTCGTGGTGGCGGTCTGCTCTGACCATCCGGACAGCGGCTGCGGCGAGCGGAGTGGGCGGCCCAGGCTTAGGGCTAGCTCGGAATCCGCGTAGTGGCCGAAGGGTTCGACATCGACATAGCCGCTGGAGCGGTAGAGGCCGATGGCCGCGATCTGCGGTTGGCCGGTTTCGAGGAGCATCCAGTCGGCGCCAGCGGCTGCCGCGCTCGCTTCCAGGGCAGCCAACACCATCCGCGCGAAGCCCTGGCCTCGTACGTCTTCCCGCACGAACATTCGCTTGATCTCGGCCGGCCGCTGCGCCACGCGTGGCACGCCAGGCGGTCGAAATCGCCAGCCACCCATGGCAACGGCCTGATCGTCATGGTAGCCAACCAGAAACGCACCAGTCGGAGGACTAAAATCAGCCGAGGTGAACGGCGTCTCGTCAGGTCCGCCGTAGATCGTGACGTAGAACTCCTGCGCTGCAGAGGTCAGGGCAGTCACGTCCGGGTGCTCGTACGGCACCTGGAGCAGCCGAAATTCCGCGGGCACTCGCCCAGCGTAGGCAGCCCGTCGTGGGTGCTTTCAGCACCCGAGACACCCTGGCAGGTTAGTAGGCTGAGTCAGTCCAGAACTCCGACGTAAGGACGCTCGTGTTCGACACCTTGCAAGACCGCCTCGCCGCGACGTTCAAGAACCTCCGCGGGAAGGGCCGACTGTCCGAGGCGGATATCGACGCGACGGCTCGCGAGATCCGGATTGCGCTGCTCGAGGCCGACGTCAACCTCTCGGTGGTCAAGGACTTTATTTCCGCGATCAAGGAGCAGGCTCGCGCTACCCAGCTTTCCGGTGCCCTTAACCCGGCCCAGCAAGTGATCAAGATCGTCAATGACGAATTGGTCGCCATTCTCGGCGGCGAGACGAGGGTGCTGCGATACGCGAAGCGACCCCCAACCGTGATCATGCTCGCCGGCCTCCAGGGCTCGGGCAAGACGACACTGGCTGCAAAACTCGGGTTGTGGTTGAAGGAGCAGGGACATTCGCCGCTGCTGGTGGCGGCCGACTTGCAGCGGCCGAATGCGGTGAACCAGCTGCAGGTGGTCGGCCAACGAGCCGGTGTTCACGTTTTTGCGCCTGAGCCTGGGAACGCCTCGTCGCGGAGCGACATCGATCAACCGAGCGGTGACCCCGTGGCAGTGGCGCGTGCCTCGGTCGGCGAAGCTGAGCGCCGCCTCTATGACGTTGTGATCGTCGACACCGCTGGCCGGCTCGGCATCGACGCCGAGATGATGCAGCAGGCAGTCGACATCCGCGACGCCGTGCATCCGGACGAGGTGCTTTTCGTCGTCGACGCCATGATCGGCCAGGACGCGGTCAATACGGCAAATGCCTTCGCCGAAGGAGTGGGCTTCGACGGCGTTGCGCTGACCAAACTCGATGGTGACGCCCGTGGCGGTGCCGCTCTCTCTATTGCGCGTGTGACGGGTAAGCCGATCATGTTCGCCTCCAACGGCGAGGCGCTCAAGGACTTCGACGTTTTCCATCCCGACCGGATGGCCAGCCGGATCCTCGGCATGGGCGACATGCTGACGCTGATTGAGCAGGCCGAGAAGACCTTCGACGCCGAACAGTCGGCTAAGGCAGCTGCAAAGCTGGCGGGAGGCGGCGCTGACTTCGGGCTGGCGGACTTTCTCCAGCAGATGCAGATGGTCCGCAAGATGGGTCCGTTGTCAAAGGTCTTCGGCATGCTGCCCGGGATGGGAGAGCTCAAGGATCGAATCGCGGGTATCGATGAGCGCGAGGTCGATCGGATCGAGGCAATCATCCACTCGATGACCCCGGCCGAACGCGACAACCCGAAGATCATCGACGGCTCGCGTCGCTCCCGCATCGCCAAGGGAGCAGGTGTCGAGGTGTCTGAAGTCAACACCTTGATCAATCGGTTTTTCGACGCGCGCAAGATGATGAGCTCGCTGGCAACCGGCGCCATGCCCGGGATGCCGGGCATGGCCGGTCTCCCGGGTGGGCGTCGGCAGCCGGCGCGGTCCAAGAAGAAGGGTGGCCGCGGAATCTCGGGCAATCCGGCCAAGCGCAATGCACCGCAGCAGTCAGCTCCATCTGCAGAACCTGCTGGCGCCTTCGGTGCGGAGGAATTCGATCAGGCCGCACTCGAGAAGGCGATGGCTGATTTCGAGCTGCCACCCGAGCTACGCAGCCGCTTCGGCAAGTAACCAATGCGCCCTGAGCGTCTCTGTCATGCGCCCTGAGCCCTTCGACAAGCTCAGGACGGCGCCTGTCGAAGGGCAACGCCTGCACGTCGCTGGCGTGCTGTTGCCCGCGGGAGAGTACCGGGATCTTTGGGTGGTCGACGGTGTGATCCGTTCTGAGCCGGTATCCGATGCCCAGACCATTGCCACGAGGGCGTGGATCATGCCTGGCCTAGTTGACGCGCACTGCCACGTAGGGCTGGAGAGGCAGGGTGCCGTCTCCGACGAGCGGGCAGAACAGCACGCTATCGCCGACCGAGACGCCGGGGCGTTGTTGCTGCGGGACGCGGGCAGCCCGGCCGACACCCGATGGATGGACAGCCGTGACGATCTTCCGAAGATCATCCGGGCCGGACGGCACATCGCGCGGCCTAAGCGCTATCTGCGCAACTACGGGGCGGAGGTCGAGCCCGACGAGTTGATCACTGAGGTGGAACGGCAGGCTGTCCGTGGAGACGGCTGGGTGAAGCTGGTGGGGGACTGGATCGATCGAGACGTTGGTGATCTTGCACCGCTGTGGCCGGCCGATCTAGCGAAAGCGGCCATCGCCCGCGCACATGAGCTTGGCTGTCGAGTAACTGCACACGTCTTCGGCGAGGAAGCCGTCGCCGAGCTCGTTGCCGCGGAGATCGACGGCATCGAGCACGGGACGGGGATGGACGACGCGACGATTTCATTGATGGCTGAACGCCAGGTCGCGCTCGTTCCGACGATGATCCAGCTCGACAACTTCGAGGCGTACGCGCAGGCCGGTGAGGAGAAGTACCCCGTGTACGCCAGCCATATCCGTGCGCTCTACGCGAGCCGCCTCGAGCGGTTCGCAAAGGCTCTCGATGCGGGTGTCCCGATCTACGCCGGTACTGACGCGGGCGGATTCCTTCCGCACGGCTTGGTCGGCGACGAAATTGCGGCACTGGCGCAGTTCAGTTCGGCCGAGTACGCCTTGGGCGCAGGCTCCTGGCGAGCGCGACAATGGCTCGGCCAACCGTCGACGCTCGCCGATGGAGCGCCTGCCGACTTCGTGGTCTTCGACGCGGATCCGCGTCTCGATCTGAATGTGTTGAGGGCGCCGCGCTTCGTGATTCTGCGCGGCGCCCTCGTCAACTGACCCTGAGGTCGGTCAATGCATCCAGATCAGGGAGCGACCGTGATCACCAGTGTCGACGTACGCTGCCCGGGCTTGGCCTTGGTGACGGCTTCGAGCCCCCGCGTGGTCTTCACCAGCTTGAGCTTCGCCGGCGACCCGTTCAGTCTCGCCGACGCGACCTTTGCCCCATCCGGCAGCACAGCGCCGATCCGTACGTCGATCGAGCCATGCCGGGTGACCTCGGTCGTGAACGTCGAGCCTTGATGCTCGGCGGCCACATCGATCGCGAGCGCGCCCAACTTGACTTCGTTCGCGGACGCTTTGGACTGTCCGGCCGGGAGTTGCGGCACGACTGCGACTCGGTCGCGGCCGAGTTCGGGGGAGACCCCGAGCCACTGGTGAATGACTGGCCAGAGCACGCCGTAC
>Ga0105243_10004190_pt1 | contig 11433 bp, 7 predicted proteins | sample KBSM34metaG_FD_81525 | JGI IMG/M metagenome (GOLD analysis project Ga0105243, IMG submission 81525) | Miscanthus rhizosphere microbial communities from Kellogg Biological Station, Michigan, USA - KBS M3-4 metaG | ecosystem: Host-associated > Plants > Roots > Rhizosphere > Soil | place: Michigan...
ATCTCTATGGCAGCTTCCGCTGGCCGTGGATTTCTGAACTCTACGAATATGTGCAGACGGTCCACCTTCTGCCAGCCGTCGTGTCGGTGATCTTCAATCCCGGCAAGCCGACCTTTAAGGTGACGGCGAAGGACGAATCCATCGCCGAGGCGCGGCTTTCGGAAATCAGCCGCCCGTTCTTCGTCATTTTCGCACTTTTGCTGGTTGCGATGGCCTTTGCCATTTGGCGCATCTATGCAGAGCCATACAAGGCGGACGTCACACTCGTCGTCGGCGGGTGGAACCTGCTCAACCTCATTTTCGCGGGATGTGCGCTTGGCGTCGTCTCCGAGCGCGGCGAAAAATCGGCGTCGCGGCGCATCACCGTCAAGCGGCGCTGCGAGGTCAAGCTTGAGGGTAGCGACGCATGGGTACCGGCCTCCATCGACAACGTGTCGGTGCATGGCCTGCTGATCAATCTTTTCGACAGCACCACCGCTATCGAAAAGAACACGACAGCGATCATTAGGGTGAAGCCGCATAGCGAGGGCGTGCCGGAAACCATGACCATCAATGTGGTCCGCACGGTCCGGAGCGACGGTTTCATTTCCATAGGCTGCACATTCTCGCCGCAGCGCGCCATCGATCATCGCCTGATCGCCGACCTGATCTTCGCCAATTCCGAGCAATGGAGCGAGTTCCAGCGCGTGCGCCGCAAGAACCCCGGCCTCATCAGAGGCACGGCGATCTTTCTGGCGATATCTCTGTTCCAGACGCAGCGCGGCCTGTTCTATCTGGCCAAGGCGCTCCGGCCCGCCTCCAAAACCGTCAAACCTGCCGGAGTTGTAAAATGACCGGCGGTAAAACGATCAGGAGTTCACTGACAGCACTGATGTTGGGTGTCGTCGCAACCGGTGCGATGGCGCAGTCCTCACCCTTCGACATGTCGCCGGAGAAGCCCGCACAGACAGCCCCGGCACCCGTGCCGTCGCCGACACTTCCCCCCGCTGTAGCGCGCCAGCCGCAGCCAGCCCAGCAATCGACCCAGCCTGCAGTGGGCCAGCCTCCTGTGGTAATGCAGCCCGCACCTGCGCCGCAACCGCCGCTGCGGCCGCTGACGCCACCCGTATCCATGCCGCCGCAGGGTCAGGCGAGACCCGCACCCGTTCAGGCATCGTCACCCGCGGCGGATAGCCGTCGCCGGTATATCTTGCCGTACGAAAAGCTCAGCCTTTCCGGCGAAATGGATCGGCGGCAGTGGAGCATTTATCTGACGCCCGAGCAGGTGAATGCCGCCGTTTCGCTGAATATTGGTTATCAGAACGCCATCGTGGTCGCGCCGGAAGACTCGAATTTCCAGGTCAGCCTCAACAATGTTCCGCTGGAGACGGCGCGCATTGAGGCGCCCGACGGTGAGGGCAATGTTTCCTTGAAAATTCCACCCGGTGTCCTGCAGGTGGGCGCGAATGTCGTGACGCTTGGCGTGCAGCAGCGCCACAGAACCGATTGCACGATCCAGTCCACTTATGATCTGTGGACCGATGTTAATCCGGCAAATACCTATATCGGCTTTAACGCCGATGTCGCGGGCAACTTCACCAATATTGACGATATCCAGGCAACCGGTCCTGACGCCAAGGCTGCAACGTCGATCGAGATCGTTGCACCTGCGCTCGGCAATCCGGCATTTGCAGATTCGCTGCTGCGCCTTTCGCAGGCTCTGGCGCTCCGAACCCAGATGCCGAACCAGACGATCCGTTTCGTGGCAGCACCCTCCGCCGAACGCAAGGCGGGAACGCTTGTGGTTCTTGTCGGCACCGCACGCGAGATTGCCGGCTTCACCGGCGCGGTGCCGCCCGAGGCGTCGGCGGGTGCTTTTGCCGGCTTCGATACCACTGCACCGGGTGGCCTCTCGCCACTCTTCGTCAGCGGTCCCACCCCGCAGGCGGTACAGGCGGCGATTGAGACGCTGTTTTCCTCGATCTCGCGTACGCCCGGTGCCCAGAGAACGACCTTTTCCACCCGCAGCTGGCATGCGCCGGATGTGCCGCTCGTCATGTCGGACCGTCGCATCGCGCTTTCCGAGCTTGGGCTTGAGAGCAGCGAATTTGGTGGACGGCGTTTCCGCAACGAATTCTACGTCGGCATGCCCGCCGACTTTTATGCGTCGGCCTATGGCGAGGCGGCCATGCTGCTCGATGCCGCCTATTCCTCGCAGGTGCTGCCCGGTAGCCATATAGACATCTACGTCAATGACGAGATCGCCTCGACCGTGCCGATCTCCAACAATGGTGGCGGCATTTTCCGGCATCTGCCCATCAATGTGACGATGCGCCACTTCAAGCCTGGCCCGAACAAGATCACCATCGAGGCCGTGTTGATGACGGCGCAGGATCAGGTCTGCGCGCCGGGAGCGCCGGCCAGCACGACCCCGCGTTTTGCCCTGTTCGACACATCGGAAATCCATATTCCCGATTACGCGCAGATCGGTCGCAAACCGGATCTCGCCGCGATGTCCGGTGCCGGGCAGCCCTACAGGTTTGCCGCAAATCCCGTCGCGCTGTCGCTTGATCGTTTCGATAACGACACCATGTCGGCGGCGGCGACATTGGTCAGCCGGCTGGCAAGCGCCGCTGGATATCCGATCAATGTCGAGACCGTCGCATCGCCGCTGGTGATCGGGGACCGTGACGCCCTGTTCGTCGGGACGATTTCGCAATTCCCGCAATCGCTGATCAGCCAGTTCAATCTTGTCCCTTCCAGCCAGATATCCTGGAAAATGGGAACGGGCGTTCAGCCGCCTGCGCAGAACAGCGAAACCCTCTTTAATGACTGGCGAGAGCGGGTGGACGGCGGCATCTGGCAAGGCCAGGTTTCCTCCTTTGAGGAGTGGATGAAGCGGAATTTCGATCTGAGTTCCGATACGCTGCGTTTCCTGCCGGCGGCCGAGCAGCCCTATGCGCCGCCCGGCAATGTCTCCTTCATGCTGGTGCAGGGTCTAAGCCCTTCCGGCGAAGGGGTCTGGACGCTGGCTACCGCCCCGACGTCGGCGGAGCTTCGTGACGGCATGTCTTCGATGGTGCGTGAAAACCATTGGCGCGACGTCACCGGGCGGGTCGCAGCTTACGATGCCGGTGCAGAAAAGATCGAAACGGTCGAGGTGGGGCAGCCGTATTTCTACGTCACGCGGGCGTTTTCCCTCTCGAACTGGAGGTTGATCGCTGCTAATTGGCTGTCTTCCAATGTTCTTTCCTATTCGCTGGCATTCATCGGGTTCGTGTCGCTCCTGGGCTTTGCCACCTTCGCGATGCTGCGTATGATGGGGCGACACCGATGAGGCGTGGGATTTTTAGACTTGCCGGCATTTTCTGCGTGTCGCTGATGGCGTTGATCTCAAGCATCTCGATTGCCCGCGCCGCATCTGTCTCGCCTGAGGCCTGGTCGGCTTATAAAAGTGCGTTTCTCGATCCCGGCGGGCGCATCATCGATACCGGTAACGGCAATATCAGCCATAGCGAAGGCCAGGGTTACGGCATGTGGCTTGCCGTTCTTTCAGAGAACATTGCCGACTTCGAGCTGATATGGAGTTTTACCCGCACGGAACTCCTGGTGCGCGACGACGGTCTCTCAGCGTGGAAATGGGATCCGCGAACCAGACCGCATGTGACTGACATCAACAATGCCACGGATGGCGATATTCTGATTGCCTACGCGCTGGCGCTGGCTGCCGCGCAGTGGAACCGGCAGGACTATGCCGAGGCATCGGCGGCCATCGCATCGGCCGTCCTCAAGAAAACTGTCGTTCAGCGCGGCGGGCGAACGCTGCTTTTGCCCGCCGCCAGCGGCTTTGGCGAGGTTGACCGGGGCGACGGCCCGGTGGTCAATCCTTCCTATCTGATTTTCGAAGCATTTCCGGTCCTCAATCTCGTCGCACCATCGCCACTCTGGAAGGCGCTTGCCGACGACGGCGTGGCGCAGATCGGTACGTTTGCTTTCAGCGACAGGAAACTGCCCGCCGACTGGGTGTCGATGAAGACGAAACCGCAACCGGCATCGGCGTTTCCGCCCGAGTTTGGTTACAATGCAGTGCGGATTCCGCTTTATCTTGCAAGGGCGAAAATGGGCTCGCCGGAGCTGCTTGACCGCCTGAAAAACGGCATGACGCTGGAAAGCGGTGCTGCGGGAACCTTCGATCTCAAGAGCGGCGCGGTCAAGGACGTTCTGTCGGATCCCGGTTATCGCATCATTCCGGCGCTCGCGGCCTGCGCCGGCGGCGGCCCGGCTGTGCCTGCCGAACTGAAAGGCTTTCAGCCAACGCTTTATTATCCTTCTACATTGCATCTTCTGGCATTGTCGTTTCTGGCAAGGAATAACGGGGAGTGCCGATGAACAAACCGCTGTCTACCTCGGCTCTCATCCTGCTTCTGATTGCTCTCGCCGCCTTCCACTGGCGCGACACCATTCTCGGACGTGTATCGGACATTCATACTTCGGCGGTTGGCGACAACCGTGCGGCGCAGCGCGTTTCTCCAGCGGCAGCCAATCCGGCCCAGATCAACGCGTTCCTTAAAAATCGCGAGATGGCGCAGCTAACCCAACCCGTGACGCCAGCGGTAACGGTGCCGGCGACTGATCCGCAACCGCCGGTTACGCAGACACAGACGGGTGGACAGATATCGCAGCCCCAAATGGCGCAGGCGCCCGCACCCCGCCAGACCCAGCCGGCGTCATCAGACATGCCCGAGGTCGATCTCAGCGCGCTGCGCTATTTCGCGGCCAAGGGCGATACCCAGCGGCTTCAGGCCGAAATCGCGAGGCTGCGCACGCTTTATCCCAACTGGACACCGCCTGCCGATCCGCTCGCCATTCCCGTTAACGGCGATCCCCGGCTCGATGCCATGTGGCAGCTTTATAGCGACGGCCGTTACGCCGAGGTCAGAAAGGCGATCGCCGACCGCCAGCAGGCGGAACCCGGCTGGCAGCCTCCCGACAATCTGACCGGCATGCTTTCCCTCGCCGAGGCCCGCCAGCGGCTCGTCAACGCTTCCGATCTCAAGCAATATGCGACAGTGGTGGACGCGGCCGCCAGCAATCCCGGCCTGCTGACCTGTAGCGAGGTGGATGTCCTGTGGCGGGTTGCCGATGCGTTTGCCAATACCGACCGCATGGGACGGGCGCGCGACGCCTATCTCTACATTCTCAACAATTGCACGACGCCAAGCGACAGGCTCGCCACGGTGCAGAAGGCGTCCGCGCTTTTGCCGGCGGAGATGATCGGCGATTTGCTTGCCAAGGAAAAGCCCAACGCAGACGGTCAGCTGGAATTCGAACCGGTCAAGAACGATCTCGCCCGCCAGTTCGTGGCCAAGGCAGGGGAGAAGGAGGGAATTTCCGTTCCTTCCGCCTATCTGATGCGGCTTGAAAGGCTTGCCGAGACCGACAAGCTTGCAAGCGATGCCTTGTTGCTCGGCTGGTATAATATCCGCCAGAAGAACATGGCGGAGGCGGAAAAGTGGTTTCGCAAGGCGCGGGAAGAGGAAGACAGCGCGTCTGCTTCGCAGGGGTTGGCGCTGGCGCTGATCGACCGCAACGAGCCACGTGAAGCTGAGGAGGTCATGTATAAGTGGCGCACCGCTTCGGACGACGGGCTTGCGACCTATCTTGCCGCGACAGCCAATCTTCTGGCGCTTGAGCCGCCTGTGGTCCTGCCGCCGGATGTGTTGCAGCGCATCGCCGCTGAAACAATAACTCGCAAGGATGCGGCGACCGCGCAGCAGTTCGGCTGGTATTCGCTTGCTTTCCGGCAGACGCCGCTCGCCTTGCAATGGTTCAGCACTGCGCTTGGCTGGAAAGCCGATGACGAACCGTCGGCCTATGGCATGGCAGTCAGCTATCACGATCTGCGCAATCTTGCCGGTCTGCGCAGCATACAGCAGCAATGGGCAAGCCGCTCGCAACGCATCGCTGATGTGGGAACGGCACGTATGGTGGACCAGTCCGCGCAGCAGATAGCGCCCGTCACCGCACCGCCTGTCGCCACAGCTTCCCAGACAACGGCACCCGCGCCCTATGCGCCGCAGCCTGAGACAGTGGTGGCTTATAGCCAGCCGTCTGTCCAGCAGCCGGCTCCGGAACCTTCGCGCAAGCAGGCGCGTCTGCCAGCGCAGACGCAGAGGACCGTAAGTGCCTCGTCACGTCCACGCTCCTGCGCGGTCTATCCCGATCCCCAGCGCCTGCCCGCACAGCAGGCGCTTGATCTCGGCTGGTGCCTGATGGAGACCAACCGGCCGGCGGAAGCCCTGAAGGCTTTCGAATCCGCCATTGCCGGCGGCCAGTCGACTGTTAAAAGCGATGCGGCCTATGGCCAGAGCCTTGCCTATCTGCGCATGGGGCTGACGGACCATGCCGCTGTCTCGGCGACGAAATCGCGCATGGACCGCCCGCGCGCGACTGAGTTGCAGGTTTCAATCCTGGCCGACAGGGCGGTTTCCGCCTTCCAGTCTAAACGTTATGCGGAAACGCTTCTCCTGCTTGATCAGCGGGCGCGGCTTGCCGATGAGCGTACCGATCTCATGGTATTGCGCGGTTATTCCTATCTTGCCATGAACCGCTACGCCGATGCTGCGCAGATTTTCGAGAGTCTGACGTCCATTGGCGATAAGGAGGGCATCAGGGGACTGGCAGCGGTCCGTGCCGCCCGGCCGAGCAGAGGGCCCCAGGGCGGCTGATGGCGTTGGGCGGCAATGGGCTGCCGTTGCTTACCCCGCGTCGGTGAGGTTGCGGATGATGCGCATGAAGATGCGTGCGCCGATATCGATCAGCCCATCCGGAAAGTCGTAGTCGGGATTGTGCAGGTTGGGATAGTCCTTGCCTGCACCCAAAAAGAACATGGCCGATGACGAGACGGCGCGGAACCTTCCGAAATCCTCGGAGGCTCGCATCGGCAAACCTTCCGACCCGTGGGAAATTTTCTCCGCAGTCAGCGCCCGCAGGATATGGTCGACGGCTTCCGGCGCATTTTCGCAATGCAGGAAAATATCGTCATAGGCGATATCGAGTGTCAGTTTCTGTTCTTCGGCCACCTTTTTTGCCAGCGCTTCCGCATCTGCGCAGAGTTTTTCCATTCGGTCGTCTGTCAGCGTCCGGAGCGTCGCCCAGATTTCCGCGTCTGCCGGAGAAATGCCGAAGGCCGCTTCACCCATCACGGCATGGGTGATTGTCACCATCGAAAAATCGGGTTGCGGTGGAAAGCCGGAGCCGAGATCGTTCAAAGCCGGCATCAACTCAGATATCGCCCGCATCGGCGAGACGCCATGCTCCGGTGAGGAGGCGTGCGCGGTCTTGCCGGAGAAGCGGATTTTGATGCCGCGTGATGCGCAGTTGACCGGCCCTTCCACCACGCTGACATGGCCGAATGGCAGGCCTGGAAGATTGTGAAGAGAAAAGGAATAATCCGGCTTCATCTCGCCAAAGCGCGGATCGGCGATGACGGCGGCCGCGCCCGCACCTGTCTCTTCTGCCGGTTGGTAGAGCAGTACGACGCTGCCGGTTTCCGGGCGCTTTCTGGAAAGTCCAAGTGCAAGCGCCGTCAGAATGGTGGAATGACCGTCATGGCCGCAAAGATGGCCCTTACCATCTGTGCCGGAGCGGTATTCGGCGTCGGTTTTTTCCTGAATGGGCAGAGCGTCGAGTTCCGAGCGGATGAGGACTACCGGACCGCTTTTGCCGCTGTCATAGACCGCTGCCACGCCATGACCACCCAGATCGGTGAACATCCGATCCGGTTTTGCCTGCTCGAGGAAATCGCGAATACGCCGCGCTGTTTCCTTCTCCTCGCCGGAAATTTCCGGATGGCGGTGCAGATCATGGCGCAGCTCGATGAGGTCAAGCATATCCTTGTTGGTCAGAAACATAAAAAACCCTTGCAAGTCGTCCGGCCGATTTTTTCTGCCGCAACTTACAGGTCATTACGTTCAATGCAAAACCTTTGGCGGACGCCAGCGCTTGCCCGTCGATTTTGGCCTGGCGCTCAGCGTGATGACATCGGCAGGCAGCGGAATCCTGGCCTTTCTCAGTTCCAGCCGGGCAAGGGCTGCGCGCGCCTTTTCGGCATATTCCAGATGCGTAGCGTCGTCAGAATGGTAATGCTGCAATCTGTCGAGGATTTCGGCGCCTTCCATCGTTCTTTCGGCCGCAATCAGCGCCACGGCGCATTTGTAGAGCGCCTCGCGGTGGAAGGGGGCGCGATTGGTCACCTGACGGAATGCTTCGGACGCCTCGTGATATTGCCGTTGCGCCAACCGCGCTTCGCCTATGCGCATCCAAAGCAGAACCGGGTCCTGACCGCTGCCGAGGAGACCGAGGAAAGCGATTTCCGCCTCACGGAATTCACCGCGGTCGAAGGTCAGATTGGCCAGCCCGAATTGTGCGCCAAGGTGATCGGGCGCGGCTGACAGCACCTGGGAAAAGGCGATGTTGGCGGCTGCCTTCTTGCCCGTCTTGTAAAGTTTGAGGCCCTCTTCGTAGACGAAGCGTATGCTGCGCGGGTGGAGCTTGCCGCCGAGATTGTCGCCTGAGCGGGTGCGGAACAGCGTGCAGCTGAGCTTGTGCTCCTCCGGGCCGAAGAAATATTTGTACGGCTCGTTGCCCCGCAGGAAATCATAAGTCTTGAAACCCTGTTCGATCGCCCTGCGGATGCAGTGTCCGTGCAGCACGAGGCCGGGTGAGGGGGTCTTCCAGTTCTCGTCACGACCGGTAATGTAGAACAATACCGATTTTTTCTGCCGGTCGATGATATTGGCAAGCGCGCCGAGCGGCTGGTCGCCGAACCACAGGACCGGTACTTCCAGATCGCCGCGTATATACACATCCATCAGCATTTGCCGTGTTGCGCCGATCAACAGTTCGGTGCGCTCCTTGCCCTTGTGCGGCGCCCAGCGGATGCGCCAGAATCGAACAGGATGCCCATGTCCCGCTTGATTGTTTCTTTCGTTGCGAAGGTGATGCGGTATTCGTCACCGCCTTCCACCTTCCTCATGAAGCGCCGGAGCTTTTGCCGGGACTGGCTGCTCATATGGCTGTCGAGATAGGAGTCGAACGTGTCCGGCAGGGCCACGACCGGGCAGATGCAATTGTTGATGTTATAGGGGTTGGTCGGCATGTTGTCGCGAAACATGACGAGCGGCCCCTGAAGCGCGCGGATCATCGCGTCGCGCCGCTCCGGTGGGCCGGAAAGATAGTCGAGCTTGAGTTCGGTCCAGTTCTGCTGCCGAATATAGGAACAGAAACCGGCAACCGCGTTATTTTCATATTCCGGCAGGGTAATGAAGCCGGTGTAATCCGCCGCGGCATTGCCAGCCATGACGATGCTGTCGTGGAAGCGGCCGGTTTTCTTGTCTGGTTCGGTGACGATGCGCAGCGGAAAAAATGCCACATAGGGCGAGCCTTCGGGACGTTCTCTGAGCGCCAGGATGAACCAGCGCTTGCGGCGCGGCATGTAATCCCGCAGCCAGCCCCAGGACAGGAAGTGTCGGGAATGGGGATCGGCCATGAACACCGTTTCCCAGTTTTGCCGGATAGCCTCGAAGCCTGCGTCGGTGTCGATGATGTCGATACGCATTCGTCCCCCTCCCAATACTGATCACATATTCGGGAGATTGCATTTTATGAGCAAATGGCCGGCTTCAAATATTCCCTTCGGGTGAAAGGCCTATATCAAATGGGATTAGCCCGTAACGCGGCAACCATTCGTGCACCGCGACAAAATAGCCCTTGTCAGCGGGTCGCAGCACTCTAACATGCGGGCTGAATGCGCGACCGGCTCAACGGTTCGCATGGCAAAGGAGTTCTTTCATGGCTGTTCCTTTTATGCTTTTGACTGGTGCGAGCCGCGGAATAGGGCATGCCACCGTCAAGCTGTTTCAGGAAAAAGGCTGGAGAATCCTGACCGTATCGCGACAACCCTTTTCGGAGGAATGCCGCTGGCCATCTGCGCGCGAAAGCCATATCCAGGCCGATCTGGAGGACCTGTCCCGCATCGACGATCTGGCCGACGAGGTGCGCTCGCGCCTGCCGGAAGGAAAGCTGGCCGCACTCGTCAACAATGCCGGAATCTCGCCGAAGGGCGAAGGCGGTAGCCGCCTTGGCGTTGCCGACACAACGGCGGAGATCTGGACGCGGGTGCTAAACGTCAATCTCGTCTCGACGGCGCTTCTTGCCCGTGCGCTTTTGCCGGAACTGGAGGCGGCAAAAGGCTGCATCGTCAACGTTACCTCCATTGTGGGCTCGCGGGTGCACCCTTTCGCGGGCGTCGCCTATGCCGCATCGAAGGCGGGACTTGCAGCTCTGACACGGGAGCTGGCGCATGAATTCGGCCCGCGCGGTGTGCGCGCCAATGCCATTGCACCCGGCGAAATCAACACCGCCATCCTTTCACCTGGAACCGCTGAACTCGTGGAAGCGCAGGTCCCGCTCGGGCGGCTCGGCACCACGGCGGAGGTGGCGCAGACCATCTACTTCCTCTGCTCGGAGCAGTCGAGCTACATCAACGGCGCAGAAATTCTCATCAATGGCGGCCAGCACGTCTGACGCTTCAGTCCATCCAACCGAAACGGAGCCTTTATCCCATGACCATTCTGCCGAATTCCGTCGAGGCACGCGATATCGCCTACCAGATGCATCCGAACGTCAATCTGCGTAAATTCGAAAAGACCGGTGGTCTGGTCATCGAAAGTGGTGAAGGCATCTATGTGACCGACAGCAGCGGCAAGCGTTATATCGAGGCGATGGCAGGGCTTTGGTCTGTGGCGCTTGGCTTCGGTGAACAGCGACTGGTGGACGCTGCGACGAAGCAGATGCAGAAGCTGCCCTATTACCACACCTTCTCCTACAAGACGCACGGCCCGTCGGTCGACCTTGCCGAGTTGCTGATCGAACTTGCACCAGTGCCGATGTCGAAGGTTCATTTCACGTCTTCGGGATCGGAGGCGAACGATCTCGTTGCCAAGATGGTGTGGTATCGCTCCAATGCGCTGGGCAAAAAGGACAAGAAGAAGATCATTGGCCGCATCAAGGGTTATCATGGCGTGACGATTGCCTCTGCCTCGATCACCGGCCTGCCGCGCAACCATGAAAGCTTCGACCTGCCGCTGGACCGCATGCTGCATACGGCCTGCCCCTCCTATGTGCACTTCGGCAAGCAAGGTGAAAGCGAGGCGGATTTTACCGCGCGTATTCTGAAGGAACTCGAAGATCTGATCCTCAGCGAAGGCCCGGAAACCGTTGCCGCCTTCTGGGGCGAGCCGGTGATGGGTGCCGGCGGGGTTCTTCTGCCGCCTGAAGGTTATTGGGAAGGTGTGCAGGCGATCCTGAAGAAATACGACATTCTGCTTGTCGTGGACGAGGTCATCTGCGGGTTCGGCCGCACCGGCAAGATGTTCGCCTGCGAGACCTACG
>Ga0105243_10004209_pt1 | contig 11399 bp, 10 predicted proteins | sample KBSM34metaG_FD_81525 | JGI IMG/M metagenome (GOLD analysis project Ga0105243, IMG submission 81525) | Miscanthus rhizosphere microbial communities from Kellogg Biological Station, Michigan, USA - KBS M3-4 metaG | ecosystem: Host-associated > Plants > Roots > Rhizosphere > Soil | place...
CCTCGGGGTTGCCGCGGATCAGTCCGAAGATGAGCAGGAAGAGGCCGCTGGAGAAGGTGACGAGGCCCGGCACGTCGATCGGCTCGGGGTCCTGGGCCGTGACGTTGACGATCTTGCGCTCGGTCAGGACCATCGCGGCGATCCCGATCGGGACGTTGACGAAGAAGATCCACTCCCAGCCGAGGTTCTCGGTCAGGACCCCGCCGACCAGCGGCCCAACCGCGACCGCGCCGCCGACCGTCGCGCCCCAGACGCCGAAGGCCGTCGCCCGGTCTTTGCCGTGGAACTCCTGGCCGATCAGCGCAAGCGAGGTGGCGAACATGCCGGCGCCGCCGATCCCCTGCAGTCCGCGCGCGAGGTTGAGCAGGGTCGGGTCCTCGGCGATGCCGCAGAGAAACGAGGCGAAAGTGAAGATGCCGAACCCGATCGTGAAGACGCGTCGCCGCCCGAGCCGGTCGCCGAGCGATCCCGCAGTGAGCAGGAAGGCGGCGAGCATCAGCGAGTAGGCGTCAACCACCCACTGCAGGCTCGAGAGGCTGGCGTTCAGTTCCCGCTGGATGTCGGGAAGGGCGACGTTGACGACGGTGACGTCGAGCAACAGCATGAACGTCGCGATCGAGACCAGGACGAGGGTCCACCACTTGCGCTCCATGGCGGGAGACCCTAGACAAGTGACTTCGCCGGCTGAGGAAGCCGCTCTAGACCGCTAAATGGCCGAACTTCTCGCGTATGCGCTGGTAGAAGCTCGTGCCTGGGAGCTGGGCGAGGCGGCTGACGGAGTCGACGAAGCGGATCTCCAGCGAAGCCCCTGCCTCGAGGTCGGCAATCTTGCCGCCGTCGACCGCGACTTCGACCGGCTCGCGCTCGGGCGCGTTGAGGACATGAAGGACGTCCCCGGGGGCGACGACCAGCGCCCGCGCCGTCAGCGAGTGCGGCGAGATGTAGCTGACCACGTACCCCTTCACCCCCCAGGCCAGGATCGGCCCCTGGTTGGCGAGGTTGTAGCCGGTTGATCCGGCGGGGGTGGCGGCGACGAGCCCGTCGCAGCGAACGTGGCCGACCTCCTGCCCGGCGATCCGGTAGCTGAGCTCGGCGACGCGGTCGTGGGGTCGCCGGGCGAGGGTGATGTCGTTGAGGCCGATCCCCTCCTTGCCGTCGACCTTGACCTCGACGCCCGGGAGGTGGATCGTCTCGATCTCGCCTTCGAGGGCGCGGCGGATGCCGGCGGCGGCTTCGTCGCGGTCCACCGCGGCGAGGAAGCCGACCGTGCCGAAGTTGACGCCGAAGACCGGCACCTCGGTGTGGGCGTAGCGGCGCAGCGCGTGCAGGATCGAGCCGTCGCCGCCGAGGACGAGGCAGATCTCCGGCAAGGTGTGTTCGGCGGTGACGTCGACGCCCCCGCCGGCGGCGCCGTGCTTGCGCAGCTCGTCCTCGGTCGCTGCCAGGCGCCAGCCGAGGTCATGGGCGACCTCGGCGGCGATCGCGACCGCTTCGGAGGCCATCGGCGGGTGCGAGTGCGTGATCAGGGCCGCGGTTTTCATCCGTCTCCCTCGACGGCGGCGATCGCCGCCTCCAGGTCGTCGACCTCGGGTCCGCTCCCGCCGCACCAGACGAAGGTCTCGCGGTTGCCCTTCGGACCGGGCAGGCCCGACGAGGCGAAGCCGAGGATCGGCAGGCCCAGCTCGCGCGCCGCCGTCGCCACGGCGAGGATCGCCTCGCGGCGGTCGGCGGCATCGCGAACGACCCCGCGCCCGACCCGCTCTTTCCCGAGCTCGAACTGCGGCTTCACCATCGCCAAGCATTCGCCGCCGGGCTGGAGGCAGCGGACAACCGCTGGCAGGACCTTGGTCAGTGAGATGAAGGAGACGTCGATCGTCGCCAGCGAGGGCACGAAGGGCAGGTCGGCCGGGTGGATCTCGCGTGCGTTGAGGCGCTCGATCACGTGGACGCGGGGGTCCTGGCGCATCCGCACGTCGAGCTGCCCGTAGGCGACGTCGGTGGCGATCACCCGCGCGGCGCCGCGCTGCAGAAGGCAGTCGGTGAAGCCGCCGGTCGAGGCGCCGACGTCGAGGCAGTCGCGCCCGTCGACCTCGATCCGGAGCGCGTCGAGCGCGTTTTCCAGCTTGGTGCCCCCGCGCGAGACGTAGCGGGGGCCCTCGTCGACGATCAGGTTGGCGTCTGGTTCGACCAGCTGGCTCGGGCGCAGGGCAACCGGCCCGTCCTGGCCAATCCGGACTTCGCCAGCGCGCACCGCCCCCGCCGCCGCCGAGCGCGAGGGAAAGAGGCCGCGGTCGGCCAAAACCGCGTCTATCCGGGACTTCTTCACCCGCCGAAAGCTACAGCGACCCCGCCGACCTGGCCTTTTATTCGAGCTTCAGAAACAGATGCGACATTGATCCGCGACCAGTTACCGAATTTGATCTGGTCTTCTGGATCAAATCGGGTAGGCACCCCGCAGAGTCCGTGAATTGCAGGATCTCTGTGACCCCACTCACACACAAGTCGCACATACGTTCGTACGCTGTTCAAGGATTCGCAAGAGGAAACCGACTTAAGGACCACGACAAAGACTTCAAGGCTGAACCCCGCGTCGACAAAGCCTCGCTGCTTCCCACAGCGACGCACTCGACACTAATCGGGCTCACCTACCTCCCACGGATCCACACATATATAGAGATACATATCTCTCCTCCCTGTAGTAACCCCAGAAGCGCCCCGCCTCCCCGGCGGGGCGTTTTCTGTTGTGGCGGCTCTAGCAAGCCATTTCGGCACATACACGCTGTATGGAAGTGAGACGGTTTCCGGCCGATTTGATGCCGGTGCGCCAGTCGGTGCGCCAGTGAGCCGCCCAAACTGCACGACAGGGCAGCGCTTCTAGTCGCCGGAGCCGGTCGGCGCCTCAGCCCTTGGAGACGGCGCAGCCGATCCTTCGGACCGATCCGCCAAATAGGCGTCCATGCGCGCCCTCACGTCGTCATAGCTCCCTGGCAGCAGGTGTCCATAGACATCAAAGGTCGTCTGGATTTTCGAGTGGCCCATGACCACCTGAATCGCTTTCGGGTTCGCGCCCGTATCGATCAGGAGAGAGGCGAAGGTGTGGCGGCACTCATGGAGGGTCAGCAGCGTGACCAAGGACGGGGAGCGCTCCTCTGACTCTGCCGCCTCCCGGTCGGCAAGGTTGTGGGCCTTCCATGCCCGACGTGCCCGCCCGTCGACGGTGGACGGATAGAAGACCTGATCGGCAGCGCGCCCGAAGATGCGGTCGGTGCCGGTCCTGCCGGTCCTTGCAAGCTGCTCATCGAGGAAGTCGCGGAGGATCGCCAGAAGCGGAATCGTCCGCTTGGCCGCCTCGGACTTCGGCTCGATCTCGCCCTCTTCCTGATCCCAGCCTTTCTCGACGTGGATCAGGTTCCGGGAGAGGTCGATGTCTCCGCAGCGGAGGGCCTGCAACTCGCCGCGGCGGAGACCGGCGTAGAACGCAGTCGCCCACAGCGGCCGCTCCTCGGGGGGAAGGAGGTTGATCAGCCTCGCGGCTTCATCCGGGGCGACGATCCGGCGGGGGCGCTTGGACTGCCCGGTCGGTAGGTCGATCCCTTTGGTCGGCTCGTTTGCGAGTTCTTCTCGGTTGACGGCACGCCGATAGAACGCCTGGAGCGGGTTGAGGACGTTGCTGGCGCTCTTGCCAGAGAGGGAAGCGAGCAGATCGTCGGCGAACGCCTGAACGTCGGAGCGCCGGACTTCCGAGGGCCGGAGCGCGCCGAGTTCAGAGTCCTTGTAGCGGAGGCGCACCGCGCGCTCGTAGGAGCGGATCGTGTTGGGCTTGTAGCGCTCCTTCTTCTTCGGCCGGATCTCGCCGCTCTCCATCCCGGCGACGAAATCAAGCAGCGCCTCGTACACCGTCCGATGCTCCTTCGGCGCCCTGCGCAACTCGCCCTTGCGAACGGCCGTCAGAGCTTCCGAGCGCCAGTCCTTGGCTTCGCTTTTCCTCTTGAAGGTGCGGCGAACTTTCTTCTTCTCGCGGTGCAGGTAGACAGACGCCTCCCAACCGGCCCTGCAGTTGCACCGGCCGCCGCTGCGCGAGCGGCAGTTGCGCGAGTGGCGCTTCCTGATCCCGTCAGCCATCGGTCTGCTCCTTCTGGAGGAGGTTGCCGCCCGTCCGAGGACACAGATACATAGTGTGAGTAACAGCCATGAGGAGGATGCGTCTCCTTTTGGTCAGGCCCTCGGGGGCGCGCCAACGCCTTTCCGGGGGCCGCTTTGTATTGCCATGAAATCTACCGGCCGAAGTGGATGGGCTGACCCTCATCTCAGCTGCTCCATCATCGGCGCCTCGGCGTTCTCGGCCACCCACCGTTCAAGCTCCACGACGGGCACAAGGCGCTTGCGCCCGCGACGAATCAGGCGGAGATGTGGGGCTACGTGCTGATCGAAGTAGTCGGGGCCGACGCCGATAGCCGCCGCAGCCTCGGGCGGCGTCAGGGCGATGCGAGGAATGGATGCCGGCAGCTTCTTCATCTCAAAGGCCGATCCCCATCTCGGCGCTGCGCTCCACCGCCCGCTGTCGCTGCCTCTGTAGCTGAAGCTGCCGCTGGGTCCGCTCGATGGCCTGGCGGGCCTGGCGCTGCTCCCGCTGGGCGCTGTGGTCCTGCGGCACCGCGCCGAGCGCGCTGTCTCTATCCACGACGCCGTTTTCAGTGCGGTAGCTCTCGATCTGCGAGACGCCGCGATCCCAGGCCGCCGCTTTCTTCGGGTCGGTCGGACGCTCGCCAAGCTCATTAGTGATGTACTCGGGCGGCGAGACTCGCGCCGCAGTCGCCGCCAGCCGCGCCCGCTCGGAAAGCACATGCTCGGCAACCGCCGCCTTGGCCCGGGCTTCATGGCTGACCTCGGCAAGTTGCGCGCGCTCTGCCTGCACCGCCGCGACCTGCTCCAGGGCGCGCTGTTCGTTGGAGGGATGGACGGAGTGAGAGGCATTGCGGTAGTGCTCCAGCTGCTCGCCGTATCGCTGGAGGTCGGACTCGGCTCGCAGTTGGCGGTCTTCGTTGTGGCGCTCGGCCCCGGCCTCCGAGCGAAGCTCGCGCACACGGGCGGCAAGCTCCCCGGTCGAGAGCTCGGCGAACTGGGAGCGCAGCGCCTGGTCGTGGGCTGAGACCTGGGCGCCGTTCCGCTCGGCGGCCTCGGCGATGTGCTCCAGGCCGTGGCGCAGATACGGATCTTTGGGGGCGAACTCCTCCCGCTCGATCCGGACCTCGGGGGTCGCATAAAGGTAGGTCTCCTCGCGGCTGCGGGAGGCGGCGACGTAGAACTCCTGGCGGTCCATCGAGGGGTCGACGGCGACATAGGCGCGGTCAACCGTCGCACCCTGGGCCTGGTAGGTCGTCGCGGCGTAGGCATGTTCAAGGGCAGGCCCTTCGTCCCTCTCCCTCAAGCGCCCCAAGTAGTCGGAATCGACACACACCCGCCCCCGGGTGTCGATTCCGACTAACTCAACGGTCCCGGACTCCCTATCCACCTCCGCCACAGTCCACCGCTCGCGGTTGTAGATGTTCAGCTTCTGGTCGTTGATCCGCGTTATGACCTGATCGCCGGCAGCGAAGCGGGCCTCGCCGACTTCGACCTCCTCCGCGCCGAGGCGCTCGGCGGCGCGCATCCGCTCTCGCGCCGCCGCGTTCAGCGCCGCGACCTCGCGGTTGGTCTTCGCGATCATCAGCGCGTCCTCGCCCGCCTGGAAGCTCTCCCACCAGTCCCGCACAATCGCCTCGCGGCGCTCGGCCGCGTCGGCCGAGACGAAGACCCGTCCCTCCTGGAAGTAAGCGGCGAGAGCCTCGCGGCCCTCGCCCTCGCGGATCGCCTTCGCGCTCACGCGGTCGAGGTCGTGGCGGTGGCGGATCACTTCATCGAGGACGATCGGGTCGGTCCGTGCCGCGACCGAGGCGAAGAGGCCGCCCGCCTCGATCTCCCCCAGCTGGGCCGGGTCGCCGATCAGGACGAGCTTGGCTTCGGCCTCCTTTGCGTGATCGATCAGCCGCGCGAGGTTTCGCGAATCGACCATCCCGGCCTCGTCCACCAGGAGGACCGAGCCGCGAGCGAGTGCCTGCTGTCCCGCTGCGGTGCCGCGGTCAAGCTCGCCGAGGAGACGGGCAACGCTGGTGGCGCTCAGGCCCTCGGAGCGCAGGACGTTGGCGGCCCGCCAGGTCGGGGCCGCGACCCGAAGCTCGGTGCGGTCGTGCGCCCAGCCGTGGGCGGCGGCGGTGACGGCATAGGTCTTGCCGCTCCCGGCCTCGCCGACGACGACGACAACTCCCTCGCCTCCCGTAAGCAGCCGCCCGACCATCGCCCGCTGATCGGCCTTCAGGCTCGGGCGCTCGGCGACGACGCGGCCGACGAGGATCTCCGAGACGACGGTGCGGTCGGACCTCGCCGCCATCTCCTCGACGGTGGCGAGCGCCTTGCGCTCAAGCTCCCAGATCTCCCGCGTGGTGTAGCGGTCGCCACGCGGCGAGGAGAGGATGCGGATCACCTCGCCCGTGGAGAGGAACCCGTCTGCGAGTTCCTCCACCTCATGGCCCGGGGCGCCGGAGCGCAGGCAGTTGCCGACCGCCTGGATCACGTCGCGGCGGTCGAAGTGGGAGCGCTGCGCGGTGAGGGCGGCTTCGACCTCGGCGACGGCGAGGCGGCCGTCGAAGGGTTCGACCTCGCGGCCGCAGACCGCCCGCACCGACCCGCGGTCAAGGCCGACCTCCTCGCCCTTCTCGCGCCAGATCTCCCGCAGGCTCTCGGTCGTGAGGTCCCGGTCCTTTGCCTCCCGGGTGGCGAGGGTCGCGACCTGGAGCGACCGCGCCGAGGCACCCTCCCCCGCCGCCTCGAGGATCTCTTCGCGGCGGGTCGAGAAGTGGCGCAGCTGCTCTGTGCTGAAGCCCTCGATCTCGGCGATGCCGTTCTCGACCTCGCCCCAGCGCACGGCGAGGCGGCGGGTCAGCTCCTCGCGGAAGTCGGCCTCGTAGATGAACCCGGCAGCTTTCGCGTGTTCGTAGATCGCCGGGTGGTAGAGCCGGGTCCAGCGCCCGTCCGGCCCCTGAGTCGCGTTGGCGACGAGGAGGTGGGTGTGCAGCTGCATGTCCCCGGCGCGGGAGGAGCGGTGGACGTAGCCCGCGCCGAGGAAGCCCGATCCCTGCACGAACTCCCTCCCGCCCTTGCCGCGGCGGGTCCAGCAGGCCTCGCGCTCCAGGTAGCCGAGAGCCGAGTCGACGGCGTGGGCGTGGGCGGCTTTGACCTCGGCCGCGACCGGATGGCCGCCGAGCGCCCAGAGGATCGAGGCCGACTTTGGCGCCGAGAAGGTGAGATCGAAGCCCGGGACCGGCCCGTTGCCGGAGACGTGCTGGAGGCCGAGCGGCTCGCCGGTGGCCGGGTTCTGGTCGGTCAGCATCCCGACCAACTGGCCGGGGTCAACCTTGCCCTGGAGGCCGAGATCCTCGGCGGCGTCCCCGAGCCAGTAGCCCTCTGCCTCGCCCTCGCCGGAGTAGTAGTCCTCGGCGCCTTCTGCGACCTTGCCGAGGTAGTAGCGCTCCTGGCCGCGCCCGAGCTTGCCGATGGAAAGCATCAGCGCCGCCCCGGGTCGGTTGCCGTGTCCATGCCCCTGCTGTCCAGCGGGGCGGCTCGGCGCATCGGTTCCATGCGATGAGTGCCACCGCCGGGGGCGCTCTGCACGGTGTCGGTCTCCTGGGCCACGAGACCGAAATGCCTTCTGGGGCGCAAGTGCCCCGCTTGTCCGATGGAGGGGCCGAGCGCCCCCGCAGCTTTGGGCGAGGTCCGCGGCGATTTAAGAAGGATCACCGGGGGTGATAGTGCGTGAGGGGTTCTGCTGTTGTCTTCTAGCTGCCGCCCGGACGATCGGTTGGCCTGGCTTTTTCTCAGGCTGGAGCCTGAGCCACTGGGGGACCTTCTCGGTGGGTTTCTTCCAACTACTCCCTGAACTCGCTAGGCAGGTGCTAAATGGATCCTGCTAGTCCTTCACAAGCCAAGCGGACGCCGCAGGCGACCAGTCAACGTCTACGACGCCCGCTTCGCTTGCGCGGCGGCGGACCAGCGCCTCCATTGCGCACCACCATCCCCAGGTGCAAGCTCCTCGGCGAAACTGAGGAGATCATTGACAGGCATATCCAGCCCCTTTGCTATCCGGCGCAGGGTTGCCCAAGTCGCCTCGGCCTCACCGCGTTCGATGGCACCAACGGCGACGGGGCTTATATCGGCCTGTATTGAAAGCGCGCCCTGCGTCATGCCCGCTTCGCATCGCAGCTGTTCCACTGCCCTCCCCAATCCGATAAAGCTCGCGGCGTCTTCGGCCGTGCGCGCTCTCCTCGTCATCTGGAATCCTGGTCGATCGGATGCTCGGTCAGACGATAAAACGTCTGGAGCGTGCCGTTGGGTGGGCCTTGGTGGGCTTGTTCGACGAGACCGGAATCGAACAACTTCCGTACGTGGTAGGCGACCAACGGGACCCCGAGTTCCTCGTCCAGTAGCTCATCAATCAATTTGGGCGAAAGTGGCTCCCCGATCCAAGCCAGGGCTTCGATGATGGCGACCTTGGTTGGATGCACCAGCAGGGCCACCAGCTGATCCCAGGGGTAGTGGAGAGGGTCAGCCATTGCCGAGTCGGGTCATCGGATTCGGACTGTTAGCTTCATCCCGGCTTTGCGGAACAACCTCAACAGCCGCAATCCCAACGATCCCGTGAACCGGGGTCGATTCAAAGGCGAGCCGCGAACTGCTTTCGGCTATTGCATCTCGAATTTCGATTTCAGCACGCGACAGAACCCGCTGCACCTTGATCCAGCCCGGATCATCTAGCGCTACGGGTTGCCAGCAGAGCGTCGTCCGGTCTTCATCCAAATTTCCTTCACGGAGCGCCGCCGAGATGACATTTAGAAACGCCCTCAGGGAGGAGCCTTTCAAGACCTCGTCAAGGACCGGAGGCATAGAGGACCAATCCACTAGCCGGCGAAAAGCCTCGCGGTCAACCCGGTAGAGAGTCTCGATCGCGCCCCGTCGCCTCCTTCGTGCGGCAACTTCGACAAGGCCACATTCTTGATCTAGAACTCGCTTCAGATGGTAGGCCGCGTCCCCAAGCGGGATTCCCAGGGTCTTTGCGAGCATATTCGGGCTTGCCGTTTCGACCGAGAGGCATTCGAGCAGCCGAACCCGCACTGGGTGGCTCAGTGCATGAGCGAGAACAGGGGAAACGCTCGGCTCGAATCCTGATTTGCTTTTTCGGTCGTTCCTCATAGGTGACTTCCGCCCGAAGGCCGAAGGCGAAGATAGACCTACTGTTTGCCTTTTTTTTGAGCAATTAGACAGAATCAAATCCAACAGAGGAAAAATTCCTCCATTGCGCCCCCGAGCGCAATGGTGCCCGGGGGCGCCTCGTCGAGGCTCTAGCCGAGCTTGACGATCGAAACAACCGGAGCCGCCTCCGCGGTCTTGCGCAGCGTCATCAGCCTCACCTCCTCCCTTTCCGTTGCGGGTAGAGGCAGGCGGGGAACTCCAAGCGGCCGGCGGCCGCATCCGCCAGCCCCCGGTAAAGGATGCCTCACTGCTTAAAGGGGTTCCACCAATGACTCAAATGGCGGTGCGGCTGTCAGGCGGCCATTGGCCGCGTAAACTTCCATTGCTCAATGAGACCCTCAACGGTGGGATCAGCCCACCATTCGATTGCGGAGGAGGTGGGAAATGGGAGCGGCGTCTAGAGGTCAACGCAAGTCCGGCAAGGGCCACGGGAAGGAGGCTGCAACCTCAGCGCCGGCGAAGCGGAAGAGGCGGGGGCAAAGCGGATTAGGACGGGTGGATGACGGAATGCTCTATGTCTTCTCGCATCCCCTCCGCGTGCGAATGATCGCGGAGCTCAACGAGGAAGACGGCAGCGCCAGCGACTTGGCCAAGCGCCTTAGCGTGAAGACCTACAACGCCGACTATCACCTCAAGAAGCTGTTGGAGTACGACTGTGTCGAGGTGGTCAAACGGGTCCGTGTGCGTGGAACTCAGAAGACGATCTACCGGGCCAAAGTGAAGGTCGAATTCCCCCAGGGGATTTTCGAGAGCCTGCCCTCCTCGGTGCAGAAGCTAGTTCTGGCGGCTGTCTTCATGACCAGCGCAAGTGATGCCCAGGTTGCGCTCTTGGCGGATGTGTTCGAAAAGCGCCCGGAAAGCCATGCAAGCTGGACCAACCTCAAGCTGGACGAGCAGGGATGGCAGGAACTAGTCGAGCGGGTCGACAGCATCCTTCTAGCCGGAAAGGAGATCGAGGCGGGTGCGAGGGAGCGCCTAGATGACCAGGATGAAGAGCCTCTGATCGTGAGCCTGAACCTCTCTGCCTTTGTCCTTCCTGAGGGCGTTGACCCGGTCGAGGCCCGAGTCGCTGCAGACCAGGTGAGAGAGAAGATCGAGGGTCGCCGATCCTTGCGCCATCTTGTCGACCCGACTCCATGACCCCACCCGCGACGCGCGACGAGCCAGTGGGTGGTCTCGAGTGTCTACTTTCGTCGACTCTTTTCCTTGACTCACTGATTGTGGTTGTTAGGTCGACATGGTCACCGTGTCGACCTTAGAACGAGGGACAGGAAATTCTTCATTCGAATAATCGGTATTGCGGTGACCTGAACCGCTGGTCAGGATGCCGCTCGACTCGGGCACGCGCTCGGTAGCGCTCCGGTCCACGACCAAACGAACCGGAGGACACAAGTTGCCAGCCAGAAGCTCTCGTTCAACTCGCCTTGCTGTCGTATTGCTGTCCGCAGTCCTGCTGTCTTTGCTCGTTCTGGCGGCTTCAGTTGCGAGCGGCGAGGACCCGAGCGCCCAGGTCGGCGGTACGGGCGGCGCCCAGAATGCAGAACGCGTCGAAGAGCTTGTCGACCGGAGAACCGCTACCTCGAACACGTTTCTCATGGACGACGGCTCCTTCGAAACGCGCCTCTACCAGGACCCGGTGAACTTTCGGGACGAGGACGGGAATTGGAGGCCGATCGTCGAAGACCTAGAGGTACAGTCGGACGGTTCAGGTCTCACGAACGGAGCGAACAGCTTCGACCTCTCTCTTCCCGAGCGCATGGGGGACGCTGCAGTGCGCCTCGACACCGGGGGAGACTGGGTATCCAGTGAACTCCTTGGCGCCGCGACTGCTCCTGCCGTTGTTGATGGAGCGTCAGCGACCTATGCCCTTGGTGGTGAAGGCGTGGCTTTTGAGTTAGTCAGCATCAGCTCTGGTGTCAAGGAGACGATTGAACTGGCCGACTCTTCGCAGCCGCGCGTCTTCAGATTCAGGCTCAGGACCTCCTCCGGGGTGGTTCCCGCCATGGACGACTCCGGGTCCATCATCTTCGAGAACGAGGAGGGGGAGATCGTCGCCG
>Ga0105243_10004210_pt1 | contig 11397 bp, 10 predicted proteins | sample KBSM34metaG_FD_81525 | JGI IMG/M metagenome (GOLD analysis project Ga0105243, IMG submission 81525) | Miscanthus rhizosphere microbial communities from Kellogg Biological Station, Michigan, USA - KBS M3-4 metaG | ecosystem: Host-associated > Plants > Roots > Rhizosphere > Soil | place...
GCCGACCGCATGAGCTTCGCCGAGATCGAGAAGAAGATCGGCGAGTTCGGCAAGCGCGCGCAGGACGGCAAGCTGACGCTGGAGGAGCTCACCGGCGGCACGTTCTCGATCTCGAACGGCGGTGTGTTCGGCTCGATGCTGTCGACCCCGATCATCAACCCGCCGCAGTCGGCGATCCTCGGCGTGCATGCGACCAAGGACCGCGCGGTGGTGGAGAACGGTCAAATTGTTGTCAGGCCGATCAACTACCTGGCGCTTTCGTATGACCATCGCATCATCGATGGCCGTGAAGCGGTCTTGTTCCTGGTTTCGATCAAAGATGCGCTGGAAGATCCTGCCCGCCTGATCCTCGAGATATGAAGGCCTTCGACGTGGTGGTGATCGGCGCTGGCCCGGGCGGCTACATCGCAGCGATCCGCGCAGCGCAGCTTGGCCTCAATACCGCCTGCATCGACGAGTGGAAAGGCGCCGACGGCAAGCCGGCGCTCGGCGGCACCTGCACCAACGTCGGCTGCATTCCGTCCAAGGCGCTGCTGCAGTCCTCGGAGAACTTCGAGCAGGCCGGGCACCACTTCGCCGACCACGGCGTGAAGGTGAAGGGCGTGGAGCTCGACCTGGCGCAGATGATGAAGCGCAAGGACAAGGTGGTGAAGTCGAACAACGACGGCATCGTCTACCTGTTCAAGAAGAACAAGATCGCCTTCTTCCACGGCCGCGGCAGCTTCGGCAAGGCTCCGAACCAGATCGTGGTCGGTGAGGAAACCCTGGAAGCCAGGCACGTCATCGTGGCCACCGGTTCCAATCCCCGCGCGCTGCCGGGCGCCGAGTTCGACGAGAAGCTGATCCTGAGCAACACCGGTGCGCTCGCCGTGGGCGAAGTGCCGAAGCGGCTAGGGGTGATCGGCGCCGGGATCATCGGCTTGGAGATGGGCAGCGTCTGGCGCCGGCTGGGCGCACAGGTCACTATCCTGGAGGCGCTGCCGACCTTCCTCGGCGTGGCCGATGAAGCCATCGCCAAGGAGGCCGCAAAGGTGTTCGCCAAGCAGGGGCTGAAGATCGAGACGGGCGTGAAGATCACCAAGGTCGACAATAAGAAAATCGTTACGGTTCAATATACTGCAGACGACAGTTCATCCAAAACATTGGAGTGTGACCGGCTCATTGTGTCGATCGGCCGGGTGCCCAACACCGAGGGTCTCAATGCCGCCGGCGTCGGCCTGAAGCTGGACCCGCGCGGCTTCATAGAAGTAGACGACGACTGCCGGACCAACCTGCCGAACGTCTGGGCGATCGGCGACGTCGTGCGCGGCCCGATGCTCGCGCACAAGGCCGAGGAGGAAGGGGTGGTGGTGGCCGAGCGCATCGCCGGCCAGAAGCCGCACCTCGACTTCAACACCATCCCGTCGGTGATCTACACCAGCCCCGAGATCGCCTGGGTCGGCAAGACCGAGCAGCAGCTGAAAGCCGAAGGCGTCGAATATCGCGCCGGCGTGTTTCCGTTCTCGGCCAACGCAAGGGCGCGCGCGCTGGGCGACACCACGGGTCTCGTCAAATTCATCGCAGATGCAAAAACGGATGAGATCCTCGGCGTGCACATCATGGGCCCGATGGCGGGCGAGCTGATCGCCGAGGCGGTGGTGGCGATGGAGTTCCGCGGCTCGGCCGAGGACATCGGCATGATCGTGCACGCGCACCCGTCGCTGTCGGAAGCGCTCAAAGACGCCGCGCTGGGGGTCGACAAGCGCTCGCTCAACATTTGAGCCAGGACGTCGTTTCGGTCTACGAGCAGAGCCTCAAGCGCCGCGGCTTCGTTTCCGATTCTTCCCAGTGGCGAGCGGTCGAGCGCCTGCAGCGCCTGCACGAGGAGTGGACCGAGTACAAGAAGAAGCGCGACAACGCGCTCAAGCGCCTGCTGGTCAAGCCGCCGCTGCCGAAGGGCGTTTATCTCTGGGGCCCGGTCGGCCGCGGCAAGAGCTTCCTGATGGACGCGTTCTACCTGTGCGTCCCGCTGGTGCGCAAGCGCCGCGTGCACTTCCACCACTTCATGCGCGAGATCCATCGCGAGCTCGACGAGCTCAAGGGCACCGAGGACCCGATCGCCGCGGCGGCGGAGCGCACCGCCAAGCGCTATCGCCTGATCTGCTTCGACGAGTTCCACGTCTCCGACATTGCCGACGCCATGATCCTCGGCCGCTTCCTCGAGCAGACGATGGAGCGCGGCGTCGAGTTCGTCATGACCTCGAATTACCACCCGGACCAGCTCTATTCCTCGGGCCTGCAGCGCGAGCGTTTCCTGCCGGCGATCGAGCTGATCAAGTCGCGCCTGGACGTGGTGGGCGTGGATAGCGGCATCGATTACCGCCGGCTGAAGATGGAAAAGGTGCAGGTCTATCACCTGAACGATGCGCCGCTCGCGAAGATCTTCGAGGAGCTCAAGGACGTCGAAGAGGAAAAGCAGCCGCTCGACGTCGAGGGCCGCACCATCCCCTATCGCAAGCGCGCCGGCGGCCTGGTGTGGTTCGACTTCGACGCGCTATGCGGCGGGCCGCGCTCGTATGCGGACTACGTCGACCTCACGAAGCGCTTCCACACCATCATCCTTTCCGGTGTGCCGCGCATGTCGGCGAAGCAGTCGGATGCCGCGCGGCGCTTTACCTGGCTGATCGACGTGCTGTACGACGAGCACATCAAGCTCGTGCTCTCGGCGGAGGCGCCGCCGGAAGATCTGTTCACCGAAGGAGAGAACGCCGCCGACTTCCAGCGCACCGTGAGCCGGCTGCACGAGATGCAGTCGGCCGAGTACCGCCTACTGCCAGTACGGCGGGTAGCCGGAGCCGCCGCTCTCGGCGGCCAGCAACCTTAGCATCGCCGGCCATTCGAGAATTCCGTACGGCCGGCGCGTGCCGGGCTGATAGAGATGCGCGGTTTTTGCAAGAATTTGCGCCGAGGGCATGAGGAGCTCGGTGCGCGCTGCCATAGCATCCACCTGCGCGCGGCACGACATCTCCAGCTGGTACATGGTGTTGAACGCCTGCTGGATCGTGGCGCCGCAGCTGAGGAGGCCATGGGAGCGGAGAATCATCGCGTCATGCGGGCCGAGGTCGCGCACCAGGCGTTCGCGCTCGTCGAGATCGGTCGCCGGTCCTTCGTAGTCGTGGTAGCCGATGTGGCCGACGAAGCGGATGGAAGTCTGCGTGAGCGGCAGCAGGCCGCATTTCATCGCCGACACCGCCATGCCCGCCGAGGTATGCGTGTGGAGAACGCAGGCAACGTCCTCGCGTGCACGATGAATGCAGCCGTGGATCACGTAGCCCGACTTGTTGATCCCGTAATCGGTATCTGGTTTCCAGATGAGCTCGCCGTCGAGGTCGATCTTCACCAGGCTCGACGCCGTGATCTCCTTGTAGGTGAGCCCATACAGATTGATCAGCAGATGATGCTCGGGTCCCGGCACGCGCGCCGTGATGTGGTTGTAGATCATGTCGGTCATGCCGTAGCGATCGACCAGCCGGTAGCAGGCCGCGAGGTCCACGCGCGTTTGCCACTCTTCCGGACTTACTTCACTGCGAATCGAACGGAAACTGGCGTTGGTGTTCATCGCAGGGCATATTACTAGACATGAAAGCCCTTCTCGCGCTGCTGCTGGCGGCCCTCTGCGCCGCCGCGTCTGCTCAAAGCTATCCCGCGAAGCCGGTGCGCCTGATCATCCCGTTCCCGCCCGGCGGCAGCAACGATGTGGTCGGCCGCGCCATCGGCCAGCAGCTCGGCGAGCGGCTTGGTCACAGCGTGGTGATCGACAACCGCGGCGGCGCCGGCGGCATCATCGGAACGAACGAGGCGGCGAAGGCCGCGCCCGACGGCTATACGCTGCTGCTGATTTCGGTCGCGTTCCCGACCAGCATCGCGTTCAACCGCCTGCCGCAGGACATCATGAAGTCGTTCGACCCGGTGGCCATGCTCGGCAGCGGGCCGGCGCTGCTGGTGGTGCCGGCGAACTCGCCCGTCAACTCGGTTGCGGATCTGTTGAGTCTGCTGAAGCAAAAGCCGGGTGCGCTGAACGCGTCGGCGGCCGGCATCGGCAGCTTCCAGCACATGGCGACCGAGCTGTTCCGCCTGCAGTCGAAAACCAACTTCGTGATCGTGCAATACAAGGGCGGCGGCCCGGCGATGACCGACGTGATCGCCGGGCAGGTGCAGATGAACCTCGGCAGCCTGGTGCAGATGATGCCGCACGTGCGCTCCGGCAAGCTGAAGGCGCTCGGCGTCAGCGGCGCGCAGCGCAACGCCGCCATGCCCGACGTTCCGACGATCGCCGAGGCCGGGGTGCCGGGTTTCGAGGTCACCAACTGGTGGGGCATCCTCGCACCGGCCGGCACGCCGCAGCCGGTGCTCGACCGTCTCTACAAGGAGATAAACTTGATCCTCGATTCTCCGGAGACGCGCAAGCGCTTCGAGCTCGAGGGAGCGGACGTCATTCGCATGAAACCGCCGGAGGTGACGGCGTTCGTGGCGAAGGAAACCGAGAAGTGGACCCGCGTGGTAAAAGAGGCTGGTATCAAGCCCGAATGACGATGGAACGATTCAAGGCCTACAAGCTCACCGAAACGCCCGATCGCAAGATCAAGGCGGAGTTCGTGGAGATGGCGCTCGACGACCTCGACCCGGGTGACGTCGTGGTGCGCGTGGCCTATTCCGACGTGAACTACAAGGATGCGCTGGCGGCCACCGGCAAGGGCAGGATCCTGCGCCGGCAGAGCTGCATCGGCGGCATCGACCTGTCTGGCACGGTGGTCTCGTCCGGCAACCCGAGCTACAAGAAAGGCGATGCCGTGGTCGGGATCGGCTTCGACCTCGGCGTTTCGCACCACGGCGGCTACGCGCAGTACGCGCGCATGCCGGGCCAATGGCTGATGAAGCTTCCGCAGGGCATGACGCTGTGGGACGCGATGGCGTTCGGCACGGCCGGCTACACCGCGGGCATCGCCATCGTGCGCATGGAGCACGAGGGGCTCAAGCCGGCGAACGGCCCGGTGATCGTGAACGGCGCCACCGGCGGCGTCGGCTCGATCGCGCTCGCGGCGCTCGCGCAGACCGGGTATGACGTGGTCGCGCTCACCGGCAAGCAGAGCGAATCGGCCTGGCTGAAGCAGCTCGGCGCGAAGGAAGTCGTGCTGCGCAGCAGCCTGAACCTGGAGAAGATCAAGCCGCTCGACAAGGCGACCTGGGCCGGCGCCATCGACAACCTGGGCGGCGACGTGCTGGCGTGGATCTGCTCGACCATGAAGGAGAACGGCGTCATCGGCTCGATCGGCCTTGCCGCCAGCCCGAACCTCAACACCAGCGTGATGCCGTTCATCCTGCGCGGGGTGCGCCTGCTCGGCATCAACTCGGGCGAAAGCTCGAACGACGTGCGCGAGCGGGTATGGAAGCGCCTCGGGACCGATCTCAAGCCTGCGCGCCTCAAGGAAATGGCGCGCACCGTTCCCTTCAGCCAGCTGCCCACGGTGTTCGACGACTTCATCAACGGCAAGGTGACGCGCCGGGTGGTGGTCGATCTGGAAGAGTAAGCGCCGTGCCACCGCCCACCGACGATCTGCAGAAGAAGGTGCTGGTGGTGGATGATTCCCGTTTCGTCCGCACCACCTTTGCCCACATCCTGAAGACCTCGTTCGCGGTTTCCGAGGCGAACGACGGCGAGGCGGCGTGGACCGCGATCAACGCCGACCCGTCGATCGTGATGGTGTTCACCGATCTCGACATGCCGAGGCTGAACGGCTTTGCCCTGCTCGAGCGCATGCGCAAGTCGGACGACCCGCGCATCAAGGCCCTTCCGGTGGTGGTGATCTCGGGCAACGAGGAGCCCACCAGCAAGCAGAAGGCCAAGGACCTGGGCGCGAACGATTTCATCGCCAAGTCGGCGGACGCGCCGGAAGTGCTCGCGCGCCTCGACAACGTGCTGCGCCTGGTCAAGGCGAGCAAGGAGCTCGAGCAGACGCGCATGGCGGTGCAGAGCACGGCGACCCACGATGTGCTGACCGGGACGCACACGCCGCACTACCTGGTGACCGAAGGGCGCAAGCATTTCGCGCACGCCCGCCGCCACAGCGGCGACCTGTCGGTGATGGCGCTGCGCCTGGATACCTACGAATCGATCGTGCTCGCCGCGACCAAGGACATCGCCGACATCGTGGTGGCGCGCATCGCCAAGCTGGTGATGGAGAAAGTGCGCGCCGAGGATTCCGTCGCGCGCGTCGCACAGGCCACCTTCGTAGTGCTCGCGGCCGGTACCGCAGCGTCCCACATGGCCGCGCTCGCCGAGCGCTTGCGCCGCGAGCTCGACGAGGCCCGCGTCACCTATCGCAGCCAGGTGCTCAAGTTCGTCACCAGCGTGGGCGTGGCGTCGCTTTCCTCCGATCCGGCGAACGCGATCGAGGACCTGGTGCGCCTGGCGATGCAGCGGCTGCAAACCCAGCCCAAGGCGCCGCCACCCCCGCCCAAGCCGGGTATCCCGGACGAGCTCGAGCGCGTGCTGCGCTATCTCGAGAACCTCGACGCCGCCCGCCTGGGCGATGCCGCCGAGCAGTTCGCCAAGCGGCTGAAGAAGATTTCCAAGGCGATCCAGGCCGGCAAGAAGGTCTGAGCCGTCGGCTACACTTAGGCCGATGGCGAGCTACCGGGAATTTCACCGCCGCTCGATCGCGGATCGCGAGGGCTTCTGGTCCGAGCAGGCGAAGCTCGTGCACTGGAACAAGCCGTTCAGCAAGGTCCTCGACTATTCCCGCCCGCCGTTTGCGCGCTGGTTCGTCGGCGGCGAGACCAATCTTTGCTACAACGCGGTCGACCGCCACCTGGCGAGCCGCGCCGAGCAGAAGGCGCTGATCTGGATTTCGACCGAGGTCGGCCAGCAAAAGGAGTTCAGCTACCGGCAGCTGTACCGGGAAGTGAATCGCGTCGCGGCGATGATGCAGTCGCTCGGCGTGAAGAAGGGCGACCGCGTCATCGTCTACATGCCGATGATCCCGGAGGCGTGCTTCGCGATCCTCGCGTGCGCGCGCATCGGCGCCATCCACTCGGTCGTGTTCGGCGGCTTCGCCGCGGCCAGCCTCGCCGCGCGCATCGACGACGCCCGGCCGGCGCTGATGATCACCGCCGACGGCGGCAGCCGCATGGGCAAGGTGGTGACCTACAAGTCGCTGGTCGACGAGTCGCTGAAGCTCGCCCGGCACCCGCCGAAGAAAGTGCTGCTGTTCTCGCGCGGCCTCGACCCGAAGATGCAGGTGGTGCAGGGCAGGGATGTCGACTGGCAGTCGCTCGCGAAGGAGTTTCCGAACGCCGAGGTTCCCTGCGAGTGGCTCGAATCCAACCAGCCGTCCTACATTCTCTACACCTCCGGCACCACCGGACAACCGAAAGGCGTGCAGCGCGACGTCGGCGGCTACGCCGTGGCGCTCGCCTCGTCGATGAAGCACATCTTCTGCGGCGAGGCTGGCGAGACCATGTTCACCACCTCCGACATCGGCTGGGTGGTGGGGCACTCCTACATCATTTACGCGCCGCTGATCGCCGGCATGACCACGATCATGTACGAAGGCGTGCCGATCCGCCCCGACGCCGGCGTGTGGTGGAAGATCGTGCAGGACCACAAGGTGGCGGTGATGTTCTCGGCGCCCACCGCGATCCGTGTGCTGAAGAAGCAGGACGTGTCGTTCATGAAGAAGCACGACCTGTCCTCGCTCAAGCACCTGTTCCTCGCCGGCGAGCCGCTCGACGAGCCGACGCACGTCTGGATCAGCGAGGCGCTCGGCCGCCCGGTGATCGATCACTACTGGCAGACCGAGACCGGCTGGCCGCTGTTGTCGGCACATCCGGGCGTCGAGAAGACCAAGCTCAAGATGGGCTCGCCCAGCTTTCCGGTGTATGGCTACGACGTCCACCTGCTGCATGAAGGCACCGGCAAAGAGGTCGCCGACGGCGAGAAGGGCGTGGTGACGATCACGCCGCCGCTGCCACCGGGCTGCATGTCCACGGTCTGGGGCGACGACAAGCGCTTCGTCCAGACCTACTTCAAGGACTTCAAGGACATCTATTCCACCTTCGACTGGGGCATCCGGGACCGGGAAGGCTATTACTTCATCCTCGGTCGTACCGACGACGTGATCAACGTCGCCGGCCACCGTCTCGGCACGCGCGAGATCGAGGAGGCGGTCAGCATGCATCCGAATGTCGCCGAGTGCGCCGTGGTCGGCGTCGCCGATCCGATCAAGGGCCAGATGCCGCTGGCCTTTGCGGTGCTCAAGGATGCCTCGAAGCCCACATCGCAAGACGAGGTGATGCAAACCGTGGACAAGCAGCTCGGCGCGATCGCCAGGCCGAAGGCTGTGCATTTCGTTTCCCTGCTGCCCAAGACGCGCTCCGGCAAGACGCTGCGCCGCTCGATCCAGGCGCTGGCCGAGGGGCGCGACCCGGGCGACCTCACCACGATCGAAGATCCCAACGCTCTGGAGCAAATCAAACAGGCCCTACGATGAAAACAAGACCGATGCTGACCCTCGACGACTGCCGCAAGATCTCCGCCGCCGCCGAGGCCGAGGCGAAGAAGAACAACTGGATCGTGTGCATCGCGATCCTCGACGACGGCGGGCACCTGCTGCACCTCATCCGGATGGACGGCGCCTCGCCGTTCAACGCGCGCACCGCGATCGCCAAGGGCCGGACGGCGGCGGAAACGCGTCGTTCGAGCGGCGTGTGGGAGGAGCGCATCAAGGCCGGGCGCACTTCCATGCTTGGCATGCCCAAGATCACGCCGGTGCAGGGCGGGCTACCGATTGTGGTGGAGGGCGTCTGCATCGGCGGCATCGGCGCGTCGGGAGTGCAGTCGCACGAGGACGAGCAGATCGTCGCCGCGGGTATCAAGGCCCTGACGGGTTGAAGGTTCTGATCGTTGGCGCGGGGATCGGAGGGCTGACCGCAGCCCTCGCCCTCCTGCGCCGAGGCCTGGACGTCGAGGTCTACGAGCAGGCGTACGAGCTGAAGGAGGTCGGCGCCGGGCTGCAGCTCAGCGCCAACGGCACGCGCGTGCTCTACGAGCTCGGCGTCGGCGAGCGGCTGAAGGCGCTCTCCTGCGAAGTCAGCGGCAAGGAAATCCGCCTGTGGAATACCGGCGAGACCTGGAAGGCCTTCGATCTGGGCAAGGTCTCGCTCGAGCGCTACGGCTATCCCTACTTCACCGTCTACCGGCCCGATCTGCTGGAAGTGCTGGCGGCTGCAATCGGGCGCGAAAGAATCCATCTTGGCGCGAAGTGCGCAGGGTTCACGCAGACCGACGAGAACGTTCAACTGCAGTTTGAAAACCATTCCCCTGTGATCGGGGATGTGCTGATCGGGGCTGACGGTGTCCACTCCCAGATCCGCCAGCGCCTGTTCGGCGGGGACCGGCCGCAGTTCACCGGCATCGTAGTCTGGCGCGGTATCGTGCCGATGGAGGACCTGCCGCAGCACATGCGGCGCATGGTCGGCAGCAACTGGGTCGGTCCGGGCGCGCACGTCGTGCATTACCCGCTGCGCGCCGGCAAGGTGATGAATTTCGTCGGCGCGCTCGAACGCAGCGACTGGCAGGTCGAGTCGTGGAGCGCGCGCGGCACCACTGCGGAGCTCGCGGCGGACTTCGAGGGCTGGCATGGCGACATCCAGGCGCTGATCCGCAATATCCCGGTGCCGTACAAGTGGGCGCTGATGACGCGGCCGCCGATGGAACGCTGGACCGTGGGCCGTGTCAGCTTGCTGGGCGACGCCTGCCATTCGATGGTGCCGTTCCTCGCCCAAGGTGCCGTGATGGCGATCGAGGATGCGTTCATCCTGGCTCGGGCGCTGAGCGCCTCGGCGGACGTGCCTGCTGGACTACGAAAATATGAAGAAGCCCGCCGTGACCGCACGCGCAAGGCGGTCGAAGGCTCCACCGCCAACATCGGCCGCTTCCACCACCCGGCGCTCGCTGATCCGACGCAGGCCCGGGACTACGTCTCGCGCGAGTGGGCCGGGCAGAACGTCGCTGAACGCTATGAGTGGCTGTTTCGCTATGACGTGACGACCACGCCGCTCTGATTTCGCCGCGACGAGGAAAGAAAAAGGGGCCCGTAGGCCCCTTTTTGTTGCCGCTATAGCGGCTACTTGACGCCGGCGCCCGCCTTCGCGCACTGCTCGTCCTGGTCGCCGGTGACGCCACTCACGCCGACCGCGCCAACCACCTTGCCGTCCACCATCAGCGGCACGCCGCCGGGCGAGGCGAACACGCCGGGCAGCGTCGCGGTCGCCGGTCCGCCCTTGTTGATGACGTCGGCGAACGCGCGCGTCGGGCGGCGATAAGTCGCCGCGGCCCGCGCCTTGCCGATGGCGATATCGTTGCTGGCGTATTGCGTGTTCTCCATGCGCTCGTAGTACACCAGGTAACCGTGGTTATCCACGATCGCCACGGCGACGTTCCAGCTGTTCTTCTGGCACTCGGCGATCACTGCGGCGGCGATCTTCTTCGCCGTGGCAGTGTTGACGTCGGTGCCGTAATCGGGGCGGCGGTCCTGGGCGACCGCCAGTGCGGAGCATGCGGCCAGCGTGCAAGCCAAACCGAATCGAACCATCATCTCCTCCTGAGTGATTGAACTAGGGCAGCGCGACTATACGTTGTTCGCGCAGTTTTTCGATTTCCTGCGGTGAACACCCGAGACCGGCGAGCAATTCCCGTCCGTGCTCGCCGATGCGCGGCGGGTCGGAGCGCTTCGGCAGGCGCTTGCCGTTCAGGGCGAGCGGCAGGGCGGGCACCTTGATCGTTTTGTCGCCCACTTTGATCGGCATCAACCCGCCGCCCGTATTAAGGTGGGGATCGTCCAGCAGGTCCCAGGGCTTGGCGATCGGCGCGAACGGCAGCCCCATTTGCTCGAGCTTGCTGGCGAGCTCGGCCTGGCTGTGCTTTTTTGTGATCTCGGCGATGCGCGGGATCAGCCAGCCGCGCTCCTTCACACGTGCGCCATTGCTCTTGAGACGCGGGTCGGCGGCGAGCTCGGCTTCGCCGAATTCGCGGCAGAACACTTCCCATTGCGTGTCGGTGACCACGCCGATGAACAGGCGGCCGCCGCCCCCGGTCTCGAAGATGTCGTACACACCCCACGCCGGGCGCTTCACCGACATCGGCAGCGGCGCCTCGCCGGTGATCTCGTACTGCGCCATGTGCTGCGCGACGAGGTAGGCGGTGCTCTCGAACAGCGAGCTGGTGACGCGCGTGCCGCGCCCGGTCTTGTCGCGCTCGCGCAGCGCCGAAAGGATGCCGACCGCCGCGAACGTGCCGCCCATGATGTCGATCACTGAAGAGCCGGCGCGCAGCGGACGGTCGGGCAGGCCGGTCATGTA
>Ga0105243_10004224_pt1 | contig 11384 bp, 9 predicted proteins | sample KBSM34metaG_FD_81525 | JGI IMG/M metagenome (GOLD analysis project Ga0105243, IMG submission 81525) | Miscanthus rhizosphere microbial communities from Kellogg Biological Station, Michigan, USA - KBS M3-4 metaG | ecosystem: Host-associated > Plants > Roots > Rhizosphere > Soil | place: Michigan...
CTGGCTGAACAGGGTGCTCATGCTGCGTCCTTCCGGACTCGTTCGACGGCGCGCAGCCGCACCGACGCGGCGCGCGGGTTGGCCTCGATCTCCGCGGGCGAGGCCCGCTCCGACCCGCGGGTGACCAGGCGCAGGGCCGGCTCGTAGCCCTCGGGCACGACCGGGAGGTCGGGCGGCACGGTGGAGCGGGTGCGTGCGGCGAAGGCCTGCTTGACCAACCGGTCCTCGAGCGAGTGGTAGCTCATCACCACGACCCGGCCGCCGACGCCGATCACGTCGATCGCTCCGGGGATCGCCCGCCGCAGCACGCCGAGCTCGTCGTTGACCTCGATCCGAAGCGCCTGGAACGTGCGCTTGGCCGGGTGCCCTCCGGTACGACGGGCGGGGGCCGGGATCGTGTCGCGGATCAGGTCGACCAGTCGGGCCGACCGGTCGAACGGCACCGTGGCGCGCGCGCGGACGACGGCCCGCGCGATCTGGCGGGCGAACCTCTCCTCGCCCCAGTTGCGCAGCAGCCGAGCCAGGTCCTGCTCGGAGTAGTGGTTGAGCACGTCGGCCGCGGTCGGTCCGGTGCTGTCGTCCATGCGCATGTCCAGCGGCGCGTCCTCGGCGTAGGCGAAGCCGCGCTCCCGCACGTCGAGCTGCATGGAGGAGACGCCGAGGTCGAACAGCACGCCGTCGACCGACTCCAGCCGCAGGTCCGCGAGCAGCTCGGGGATCTCGTCGTACACGGCGTGCACGAGGGTGATCCGCTCGCGGTACGCCGCGAGCCGGGCGCCGGCCAGCTCGAGCGCGTGCTGGTCGCGGTCGACGCCGATCACGCGGGCCGACGGGCAGCGTTCGAGGACGGCCTCGGTGTGGCCACCCAGGCCGAGGGTCGCGTCGACCAGCACCGAGTCGGGGTGCTCGAGCGTGGGCGCCACCAGGGCGACGACCCGGTCGAGGAGCACCGGGACGTGGCGGGGGGTCCTCACGTCAGCGACCGACGTGGACGACGCTGATCAGCACCAGTGCCAGGACGCTCGAGGTGACCAGCGAGAACGCCATCACCAACAGGCCGTCTCGTACCTCGTGACGTACGCGCCGTGCCGGCGTGATCCCACTCATCGGACTCGACCCCCAGATGCGTTGCGGTGCGGTGCGACGTTCGTAGAGCCAGGTTCTCCGTCCGCTCCACTCCGGGTTGTCTCGCGCGAGGGACCATCTGGCACCGGGGAAGGTGCGCCAGAGTGCCCCTGTCACGTGAGGGAGCCGGAGCGGACGTGAGCCTCGTCCTGCGACCGCCGCTGTGCAGTTGTGTGTGCTGCCTTCTAGTCCTCGACGAAGCCGAACGGCCCGTCGAGGTTCGCGAAGGTCTCCTCGGCACCGGACTGCTGGTCGCGCCAGGTCTCCGGGTCCCAGATCTCCGCGTGGTCCATCACTCCGACGACCAGGACGTCACGGTCCAGGCCGGCGTAGCTCCGCATCCCCTGGGTGAGCGTGATGCGGCCCTGCTTGTCGGGCGCCTGCTGTGCGGAGTTCGAGAAGAGGTAGCGGATGTGCTGCCGCGTCATCTTGTCGGCCTGGCTCTTGCGGGCCAGGTCGGACGTCATCGACTGGAAGCCCGCGAGCGACCAGACCTGGAGGCAGTGCTCCTGGCCCGGTGCGATCATCACGTCCTCCGTCAGCAGATCCCTGAACTTCGCCGGGAGGAAGAGACGCCCCTTGTCGTCGAGCTTCGGTGTGTGAGTGCCCGTGAAGAACATCGGTCACTCCCCACTCCACGGCCCGTCGCCCGCCTGCAGCGCCATTTCCCTCCACTGCGCTCCACTCTACTCCACTTTGCTCCACCGTCAACCACTTCTCTGGTCGTGTCCTCCCTCCCTGCACGTCGCCGCTCCCCCTCCCACCGGTCCGCGCTCAAACCGGGCCAAACCGGTCACGGTTCGATCGCATCCGCTCGACTGCGCGACAGGCTGTGGGCCGATGAGGTTCACTAGGAGCCACCCACCGGACCCACCGCAGGCCGGCGGTTATCAGTAGTGCGGAGTTGGGGGTCGACAGGGTTTGAGTACGACGCAGCAGTCGCTGGAGCGGGAGCCCGACGCCGAGGGGCTCGCCGAGCTCGGGGCGGCCGCCAAGCGCATCCAGAGCGCGGTGGAGCAGGTGATCGAGGGCAAGCCGGACGTGACCCGGCTCGCGCTCGTCGTTCTGCTCGGTGAGGGCCACCTGCTGATCGAGGACGTCCCCGGGGTCGGGAAGACGATGTTGAGCAAGGCACTCGCCAAGGCGATCGACTGCTCGGTGCGCCGGATCCAGTTCACGCCCGACCTGCTGCCCTCCGACGTCACCGGCGTCTCCATCTACAACCAGGAGACCCGCGACTTCGAGTTCCGGCCCGGCGGTGTCTTCGCCAACATCGTCGTCGGCGACGAGATCAACCGAGCCTCGCCCAAGACGCAGTCGGCGATGCTCGAGTGCATGGAGGAGCGGCAGGTCACCGTCGACGGGACCACGTTCCACCTGGAGTCGCCGTTCATCGTGATCGCCACCCAGAACCCGATCGAGATGGAGGGCACCTATGCGCTCCCCGAGGCCCAGCGCGACCGGTTCATGGCCCGGGTGTCGATGGGCTACCCGGTCAAGGCGGCGGAGATCGCGATGCTTGCCTCGCACACGACCACCAGCCCGCTGGCCGACCTGACGCCGGTCTCCGATGCCGCCGAGATCCGCAAGATGATCGAGGCAGTCGGCACCGTGCACGTCTCGGTCGCCGTCCAGCGGCACGCGGTCGCGATCGCCGAGGCGACGCGCCGCTCCGACGACCTGCGGCTCGGCGCCTCCCCGCGCGCCACGCTCCACCTGGTACGCGCCGCCAAGGCGTCGGCCGCGCTCGACGGCCGCGACTTCGTGATCCCCGACGACCTGCTGACGCTGGCTCCCCACGTGCTCACCCACCGGCTCCTGCCGACGGTCGAGGCCGCCGCTTCCGGGCGCGGTCCCCGCGAGATCCTGAACGGCCTGCTCGCGCAAGTGCCGGTCCACCAGGGCTGAGGGAGAGCAAGGTGCGTTCGGCACTGCAGGCACTCACCGTCCGCGGACGGGCCTTTCTCGCGTCCGGGCTCACCTCGATCCTCTGTGGCCTGGTCCTGATCGAACGCGACCTCACCCGGATGGGACTGCTGGTCGCCGCGCTGCCGCTGGTGTCGGCGATGTACGTCGCGGGGCGCTCGCACCACCTGCGCCTGCACCGCACGGTCACCCCGCCCCACCTCAACGTGGGCGAGTCGGCGAAGGTTCTGGTCACCGTTGAGAACGGCGGCGCGCCCACCAGCGTGCTCCTGATGGAGGAGCAGCTCCCCTACGCGCTGGGGGGTCGACCCCGGTTCGTGATCCAGCCGATGGGCCGCGGCGCCCGCGAGCGGCTCGAGTACACCGTGCGGCCCGAGATCCGGGGCCGGCACTCGCTCGGACCGATGCAGGTCCGGCTCCGCGAGCCGTTCGGGATGGTCGAGCTGCGCGAGGAGATCGCCGGCGCCGCCCACCTCCTGGTCACCCCGCGGGTCGTGCCCCTGTCGGAGATCCGGCTCGGCGGCGGCTGGTTCGCCACCGGCGACGACCACCCGCGCTCCTTCACCGTCGGCCGCGTCGCCGACGTGGTGGTACGCGAGTACCGCCGCGGCGACGACCTGCGGCGCGTGCACTGGCGCTCCACGGCACGCATGGGCGAGCTGATGGTGCGCAACGAGGAGCAGCTGTGGCAGGCCCGGGCCACGGTGATCCTCGACAACCGCGCGGTCGCCCACCGCGGCACCGGCCCCGGCTCGTCGCTCGAGGGAGCCGTCTCGGCCGCTGCGTCCGTCGCGGTCCACCTGTCCTCCCTCGGCTACCAGGTGCGTCTGGTGAGCGGCTCCGGCATCACCGACGCCTGGCACGAGCGCGGTCGCCCACTCGACCCGTTCCCGCTGCTCGAGGAGCTCGCCGTGGTGACGTCGACCGACGACCGTGAGCTGCCGGACATCACCCTCGGCGAGGACGTCACGGGCGGCATCGTGGTCGGCGTACTCGGCGCCGTCCAGCCCGAGGACTCCTCGTGGTGGGCCCGGTTCCCGCGGCACAGCGCGCAGAGCCTGGCCCTCGCCCTCGACGTCGAGTCGTGGGGCCAGCGCGCGCACGAGGGCGACCTGCCTCCGTCGACGATGTGGCTGGCGGGACAGGGCTGGCGGGCCACGAGCTGGCGCAAGGGCGACGCGCTCGCCGCCGCGTGGAGGGAGCTCGACAGATGACTCAGACCACCACCCCACCTCCGGCGAGCGCCGCCCCGCCGCCGCCCGCGCCGGCGTCCGCTCCCGCGGGCGGCCCCCGTCTCGACCTCAGCGACCCCTCTCTCGTCTTCGCCGGGCTCGGCACCGCCCTCCTTGCCGGCCTGACCGGGTGGTTCTCCCTGCTCTCGTGGCGTGGCATGGCCGACGAGCCGTCCCGCTACACCGGTCCGCTGCTGACCGCGGCGATACTGATCGCCCTGGTCGGCTGGGTGGTCCGCCGGTTCACCGCCCAGCCGGCGATCGCGCTGCTGGCGCAGCTGGTGGTGCTGGCGCTGTGGATCGAACACCGGGTCACTGGGGGGCTGCCCCGCCCGTCCGGCTTCCGCCAGGTCTGGAACGAGGTCCTCGACGGCGCCGACGCGGCGCAGCGCTACGCGTCCCCGGTCTCGATCGACCACTCCGAGTTCCACTTCCTGCTGCTGGTCAGCGGGATCGGCATCCTGCTCGCCGTCGACCTCCTGGTGTGCGGCATGCGCCGCGCGGCGCTCGGCGGACTGCCGCTGCTGCTGGCGATCACGATCTCCGCGAGTGTGCTGCTCAACCCGGTCGACTGGGTGGTCTTCCTGCTCACGGGCTTCGGCTGGCTGGCACTGATCGCGATCCAGGAGACCGACCGCGCCGGCTCGTGGGGCCGCGGCCAGGCGGTCCGCCCCCGGCTGACCGCGGTCGGCGGGCTCGCCGCCCGGATCGCGGTCACCTGCGGCCTGGTGGCCGTGGTGCTCTCGAGCGCCCTGTCCTCCGAGGGACGCACGTTCGGCAGCTTCGGCCAGAACGGCGGCAACAGCTCGATCAACGTGAGCAACCCGATGCTCGACCTGCGCCGCAACCTCGTGCAGGGCGAGGACATCCCCCTGGTCTACGTGAAGACCGACGACTCGGCGCCGTCGTACCTCCGGACGACGGTGCTCGACGACTTCACGGGCTCCAGCTGGCAGCCCACCGACCGCGACTTCGACAGCACCAGCGGGATAGACGGGCAGCTGCCGCCGCCGCCGGGGCTGACCTCCACCGCCGCCCCGGCCAGCCACAACTGGCAGATCCGCGTCTCCGAGTCGTTCCCCAGCAAGTGGCTGCCGCTCCCCTACCCGACCGGCAAGCTCGACGTCGACGACAAGTGGCGCTACGACCCGGAGACCCTCGACGTGATCGGGGTGGGCAACACCAACGCGTCCGGCCTCACCTACAACGCGACGGCGCTCTCACCGCGCATCGACAGCACAGCACTGCGCGAGGCGGCGGCACCGCCGGCCTCTCTCCGCGCCCGGATGACGGACCTGCCGAACGGCCTCCCCGCGGTCTTCCAGCGCACCGCGCGCGAGGTCACCAAGGCGGCGAAGAACGACTTCGACCGCGCGGTGATGCTGCAGGACTGGTTCCGCACCGTGGGTGGCTTCGAGTACAGCCTCCGACCGTCCTCCGGCACCGGTGCCTCGACCCTGCAGAAGTTCATCACCACCGACCGGGTCGGCTACTGCGAGCAGTTCTCCGCCGCGATGGCCGTGATGGCGCGCTCGCTGAACATCCCGGCCCGCGTCGCCGTCGGCTTCCTGCGCGCCGACCGGGACAAGGACACCTTCGTCTTCAGCGCCCACGACCTGCACGCGTGGCCGGAGCTGTACTTCGACGGGGTCGGCTGGATCGTCTTCGAGCCGACGCCGCAGGACCGCACCTCGGCGGCGCCGTCGTACACCACCCAGGCGCTGGGGCAGAGCCCGACCGACGTACCCAGCGGGTCGGCGACCGCCACCGCCCAGCCCACGAACCAGAAGCCGGACGTGGTCCCGGCGGACAACACGGGTGCTGCCAACCAGCAGGGCAGCGGCGCCAACACCTGGCTGATCGTGAGCCTGGCGGTGCTGCTGCTGATCATCATGCTGCTCCTGCCCCGGGTGCTGCGCGGCTCGACCTCGCGCCGACGCTGGTCCACGGCACACTCGGCGGAGGCGGTGGCGGACGCCGCCTGGTCTGAGGTCCGGGCGACCGCGGTCGACCTCGACCTGGACTGGTCAGACCAGCGCACCGTGCGGGCCAACGGCCTGGTCGTGCAGCGCGAGGTGGTGCCGACGTACGAGGGCCGGCGGGCGATCGACGACGTGGTCACGTTCGTCGAGCTGACCCGCTACGCCCGGGCCCGCGAGCTGTCGGAGGACACCAGGGCGCGGATCGAGAAGGACGTCGAGACCTGGCGCGAGGCGGTCTACCAAGCGGTGGACCACAAGCGGGCCCGGCGGGCGCGCTGGTTCCCGCGCTCGGTGACCCAGGTGGTCACCGACCTGCTGCCGACCCGGGGGCCGAGGCCGCGTCGCTGAGCGACGGGCGCGTGGTGGTCAGAAGCCGTTCTGGTCGCGCCGGCGCTGCCAGCGCTCCTCGAGCCGCTGCATGAAGCCTTGGCGGGACCCGCCCTTGGGGCGACCGCCGCCGGTGCGCCGCGGCTTGCGGCCGCTGCGGCCGCCCTGGATCATGCTCAGCCCGGCCGGACTGTCGGGCGTCTCGAACCGGCCCTCGGTCGGGGCCTGCTCCGACGCGGCCTGACGACCACGCCAAGCGCTGAGTCCGAGGGTCGCGGAGGCCAGCATGATCACGAAGCCGATGACGGCGACCCACGTCTGCGGCATGATCGCGCCGGTCATCAGGAGCACGACGCCGACCACGAACGCGACACAGGCCGCCACGATCCGGGTGCGGGTGGCACGCGCGAAGGTGTTGCCACGCAGGGTGGACGCGAACTTGGGATCCTCCTCGACGAGGGCGCGCTCCATCTGTTCGAGCAAGCGCATCTCTTCCTCGGAGAGCGGCACGAGATCCTCCCGGGCAACGTGTGAAGGTTTCCAGTCTAGGCAGGCTGTCGGGCTCTCGGTACCCGGGAAGCAAAAATCACAGGAAAGGTTGGGGTGGTTCGGTCCGACCGGTCACGTTTCGGTCACGGCCCGAGGTCACGGCCGGTCTCCCACAAGAAGCGTCGCCGGGCGTACGGCGTGGCCTCCGAACCGCAGGACCGCCGCGTCGACCGCGCGGTCGGCGGCGGCCCAGCCGTGCTCGCGCTCGCCGAGCACCAGCTGCCGGTGCACGCTGGTGCGCGGCACGAGACCCTCCACCCGCACCCCCACCAGCCGGATCCGCGCCCGCTGCAGGCCGAGCCCGGTGAACAGGGCGGCCGCGGTCGCGTAGACCTCGCCGGTCACGTCGGTGGCCTCGGGCATCGTGCGCGAGCGGGTGATCGTGGTGAAGTCGGCGAACCGCACCTTCAGGGTCACCGTGCGCCCCGCCAGCTTCGCCGTGCGCATCCGGCCGGCCACCTTCGCGCTGAGCCGGAGCACCTCGCGCAGCACCACCTCCCGGTCGTCGGTGTCGCGGCCGAACGTCTCGTCGCTGCCGATGCTCCGTTCGGGCTCGTGGTCGCCCCTCTTCACCGTGATCTCACGCCGGTCGTCGCCCCAGGCCAGGGCGTGCACGTGGGCGCCGGCATGCGGCCCGAGCGCCCGCTTCAGGGTCGGCAGCGGGGTGTGCGCGACGTCGCCGACGGTGACCAGCCCGAGCCGGTGCAGCTGCTCGCGGGTCTTCTCGCCCACCCCGTAGAGCTCACCGACGTCGAGCGGGTGCAGGAACGAGGTCACCCGGTCGGTCGGCACCACGACCACGCCGTCGGGCTTGGCGCGTCGGCTGGCCAGCTTGGCCACCGACGGCGCGGCGGCCACCCCGACCGAGCAGGTGATGCGCTGCTCGTCGTACACCCGGGCACGGAGGTGCTCGGCCACCGCGAGCGGTGTGCGGAACCGGCGCAGCGTGCCGGACACGTCGAGGAACGCCTCGTCCAGCGACAGCGCCTCCACCACCGGTGTCACCTGCCGGAAGATCTCCATCACCGAGGACGACACGGTCTCGAAGTCGGTGTAGTCCGGGCTGAGCACCACCGCCTGCGGGCAGGTCCGCCGGGCCCGGGTCATCGGCATCCCGGAGTGCACGCCGAACCGGCGGGCCGGGTACGTCGCCGACAGCACCACCCCGCGATGCCCGCCGCCCACGATCACCGGCTGGTCGGCGAGGTCTGGCCGGTCCCGGATCGCCACCATCGCGAAGAACGCGTCCATGTCGACGTGGAGGACGTGGCAGCCGGCGGAGAGGTCGGCGGTCATGGCGAGAATTCCCAAGGGATCAAGGAATTCGACCGACCAGCCTCAGTGCGTGGCGAGCACGTGCACCTGCGCGGCGAGGGTGAGGTACTCGGGGCGGTCGGCGACGGCGCGCTCGAGGTCGAGCAGGGCGGCGCCGGCGCCGGGCTCGAGGTCGTGCAGGGAACCGGGGACGAGGTCGGCGAACACCCGGACGGCGTGCACCGCCTGCGGGGTGAAGCCGCTGCCGGCGAGCAGGTCGGTGACCTCCGGGGCCGTGAACCGGCGCTCCCCCGAGGTGTCGTCGCCAGTGCCGTCGAGCGCGGCGACGGCCTGGCGGAAGTGGCCGGCCATCGCCCGGGCCAGGACCGCGGCGTGGCGCTGGCCGACCAGCAGGGACAGGGTGCCGCCGGGACGGAGCACCCCGCCGATCGTGGCCAGCCCCGCTGCCGGGTCTTCGAGGATGCCGAGCACGCCGTGGCAGAGCACCAGGTCGGCCTCGTCGGTGACCACGTCGGGAACCAGGTCGGGCAGCCCGGCCAGGTCGCCCTGGACGCCGGTGACCCGGTCGGCGACGTCGCTCTCGGCCGCCCGCCGGCCCAGCGCGGCGAGCGCGTCGGGGCTGGGGTCGACCACGGTGACCTGGTGGCCCTGCTCGGCGAGCCGGACCGCGAACCCGCCGGTGCCGCCGCCGATGTCGACGATCCGGCCACCCGGTGCGCCGAGCACCTGCTGCACGGCGTCCCAGACCACGGCGGTCCGGACGGCAGTGCGGCGTTCGAGGGGGCGGTGCTTTTCGGGGTCCCCGCCGGAGGGCGAGCGCAGCGAGCCCTCTGGTGGGGTGTGGTCCATGTCGCCAACCCTAGGGCTTTCATCCCGTGCTCCCGGGGCTGCGGTGCCACAGCCTGCGGGCCACCTCGCCGGTGACCTGGCCCGGGGACTGGCCGGCCGGCTTGATGTCGGCGTACGGCGACATCCGGAAGCCGCTGCTGTGCACCAGCACCCGCTGGGCCGCCGGCCCCGGGTCGACCTCCGCGACCGTCTCCGGCACCCGGTCGATCTCGGCCAGCGCCGCGTCGACCCCGCCGGTGCTCCACCGGTCGGCGAGCAGGCCAAGGTCCCAGGCCCCGGTCGCGCGCAGGGAGATGCCTCGCCGCCCGGTCCGGCGTACGATGCCGCGCACCACCAGCAGCCACGACCCGAACACCGTGGAGGCGTAGGGACCCTGCACGTCCTCGAAGAACGTCGCGTCGACCGGTCCGGTCGCGTCGTCGAGGGTCAGGAAGATCACCCGCCGGCCGGACCGGATCGGCGGGGTCTGGGTGGCCACCTTCACTCCCGCGACCAGGATCTGCGAGCGGCTGCGCTGCGCGAGCAGCCCGGTCGAGCGCACCACCCCGAGCTGGTCGAGGAACCGCTGGTGGAAGTCGAGCACGTGGCTGCTCGCGTCGAGCCCGAGGATGTCGAGCTCGGCGCGCACCCGGTCGGACGCGGTCATCTCCGGCAGCCCGCTGCTCTCCCCCTCGGCCGGTCCGTCGCCGAGGTCGAGCGCGAGCTGCACCGAGGTGACCGGTGGGACCGGCCGCGTGGCCCGGGACTGGGCTGCCGCCCGTTCGCGCACGGACAAGGGGCCGGCCATCTCCTGGCCCTCGATCGGGATCTGGCGTGCCGGACGCCGGCCCGACGGAGCACGACCCCGCGCGGCCCGCTCCAGCGCCCGGCCGTGCCGGTCGAGGTCGGCGACCTGGAGCAGCAGGTCGCGCCGGGTGACCCGGCCGCGCCGGCGCAGGTCGCCAGTGGCGCCGATGCCGTAGACCGCGTCGAACGCCCCCGCCTGCACCAGCCGCTCGGCCACCGGCCGCGACACCCGGGCGCGCTGCCAGAAGTCGGTCAGCGAGGCGTACGGCGTGCCCTCGCGCGCGGCCACGATCCGGGCCACCTCGGCCCCGGTGATCCCCTTGACGTCGGCCAGCGACAGCCGGATCCCCCAGCCCACCCCGGTCCACGGAGGCAGCTCCCCCAGCACCGGCACCAGCGACCACCGCAGCGTGTCGACACCCGGGGTCTCGTCCTCGGTCTGCGGGTCGACCCGCTCGACGACGTAGCGGTCCTCGGAGGCGTTGACGTCGAGCCCGAGGATCGTGATCCCGAGCTGCCGGGCGTCGTCGAGGATCAGCCGCTTGGGGTACATGCCGGGGTCGTGGGTGAGCACCCCGGACAGGAAGTGCGCCGGGTAGTGCGCCTTGAGCCACGCCGACTGGTAGGTCGGCAGCGCGAACGCGGCGGCGTGGGCCTTGCAGAAGCCGAACGACGCGAACGCCTCGATCACCTTCCAGACCCGCTCCACCAGCGGCCGGTCGTAGCCGCGCGCCAGCGCCCGCGGGTGGAACCACAGCCTGGTGTCGGCCATGCCCTCGACGTCGCCGAGCGCGCGCCGCCACTCGTCGGCCTCGGCGAACGTGCAGCCGGTGAACTGCTGGATGATCTCGATCACCTGCTCGTGGAACACCACGACGCCATGGGTGCCGGCCAGGATCGGGCGCAGGTCGTCGTGCAGGAACAGCGGCATCTTCCAGCCCTGCTTGGCCTCGAGGTACGGCGTGATCATGTCGCTCTTGACCGGTCCCGGCCGGAACAGCGAGATGTCGGCGATGATGTCCTCGAAGTCCTCGATGCCGGACTTGCCGACCAGCTCGCGCTGTCCCGGCGACTCGATCTGGAAGACGCCGAGGGTCTTGGAGCTCGAGATCATCTGGTACGTCGTCGGGTCGTCGAACGGCACCTGCGCCTCGTCGTCGAGGTCGAGCCGGATGCCGTCGAGGCGCTCGATCTCGGCCACCGCGTGGGCCATCGAGGACTGCATCCGGATGCCGAGCACGTCGAGCTTGAGCAGGCCGAGGTCCTCCACGTCGTCCTTGTCGAACTGGCTCATCGGGTAGCCCGCGAAGCTGGCCTCGACCGGGGTGCGGTC
>Ga0105243_10004226_pt1 | contig 11382 bp, 9 predicted proteins | sample KBSM34metaG_FD_81525 | JGI IMG/M metagenome (GOLD analysis project Ga0105243, IMG submission 81525) | Miscanthus rhizosphere microbial communities from Kellogg Biological Station, Michigan, USA - KBS M3-4 metaG | ecosystem: Host-associated > Plants > Roots > Rhizosphere > Soil | place: Michigan...
GGGAGGGATAGTGGAGGTCGACGAGGTCCAGCACTGGCTGCGCAAGACCAGCGTGATTCAGAACGGCCTTCGACAAAATCGTGATCGAGAGGCGGAGGTCAGCTTCGAGATCTGGACCACGGGAGATTTCAGCGCCGAGGCACTGGCGTTGCTGACTGATCAAAAAGCTGCGCGTACGCGCAGTCGTATTGACTGGAAGTCGGGTAGTGACGTCCTTGCCCTGGCAACGAAACTGCGCGAAAAGGCTATCGGCGAAGTCCTGCGGCAGCATTTTCTGAACCATCCACTGGCCACGATCACCCCAAAACTCGAGAAGCTCGCTGCACCCACGAGATAGGCGCGCCCCCATGACCGGAACAGTGTCCGCTCCGAACGCACACCCGCGCTTCCTCTAACGCCGCGTCTGTCTCCGATCAGTACAGGACGATGATGCTGCAAGGGCTGAAATACCGGAAGCTCAGCGCGGCGTCTGGGTCATTCGCTAGTTCGGAACCCTTCCCGTTCTAGCGAACTCGACCAGGTCATCGAACATGAAGCTGACCCCGGCCGGCAGATAGTTCTGCTGCACCGCTTCATAGCGCTCTCGGTCGGGACGGGCGAATACCCGCGCCATCTCCCTGACTGAACGAACTTGTTCGAGAGGAGCGTTGTCAGGCACGACCATGTTCACCAGCGAGTCAACCCGCTCTCTTCTGTTGCGACCAAAGCTCTGCGCCTTCAGTACGCGCGCATAAGTGGTTGCAAAAAATCTCTCCGCCAGGAAAGTACTGAACTCTGCTGGTAGGCTGGCAAGCGCTCGACCTAAGTCCGGCGCGGTGACGATGATGTCGTAGAACCTCTCTGCGGCAACCTTCATCACGCCCGCGGAAACCACTACATTTGGTCCGGCAAGGAACATGTATGGGGCCGACTTCTTGATAGTCATTGGCCGAAGGGCTTCTATCCCCTCGCATGCGGCCAGAAAGACACCAAGGTTGAACTGGCTGGCGACGTTGATATGTCTGAAGCGGTCAACAAGCGCTCCCCAAGGAACGATGGGGTAAGGCGGCTCGATACCGCGACGTAGTTCAAAGCCAGCTTTGCATGCGTGGCCCTCAAGGTGAACGATGGCCTTCCACCCTCTGACGCAGTCATTTTCAATCTCATCCAGACACGCCCAGAGGGCATCCTCGGACTCGATGCTGTGCCTGCGAATTCTTGGCACGCCCTCTGGGGTGAGATCTCGAAGGTGGTTGCAGATCGAAATGCCCGCCTGCAAGTCTCGCTCTGCATGCAAGCAATCGATTATCTCGATGGTGCTGTTCGCAATGTGCGACACAAACCTTGAGGGCATTCGGGCTCCTTACGAGAGAGAAAATCGCATCAAGGATGCGACCTACGCGCACCGCTGAACTCGCGCCAACTGTCCTTGAAGGTCTCTATCACTTCTCTCGAGCGAACAACGGTTTCGAGATAGTTCAGCACAGCTTCCCGAGACGACGCGGACACTGGAAATCTCACGTCGCGAAAAACGTCTTGCGCGAGGTCACCGATTTCGTCTTGGCGTTGCGTTTGCTGCTCAAGCCATCGATGAAATGGACTCCGGGACGCTTCGTACGCGGCCTGGTGTGCCAAGGCTGCGGGTGCAACGACGTTCACGGCATTCGAAGGCCGACGCAAGCCGCCTCTGCTCCGAGCCGTCCGACGCTGCCAGCGCTGCAGGTCGGAGAAGTAGCGTTCATAGGACTTGATCCCATGCTCGCGATCGAAGTGACCAGCGTTGACATGCGCGTCGCAAGAGGCGCAGAGGTAGACCCCGACACCGCCCTCAAATTCATCGCCGTGCACGTAGTGTCGGTGAGGGACTCGATCGAACCCCTGGACGTGGACAAAGAAGTCTGGTTCAACCCTGACTTGCAGCGATCCGTGAAGACCCTTGATCCGCTCAAGAATCTCGTCGTCCACCCTCACCGCGCCAAAATCAAACTCCCACGCATAGACGACCCCATCTTCAGAAACCAGCTCCTGCAGTGGCGCATCGGTCAGTTCGTCAGCTGCAGCGATATCCACGTCAAGGAGGTATGCCAGCGCTTCGGCGAGCGACAAGGTCTCCCGCCGGTTCCAGTTGGTGTCGAGCTGAGCATCTTCGATACGACACCCTACCGCCCAGAACGCCGCGCCCTGTCGCACGAGCCACAGCGTTGCGCGCACGTCCACGTGATGTCCCACATAGGGACGTTCGGTGTCTTTCTCCATCGCGATGTGCCCTTCGATCTCGATCTCGTAGGGGTCGCCGTTGGTTGGGACGTCATCGAAATCCAACCCTTCGATGGGCACATAGATTTCCAGAATGCCGTCCGAATTCATGACCGCTGTTTGGCCAGACACGGTGCCGTCGTTGGCGACTACGAAGTTCACCATCGCCTGCAACGAACTGCGAAACGCTTCCAACGACTCGTGCGCAGGCGTCCCCACCCACGACTTGCGAAGTGCCTCGAGCACCAGGGCACTGAGTTCTTCGCCTCCGAGCTCGAGATTCAAGTCTTGCGCGCGTTTGAGCAACGCAGCTTTGTCGAGCACGACGTGTGTTTCTCGTTCCAGCAAGAGCACCGCATCAGGTGATGCTTGCAGCGCCGCCAAGGACTTGTAGCCCAATGCCGCAGCCAGGCACTGCTGAGCGTGTCCATGCTTGATCCGACCGGTGAATTGAGGATGGTGCGTGATCGCGTATGCGACCGGCGAAATGTCGATAGCCATGTAAGCTCCAAATTGGGCACAGGACGTTCGAGCGCTTACCCGTCCTGCGCCATGCGAGCTCGCATGGGTTGGACAAATCATTCCGGAATCGGTCTTGCTGCCTCGCAGCACGTCTTTTTGGAGCCGCTCGAAGCTCAGGCGGACGCCTTGCGAGCAGTCTATCGCGAAACTGCGTGCGCTTGTTCTCAGTCAGCGCCCATCGCTTTCCTCGGCCGTTCCCCGCATCGCCTTCAAGTAATCCGAGGCAAGGTTCTTCAGACACGCTACGGCTTCGCATGCTCGCCTACGGCCGCGTGTATCCATGCCCTCGCAGTCCCACCCTCGCCCATGTGGGTTTCGCAATTGCTGCCCGATTCTGAAAATCGAACCAACGAGGCCATGCTCTCCGCATCGCTGGTCTCGTTCATGGAGGACAGAATGAGCAGCACCACCCATACGCAGCACCAGCCAATGGGTACTTATCAAACGATTTGCTGAAGTCACTGGTTACAGCTGGCAACCGCGACCTTAACGGGAGAATAGATCGCGACTTCTCTCGAACGGGCCGCGGGTTCGCCCCGCCGCCCGAACCGTCCGGTGATCGCGAGCTTGAGCGATAACTCACGATCGAGCGCGTCGCGAAAGTCGGGACCATCCAGAGCGATCGAAGCGCCTGCCGCACTAAAGCTGTAGGTGAGGCGGCTTCAGCTTGACAAGTCTCCGCCGGTTGCTGGGCCTGAGTGCGGCGCTCCGTCCTCTGTGGATTTTGACTGGGACAGAAGCACGAGCCGCCAGCGGATAGGTGTTTCGGGAATCGCGCTAGCTCTCAACGTCCTCAGCTGTGCGTACTCGGGGAAGTTGTCGGCGGCGATGGCCAAGCACTCACCAGCACGCGGCCAGCCGCCCGCGGCCCGATACCGTTCGGCGAGTTCCAGAATCATTGCGGCATCCAAGCGGCGGGGGAACCTGAAGCCGCTCCTCTTGCTGCGCAAGCGCAGGTGTTCCTGCAAGGCCTTGGCGTGTTCGTCCATGGGCCAGCTAGGGATCTGCCCGACGAGAGCGTGCAACATCAGTGCCCGAGGGTCAGGTGCCGCGAACACCAGCTCCTCCCACGACTTGAGTTGCTCGTCGCAGTTTGTCAGCCAAAACGATTCGGGCAGCGTTACTCGCGCGGCATAGGCCAGTGCGGCGTAGCTGCGGCGGTTTTCCCTATTCATGCCGGCCATCAATGACACCGCTCGGTCCAGGCAAGGGCGAAGGGGCACCATTGATCCAGGACTGCGGTCCAGCACGTCTTGGTCATACATCTCCAAGAATGCCTCAAACCAGTCCTTGCCATTTGTCGGGGCGACAGCATCGGGGCGCACCCATGCTGTCGGCGCCCACCGGCCCTGGACGATGTTCGGAATGTCGCGCTGGTAGTCGCAGGGCTCTATGTCCAGCTGAGGCAGGCGCCTCACGTACTCCAAGATCACCGCTTTGACGACACGCAGCAAGCCCTGGAACGTCAGCGCCGTCCGGCGATCCAGCAGCTCCACCTGCTCTCGAAAATGCCGTGGTGACGTGAGCTCGTGTGGTAGCCGCTTTAGGGCATGCACGTACAGCGAGCGCATCTCATAAGCCACATCCAGCGCATCGGCAACGTCAAGGCGCCCGACCGGTGCAAGCTGCCCGTCGGCGTCTTCGCCAAAGAAAGTAGCAGGCAGAGTATTCAGGATGAAACCCTTGAACTTCTGGCGCTTGAGCACGTGCTCGGTTTGAGCTATGGCGGCCTTCACACGGTCGGCGATCTCTTGCGAAGCCCTGCAATCCGCAAGAGCGGCCTCAATGGGCCGACGCTTTTCCTCCGCGACATCCTCCCAACGCGTCTCTTGGCCGCCAAAACCAGCGGCCAACGATTCGATAGCGGCCACGATCAGCGTGTAGGCGATCTCAAGGTCGTCGCCCATCCGGTGGATACCGGTGACCACCGTGCGAATGGCCTGCATAACAAGCTTAAACTCCGCGCGCGGGATACCTAGGAGTTGCTGCGCAAATGCCGCAAACGCCTGCATTTCGACTGGCAGCACGTTGACTTGAGTATCAAACAGGCGCCGCACCAGTTGGTTCGGCGACGCTTCGGTGGCCAAGCCTCTCTGGCCGCCGCTCAGACGCAACACCAGGTCGCGGTCGGGACTGCAGACGATCTGCAGGTGAAACGTCATCAGTGCGGCGAAGTCCTGCAGATATGCGTCTACCCCGTACGATATAACGACCCCGGGCTGGATCTCGTCGCCTTCGATGGCCTCGCGGACTTGGTAGACAACGCTGGGCGTGCGTTCGCGCAGCGAGTCTGTCCACATAAGTGTGCGGCCTGGGTTACCACCGGATCGAACAATCGCGAGGCGTTTGAGAACAGTGTGCCCGACAAGGTGTTTACGCGCAGTGTCCCTCGGCTAAAAAGCTTTCCCGTCGCAATCTGCAGCATTGAGCCTCCAACCGTTATCGCAGTCGCTGACCGCGTTCAGTATCCTCGGCGAGGGTTGACTTACCGGACTCACTGGCGCCAACGATCAGGTTGCGCCCCGGGTTTGGCTTGACCGCAGATCCTTGTGGATCCGGTAGCCCCGGATCCTGGTTTTTCTTAACACCAGTTCCCTCCCGTCTTTCCATGGCTAGAGGCACGCGTGTGCCGCCCGCGAATTCACATGAGACGCAGCTCATATCTGAGGCACCCCCGCGGCTTCTGCTAACTCACGCACACCGCTTACAAGCCGTCGGCGAAGGGTCTGCAAGTCCTCGTTGTCGGAGCGGCCGTAGGCGATGACGCATGCAGCGATGGCCTCCACAAAGAACATGCAAACAAGGCGGCTCATCATGGTCGAATAGGCCCATGCCTCGGCTCCTAGTCTCTGGCCACGCTCGTCGTCAACCGACAGCGCCATGAGGAAATTCAGGGTGTCCTCGCCGGTAATATGGCTTGCCCCACTCAAGCGGTGATAGCTCTCGTAGTAGTCTGTTTGCCGACGTAGCAGCTCGAAACGTTTCAGAAGCGTGGAGGGCCAAGCATACGAGCCCCGAGCTTCATCGATTTGACACTGAGTCTGGACGAGCGAGAGGTACTTAACATATCCATTCACAAGCTCCTTCCGTTCGGCGATCATCCTTCCAACGGATTCCGCGTGCTCACTATCCTGGATTCTCCGGTTCCATTCACCCAGCTTCTTGTTGTGCTCCTGAACCCAGGAGTCCAGGAAGGCGACAAGCGTGCTCGCGTCGCCCACGGTTGCGAGATACATCAGATTGACCGCGCCCTCAACCACTGTACGTCCCAGCGCTTCGCAACTTGCCGGTGAGCCTGTTGCCAGCGCCACAAGCATGGCCTGAGCATGTTCGTAGATTCTGGACATCAAGTTGAGAAAGGCATGGATGCGGAAGCCATCTTTCGGGGTGGGTGGTTCGATCTGCGACAGGAATTCGAAGCCGACTGCTTGTGCCTCGTAGATCGCTTTCACGGCAAGTTGCACGGTTCCGAGATCCAACTCTGGATCAAGCCGGAACTGCCTTCGGAACGTATGAAGATGATCTGCCATTGCCTCTTGCCCTGACGCATACCTGCGTTGCTGTTGTTTCATTACTAGGCACTGCCCCAAGCACCAGCGCAGCACCCCGCTTGTCGGAAAATGAGGCAAGCAGTCCGTGCAAGTTGTCGCGCTGTCATGCAAACCTCCAGAGGGCCAGGCTTGCCCTAGGGGGTGCCTGGGGCTCCGGCGACCGCCGCGGCTGGCGCGCCAGTTGCGGCCACTGCGGCCGGCGCTATGAGAGCCGCCATCTTCGCGTCCGCGAACAAGGTGCCCACAAGCCGACCGATCCTGGAAACCGGCTCGCGAGCGAAGATCGCCTGGCACGCGTCGATGAAGGCTTGCACTCCTCCACCGAAGTGCGCCTCATACATCGCTCGGTTCTTCACAAAATCCATGCTTTGCAGTAACAGCAAACGCAACTCGCGTCCGGAAGTGGACAAGATCGCCGCTTCGTAGACTGCGGGCGTAATCGATCGCATCAACGATTCCTCGCGCGCGCCCCAAGCCCGGTCTTCGGCTACGCGACGACAAACCTCGATGATCGTTGCCGTGGACTGCGTCCGCGCCTGCACAGCGTTGATCTCTGTTTCGATGTCGGGATGAAGTTGCCTATGGAAAAAATTGAAGTCGGGGTCCAATTTGGGCTCTTGGCCAGGCGGGTGCTGAGCGCGAAACGCCGCAATCCATGCTTGGACGATCTCGTCGCCAACCGCGGCGCCACCAGGGATTGTTCCTGCCTGATAGTGGAGTGACGTGACCGTGGACATGTCCAGCATCCCTGCGTCTGGAATCAGGGCTCGCAGTTCATCGACGAGTTGGGCATCGGTGACTTCCGGATGCCAGGTGACACGGTCAGAGAACGCGTGCGCCTTTTCGCGGGCTTCCAGGGCTTGGCCCTCGGCAACATAACGGTCGATGATCTTTCCGATGGCTCCTGCGTCGATAAGCCCCGACTTCAAGAAATCGACCACAAGCGCCTCGAACTCATCGGCCCCCTTGAACCCGACCGCGTCGAGGAGCAACCTCCAACGTTCGCGAGCCTTGGCCTCCGGCGTGTCGCTCTTGCCTTCCTTTTTGGCCTCTTGCGCCATCATGGCCATGAACGTGGATTCGAATTTCAGGACAAAATCGAAATCCGGCCCGTCGTCCAGACCTTTGTAGTGGATCGCGCTGAGGATGGTGGTCGATGGCACGACTCTCGCGACGACGCGCGGCGCCAAGAGCCCGCGGTTCGCGAGCAGCCGATTCGCTACCTTGATCACCTTCCGGATGATTCGGATGTTGACAACCTTGCAGGCCTCCACCGCATTCTTGAGCTCGGCCGCATGATCGGTGGGCACGCGTTTCACAGCGATGTCGAAGGCTTCGGCCGGTGATGTTTCGAGCCGAAGCTCTTGGTCGATCACCTTCTCCCGGAACAGCTCCCAAATCTTCTTGTCCCCGAGTTGGTCGCTATTGAGGATGATCAGAATGCGGCAATCAAGATTTTGCACGCAATCGTCGATGAACCCGAGAATTTCGTCGATGCTCAACTTCTCGTGCTTACGCTCGATATCGTCGATGACAATGAACCGCCCTTTCATCATCAGCGGCGTTGCAATCAGCGCGAGTTCGTCGAGCGCCGAGAACCCTTTGTGAAAGCTTGTGAGCACCTTTCGGATGCCCGTCACTCCGTTTTTGATGGAATCGGAGATGGCTCCTCCATCGCCGATCTTCGGCAGCAGCTTCTGCGCGATTTTCAGTTTGAGATCAGAAATGCTGTTCGCGCCGAATAGCGATACGCTGACCGCGTTTTTGACGGCCTCGTCTGTGGACGCTTTCTGCACTTCGGTCCATAAGTGAGTCTTTCCGGTTCCCCACTTCCCGGACAGCGCAACAACCCTGTTGCTGGAATCGACCAGGCTTTCCAGCAGATTGTCCTTAGTTCTCGCAAGTGTCATATCTAGAAGTCGAACTCACGGTTCGGGCCTTGAGCCACGTCGCCCCATATCCTATTGGGCAGTTCATGGCGACTAAAAAACACCAAGTGGTACAGCGGTCGATTTCCCTCATCTCGCACCAGGGGCATACGCCGACTGATAGAAAAACCTAGGCCGCGCACCAAACCGCACCAGTAGTCAAAGAATGCTTCGTCGGCATCCCCGCGCACAAACGCGAGAGGATCGACATGCTGTCGCCAACCGGGCGCAGCGTCGTCGAAGCGCGCACGTTCGGAGTTGTATTCCATCAGCACGTTGCGTCGAAGATCCATCGTACTGAAATGAACAGCAAAATCGACATACTTCAGCTTCGCTAGCTTTTCGATCACCTTGAACGAAAGGTACTGAAGGTTGTAAGGATCCAGATACGCGAGGCAGAGCGCGCCCTTTGGAATCGTCCCGAGCACTTGATCCACCGTGGATTCGGCGGCACCCGGGAAAGCAGTGGCCGGCGCCCCCATGGCCCGCAATCGCTCTGCACAGGCCGATGCCCGAGCGGCATCCAGATCACCGACGAGGCAAGAGGTGAAAGCAATATCGTCGCGCAGAGAATGCTGCCATGCGACCTGAGCACCCCCGGGCCGCGTCATCGTCTCGCCTTTGACCTGAATCCGGCCAGGGCCACAGAACAAATCGACGTACACACGCTGCTTGAACTTCTCCCTCGCGCGGCGCGTACCCTCCACGTACTTGGCGAGGAAGGTGTGCTTCATCTCGGGAACCCAGCTACCAACACCATCGCCGGCACGACCATGTTCCACCGGAAGATGCGGCAACGGATCAGCATCGTGCGCGAGACGAAAACTCATTTCCCTAGCCCTACCGGAGAACTAAACAGAGAAGTTTGCCGGTTTCGTTCGATCCAATCCGTATCCCGCATGTATCGCGCAAGCCGCCGAACCGTTCCGTCCTCGGAGCGAATGACGATGTCTCTCTCACCAGACAACCGTTCCAGCGCGTCCTTGTACATGAGCGAGGTACCTGGGGACGTATTGCAGGTCGAGGCATAAAGCTCGCCAATCTGCACAGGCTGTCCTCGCCTAAAAATATTCTCAGCCAAGTGCTGTGGCAAAACGCCGGCGGACAGGCTCTGCGCCACGTCGTCGAACACGAATCCCCCTTTGAACTTCTGACGGAAGCCCATCATGTGGGTCGCAAGCATCTCAAGGCCTGCACCACCGTAGTGGATGGAATCGTTCTGGTGTTCCCAGTGCACCTGCTTCATCACATCTTGCGCACGTGGATGCCGCGAAAGATGGACAAGCCAGTACTCGCCTTGACCACTCCCCTCTCCGCGAATGAAGAATGGTGTGAAGTATTCAGCTCCGCAATCCTTCACCAAGGCATGATACAAAGCGGCTTGAATGAAGCGTCGCCAATCCGCCGAGTCCTCTTCCTTGATTTGCTCGATCGTTCGACCTCCCAGCGCCGAGCGGATGTCGATAGCCAGCTTTCCAGAGACCTTGTCCGTGAACTCATCGTTGGTGTAGGTGGCAAAAGCGGAGACATGAAACGTCAGGACCACCTCACTCTTCGGTGATTCAGCAAATATCTTTTGAATCAACGGTGCAGGCACATCGCTGTACCCATACTGATCAAGAAAGAAGAGCGCGGTGTGTGCTCGGGGGGTATGAGCCTCGATCAACCGAAATACGGCTGGCGATGCTGAGACAAAGTCGTCATGAATAACGTGAATGGCTTGGCCGATTTGTGTACCGTATCCTCTGTCATGCAAGACCTGTTTCAGGTGCGACAAGGCCCGAGCATCCTTGTCGATGAAGATGTACCGCACATCTAGATCAATGGGCTTTGTTCTCTCGGCGTTGACCCGGACACTGGCCTCCCGGACCGCATCCAGCATACGCAACGGAGAACCAAGGATTTCCGTACCCATCCCTTTGAGCGTGTAGAGACCGCCCCCACAGAACCCATCCACCAGCGTGATACGCAGGCGCTCTCGTCCCCGCGCGTTGAGCGTGCGCTGTTCGAAATACCGAATCAGGTATCCAACCAGCACTTCATGCTTCGTCACACTATGCGGATCGATCTCCGCCGGTCCGTTCCTCCAATCGTAGTGACTCTGTGCCAAAAGCAAGCCTTTCTGCGGTGCTGGAAGGGATCAAGGTTACACGGTGTTTCCCGTGCTTGGAAACTGATCCCAATGGCGGCCACCCAAAGAACGGCCAGCCTTGCCTTTTCCGACAGCGGCGAGTTTGACCTCTGAGCCATCGCGTCTGACGATGTGGATCGGGGTACGGCCTGTCACGGCGTCAGCGGCTTGCTCAATAGGTGCCCAGTGCCCCCATTGCTTGAAATGGAAGGCGACGCCGGCCGCATTGCATTGTTTGCGAAGATCTTCTGGCCATTGCGGATCCATGGGACGCGAACCTGGCCCAGACTCACCGCCAGCAATCACCCAATCCACGCGTGTGCCGCCCTCCCCTACCTTCAACCACTGGCGCAGATCCAGGGGCCCAAGCAGAGGCTCGCACGACAGGAACCGGACTGCCGGCGTATCGAACTCAAGGAGGTACTTCAGTCGCTTGCCTGCGGCATCCTGGTTTTCGACGGTTGCGCCAAGCCAGACGTTGGAAGGCAATTCATAGCCCTTTGGCAGTTGCTTGCGCACCAAGTGAATTCGCTTGGTCAGGAGCAGCCAATCAAGATGAGGCGTTGCCGCGATGAGGTCCAAGAGACGGAGCCGATGCGGAACCAAATCCTTGCGGTTCTCGAAGACGTCTGCCATGGACGCACAAAACACACGCCGCCTGGTCTTGCTCTCCTTGGCCTCCCGGTCCCACTTCAGGGGCTCCTTCCAATGGGCATCGCCAAAAAAACGTCGCTCCGACTTTGCACCCCAAACGTCTTCACCGAGACGCTTCGCCCAAGTCTCGGCATAGCAATGGTCACACGCATCGGACACGCGCACGCAACCCCACCATGGATTGAAGGTGTGGTGCGTCCACTCGATACGGGTGTCTTTTCCCATTGGTCACTCTCTTGGTGCATTGTAACAATGCACTGTTTTTTTGTACAGCATGGACATGCTGTCATGGCAAGGCACGGAACCCGCATGTTTGTTGGTGCGTCAAGTCCTCGACCTTCACATGACACCAATGTGTTGA
>Ga0105243_10004230_pt1 | contig 11377 bp, 10 predicted proteins | sample KBSM34metaG_FD_81525 | JGI IMG/M metagenome (GOLD analysis project Ga0105243, IMG submission 81525) | Miscanthus rhizosphere microbial communities from Kellogg Biological Station, Michigan, USA - KBS M3-4 metaG | ecosystem: Host-associated > Plants > Roots > Rhizosphere > Soil | place...
GTGGCGGACTGCTTGAGTTCGACCTTGGCCAGTTCCACTTCCTGTCGCATCAGGGTGGACATGTCCCGTGTGACCTCACCGAGGAGGTCACCCAGGGACGTCGATTCAGCCTTTGCCTGCGCGGCCGTGGGAGGCATTTCGCTGCTCATCGACGGCCACCATCAAAGGGGTCATCGCGCAGCGGATCAGCCTGCTGCAATGGCTCACCAGCCACGGACTCTGAGGACCGGCGGCCCTGCCCGGCGTCGCGGAGCGGATCGGGGGTTCCCAAATCGGAGTCCAGCGGATTCGGCGGATAGGTGTCAGCGAGGCCCGCCGTCGTGGTTTGCGGAGCGGGCATCTGTACCGGCGGCGGCGGAACCGCTACCCCGGTATCGGGGATCCGGCCAGCAGTGGACGTGCCGGTAGCGGTAGCGCCCGTCGCTTCGGGGGCGCCGGCGCTCAAGCTGCGGCTGAGACGCCCAGCCAGGACACCGGCTCCAGCCGCGAGCAGGAGGAAGGTGCCCGGGCGCTGCCGGGCAAAGGACTTTACCTCGGTCAGAAGCGAACCCGGATCCCGGCCATCGAGCCAGGACGCAACAGCGGAGGACCGCTCGGCAGCTTGGCGGACGAGGTCAGTGGCCACGCCGGGCTGGTCAGAGGCGGCAGCCATGGAATGCAATTCGCCGGCGACGGACCGCAGACCTTCGGCGACCTTCTGCTGCTGGGTTCCTGCCTGCTCGGTGAGATCGGACTTTGCCTGGTGCAGCAGGTCCCGGGCATTGCTCTTGACCTCGGCGGCAACGTTGGCTGCCTCCGCCTTGGCCGTCCCGGCGACGTTCTGGGCAGCGTCTGCCGCGTGCCGCGTTACGTCCGCAGCTTCGTCCTTGGCCGCTTCCTGTTTGGAGTCAGCACGTCCCGTGCCTTGCGGGGGTACAACTCCAACACCGGCGTACCGGTCCGGGGAAGCTTCGGGTGCTGCCTGGGCCCATGGGTTCTGTGTCATCGTTGCTCTCTTTCAGGAATGGTCCGCTTGGGATCGTGACTAGCGCTACCGGATGAAATTAGTAAGCACGGTTACTAACTAGATACTAAGCACACTTGCTATATGTCGCGCAAGGCCTCGAACGGAAATCGGACGGTCCACCTTCCGCCCGTCGGGTGAATCGCCGCGCGCCCTGTGGGCCGCGCGTGAAAAATAGTAAGCATACTTGCCAAAAGGGAGCCCGGCATGCATAGGGTGGGTATCCAGCGTCGGCGCTTCGTGCCGACGTCGCAGGCAGCGTGACTTTCGTTGCCACCCAATCAGGAAGGTCTTCTTCGTGATACTCGCCCGTGAGCCCAACGCCCGGGACGGTTACCGGCTTCTAACCTCAGCGGCCCGTTTAGTGCAACGCCTCCACGACGATGCCCTGGCGCCACTGGGGTTGACGCGTGCCGCCGTCATCGCGCTGGAAGCCGTGGCACCCCGCCCGATGTACCAGGAACAGCTCGCCGCAAGAGTTCATGTCCAAAGCCAAACGCTCGGCCGCGTCCTTGCCCGGCTCGAGGACGCGGGGCTGGTCACGAGGACGCGAAACCCTGAGGATCGGCGCCAATTTCAGGTTGAGATTACCGACGCCGGCACCGCGGCACTGCAAGCGGCCTCCAGGGCTGAGCGTGCGGCCGTTCCCGCCGACTTCGACGGGTGGGAGGCACTGTCTGAGCAACTCGCCCGGTTTGTGGATTTCTTCCAGACTCCACGGCCCGGCGCCCCAGGCTCCACGGCCCGGCACCCCAGGCTCGACGTGCCCTCCCCCGCCCAAGGACGGCCTCCGGCGCCAATGAACTAGCCTCCCGCGGCTGGTTGCCTCTGGGCCTCCCCCGCCCGGCGCCCACGGCCAGTCGCCGCTTCCATTGCAGTTTGGACCGGCAAGGGGCGAGCAAGACAGAGGGCCACTGAGCCGGGTATTGCGCGTTACTATGCATGCTGATTAAATCGCCGTTACGGCCGCATTCCACGACCGGTCTACCGAAAGGAAGTACAAAGATGGGAATTCTCGCTTTTCTCATTCTCGGCCTTATCGCCGGAGCTATCGCCAAGGCGGTCCTTCCTGGCCGTCAAGGAGGCGGCTGGCTGATCACACTCGTTGTTGGCGTCGTGGGCGCAATCCTCGGAGGTTGGATCGGCTCGTTGATCTTCGGCGGAGGGCTCGCTGACTTCTTTGACCTGCGGACCTGGCTCCTCTCCATCCTCGGGGCCGTTATTGTGCTCCTGATCTATGGGGCTCTTGCCGGTCGCAGGACCAGGGCGTAGCAGCCTCGATACTCCGGGTGCAGGGTTGCCGCTGAGGACGCCCTGCGACTTCTGTCAGACGGTGCCGGGCCGGCCTTGGAACACCCCGGGAGGAAACTCCCGGCGTTTCTCGGCCCGCGCCGCCGAGTCCAACCTCATGACGTTTCACCTCATGCCGGGCGACCGCCCGCAATGCTTCGTCGAGAACAAGCTTTGAAAGCCTCCGAGCGCAGCTCCGGCGGCCGGTTCTGGCGTCGCCGTCGTTAGTAGTCGTCGCCAAAGCGGCAGAAGTCATTGCTCCGCGCGCATCCGACACCATGCGACCAGAGATGCTAAACAGCAAGGAGATAGACATGGACAACCTATTCCGCCGCACGGGCATCGACGTGCCCGAACCAGTCCGGCGCTTCCTGCAAGGCGAGACGGACACCTGGCTCAGGGTCGAAGAATACCGGGACGGAAACACCTTGGTGGTCAGAACCGATATCCCCGGCATCGACCCGGACAAGGACATCGATATCACCGTCACCGAGGGCAACCTGAATATCGCTGCCCGGCGCACCGAGCCCCCGCACAAGGATCAACCGGGTTACCGAAGCGAAGTGCGGTACGGCGAATATTCGCGAAGCGTCCCGCTGCCCCGCGGCGCGGACCCTGACACCGTCGAGGCCAGCTACATCGACGGCGTCTTGGAAATCCGCGCCCAGATCCCGGAGCAGTCCGGACCGTCGGCCACGAAAGTCCACGTCTCCCGCGGTGGAAACCAGTCACCGGAAGCACCGGAGAACTTCGTGACCTGAACGGCATTTCCGGCACTTGATCCGCCCGGCACCCACCGGCGACCGCGCGCGCCTTCTGGCATGGCAAAGGAGGCGGCCGGTCTTGGTGCACCGGTGCCCAGCCTCGCCACGGCCTCCGCAGCCCCCGCCCCGGAAAATTGAGACAGAGCGGACATCACCTCATGACTATCAAGATCAACGACGCGGCGCTGCGTCATGCTCGGCAGCTCATCAAGGACTCGAGGTTTGCCCGGGATACCCGTGACGATTGGAGCGAGCACGCGCCCGACGCCGAGGCAGAAAACGCATTCATCGACAAGCACGGGTACAAGGAGTACGGCACGTGGCATCTGGGCGAAGACGCCGAGAAGACGCACGACACGAAGGGGCGCTACAGCTTTCCCTTCGGTGATTTCCGCCGGCTGCATCGCTGCGCGATTCTCGCCATCGAGAGCCGGGCCGCCCAGAATAGTTACGACGACATCGCCGCCGCAGCGAAGTCCCTGCTCGACGAACTGGACCAGGACTAGACCTGGCCGTACACCACACTCTCTCCGCCATCGCCTCGCGCAAGGACCCCACCTGGACGGCCTGGAATGACCGCCACGGGTGTCCTCACCGGGCCGTCTCTTGGGCGCCGGGCCTCCCCGTGTGCCTTCCGGCGGAGCCCCGCCGCCGGGAACCCAACTATTCATAAGGGGGCTTCCTAATCTAACCGGGCTCGTGATATAACACGGAAAACGGCGCAGGAGAACTCCCTGCGCAACGGGACCGGTCCCAGCTCCTAATCGAATGGCGGCGCATTCCATTGGACATTTCCCACCGGCTCCAAGCCGGACGGGCGGTGGCGACAACGTTCATCCCCAGTCTGCGCTCCCTTTCGGCATCAGGCCGCCGCTCGCGAAGGTCTCGCGCAGGACCCTGACCGTGCCAGAACTGCGGGTCGGCCTCGGAAGTTCTCAGCTGAGCGCACTGCCGACTGATCATCGCCCGCTCCCGTAGTTCGCAGTTCCGCGGACGCTTCCCAAGCACCGGACAGCACCAAGGCGTCCTGTCCGGTACCGGTCGGGCGGTCCATCAAGGGCTCCTGACCGGACCCACAATTTCAACCTAAGAGATCCAAGGAGACGTCATGCTCACCACCGAACAAATTGACCGTCTGCTCAGCCAAGGCGCAAATGTCCTGTCGGGAGACGGAGAAAAGATCGGCTCCATCGGCCAGGTCTTCGTGGACAACGAAGCCGGCCAGCCCAGCTGGGTAACCGTCCGTACGGGCCTGTTCGGGATGTCCGAATCATTTGTTCCCCTCGAGGGTGCTCGGCTGGAGGGCAATGACATCGTCGTCCCGTACAACAAAAATCAGGTCAAGGACGCGCCAAGGATCGACGCCGATCGGCCTCTGGAGCCTGCCGAGGAAGACCGGCTCTACCAGCATTACCGGATGGACAGCGGACGCACCTACACGGACGCGGATACAGCTGACGCAGCATCCGCCACACGACAGGACGCCTCCGGAACCGAGCGCGCCGAGACCCGCGACGCCACGGGCACAGCCGGATACGGCACAGCGACACCCACCACCGACGCCGCAACGCCACCCACGACACGGCAGGACACCACCGGAATCGACCGCGCCGAAACCCGCGACGCCACGGGCCGGGGGCGCCTGCGCAAATACGTCACGACGGAAACCGTCACCAGGACGGTGCCAGTGCAACGCGAAGAGGTTCGAATCGAGCGGGAACCGATTGCCGAGGAGGACCGCGACGAGGTCTCGAACCGTCCGGCCAGCGACGACGAGGTAATCCTTCACGAAGAGCGAGTCATAGTGACCAAGGAGACCGTCCCGGTTGAACGGGTCCGCATCGTTACTGAAACGGTCGCAGATGAAGTCACCATCCGTGAGAAGGTCCACAAGGAACACTTTGACGGCGAAAGCAGCGAGGGATCCGAGGGCTCCGAGGGCACCGACGCCAGCCGCGGCTGAACATGCGGATTGTTTAGATGCCCGGGGCAAGGGCTGCGACCCATAGCCCCGGGCATCTTGTTGTCGGAACGGGGGTGGGAGCGATTGGTTGCCCCCGGCCACACCCCTCGGCGGCGGGGTCACCGGGATCCCCTGCCCACCGGTACGGCTATGGCCTCTCGCCTGCGGCAGTGCCAGTATGTTGGGAATCAGGCTGAACCACGGAGCCTGGCTCCGGGCGGAAAGGACTCGAGGTCATGACCTACATCAACAACTTCGACGATGTGGGGCGCGGCGACGTCGCCGTGGCAGGCGGCAAGGGCGTCGGTTTGGGCGGCCTCAGCCAGGGAGGACTGCCGGTCCCGCCGGGGTTCGTGCTGAACACCGCAGCCTACGCGGATTATGTGGTTGCCAACCATCTCGAGGCCGGCATCCATGAACTGGCTGTACTGTCGCCGCACGCGGCGCCACAGGACTACGAGGAAGCCTCGAAACGGATCCGCGCCCTTTTCACCGGCGGCACCATGCCACACGCCATCGCGGCGGAACTCGGCGGCGCCTACGGGAGGCTAGGCGACGCAGACACAGCCGTGGCGGTGCGCTCCTCCGCCACGGCCGAGGACCTCGCCTCAGCCAGCTTCGCCGGGCAACAGGAAACCTACCTCAACGTCCGGGGGACGGAGGCTGTGGCCGCGGCCGTGATTGAGTGCTGGGCCTCCCTGTGGACAGCGCGTGCCATGGCCTACCGCGCCCGTGAAGGCATCGACCCGGACACGGTGCGCCTCGCCGTCGTGGTCCAGCAGATGGTCGACGCCGAGGCGGCCGGGGTGATGTTCACCGCCAATCCGGCCAACGGGCGCCGCGACCAGACGGTGATCAGTGCCGCGTGGGGCCTGGGCGAGTCCGTTGTCAGCGGATCGGTCACCACGGACGACGTCGTCGTCGAAGCAGGGACGGGCCGTGTGCTGTCCCGCCGGACAGCTGACAAGGAGGTCATGACCGTCTACGCGGAGCGCGGCACCCTGGAGCAGCCGGTGCCGGCGACGCGCCGCCGGCAGGCCGTATTGGAAGACCGGGCGGCGGCCGAGCTGGCCGGTTACGGAACACGGATTACGGAGCATTTCGGGACGCCGCAGGATATCGAGTGGGCACGCGCCGGTGGCGAGTTCTTCATCCTGCAATCCCGGCCCATCACCGCGCTGCCCGACCCGGCAGCCGACATCCCGGACACCTGGCCGGTGCCCTACCGGCACGGGCTCTACTTCCGGGCAAGCATCGTTGAGCAGCTGCCCGACCCCCTCTCGCCGCTGTTCGCCGACCTCATTGACGGCTCGGTGTCACGGTCGCTGAGGGCCCTGATGGCCGGCGCCGTCGGCAAGGAGGTCATCCGCGAGGACGACGTCGGGCTGCCCACTATCAACGGCTACGCCTACTACTATTACCGCAACTCGGGAATGTGGCGGGTGATGGGCAAATCGCTGACGGCGATGCGTGCGCTGGCCCGCGGCAAGGCGCATATGGGAGTGGCGGGCTGGCGGGAATTTTCGCATCCCCGCTACGAGCAGGTGATCAAGGACTGGTCCGCGAAGCCCGTCGGGGAGCTCTCCGGAGGGGAACTGCTGGCGGGTGTGCAGACGCTGCTTGACGCCGGCACGGTGTACTACACGGCCGTGCAGTCCATCATTCCGATCGCCGCAACAAGCGAAATCTCCTTCCGGGCCTACTACGACAAGTTCGTTCGGCGCGACGGCGATCCCCCCGCCCAGACCTTCCTCCTCGGTTACGACAGCGAACCCATCCGCGCAGAGAAGTCGCTGTACGACCTCGCAGCCTGGGCCCGGGACGTCCCGGGGCTGGCCCCGGCGATCCTCAACGAACCCACCGCCGCACTGGCCGGGCCGCAACGCACCGGGTTCCCGCCTGCCGGAGTGGACCCGGCACCCTGGCAGCAATGGCAGGCCCGCTTCCAGGAGCACCTCGGCCGGTTCGGCCATGCGGTCTATACCCTGGACTTCGTCAGTCCGGTGCCTGCCGACGATCCCTCGCCGCTGCTGGAGACGGTGAAGTTTTACCTGCGGGGACAGGGCAATGACCCCTACGAGCGCCAGCGGCTCTCGGCCGCCCGCCGCGAGGATGAAACCCGCCGAATCGTCGCCCGGCTCGGGCCGAGGCGCCGGGCCGCATTCCTCCGACTGCTCCGGTGGGCGCAAAACGCAGCCCCGATCCGCGAGGACGCCCTGGCCGACGTCGGGCTTGCGTGGCCGCTGCTGAGGCGGATGCTGTTCGAGCTGGGCCGACGGCTCGTCGGCTCCGCAGTCATCGCCGAGCCCGCCGACGTCTTCTGGCTGCGCCACCGGGAGTTGCGCAGCGCCGTCGAGTTCGGTCTTGCCGGGTCGGGCACACCGGCAGCCGTGGCAATTACCGGGGCAGACCGGCCCGTCCGCGCCGGCGCCGTCGAGGAGCGCAAGATGCTGTGGCGGGGCCAGGCCAAGGCCGCTGCCCCGCAGCTGTTGCCGGAGAGCCGGTGGATGGAGCGGGCCTTCGGCTCAATGATGCCGGCAGGCCCACAGGATCAGCTCGGCGACGTCATCAAGGGCGTCGGCGCCAGCGCGGGCCGGGTCACCGCCCCGGCCCGCGTCCTGAGGGGCCCACAGGATTTCGGCCTGATGGAGCCCGGGGACATCCTGGTAGCCCGCATCACCACCCCGGCCTGGACCTCGCTGTTCGCGATGGCCTCCGCCGTGGTGACCGACGTCGGCGGGCCGTTGAGCCACAGCTCGATCGTGGCCCGCGAGTACGGCATCCCGGCCGTGCTTGGCACAGGCGTGGCCACCCAGCGGCTCACCAGCGGCCAACGGATCCGCGTTGACGGCGACGCCGGCACCGTCACGGTCGCAGACTGACCGCGTCATCAGGACAGTTCCCCGAGTTCCGCCGACCACGGAGGATTGGCGCCCTTCCGGGAGCAGGTGATCGCCGCTGCACGGTTCGCGTACGAGGCGACTGCGTGGAGCTGATCCAGGGTCAGGGTCTGCAGTTGCCGTCTTCCCTCCGCCCCGAGCGCTCCAAGTTTGGCGAGTCCGGAAATAAGCCCCGCCATGAAGGAATCGCCGGCGCCCACAGTATCTGACACTCGGATCGGTTCAGCTGCCATCTCGACCCGCCCGTTTCCGGACAGGATGACCGGGCCTGAGGCTCCGCGCGTCAGGGCCACCACCGCCGGCCCCAGTTCCAGCCAGGCCTGCAGGGATTCTTCCGGTGCCCGGTCCGGGTAGAGCCAGCGCAGGTCTTCGTCGCTGGCTTTGACAATGTCGCTCGCCGCCACGAACACTTCCGCCTGCCGGCGCGCCGCAGCCGCATCGGGGCTGATCGCGGGCCGGCAATTGGGATCGAAACTGGTCGTCGCATGCTCCCGGGCGGCCTCTACCAGGGCAAGAGTGGCTTGCTCCCCCGGCGGGAGCACCGTAGCGATAGATCCCGTGTGGACGTGGGTGGAACCTTTGACGGCGGCGAGGGCCGGCAGCGACGCCCCACTGATTGCCCAGGTGATCGAGAAGGCGTATTCGGCGGCACCGTCAGATCCCAGGGTGGCGAGGGCCGTAGACGTGGCCGCGCTTCCGCCGTTGATCACCTGGACGCCGTTCGTCTGCAGATGCTCTTCAAGCCGGAGTCCGTGTGGGTCAAGGCCATAGTGGGTCACCAGGATTGTCCTGAGGTCGAGGCGCGCAGCCCCCACTGCCACGTTGAGGGGGCTGCCCCCGGGGTGGGCCTGGCCGCCGGCAGGACCACGGGGGTCGCGGATGATGTCGACAAGGGATTCGCCAATGACCGTCAGGACACCGTCCCCCGCGGGGAGGCGGGGCGCTGGGGTGGCGTCGGTGATGCGCATCAGCGGCCCGGATAGACGACAGTTTTGAGCTGACCGGCCTGCTTGCCCGCTTTGAGTGCTGCTTCCGAGTCGGCCAGCGCAAACTTGCCGGTCACCAGGATGTCCAGATCTACTTTTCCGTCCGCGATCAGCTGGATGGCCAGCGGCCAGGTGTTGGTGTAGCGGAAGACGCCCGAGAGCCAGATTTCGCGGTTCTGGATGTAGGAGACGGGGAGTTCGACGTCGTCGGCTCCGAGCCCGACCAGGATGACCCGGCCGGCCGGTCCAACGGCTTTGATGCCGGAACGGACAGCCTGCGGGGCGCCGGAGGCGTCAATGAAGGCATCGACGTCGAGCCCTTCGGCACTGTCCGTCAAGGCGTTCAGGGCATGGGTGGCGCCGTGTTCCAGGGCGAAAGCGAGCCTTTCTTCTGCAATGTCCGTGATGTAAATTTCGGTCGCCCCGTAAGCGCGGGCGGCTTGGGCGGCGATGATGCCGATGGGGCCGGCTCCGGCGATCAGGACCCGGCTGCCGGGCTTGATCTGGGCGCGTTCGCAGGCCCAGAGGCCGACGGAGAGTGGTTCGATGAGGGCTGCCGCCTCGTCGCTGACGCTGTCTGGGATGTCGTAAGCGAAGTCGTCCTGGATCCTCACGTATTCGGTGAAAGCTCCGTCGATCGGCGGTGTGGCGTAGAACTCGATGTCCGGGCACAGGTTGTACCGTCCGGCCTTGCACTGCTTGCAGGTGCGGCAGGGCCGCTGGGGTTCGACGGCGACCCGCTGGCCAACGCGGGACGGGTCCACGTCGCTGCCGACGGCGGCGATGCGCCCGGAGAGCTCGTGGCCCAGGATCAGCGGGTGGTCCACGACGTAGTCGCCGATCCGGCCGTGCTCGTAGTAATGGACGTCGCTGCCGCACACACCGACGGCGGCGACCTGCACCAGGACCTGGTCCGCGTCCAACTCCGGGACGGGCAGTGTTTCCATGGCCATGTCGCCCTGGCGCTTGAGGACGGCGGCGCGCATGGTGGCGGGCACTTCCGGATGTCCGGGGGTGCGGGACTGTGCGGTTGATGTGGTCATCGAAGGAATCCTTTGCGGTTTGAAGAGGCGGTGGCGGGCTATTTGACGGCGCTATTTCACTGCACCCAGGGAGAGGCCTTGGACGAGTTTGTCTTGGGCGGCGAAGCCGGCGAACAGCACCGGCAGGGACACAACCACGGCGGCCGCGCAGACCTTGCGATGAACAGTCCCTGGCTGGAGACGAGGCCGGTGAGGAAGACCGGGGCGGTGCCGGCGACCACGCCGGTGAGCACCCGGGCCAGGAGGAGTTCGTTCCAGCTGAAGATGAAGCAGATCAGGGCGGTGGCGGCGATGCCGGGCATCGCGACGGGGGCGACGACTTTGCGGAGCGTCAGTAGCAGGCCTGCGCCGTCGATCTGGGCGGCCTCGAGCATTTCGACCGGCACTTCGTCGAGGAAGGAGCGCATCATCCAGACGGCGATGGGCAGGTTCATTGAGGTGTACATCAGGCCCAGGAACCAGATGTTATCCAGGGCCCCGGCGGTTTTGGCGAAGAGGTAGAGCGGCAGGACGGCGGCGACCACGGGCATCATCTTGGTGGAGAGGAAGAAGAACAGGACGTCGGTCCACTTTTTCACCGGCCGGATGGACAGGGCGTAGGCGGCCGGGATGGCCAGCAGCAGAACCAGCACGGTGGAGAAGATCGAGGCAGTGGCGGAGTTGATCAGCGAGGGCCACGGGCTGACGCCGGACGTTGCCCCGAAGAACTCCTTGTAGGCGTCGAGGTTAAGGTCGGCGGCGATGGAGGGCGGGTTGGTGGCGGCGTCAACTTCGGAGTGGAATGAGGTCAGGATCATCCACAGGACCGGTACCGCGAAGAGCAGGGCCAGCAGCCAGGCAGCGATCCCGGCGGCCGTGTTGTTGCGCGTGGGGTCCATGCGCGACTTGCCGCGGCGCTGTGAACCGTTGGTGCGGGCGTGCGGGGCGGGGACTGATGACCTGGGTTCGGCCGGGGTGAGCGTGCTCATCGTGCTGCCTCCTTCTTGAAGAGCGAGAAAACGGTGCGGAGTGCGAAGGTCGCCACGATGATGGTGCCGATGACCACCACGACGCCGGCGGCGGAGGCCAGGCCGTATTCGTTGGCGTAGTAAAACGTCTCGTAAATGGCGTAGGGCAGGTTGGCCGTGCCCAGGCCGCCGGAGGTGATGACGAAGGTTGCGTCGAAATTCTGCACGATGTAGATGGCGCCGAGCAGTCCGCCCAGTTCCAGGTACTGGCGCAGGTGCGGGAGCGTGAGGTGCCGGAAAATAGCCCAGGGAGTGGCGCCGTCCATCTGGGCGGCTTCCACGGTGTCCATCGGGCGGGACTGCAGACCGGCGAGCAGGATGAGCATCATGAACGGGGTCCACTGCCAGATAAGCGAGACGATGATGGCCATCAGGGGCGCCGAGGACAGCAGGTCCGGCTGGGGCGGGGTGTCGGAGCCGA